>Ga0209097_10002694_pt1 | contig 14162 bp, 12 predicted proteins | sample AD_UKC052_MetaG_FD_184419 | JGI IMG/M metagenome (GOLD analysis project Ga0209097, IMG submission 184419) | Active sludge microbial communities of municipal wastewater-treating anaerobic digesters from USA - AD_UKC052_MetaG (SPAdes) (version 2) | ecosystem: Engineered > Bioreactor > Anaerobic >... | reverse complement strand
GGTTTCGGGACTGTAGCCCAGTTGCCCGAGGACTTCATCCGTATGCTCGCCCAATAGCGGAGACCGCGTCACTTCGGTGACGCTATCCGACATCTTGATCGGGTTGCCCACCGTCAGGTACTTGCCACGTTTGGGATGGTCCACCTCAACAATGGTGCCGGTCGCACGCAAGGCAGGCTCCTCGGCAATTTCCTTCATGGAAAGAATGGGGCCACACGGAATGTCGTACTTGTTCAGGATGTCCATGGCCTCGAATTTTGTCTTGGTCATGGTCCATTTTTCAATGCGCGCAAAGATGGGTTTCAGGTGCAACAAGCGCGCTGCAGGGGTAGCAAATGCCTCGTCGTCGATCCAGCCTTCTTCACCGATCACTTTACACACCGCAGGCCAAACAGCGCCCTGGGTGATGAAGTAAATGTAGGCGTTGGGGTCTGACTCCCAACCTTTGCATTTGAGGATGGAGCCGGGCTGTCCTCCACCGGAGGCATTCCCTGCGCGCGGGACAGCATCGCCAAATTTGCCATCAGGGTATTGCGGATACTCGTGCATGGTATGGGTACGCTCCAGCCTTTGCTGGTCCCGCAGCTTCACACGACACAGATTCAAAACGGCGTCCTGCATCGGCGCCAGCACCTTCTGGCCACGCCCTGTGCTGTTGCGTTGATACAGTGCCGCCACGATGCCCAGCGCCAGATGCAGACCTGTGCCGCTGTCGCCAATCTGGGCGCCGGTGACCATGGGCGGACCATCGTCAAATCCCGTGGTGGAAGCCGAACCGCCAGCACACTGGGCCACGTTCTCGTAGACTTTACAGTCTTCGTAAGGGCCTGGACCAAAACCTTTGACCGAAGCCACAATCATTCGAGGATTGAGCTTCTGGATGTGATCCCAGGTGATACCCATCCGGTCTAGCGCGCCAGGAGCAAAGTTTTCGACGAGCACGTCGCACTCCTTGATGAGCGTATCCAGAACCTGCTTGCCTTTTGGGTTCTTGGTGTCAAGCGTGATCGAGCGCTTATTGTGGTTGAGCATGGTGAAGTAGAGGCTGTCCACACCGGGGATGTCGCGCAACTGGCCGCGAGTAGCGTCACCCTCACCAGCACGCTCGACCTTGATGACATCGGCGCCGAACCAGGCAAGCAGTTGTGTGCAGGTGGGGCCTGACTGGACATGGGTGAAATCCAGGATGCGGACTCCGTCTAGCGCTTTACTCATGAAAAATCCTGCAGAAAGTTTGAATGGATGGGTAAGCCCGTTTCCTCGCCTCTATCCTATGCCAATCATCGCGCCCGATTTGTGTGATTTGATTCAGACTGATTTGCCTTGGGAAGCGCTCTCAGACACTCGCAAACGGACATGCCGAGCGCTTGCCGCTGAATATGCAAACTCTGAAACGCAGACGGCGCCCGGATAGGACGCCGTCTGAACGGTCCACGCGTCAGATCTTTCTCAGACGGCTTTGGCTGCGTGCATGGCCGCGATCTGGTCTTTGTTGTAACCCAGCTCAGCCAGAATTTCGTCAGTGTGCTCGCCCAGCAGAGGAGAACCCGTAATCTCTGGCTTGAGGTCGGAGAACTTGATCGGGCTACCCACGGTAAAGTAACTGCCACGCGCCTTGTGCGGCACTTCAACGATGGAGCCGCTTGCGCGCAAGGACTTGTCGTTCAGCAGCTCTTTCATGGAAAAAACTGGCGCACATGGAATGTCGAACTTGCGCAGAATGTTCACTGCCTCGAATTTGGTTTTGTCTTTCAGCCAGTTTTCGATGGTGGCGAAGATGTCCATGATGTGCGGCTGGCGTGCTTTAGCCGTGGTGTAGGCCGGGTCGGTCTTCCACTCCGGTTTGCCCAAGGCGTCGCAGATCGGCTCCCAGGCATGACCCTGGACGGTGAAGTAGATGTAAGCGTTGGGGTCGGTCTCCCAGCCCTTGCACTTCAAAATCCAACCAGGCTGGCCGCCGCCGCCGGCGTTACCGCCACGTGGCACCACATCGCCGAACTTCTCGTGCGGGTACTGGGGATACTCTTCCAAGTAGCCCAGTTTATCCAGGCGCAACTGATCGCGCATCTTGACGCGGCACAAGTTAAGCACGGCGTCCTGCATCGCGACGGCGACCTTCTGGCCCTTACCGGTTTGCTGGCGGCCAATGTAGGCGGTCAGGATGCCAATGGCCAGGTGCATGCCGGTGTTGCTATCACCCAGGGCGGCAGCCGAGATGGTGGGTTCGGAGTGCTCACCTTTCCACCAGCCGGTAGTCGAAGCCGAGCCGCCTGCGCATTGGGCCACGTTCTCGTAGACTTTCAAATCCTCGTATTCATGACCGTCGCTGAAGCCCTTGACGGAGGCCAGGATCAACTTGGGATTGAGCTCCTGAATGCGCTCCCAGGTAAAGCCCATACGGTCAAGAGCGCCCGGACCAAAGTTTTCAACCAAAACATCGCTTTCCTTGATCAGCTTTTCCAGAATCGCTTTGCCCTCGGGCTTCTTGGTGTCCAGTGACAGACCGCGCTTGTTGCTGTTGAGCATGGTGAAGTAGAGCGCATCTACATCGGGAATGTCACGCAACTGGCTGCGCGTCACGTCGCCAGCGCCAGGGCGCTCGACTTTGATCACATCCGCGCCGAACCAAGCTAGCAACTGCGTGCATGCCGGACCCGCCTGAACGTGGGTGAAGTCAATGATCTTGATACCGCTAAGGGGTTTGTTTGACATTTTCATATCTCCTTGTGAAATGCTCTTGGTAATTTACTTCTTTTTCGCAGCGCTTGTCGGATTCAGGCTAGTGATGCGACCACTTTCGGTGCCAGCGCCTTCATCGATGATTGCATTGATCAAGGTCGGCCTGCGGGATTTGATAGCTTCTTCCATGGCTTTGCGCAGCTCAGCCGTGGTGTTGGCCTGCACGCCGACGCCACCGAAGGCTTGCATCAGCATGTCGTAGCGGGCACCTTTGACGAACACCAAGGGCGATGGATCTTTGCCGCCCGTCACGTTGACTTCGTCGCCGCGGTAGACGCCGTTGTTGTTCATGATGACGATGCATACCGGCAGGTTGTATCGGCAAATGGTTTCGACTTCCATGCCGGAAAAACCAAAAGCGCTGTCACCTTCAATAGCGATTACCGGCTGGCCAGACTCAACGGCGGCGGCCACGGCAAAGCCCATGCCGATGCCCATGACGCCCCAGGTGCCAACATCGAGGCGCTTGCGCGGCTTGTACATGTCCACGATGCTGCGGGTGAAATCCAGCGCATTGGCGCCTTCGTTGACCAGGATGGCATCCGGGTTGGCCTTGACGATTTCCCGCACCACGTTGAGCGAGCTGTGGTAGTTCATTGGCGATGGATCTTTCGCCAGTGTCTCGGCCATCTTGGCGACGTTCTTGTTCTTGCGCTCGGTAACGGCGCTGGTCCATTCAGCCGGGGGCTTGGCCCAGTTGGACCCCATGCCTGCGAGCAGTGCGGCGACGCACGAACCAATGTCACCAACCAGCGGTGCATCGATGGCCACGTTGCTGTCAGCTTCCGTGGGGGAAATGTCGATCTGGATGAATTTCTGACCGCCAGCGTTCTTGTGGCCCTTGCCACCCCAAGTCTTGCCCTTGCCATGCGAGAGCAGCCAGTTCAGACGTGCCCCGACCAACACCACCACGTCGGCTTCTGGCAATACGAAAGATCGCGCGGCCGAGGCCGATTGTTCGTGCGTATCAGGCAGCAGGCCCTTGGCCATGGACATGGGCAGGTAGGGGATGCCGGATTTCTCGACCAGCAGACGGATGTCGGCGTCGGCCTGAGCGTAGGCTGCGCCCTTACCCAGCAGAATCAGGGGTTTCTTGGCGCTCTTTAACAGATCGAGTGCGCGCTTGATGGCATCGGGCGCGGGAATCTGACGCGGAGCTGGGTCAACTACCTTGATCAGCGAGGCCTTGCCAGCTGCGGCGTCCATGGCTTGCCCGAATAACTTGGCGGGCAGATCCAGATACACACCACCTGGCCGACCGGACACGGCTGAGCGGATTGCGCGCGCGATGCCGACGCCGATGTCTTCGGCATTGAGCACACGGAAGGCTGCCTTGCAAAGCGGCTTGGCGATGGCGAGCTGGTCCATCTCTTCATAATCGCCCTGCTGCAGGTCCACGATCTCGCGCTCGCTGGAGCCACTGATCAGAATCATCGGGAAGCAATTGGTGGTGGCGTTGGCCAGCGCGGTCAAGCCGTTTAGGAAGCCGGGGGCGGACACCGTCAGGCAGATACCTGGCTTTCCGGTCATAAAGCCGGCGATGGCTGCGGCGTTACCGGCATTTTGCTCATGTCGGAACGAAATCACGCGCATGCCTTCAGCCTGGAGCATACGGGTCAGGTCTGTGATCGGAATACCTGGCAGGCCATAGATATTGGATATCCCATTGAGCTTCAGGGCATCGATGACCAGATGGAAACCATCGGTCTGTTCTGCGGTTTGTGTGTCGTTTGTCATTATGAAATGTCTCTTCGTTTGACTTCGATAAGGGCAGAAAACTGCGGCTGGCAGTATCGGAGGTCCGTGGTGGATTTCAAGGACATGACGACAGGCGCAGACGGGGCATTTCCTCCGTCGAGGTATCATAGGAATCGATTCAGGATCCGCAATTGACCGCGGTCAATTTTCATCGCAACTCCCCTACCCTGTATCGATTTCTCCGTCGCATTGCCACCATGTCCTCCGTCGAAAATCACCCAGAGAGAAATGTTATTCGCGTGCAGCTCACGCAAAACGTGGTGTTAAGTGAGCTGACAGCAAATGAACGCCTTGAGCTGGAGCAGCTTTTGACCGTTGTGGATTGCCACAAGGGCGACTTTCTGTTGCACCAGGGTGTTCACGACATGGAACAGTACTTTGTTCTGGACGGCATTCTTAAGCGGGTCGTGGCAAACCAGCAAGCCAAGGAAATGATTCTGCGCTTCGCCGATGAACGCGACATGGAAACCAGCTATGCGGCCTGGCGGCTCGGGACACCCACACCCTACAGTATCGTATCGGTCACCAAGGCGCGTGTTGCCAAGTTGCCGTTACCAAAATGGGTCGCCTTTATGGAAGGGCATCCAGCTATCAAAAAGTCATTTGAGTACTACGTCATGCGCTTGATGAGTGAGATCATGGCGCACACTATTACGCTGCATATGCTGGACGCACCAGGGCGCGTTCAGCGCTTTCTCAGAAAACACCCCGAACTGTTTGAACGCATCCCCAAGAAGGAACTGGCTGCTTACCTGAACCTGTCCGCAGAAACCTTGAGTCGACTTAAGCAAAGCGGCAAGATTTGAACGACCGCAACAAAACTGTTGCCCGCCTTAGTTCTTTGAAGATGTAAACAGCCTTGACATAGCCATGAGCCTGAGCTGATTGTCTACGCTGGCAACGCCCGCTACACCGGAAGCGATCTGCTCGGTTAGTGCTTTTTCAGCAGCATTCATGACAATGCCGCGAAGCGTCACACGACCATCAACGCTGTCAATTGTTACTTTGATTTCATGCGCTTCTTCATTCGCCCGAAGCGCTGCACGAATACGCGCCTGAGTGTCCATGTCACGCAGCAATGCCCGGGATTCAGCTGTCTCCGCAAATTCCGGCCTCGCCACCAGAAGGCGAATCTGTTCTACACACCCCTCAACCGAGACACGATCAGTATTGAGTACCAGGTCGTACAACAATGGGTCACCCCATGTGACGCCAAACTGCTCATGCATGCGTGTTGCGTGTGCATGGTCACTGCGTCGAATTTCTGCCTCGGCAAATTCAGCGTCATCAGTACCAAGGTTGTCCATTAACCACTCTACGCGTTTTCGCATTGATCTTGTAATACGCACGCAAACCACATGCTTGATTGGCCGCAGGAGACAAGTTGCACCCCATCCCCGCAAAACACCGTTACCACGTGCTGCAAAATCAAGCACCTCCTCGGCGGTGTAAACAGCCATGCTTTCCGTGTCGGCTTTCAGCCGCTCAATGGTTCCCGCCTTGCCTTCGCGCAGCCGGTTTATAAGGCTTTTAGAAACATGCATCCTGGCTGCGACATGCTCAACGACCTCATGCCGCATGGTTTCTATCTGCAGCTTCTCGGACAACTGCAGCGCGACATCCTTGGCAAGGGAACCCATCTCCTGGGTCATGGCAATGACTGGCATGTCAAACCTCCTTATTTTTTCAATCCACTGGCTGCTCTTCCGAAAATTCTTTCGGCTTGGGTGGTCGAATAACGCTCAACACTTTCGATATCAGGGGCCAAAACAGCATGAGCAGGCCCAGCGTTGTGATGGAACCAACCAGCGGATTGGCCCACATGATCATCAAATCACCCTGCGAAACCAGCATGGCCTGCCGAAATGAGTCCTCGGCTTTATCACCCAATACCAAAGCCAGAACAAGCGGCGCAAGGGGATAGTTGAGTTTCTTGAATACGTAACCGACGATACCAAAACCGAGCATGAACCAGATATCGAGCATTGCACTGTGCACGGTGTAAGCCCCGATCGCACAAACGACAATAATCACGGGCGCAATGATGGAAAAGGGGATGCGCAGTATGGACGCAAATAGCGGAACTGTAGACAACACGACAATCAGTCCCACCAGGTTACCCAGGTACATGCTGGCAATCAGGCCCCATACGAAGTCCTTTTGTTCCACAAACAGCAGTGGCCCGGGCTGAAGGCCCCAGATCAACAAACCACCCAGCAACACAGCTGCAGTGGGTGAGCCAGGAATGCCCAACGCCAGCATCGGCAGCAAAGCGCTGGTTCCGGCGGCATGTGCCGCTGTCTCGGGGGCAATCACACCTTCAATTTCACCGGTACCAAATTTGGCGCCTCTTTTAGACATCTTCTTTGCCAAGCCGTAACTCATGAAAGACGCAGGGGTGGCGCCACCTGGTGTGATGCCCATCCATATCCCGACAAGCGAGCTACGAACCGACGTCACCCAATATTTGGGTAGCTCTTTCCAAGTTTCCCAAACCACCTTGGCATTGATGCGTGCCGACTTGCCTGAAAACTGGAGACCCTCTTCCATCGAGGTAAGTATCTCGCCGATACCAAACAATCCGATAACTGCAATCAGGAAATCAAACCCGCGCATCAATTCGGTTTGTCCGAAAGTCAGGCGAAGCTGACCGGTCACCGTGTCCATACCCACTGCTGCAAGAGCAAAACCTAGGGTCATCGATACCAGAATCTTGAATGGCGAACCCTTACCCATGCCAACGAAGCTGCAAAAGGTCAACAAGTACACAGCAAAGAACTCCGGCGCACCAAACTTGAGTGCAAATTTCGCTACCAATGGCGCCAGAAATGTGATCATGACCACTGCCACGAATGCACCAACGAACGAAGACGTGAACGCTGCCGTTAACGCTTGGCCCGCTTTGCCTTTCTGCGCCATGGGGTAACCGTCGAAGGTAGTCGCCACAGACCAGGGTTCACCCGGAATGTTAAACAGAATTGATGTAATGGCTCCGCCAAACAGCGCACCCCAGTAGATGCAGGACAACATCACGATCGCCGAGGTGGGCGTCATGGTGAACGTCAAGGGCAGCAAAATGGCGACCCCATTCGCCCCACCCAGACCGGGCAGGACACCAATCAGTACGCCGAGAATGATGCCAACAAACATCAAGCCAATGTTCATCGGCGTCAACACGACGGCGAAGCCCTGCATCAAAGCACTAAGTTCTTCCATTTTTCTTTAACTCCGGCAGAAGTGGTCACAGCCGAAGGCCACGCACAATCATGTTGTGCGGCAGCCTGCGAACTCCACAGATTCAATAACCAAGGAAACCCAACGGTTCAAGCGTTCCCTTGAACAGCGGCACTTTGAACCAGACTTCAAACATCATGAAGAAGACGGTGTTGACGATGATGGCCAGGAGAACACTCTTTACATAAGAGTATTTGCCCAAGACGATCATGAACAAGGCAATGTAGATCGCAGATGCAACATAAATGCCAAGGAACTTGATACCAAGGATATAAACAGCAGCAGGAACCAGCACCGAAACGACGCGTCCGAGCTGCTCCCGATCAACAAATGCGTCCGTGTCACGTGCCTTGCTGGCTGTCGACTGGTAAAAAATCCCCAAACTTGAGATGCAAAGAATAATTCCGATGTAAAACGGAAAATAACCTGCGCCGGGGCCGTCATCCGCCCAGCCCGCGCCCAGACGGCGAGCCTCGAAAATGACAACCACACCTATGACGAAGAGGATGACGGCTACGACAGCGTCAACCGTGTTGTTATTGACGACAACAGGGCTGCCTGCAGATTCGGATGCATGTTGATCTGACATGGTTTTTTTGCTCCAAACGTGAGCGAATGAACTAACGCACACCCCCAGCACTCTTGGCCGGGGGCCCATCCCAACCGACCGTTATTTGGCCATGAATCCGGCTTCGGTCATGAGTTGCTTGTGAAGAGCCTCAGCCCCTTCCAGCCATTTACGATAGTCTGGGCCAGTCAAGGCTGTCGTATTGAAAGCGCCCTTTTCCATGAACTCTTTCCAGTCTGGTGTTTCACGGATTTTTTTCATCAGGTCGTTGTAGTAAGCAATCTGATCTGGGGTCACATCCGCCGCCATGAAGATGCCACGCAACATCACGTAATCGGTAGGCACGCCAGACTCTTTGCAGGTTGGAATATCACCCCAAGACATCGTTTCAGTAACCTTGGTTTTGTACGGCATACGAACGTCATCGAACACACATAAGGCGCGCAACTTGCCTGCACGCCACTGAGCCACCGCCTCAACGGGATTGTTCACTGAGGAGTCGATGTGTCCACCCACCAATTGAACTGCCACTTCACCACCGCCCTTGTAAGGCACGTAGATAAACTTTGTACCCGTGGCTTTCTCCAGACCCGCTGTGACGATTTGATCTTCTTGCTTGGAACCTGTACCGCCCATTTTGAACTTGTTGGGGCCTGCAGCCTTGGCGGCCGCGATGTACTCACTCGCAGTTTTGTAGGGTGACTCAGCATTAACCCAAAGAACAAACTGGTCGAGCGCCAACATGGAAACAGGGGTCAAATCTTTCCAGTTGAAAGGAACGCCTGTAGCCATAGGCGTGGTAAACAGGTTAGACAACGTGATCACGATTTTGTGCGGATCACCTTTCGCCTCTTTGATTGCGAGGAATCCTTCTGCACCAGCGCCACCAGATTTATTGACGACGATCAGCGATTCCTTCATCAGCTTGTGCTTTACCACAATGCCTTGGATCAGACGCGCCATTTGGTCAGCACCACCTCCTGTCCCGGCAGGTATCACGAACTCTACAGGCTTGCTGGGCTCCCAAGCTGCCATCGCGGAACCACCAACCGTCAAAGCAGCGGCAGCCGCTATTCCGGTTACAGCAGTGTTTAATACTTTTCTGATCTTCGAAAATGTGGTGTTCATCACGTTGTCTCCTATGTTTAGTGAACTTGATAAGTACTGGGATATTTTTCTTTTTCACATCCGAACTTATCACAACCGCATCGTCTTGCGTGTCGATCAAAAAACTCTTGACTGTGATCAAGTTTGCCAAATTTACGCTTCGTGTCAGGGTTTATACGGAGATGCCATGACCTCATTGGCAGCGATGCTCGGCCACGCCTGAAGGCAAGTTGCCTGGCGTTTCAAAAGAATTATCGGAGAGAGACGTCCTGTCATGAAAAACTTGTCATTGCTTGCACTTTTGTTTTGGCAATTCATACCCGCGCATGCGCAATCCTGCGATGGTGGCCTCTACCTGAACCCCCAGGTCATCCGTGGGGAAGGAACATCTCAAACTTTTGCTGCGCTCAAGGAGCTGACCGAGTTCATTCGTCCAACGGGTTTATCCGTTTCCTCAGTTCTCAATATCAAGGAGACCCAGGACGTCTTGGCTGCGATCAAAAAACCTTCTCCACCGTGTTGGGTCTATGGCAACCCCACAGTCGGCCTTGCTTCTGGCTATCGTCCGGCGGCGGTTAACACCGCCCCCATTCAGGCGGCCGTGCTGATTCTGGCCGACGTCGGCTCAGTCAAGGATGGCAAGGCTGTCGAGCTTAAGGATTTGCCTCCTGCGCAACAGGCCATTGTGCTGTCAAAGCTGAAAACAACCAGCTGCTTTGGCATGAAAAGTGGCGTCACAACCACCCTGGTCAAGGCCGAGAACCTTTGCGGCACGGTTGTGGAGATCGTGCCTCAACAGGGCCTGGGGCAGAGTTATCTGCCAACCAAGGCTGCTTTCCATTGGCAAGCGGATCGATGGGCGGGCTTGATCACAAGACTCCAGAGCGCCCAATCGTCCACGCTGAAGACCCATTTCGGCTCCGATGAGCGCATCCACCTGGCTCAACTCGTGGTGGTACCGGCAGCCAATGATAGTTGGGGTTATGGGATATATGTGCACCCGGACGTATCCGGGGACTTGTTGAAGAAGACGGTTACACAGTTCACATCTCTTAAAACAACCGATCTGCTGCTGCTACGCGCCCTGGATCTGGCTGGCAAGTATGAGTTCGCTACGCCCTCAGATGCAGCCATTCGTGCCATGAAAAAGGCACTGGCTACGGAGCCCTGAGCCCAATCCAATTCAGTCCGTTACGGGTTGAAGACGAACACCACCACCCCCTTCGTCCATGGTTTTCGCCAGCAATTTGACCAACGCGTAAACGGTGCTAATGTGCGGCGTAGGCGTTTGGGTAAGCCGCCCCAGCTCCACAACCGATCCAACCAGCGCATCGACCTCCGGCGCCCGGCCCGCCTCCACGTCCTGCAGCATGGAAGTCTTGTGCTTGCCGACTTTTTCAGCACCTGCAATCCGTTTATCCAAAGTTACACGGAACTCAATACCCAGCTTGGTCGCAATCTCCTGCGCCTCACGCATCATGCTGGCTGCCAGTTCGCGGGACAGGGGGTATTGGCAAATATCAACCAAAGTCGAATGGGTAAGGCTGCTGATCGGATTGAACGTCAGATTGCCCCAAAGCTTAAGCCAGATTTCTGAACGTATATTCTCCAGAACCGGCGCCTTGAAGCCCGCATTGGCAAAGCACTCGGATACCCGCGTAACCCTGTCAGTTGTGGTCCCATCGAGCTCTCCCACCGGAAAGCGATCACCCTCAACGTGCTTCACCACGCCGGGCTGAATCAGTTCAGAGGCCGGATACACCACGCAGCCAATTACCCGATGCGCCGGGATATTTTTCAGAATCGCACCTGACGGATCCACACTTTGCACGGCGGAGCCTTCCAGCGCGGCCCCATGTTTATGAAAGTACCAATACGGGATGCCGTTTTGCATCGTCACCACCACCGTATCGGGACCAAAAAGCTTGGGCACATCGTTGGCAACCGCCTCCACCTGGTGGGCCTTCATGGCAAGAATAACCATGTCCTGCGGCCCAGTGGCAGCGTAGTCATTGCTGGCTTTCACGTTGCTGGCGACATGCTCTTGCCCGTCGTGCATGACGAGCTTCATGCCGTTCTCCCGGATCGCAGTCAGGTTGGCGCCTCGCACCATGAACGTTACATCTTCCCCGGCCAGTGCCAGCTTAACGCCAACATACCCGCCAATGGCGCCTGCGCCAATGATTGCAATTTTCACGTTGATTTCCCATAAAGTTACTCGAATCGGTTTGCGAGTGTGCCGACGCCGGCTATCTCGACTTCAATATGGCTGCCAGGCTTCATCGAGCCTACGCCGAGTGACGTGCCACACAAAATCACGTCACCGGGATACAACGTCATGTCAGCTGAAATCTTTTGAACCAGTTGGGCAACTGAAAATCGCATGTCGCTGATCGGAAACTCTTGCCGAACCGAGCCATTCAATGTCGATTTCACAACCAGCCGTGCGGGATCCAGGCCGGTGGCCACCACGGGGCCTAAGGGGCAAAAGGTATCAAATCCCTTGGCCCGGACCCATTGCGCGAAACTGGCATCGCGATTTAGGATATCTGCGTGCGTCACGTCATTGGCGCAGGTGTAGCCGAACACATGATTCAGCGCCTGCTCTTCGGCAACATTACTGGCTATCTTGCCAATCACGATACCCAGTTCGCCTTCGAAAACAATTTTTCCCTCTTGTGAAGGCATCCTGATCACCTCGCCCGGGTTGAGCCAGGAGTTGGGCGATTTCAGAAGGTACAGCGGTTCAACGGGTACAGACAGCTGCAGCTTGTCACCCAGGGCTTTGAAATTGTTCCACAACGCAATCACTTTGGAAGGTTGCGTCGGCATGAGCAACCTGACTTCACTCAAGCTCAGCACGTGCCCCGTGGGGCGTGGATCGACATACATGTCACCTTCATGTACGGAAATTGCGTCATCTGTCAGTGTGCCAAATCCAGTTTGGCCGGCACAGGCATAGCGAAGCCAGCGTTGCTGCATGATTTTTCCCTAATTCGAACATGGCGCCTGGGCGCAATAAGAAAGCACTTGGCGCGCCAGACCCGATGCGGGTATTTTTTTGCAGGGCTCTCACCAAATGCAATGTTTTTTAAGGAATAAATCTTACCAAAGCACTTGTTCCGAGCTCTCGTCCTGGCCAGGCCATACACACATGCGCGCCACAAGGCTTAGAAAATATGACCTCAGTGTGCGTTCGACATGCTCTCCATTCGCCGCTTTTTGGCATCGTGAATCGCATTCACAAGGAAGTCTGCGTCATAGGCTTTTAGCAAGTGAGCGTGTTGGGTTTCCAGGTAAATGCGGATTCGCTCACGTTCGTCAGCATTTACTTGAAGTCGGTGATGCGTAGCGGTGTCCCAGAACCAGGTCAGACCCAGTTCACTGAAGGCGGCGTTGAAAGCGTTGCGATGAAGCTCCGCATCCTGTCCTGATGGGCTCTGTTGGCTGGCAGCTTGGTACATGGTGCATTCCTCTTGATACTGAATACTGAAAGTGGTGGGTGACTGGTTGCGTGTTTTTCAACCCGACTTGCAGCGAATGTTAGAAGTCAATAACAATTAGCGATAGTTAAATGATTTCATGGTTATGATTACTAATAGCTTATGTATTGAAATACTGAAAACCCTATGCGACACGCCACCCTGCGCCAGCTCAAGGTCTTTGAATCGGTGGCCCGAAACCTCAGTTTTTCGCGCGCAGCCGAAGAGCTTTACCTTACGCAACCAGCCGTTTCGATTCAGGTCAAGAAGCTGGAAGAGCACGCCGGATTACCCCTGTTTGAACAGCTCGGGAAGAAGATTTTCCTGACACCTGCTGGCACCGAAATGCTACGTTCCAGCCGCGTCATCATTCAGCAGTTTCAGGAGACCGAGGAGGCCATGACGCACTTCAAGGGCATCTCGGGCGGCAAACTCAGCGTGGCAGTGATCAGCGCTGGGGACTATTTCTTCCCGCGTCTGCTGGTTGAGTTCGTCCGGCGCCACAAAGGCGCTACGCTGGATTTCGCGGTATACAACCGGGAGGAGTTGCTGGGCCGTCTGGCCGACAACCTGGTTGATCTAGCCGTTATGGTGCGCCCGCCCACCGATGCGGACACGGTGAATGCGCCATTTGCACCCCACCCTTATGTCATCGTGGCGGCGCCCGATCACCCGCTGGCCGGCAAAAAACGTATCCCGATGACAAGACTTGCTCGCGAACCATTCGTGGTGCGTGAGCGCGGCTCAGACACCTGGCACTCCATGCAGGAAGGCTTCGGCACCCACTTTGGCAGCCTCAATATCGCCATGGAAATCCGCAGCACCGAAACCATCAAGCAAGCCGTGGCAGCCGGCATGGGGATCAGTTTTTTGTCTGCCCACACCATCAGTGGTGAGCTGAAATCAAAAAGCCTGGTCGTGCTGGATGTTCAGGGTTTTCCGCTGATGCTGAACTGGTACGTTGTCCATCGGCAAAACAAGCGGCTGCCCCCCGTTGCCCAAGCCTTCAAGGACTTTCTGATCAAGGACGGAGCAGGATTGATTGACCAGTTTCTGCAATTGGAAGCGCAGCATCGAAAGAATACCTTCGGACCACAAAACCGTAGAAAAACAGATGCCAAATGAGGCTATAGCCCATGTCGGATATGAGTGAGTAGCTACTATCTTTATATCAACCTAACGCGCCAGATGCAAAACACGCCATCCGCGCGCAACCGCCTGCTCACGCAACAAGGCATCCGGATCCACGGCAACCGCATGGTTGACAGCCTGTA
>Ga0209097_10002684_pt1 | contig 14201 bp, 10 predicted proteins | sample AD_UKC052_MetaG_FD_184419 | JGI IMG/M metagenome (GOLD analysis project Ga0209097, IMG submission 184419) | Active sludge microbial communities of municipal wastewater-treating anaerobic digesters from USA - AD_UKC052_MetaG (SPAdes) (version 2) | ecosystem: Engineered > Bioreactor > Anaerobic >... | reverse complement strand
ATCACTGGCTGGACTTTGATACTCACTCACAACTTCAAATTGTTCGGGGACAACCGTAACGCAGCCATAACGAAATCCGCTATCCTCGTTAGCATCAGGTATCCAGACATCTATTATATATCCCTCTGGGCTCGTGAAGCACTCAATAATAGCCCCTTCAGTCCCGGCTGGAATATGCTCACCAAAGTCCCCTTCCATATCTTGGAGTAGGCGGACTCGATCGTATTCTTTGGTTTTCATTAATTTACACGTCACTTATGAGTTTTTGCCCAATTTGTTGTCAGCTTCGGCGACGTTACACCCTCATCAATTTGCCATTTCGTAGTTAGCGTCGCAGTGCGCCCATTGGGGCCGGTTATTTCTACATCGAGATCGTATGTTCTTCCATACTTAGTAACCTTTCCTGCGATGGCTCCAGGACGGCTAACATTAGGCTGGAGCTGACGAATAATATCTCTTGTTGCGTTTTGTCGACCTAATTGCGAATCAACGTCGTAGCCAAGGTCTTTCCAGGCTCGCCATTTCCCACCGTTCTGAGGATTCTCTGGGTCTAACGAGTACTTCTCAAACTTCGCCGGATTGATCTGCGCAGTATCGGCATTGGGCAGTGGATCCCCTGGCTTCCAGTTTTCAATGTTAGCGCGAGCTTGTGCTTCGGCGGACTCAGGGGTGCTTGATGACTTTTGAGGGTGGTGCGACTCGGGAGCCGTTTCCTCTGTCCGTGAGTCGGCTGGTTTAGGACCAGACTGCTCAGGCGGCAGACTTGGAGGGGTAGCATGGTCCGCAACGCCGTCAGCAATGATCTTTCCGGCCACAGCACCACCAGCTGCACCTGCTGCTTTGATAGCGGTGCTGCTACCTGCCACGGTTAGGCCGCCAACGATGATGTCCTTTGTGACTTCAGCACCAGCTGCGACCCCGACAGCGAGTACAGCACCAGTACCCAGACCGGCTGCCACTTTGCACTTGGTGCCACACAGCGAGGTGTCCGGCTCAGGAGCGGCTGCTGGTTTGCCTTCGGTTCGGTCTGCTGCCGGTTGCGGTTCTGCAATGGCTGGCAGCTCGCGAGGCGGTTTTTCCACCTTGGGGTCTATGTGTAGTGGCGGTGCCACATTGATTGGCTTTAGTTCGGGCGGTGGTGGCGGCAGACGCTGAGCTGGTAGCACCCCGTCCGCGACCTTCTGCACTGGATAGGCAGGAGTGTGCGTTGGCTGCCCCAGCTGACTCGGCGACCTCGATGAGGAGTCGCCGGTCGGCGTTGCTTGCGAGGGCTCAGGCTCAGCATCGTGACCCAAGCCGTTTGGGGGCGTGGGTGGTTCCCATGTTGGTAGCTTCCAACCTGGGCCAGAAGGCTTCTGGGTTTGCTTGGGCCTGTGCTTCTTTCCCCCAGCTGTTAGGCGCGTGGGCTTGTGTTGGGCTGGCGGCGGCAGCTGCTGTGGCCCGCCGGGCTTTGGGGGCGCGATGAGGGGCAGTGGCGCTTTGGCAGCAGGCAGCTGCGGCAATGTCGCGATTGGACGCTTCACGTCCTTTGTCTGCCACCCCGCGACACTCGGCATCCTGCTGATGTGCGAACCAAGCGCCGCCTGCAGCCCTGCCAAGACGCTCGCCGCCTTCACTGGCGACAGGTGGTTGAGGCAAGAAACAATCTGCGCGTCCTCCTCAATCAGCGTCTTGAGCGCGCCTCCTTGAGCGACTTTTCGACGCAACGCTTGCAGGTCCAGCGCGGTGTGACACGGCGAACCAAGCCCAGGCAGCGTCGGGCAAGCGTGCATTGCGGCGCGCTCTGTAAACGACAGCGGCACTTCGCCTTTCAGGTCGAGCACCGGATTGGATAAGTCGGTGTCGCGATACAGGTAGCCGCTTTTTTCCCAGAAGTGCTCGCCGACGCGATAGGCGATGCTGTTGCGCCACACGATGCTGGGGTCTTGCGCATCTACTGAGCCGAAGCGAAACATCGGTGTGCCGTCGTCGGCTCGCATGACGCCCTGGCAGTCTAGGATCGGGTCGATCATTCCCAAGACCAGCGCGTGCCAGGTCTTGGTCCAGGCCAGCTCGTCGGCGCGGGGGACGTGGATGAAGCCCTCGCCGAACGCGAAGCCGAGGTTCAGCATGAAGGCGTGGTCGGGCACGCAGTCGCCGTGGCCTGCGGCGTAGCGGGCGGTGACGTAGACGCCGCGTCGGAACTCGGAGCGTAGACCGGCGGCGGCCATCCAGCCTGATTTGCAGCGGCCTGGCTCGTCGGGGACGCCGAAGGCTTGGCGGCGCATTAGCTCTACGTCGCCGAAGATGCGGTCCATGAACTGCACGCTGGTGCGCAAGGTCAGGTCGACGTGCGCTTCGCGGTCGCCGACGAGGATTCCGAAGCCGGGCGCGAACTGCAGCCGCCACCAGTTCAGCTCCGCCGCACCGTAAAGCGACGGCTGCACGATGCCGCGCTTGAGGCGTCCGACATGCTTGGGGTCGCCCTCAAAGTTGTCGAGTAGTAGCTGCGTCCGAACTTCGATGACGGAGGACCACCACGGGCGATGCTCGACGGAGTAGAACGCGGGCGACTGTGGCCCGAGGCGAAGGCGAGCGCGAAGTTCGAGCGGCCCGCCGACCAGATAAAAGTCTTCGCTCGGGCGGGTGGCCAGTCGAGTGGCTGCGCCTGGGATGTTGATGCTGACGGCGACTCGGTTGGCGACTTCCATCGCGACATCGACGGAACCGCCGAAGGTAGAGGTTCGGTGTGGTTCGCCGAGCCATAGATATTGGCCGTTGAACCAAAAGAACATGCCTAGCCGGGCGATGGACGGGCACGGGGTGAAGAGGGTGCCGCAACTGCCACCGGTGCCGGTTAGGACGGGGTTGATGGGACGGGGGGTGGGTTGGTCCGTTGGAGCGGTTTGCGCTAGCGCTGTGGATGCAGAGAGGAGGAAGGTGAGGAGCCACAGGTTGATGGTTCGCCAGCGCCGCAGAAGCGAACCTGTGCTGGCAGCAGCCCGGGCAGGACGGGGCAAAGAGTAGGCAATCACCCTAGGAGGCTGGGGCCAAGACACCGCGAGCATTGGCCCGGCGTATCACGACGCTGCGACAGGGCAAGTTTCTAGTTTGGCGGCTGCTGGTTCGCTGAAGCTGGCTTAGCGAACCACGAGAGCGAGCCTTGCGAGAAACTGTATCGTTCGGCATGCCGAAGCGGGCGAGACGTAGCGCTGGACATGCCCCTTTGCTAGCAGGTTACATGTGGCACGTGGTTAGGCAATGCGGCTCGCCGGGGTGACCAGCGACTTCCGGGGTTGGGCCGAGCATTGAGCCGCTGCCGACCATGGCCGATTGTCGCTTGACCCACCTCCCAGCGTAATGCACAGCTTCCGTTCGGTTTGGCCAAGGCTGTTGCAGGACGCAAAGGATCATTACGCGGCAGCTCATCAAGTGGCGCTGTGCGCGCTCCTGGGGCGCCTACGGGGTTCACCAAGGCAGCAAGCCTAGGGATTGCGCGCTAAGGAGCTTGCACGGTGTGCCAGGGCCGCAAATTAGCTGTGATGATGCGGTGCGCGGCAGACTCCGCGCTATCCGAGCAGCGATGCCGACAGTTTTCCGCCACTGCTGCGTGCACGGAACGCCAAAACATCCTGCGGGCCCGGCGAAAAAGCTGCAACGATGTGAAGTTCTGCGCGTTCCGTGAAGACGCGACCGCGTATGCAGTGGGATCATATCAGGCACTAGAAGCCGGTGCTGATGCATATGAATTTGCAGCTAGGCCTGATGGTTTTGAACTGGTGACACTGACAATTATGGTGCCAAGTATGCCCACGAGCGACCGGAGCTAGCGGGCACCGATGATCATCGGTAGGCCATGTTTGGCCCGAAGTGTGAGCGCAGGTAAGAGCTCAACATGCGCTTCCTTTGCGAGCTCAAATCGCCAACGTGACAAGAGGACCGCGAGTACAAGCGCAACTTCCATGAGCGCGAAGTGCTCCCCGATGCAGATACGCGGGCCACCACCAAATGGCAGATACGCGAACTTCGGCATGCCATCCTGGCTTTTTCCTGTCCATCTTTCGGGGCGGAACTCCAGCGGGTCCTTAAAGAAGCGGGCATCCCTGTGCAGGAGCCACGGAGCGATAAAAAACAGGGTGTCTTTGGGAATTTGGTAGCCACCAACCTCAAGCTCCTCGGTCGCTGCCAACGTGATAAGCCACGCAGGAGGATAGAGCCGCAGCGACTCCGAGACAACCTGACGTACCAGGGGGAGTCGCTCAAAGTCGCGCGCCGTGGGGAGTGCGCCTCCCAGCACTGCATCCAACTCCTCTTGCAGCTGAATCTGAACTTGAGGATGCTGCGACAGTAGGTAGAGCGTCCAGGTGAGAGCGTTGGCCGACGTCTCATGTCCAGCGGCGAGCAGGGTGAGGGCCTCGTCGCGAACCTGCTTGTCCGGCATCGCTTCTCCGGTCTGTTCATCACGAGCGGCCAGCAAGCAAGCAAGGAGGCTGCTAGGATCACGCCTGCTAGCGCGGTGCTGCGCGATAAAGCGATAAACGATCGCATCGAGTCGAGCACGAGCACGCGCTAGCTTGCGCGTGGACGGCAGCGGCAGCCGCTTCCGTAGCTCGGGGAATGGCAGCACTGCGTTGCGGAACAGAGTTTCCACATCATCCACGAGCTCCCCAATGAGTGCCGAATCTTCATCGACCTCCACATCAAAGAGTGTCTTGCCGACGATGTCCAAGGTCAGCTTGGTCATCTCCTCCGGGACATCGATCTTGAGACCGGGCTGCCAAGTCGCTGTGTGCTGTGCGGCAATCCGAACGAAGTCGTGCCCGTAGCCCTCGATGCGTGAGCGACTGAAGGACGGCTGAAGCAGCCGCCGCTGCCTTTGATGCAACTCGCCTACGCTGGTAAGCAGTCCGTCGCCAAAGAGTGCTCGGCCAGCCCGCTGAACCGGTGAGGACTTTTCCACTTTTCGGTGGGATGTAACCATTACCTGCCGCGCGAGCTCGGGATGGTTTACCAGTACTGCCCTGTATGGACCGAGGCGCAACACAACCAAATCGCCTAGCTTGGCGGCATCGGAGAGCAGCTTGAGTGGATCGCGCAAAAGTTGATGAAGCTGACCGATCAGCGGTAGCCCAGGCATCCGCGGCAGCTCTTGGAAGGACCGCGAAACGGGCTCATTTTCAATATTTGTCACGAGCGTTTCTCCGAAAAATCCCGTGCTGTACCGACTCAAGACACGTACAGCATTGGAGTACAAGAGCCGACAAAAGGATGAACCTAGCCTGTGTGATTTTCGCAGGAGCGAACAGCCCATGCCGCAACAATTTCAAGTGCGACTGTTCTCCCCTTCAGCACTCACACCTAAACATTCTGGAGTAGCCAGAGCCTTTTACCAGCGGGCAGGTTGTGAGCGGACATTCCATGCACTTGGCATCGCTGCTGCGAGGCATATTGACCTAAGCTACTACGTACTCACAAGCCAACAAAGACAAGGCAAGCCTGCATGCACCGACCGGATGTCGCATTAACCGCACAGTTGGATACGATGGAGCAGCCGAGCTCCCTTGCCCGTACCCTCCCGGCGACGAAGCCTGGGATGTCGCTAAAGATTGCCACGACTCCGGAAGAGCGGGAGGCAATCTATCGCCTTCGCTATGAGATCTATGCAGTCGAAAATGGCTTCCGTGCGCAGGGTCATGGCGACTACCGCGCTTGGGAGGACGCAAGCGACGCCAAGGCTGTGCACCTTTGCGCCACGACGAACGGCGAGCTAGTAGGAGCACTGCGCACACTTTACGGAGCGGATGCCGCGATTCCGAACGACCTCCATGAAGCCTACGAGCTTGCCCGCTTTGCAGCCGTAGTTCCGCTGGAAAAAATCGCTGTCACAAGTCGCTTTGCACTTAGGCCTGAGCATCGTGCTGGCATGGCTGCGCTGCAGCTGTTCGTCGAGAGCGCTCGAACTCAGAGAGAGCGAGGAGTAGAGCTTTCCTTTGGTGATGCCCCCCTAAACTTGGTTTCATTCTACTCCGCACTTGGGTTCCGGACATATGCGGCTCCCTATCATCACCCAGTTGCGGGAACCCTGGTTCCTTTCGTTCTCCCTGCGGGAGACCTACCTCACCTTCGTGAAATCCGAAGCCCACTGCTTGCCCTTGCAGATGACTCTGAATCGGCGCTTGATGAGAAAACAAAGAGCCTGCGCGAGCTGCTCTTCGCCCAGGCTCCAGTGCGTGGTGCAAAAAGTCATGCGGCTCGCTTTTGGGAGGACCTACACGCAGCCCTGGGGCCGTCTCCTTTTGATAAGGGACCGCTTGCTGGACTGACCGCAGCAGAGCTGCGCAGCCTCCTTGGCCAAAGCTATGTGGTCGACTGGCCAGGAGGTAGAACGCTACTACAAAGCGGGCACCCGGTCACCGAGCGCTGGCTGCTGCTATCTGGACAAGTCGAAGTGAATGGAGTTCCTGTTCCTCCTTTTTCCGTCATTGGCGGAGCGCTACCAGAGGGAGGCCAGCTGCACAGCATCAGCGCACGCATAGGCACGGCTGGAGCCCGCCTCCTTAGCTTGGATGAGCGCAAGCTCAAGCAGCTTCTTGGTGCATCGTCTCGCACTTCTGAGCGCATTAGGTCTGCGCTCAAACAATATCAAGTCACACCCAATGCTGATTGCAGCGGAGAGAATTATGCTGATCGATAGGCTAGAGGAACGCGCCCGCACGACTCCCAAGCAGGTCTTTTTGACGTGGGTCGATGACAACGGCAAGGATGAACAAAGCCTCTCAGTTGCTCAGCTCTTGGCGCGCGCAGAGACTCTGTCAGGATTCCTCTACGGTCCGTGCGGTCTTCGTCCAGGCGACCGCGTTCTACTTGTCTATCCACCTTCACTCTCGTTCGTCGAAGCGTTTATCGCGTGCCTGTATGCAGGAGTGATTCCGGTTCCTTGTTATCCTCCCGACCCTCGTGACCGCGAGCAGGTCGCACGACTTGGCTTTCTGGCCAAGGAAGCTGGAGCACGTGTTGCGCTGACTAACTCAAGATACCGATGGGCGCAGCGGCTTAGCTTTGTCTCGACGCTGGTCTCTTCAGCGCGTCCAGTTTGGCCAGACTTGTTGTGGCACGTAACAGATGATGTAAAGACCGGAGCATTTTCCGCACGGCGACATCACAGTGCGCCAAGCGATGTTGCATTCCTTCAGTACACCTCGGGCTCTACCTCGGCACCACGCGGTGTTGCGCTTACTTTTGCAAACCTCCAGCACCAGCTTGACCTAAATGCCCGAGCTCTCCGGCTTGAGCCCACTTCCCGTGCAGTGCTGTGGGTGCCGCAGTATCACGACCTTGGTCTGGTCAGCGGAATCGCGAGCGCAGTGCATGGCAATGGTCACCTGTACGCCATGTCTCCTCTTTCATTCTTGTCGCGCCCAGCGGTCTGGGCAGAGGTGATTACGCGCACGCGGGCGACGCACACTGCTGCGCCGCACTTTGGCTACGCACTCCTTTTGCGCAAGACGACTCCAGCTGAGCGCGCACGCTTCGACTTCGCTTCACTGCAAGTCATGATGAGCGCAGGTGAGCCCATTCACGCCGAGACCATGGAACGATTTTTTGCCGCATTTGCAGCCAGCGGACTACGACGTGAGGCATGGTGTCCCGCATATGGTCTTGCTGAGCATACGGTTGGCGTAACGATTCGCGGCCAACAGGTTCTTCACTGCGACCGCGCGACACTAGAAAAGTATGGCCAGTTTCGACCTGCCGTAGACGCGGCCCAGCCGCATGCAATCGCGACGCTAGTAGGATGTGGATTCCCAGAGTCAGATGTAGTCGTCCGCATTGTAGACCCCGAGAGCAAAAATGCCCTCCCGGATGGGTCCACTGGTGAGATTTGGGTCGATTCCCCAAGCAAAGCGGACTCCTATTTTGGGCGCCCAGAAGACACGGAAGCGCTGCTGCGGGCTCAGTTGGCAGCTACGTCGGGCGCAGGAGCAAGAACATACCTGCGCACAGGAGATCTTGGGTTTCTTCACGACGGAGAGTTGTTCATCACGGGACGACTGAAGGACTTGATCATCGTCGCTGGTCGCAATGTATCCGCAGTCGATGTGGAAGACATCGTGCGCAGAGCAAGCCCACACGTCAGACCTGGCGGCATAGCAGCTGTGGCAGTCGAAGACGCGCGAAGTGATAGCGAAGCAGTCGGTGTGCTCCTAGAGTCAACTAATCACAAAGTAGATGCGACCGCAGCTCGCGCCATCGCAGATGTTGCACGCGAAGCAGTACTTGAGCACCTGCGGATTCCTGTCTCCACTGTTATCGTGGGTGTTGCGGGCTTGGTAAAAAAGACGACTAGCGGAAAGCCACAGCGCCGCGCATGTCGAGAAGCTCTGCTGGCTGGTACGACTGAAAAGCAGTCGGAGTTTCGATTCCGCTTTGACTTTGACGCGACGCCCGAGCAGGGAGTTTCGGGAGCACAAGACTCGCACGTGCAGCTGCAAGGACTGCCTGAGCGCCTGCGTGCGCTCCCCATTCACGAGCGACTTGATGCCATGATCGTGGCACTGCAAGAGGCAGTTGCGCGCGCCATCGGGCACCGCGATGCGCATACAATTAATCCACAAGACTCCCTTGCATCCTTCGGGCTCGATTCCATGAGTCTGGTGGAGCTGGCTGATGAGCTATCGGAGCTGGTCGAGACCACTTTGACACTGGCACTGGTGGCGGCGCTGCCAAACCTTGCCAGCTTGGCGTCCTTCCTGCTGCGCGACATCCTGCATATTGAGTATATCGACGCAGCTAGGCACGGAAGTGATGGTGAACATAAGCCCTCGCGCTGGCATAAAAAGGCCTGGCAGCCTGAGCCCACTGCGCGCATTGCTGTCGTCGGGGCAGGCTGCGCCGGGCTGGTCGCAGCCATGGAACTGGCAACGCGCGGATATCGAAACGTGACCATTTTTGAAGCGAACTCCCAAGTGGGCGGCAAGGTCTCTACCTTGTCTAACAATGGAATCGACTTTGAGATGGGGCAGATCCTCTTCGGTCAGCACTACCGGGCGATTTGGCGTCTCGCGCTCGATTTGGGGTGTCAGTTTACTTCCGAATCTGCGACCGACTTTCTTGAGCACGCCTCTGGTGAGCGAACCGAGCTACGTACAACCCACGGAATCAAGACCTGGTACGAGCAGCTGTTCGCAGCAGCAGGAATAGATCCCGCGGTGCCGCCACCTGCTGCAATGGAGGAGGTACCAGAGGACCTGCTGATGCCTATCGGTGAGTGGCTCTCGAAACACGGACTTGCAGAGCCACCAGCCGCATTTCTGACGTCGTGGACTGGGTGCGGGTATGGCTATCTAGCGGACCAGGTTCCTGCCTGGTTTCTCCTTCGCTATGTACAGATCATTCACTCAGCAACTGTCTTGCCACTCACCATCAAGGGAGGAAATCAAAGTTTGTGGGAGCGCATGGCCCGAGTACTTCGCGAGCGGTACGGATATGACGTTCGGCTTGGAGCAGCTGCCCGTGCATATGAGGCAGACGATACAGGAGTCTCCCTAACGATGGCCGACCACACACGGGAGCGATTTGATGCAGCCATCTTGGCAGTTCCGGCCAACGCCTTGGCTCAGCTCCTGCCACCTCCTTCCCGGGAGCCGTTTGAGCGCTTTCGCCACTACGGCTATCGCGTTGCTGCATTCGAGGCTGACGGACTGCCAGAGCACATCCGCTCGATTCACTTCAAAGAAGCTCAGCGCACGCCCCATCCCGGACAGGTGTTAGGTGTATTTCGAGCGCACTCGGCACAACACGGATTCATTGCCGGACAGTATTTCTCCTGTCCCGGCCAGGTAGCATTGTCGGATGCCGAGCTAGACGAAATGCTCGATGCAAAGCTCAAAGAGCTAGGGCTGCATGTTGCGGAACGCCGTGGCAGCGCGTGCTGGGGTAACTATTTCCCGCACCTGACGGCAGAGGATCTTCAGCGCGGAACGCTGCAGGAGATCGAAGCGCAGCAGGGGAAAAACCGTACTTTCTATACCGGCTCCTACCTTGCATTCGAGACGATTGAGCATGTCGCACGTCATGCGCAGGCTCTTGTTCGGACGTTCTTCTAGTTCGCTGGTGAAGCAATTGAGGGCAAGACAACTCCCCTTCATCTGACCATAGGTCCCGCACGTCTTGGTGGCGCTCCACATGCTGCTGGACCTCGCAGGCAAGCGCCTGCTCCAACATCCGCCGCGCTTCGTCTATGGCCAGTTCGTGCAGCGCCTCTGCCACCTGCGGCTGCATTGTTTCCAGACTGTCCGCTTCCTCGCCTTGCGATAGCTTCCTCAGCGGTGTACCGCTGCTTCGGGCCAGTGCTGCAAGCTGTTAGGCTGGTCCTCAATACGCGCGGCGCGTAGTGGTGTAGCGCGACTGAGCTTTGGCGTGCTCCAGCAGCCTTGAGCGTCCGTCACTACTCATACATGCCATGCGCTGCTTGGATGGCCACAGATGATCGCGTATGGCGCACTTGGCTGGAGCTATCCGGTGGGCCGTGGTGGGGCCGCAGAGGCGCAGGGCCGATACCATTTCGCGATGGCATGCAACACGGAAGGGCAAAGTATTCCGCAGACCCAACGAAAAAACGGCAATACCGCGAAGTTTTGAGGGATTTCTAAGAGGATGACAGCATCGGAGGGGAGGACGGCTGCGGCCATCTTGATGGAATACTTTGATGCTTATCCATTTGTTACTCATTAGTAACTAGATGATACGAAATAGTAACATTGTCCTGTTTTGGCGTAGCACCGCATTCTTTGCCTTGACCCATATACGAGTCGGGTGTACGAGAGTCGTGAGAATTGAGGAAAGTGATCCTCTTGGCCAACGGGCTTAGCGCTAACTTTACAGAAGGAGCATCATATGATGAACAAAAAGACTCAGCGTCAATCCGAGGGAAAATTACAAGACTTTTATGGATTAGTGCCTCTCCTGTATTTTTCATTATTTTTCATTGTAACTACAAATGCTATCGCGCAGAGTCCACAACAAAACGATACTACGCCAGCGGGCACAATGCTGCGCACGGCAACAGTGCGCGCGGCATTAGAGCTCAATTATTCTTGTAACGAAGCTGGTGTTGAAGAACCCGTTGGAACAAAAGATAAACCAGAGGTAATGTGTGAGTATGTGAAGTTTTTCGCTAAAGCTAGAATGTTTGGGCCAGACGGCAAACTGCTCATCGAGAAACCCTTCTGCGCTGGGAAGTATCTACGACTTTCCGCCAAAAAAGGGACCACTGGTGTATTACAAATACAGGGAAAAGGAGAATATTGTGTTAAAATTGAGTCGGTACCTTTTTATGAATATGTTCTTCCTAATAAAGTAAATTTAAGTCTAATCGAGGCAATGAAGCATGGGCCGGCAGATTACGGAACGTTTGAGTTTCGTGTCAGTTGGGCATATGAAATAGCACCAAATGGAAAAATAATAATTAAAGAGCCATTATTACCCGGAGAATACACCAAATTCAAAAAGAATATAACAAACAATCTTTTGACTGTTAAGGCACTTAATTTCAATATTTTACCTGTTTCACAAGACAATCGTTTCTCAGCTGCTCTAGAATTTGGCGTCAATCCAAATAGGAACAATCCGGTCAAGGTATCAGCCACTCAAAAAGGAGTGGGCGTAGAAATCCCCGTGGAAGTTGGGCAAAGTGAAAAGTATTTTGTAGTGGGCCCCGTTTTGGATCTAGATGTTCTCGAATAGGCACCGCGACGGCTTCAATACTGCTCTTGTCAGAGAGTACCACTCTCCTACTTACCGTTCCAAGCGAGCGGAACCACGCTACTCGAGTGAGAGTTCCGCGAGCCAGCCCGCGACGTCCAAAGGCACCGCCACCTAATTGCACAAGCGGTCGTCGGGGCAGCAATGAACCGACCATCCATGAAGCCAGTCGAACTACTGCTGACAGGGACTTGTATCCGCTGTCATTGGCAGACATCCACCATGGCCGAGATGCAGAAGCTGTCCGCGGCGTTTAAGCCGCTCGGAATGTCGAGAATTTGGCAGGGTCAAAGCCCACCCGTCTGTCTTCCGCTCCGCATCGGCTGTCTTAAACCTTGCGCATCAACCACACGGAACCATTGACGCTGCGTCTGCCTCGCTGCGCACACCAACAAGTAGAAAGGCGGCGAGGACTGTCCTACGGTGTAGGTTTTCCATTTGCCGCCACCAGCTTGGACTTTTCACTGACATCCGATACAACGGCGACAGAAGAGATCAGTTAAAAGATCTGCAATAAGCCGTCATCACCATCAAGGAGCCAGCGATGAGCTACGAAAAAGGTACTAAGGCTTTCGTCAAACGAACATGGACAATCGCAGACGGTCTTATCATCGAATCAGGTGAAGAGGTTTTGGAGGTCGAGATTGTAGCCTCCGGCTACGACGTGAAAGACCCGAAGACGGGCAAAATTTATAAAGGCGTTCCAGAGAAATATTTCTTTTCTACCAGGGAGGCAGCCCAGGAAAGTCCGACCCATACCAATCCTGACCATAAGTAGGTCTTTGAGCTATTCTCGGACGGATAGAACTCCAACGCTGGTAAATTTCTTACTGTTCCTCCGAGACTGACGGCAGTTCGCAAAGCATCAAAGCTATCGCCCCCTTAGCCGAAGACGCCGCAGCGTGCGGAATGAAGCATGCTTCCGCACCTGCGTTTTCGGCGATGTGACCCCACTGCGGTAAACGTCACGATTCCCAAGCTGCCGAGGCTGAGCTGCCAGATTCCACCGATGCACGGAACAAAACATCGTTCCGTGCTCCACTGTCTGCCACGCCGACACGTAGCTCCCACACCGATACCGCCCCCCTCTGTCGGCCTACGCCCTCGGAGTGCGCACAGCCAACAACGTCTGCTTTGCTTCCCTCCATAATCCCCTGCCGCGTGCGCACTCTAGGTGTCGCCCTGCCCGACCGCAGTACCCTGGCCGGGTAGAACCTACGAGCGAGAGACGCGATGAAGGAGATCCAGGCGCGTAGCTCGCGGCCTACAAGGCGGCCCGCAAGGTTGCCCATTCCTGGCGCTGATGTGCGGCACGTGCGCCTGGGGCTCGGCCTGAGCTTGGTGCAATGGGCAAAGATGCTGGGAGTTCATGAGCGTGCAGCGCAGCGCTGGGAGCGATTAAAGCACGCAGGGCCTCGCGTCAGCTCGCTGGTGCGCCTGCCTGCGGGGTCACAGCAGTTTGCGCCGTCGCCGCCAGTGCTGCTGGCACCGACTACGCCCGCAGTGCACCGCGGCTCGCCTGCCGTGCTCCTGGAGGCTATTTGTCACGGTCTTGTCGTTGAAAACCTAGACCGAGCCAAGTGTCATGGACCGGCCCCACTGAGCGCGTTGGGACCGGGGGAACTGATCCGCTGACTGAGTTCATACGGACAATGCGCTCAGTGGAGCCAGTCTATGACACATTGGCCCGGCGTATCACGACGCTGCGACAGGGCAAGTTTCCAGTTGGTTCGTTGAAGCTGGCCTTGCGAACCAAGACGCTCTTGGTGAGTGTTCCGCTGCTGCGCACGACAGCTGCGGCTTGGGAATTAGCTGCGCTCTAGGACGTTGGCACAGATGTTGAAGAAGCAACCTGAAGATGGCGCGTTCGCAGCAGGTGTCACCGCAAATAGCTTGGAGGAATCTTGCGGCGCTGCGTGGCGCGTTATGCATATGCTGCAACATAACGACCAAGTGGCGCTCCAATTATAGGCTGACTTGGCTTCTTAAACGCGACTCAGCCCTGTTCGGCAGCACCAATCTGCTGCCTTCAACTACCCTGGCCTTAAGAGGTCACAGGGAACAGCAAGGACCGCTTTGACTTGTTGGCATAAGAAACCCAAGTAGGAGGCTCACATGAAATCTCGGCTTCGCACTTCTATTCTGCAGTTCTCGGTAGCCCTGGCACTGGCCTTAAGCAGCACTGCCCACGCTGAGCCGGGAAGCATCGGTGGACTACCCAAGCTCGGTCGTCGAGTAGCCGCCATCTCTCTGGTAACAACCACTCAGTCACCTGATGGCGAGCTGCTGCTGTCCTTTAGCGGGCCGCGCAAGCTCTCGGTGCAGGAGCAGCAGCGAAGCGGTCCTTACCGACCTGATATCTGTGCAGGCTGCCGCGTGGCCCCGCCCAAGGCCAACGCTCAGGACTCTGAGTCCGCTGTGGACTTGTCCGGGTTTTCCGTGCGAGTTGAAGAGGTTGA
>Ga0209097_10002681_pt1 | contig 14207 bp, 14 predicted proteins | sample AD_UKC052_MetaG_FD_184419 | JGI IMG/M metagenome (GOLD analysis project Ga0209097, IMG submission 184419) | Active sludge microbial communities of municipal wastewater-treating anaerobic digesters from USA - AD_UKC052_MetaG (SPAdes) (version 2) | ecosystem: Engineered > Bioreactor > Anaerobic >... | reverse complement strand
CGCATGTTTGACATGTCGAATGATTCCCATCTTTTTCGCGAGCGCAAGGAACTGGAAAAGGCGGGTTGGCAACTGCAGGGGAATGTTTTCGTCCGCGGGCAGGAGCGCGCCCTGCCGCTCTACGAAGCCAAGATGATCCACCACTATGACCACCGCTGGGCCACCTACACCCCGGAGGGCGACACCCGCGATCTCACCCCGGCGGAAAAGCGCCGCCCCGATTTCGCCCCCCTACCAAGGTATTGGGTGGAGGAGAGCCACGTCACCGAGGCACTGGCGGGGAGATGGGATAAGGAATGGCTGATCGCTTATCGATGGGTTGCGCGATCAACAGATGAACGTACATACATCTCGGCGATTGTTCCCTATGCGGCTTTTGGTAATAGCGCTCCCGTAATGATCTTTCAAGCCCCACATGCAGCTTCAATAGCCTTGCTTTTAAGTTCTCTATCAAGTTTTGTTTTTGATTATAATGCTCGACAAAAGCTTGGCGGGGCAAATATGACATTTGGGACCTCACAGCAGCTGCCCATTCTACCACCAAGGACCTATTCCCGCCCCTGCCCCTGGGTTAGCGCGGGTTCGGCCGGCGGCGCCACGATCGGCGACTGGTTCCTCCCCCGCGTCCTCGAGCTCGTCTACACCAGCCACGACCTCGCTCCCTTCGCCCGCGACTGCGGCTATGACGGCCCCCACTTCAAATGGGACAAAGAGCGCCGCTTTCAGCTCCGCTGCGAGCTCGATGCCGCCTTTTTCCATCTCTACCTCGGCACCGAGCAAGAGTGGCGCGAAAAGGCAACCCCCGAGCTGCTTAACTATTTCCCCTCCCCCCGCGATGCCGTGGAATACATCCTGGATACTTTCCTCATCGTCAAGCGCAAGGACGAACAACAATATGGGGAATTCCGCACGCAAAGAAACATCGTTTCCATATATGATCAAATGAAACCATACAATCATGAACAGCAACCATAAAATTGAAAGTAAGATAGGCGGTTTTACCATATCAGAACCCTTGAGTCCCTGTTGTTGAACATGCAAACATTTTGCTAAATACAATGGTTACTTTGGTGAGAGCACAAAACAGAGGAGTATAACAATGCCATCTTTGTTTCTTGCACGGTTGAACGGACAAGAGAGAGGCGATCTTATAAAACGGCTGCATGAAGCGCAGTCAGGAAAATGTTTCATTTGTGAAAAAGAGATCGATCTGGATCTGCATAAAGATGCCCTTGATATTGATCACGTGATCCCACTTAAAATGAATGGACCGGACAATCCCTCCAATTTTGCGTTAACCCATAGCAGCTGCAATCGCGCCAAACAGGCGGCTGATTTGAATGTCGCACGAATCCTGGCACGTTTTCAGCAAATCAAGGAATCAGTTAAAAATGAAAATCGCGGTCCAAATCTTGATGATATTCTTCTGGCCTATCAGGGCAAAAAGTATTCTATGGTTTTCAAAAGAGAAGGTGTAAAAATAACGTTCTCATTCCCGGATCTTGGCAACAATGAGATAATAACAGAAACCGTTTATCGTGATTCCCTGAGTGGATTTGAATACTTTTTTGCATTCTTCCCGATCGAATACCTCCACCACGATGACAAAATAAATCCCCGTTCGATCGGTGCGAATATTGCCAAATTAATACAGGAATTTTATCAAAAACGGCCTCAGCTTCATGTTCAATTGGCATGGATAGACTCGAAGCAAACTCCAACCTTAATAAAAGTATTCGATGGTCAGCATAAAGCGGCTGCCCAAATTATGTTGGGCGCTCGTTTCCTTCCTGTCAGGGTGTTTATTAATCCAAATATTGACATGCTCCTGACGGCCAACACGAATGCTGGCACGTTTTTAAAACAGGTCGCCTTTGACAAGTCAATTCAACGTCATCTTGGCAGCGCTCTCTATCTAGACAGGATCGATCAATATATCCATGACCACAACTTGCCGGAAGAAACTTATTCCTTTTCCGAGCGCGATTTGCTAAAGTACTTCAAGGGCGAATCCCGTGAGGTCAAGAGATATATTCTGGACTCTGTAAGAGATTCAATTACCCATAATCCGGACAACAAATTGGTAGATTATATTGATTTCGGAGGCAGGGGAAAGGAAAAGCCATTCTCCTACAGTACAATTGAAAAAACCTTTTATTCATTTTTCATTTTTCAGGATGTGCTGGATTCGCCTTTGGACTTTAAATTAGAGGAAGGTGAAAATCCACGTGAACTGGAAAAAGCCCAGATCTTGGGACTAATGAATATTGTTGCAGAGGAAATATTTATCGGCCGGTATGACCCGGATCTCGGGACATCACAGATCGAAAGCAAAATCCAGAAAGGGGAAAATATCCCTCTACCGCACTTATGTGCATACAGAATGGCCCGTGAAGAAATTTGCTATAACTGGCTCAAACTCGTTCATCAGGTCATAAAAAGCTATTTTATTATGCAAAAGAATTACATCAAGGAAGAAAAAATAATCCAATACCCTTTTCCCGAACCGCTTTGGGAAAAAATCAGAATGTTGGTTCGGAATTTGAGGAATCTGCCTGTATGGAGCAACAAGCAGCTCTCCAGCACCGTGTTCGGGGGAAAACAGAACAATGAGTACTGGCAGCTGATCTTCGAGACAGGAAAGTCGCCCCAAGGGATCCCCGTGCTTGGAGAACCCGTTAATATTATGAAAATGATTATGGAGCAATAAATCTCATGATAATTCAGCTAAGCCCCCAGAAATCCGGTTTAACTTTTGCAATAAAATGGAGTTTGATTTTTAATTGTGTAATAGTTATCTTTTAAATGAAAGCATTATAACAAGTTAATAAAAAAAAGGCAAGCGATGGCAACGGCTGAACAAATTAAATCATTGATTCGCTCCCACCTCAGTGAAGATGACGAGCGATTTTTTGCTGTTGCCCTGCAAGTCGCTGCTCATGAAGCCATGCTCGGCCATGGCGAAGTCGCTCATGATATCAGGCTGATCATCGACCAAGCGCGGAAATCACAGGGGGCAGCAAGAATCTTGAAATTCCCGCCTGATCTGCTTGGCCTTGTGCTCGAGGAGGAACCGCAACTCCCCCTTTCTGCTCTTGTGGCATCACCAGCTTTTCTAGCGCGGATCGAACGAATCAAACACGAATATCTTCAGCAAAGCAAACTCAAATCCTATGGATTGGTCAACCGGCGCAAAATACTTTTGATCGGCCCTCCAGGCACCGGCAAAACCATGACGGCCAGAGTGTTAGCGCATGAGTTACAGCTTCATCTGTTCACTATTCAAGTGCACAAACTGGTGACGAAGTTTATGGGCGAAACCAGCGCACAGCTCCGTATACTTTTCGACCTGGTACGAGATGTTAAAGGGCTCTATTTCTTCGATGAATTCGATGCGATCGGTGGCGAACGTTCGCTGGACAATGATGTAGGTGAAATGCGACGGGTTTTAAATTCATTCCTGCAGTTTATCGAACAAGACACCTCGGACAGTTTGATACTAGCTGCATCCAATAGCCCACAATTGCTGGACAGAGCACTCTATAGACGTTTTGATGATGTTCTTTACTATACATTGCCAGAACCTGATGATCGAGAAAAGTTGATAAGAAATGTTCTGGGTACTTTTTGGCATCCTTCTCTGGAACTGCAGCAAATTGGTGATGCTGCTGATGGGCTCAGCCACGCAGAAATAGATTCAGCCTGCCGTGATGCTATTAAATCGGTTATCCTGAGTGGAAAAGATCATGTCTCCACTAGCGTATTGATGGACATGATCACTGAACGTCAAGAGGCCCACTGGCCTAAAAAAGGATAATCCTTAATGGCGAAGGAACTGTATCCTCATCTTTTTCTTGATCATCCCACCCGCACTCTCAGCTATACCAATCCTCAACATGGTGGTTCTGCACCTCGTTTCCCTTCCCGAGACCGATTCATGCACGCCGCCCATTTGCAGGCCCAGTTCGATTCAGCCTGGCAAGCAAATATTACGCGCAGGGTAATCTCACAATCTACGCGCAGCGGGATCTATCTGGAATTTCGTGGTGAGCCCGGGTATGACTTGAAAACAAAGAGCCTTGAGGTTATTAAATCCGGGATTCGCCTGCTCAACATCCGTAAGGAAAGCATCACAGGGAATGAGCAAACCATCGCAACGATCTATATGCCGTTCGACCGGCGCCAATCATTCCTCAAAAAACTTCGTGATTATGAGACCTCTGTGACCCCTACTGAAAAGCCGAGAAATTCTGATCTCATAAACAGTATATCAGATATTCGCCTTGCTGTTCTGGACTCTTTCTGGCAAGACCGGGAGAGACCGGTACCTGACGATGACCGTGGCTGGATTGAAATTTGGCTAAGTTCAGATCGTCTGGACAGCATAGACGCTTTTCAAGAACTTGTTGAAAAGCGGGAGATTGCAAAGGCAGATGGGATTCTCGTCTTTCCAGAAAGATCTGTGCTGCTGGTCAACGCTAACCGTTCGGACCTGGAATACCTGATTGAAAATTCAGACAGCATTGCCGAGCTACGCTCTGCTACAGAAGTTTCCACCTTTTTCCTCACCATGAATAATTCAGATCAATCAGAATGGATCAAGGATCTGTTAAACCGCTCGGACTATGATCCGGACACCCCAGTCGCCGTTACTATCCTGGATTCCGGTGTTAATTCAGGGCACGCTCTCATTCGTCCGGTCTTATCCGGTGATGACCAACATGCTGTGCGAGCAGAATGGGGTGTCCAGGACGATCCCCATTACGGTCATGGCACGCTGATGGCCGGCACGATCATTTACGGGGATTTGGCGGAAGCCTTGGCAACAACTGATAACTACCGCATTCTCCATTGCATCGAATCGGTGAAGATCCTGCCGCCCTGGCCGGCGCAAAATCCTAAACAACTATGGGGATACTTGACTGCACAAGGGCTATCTCGTGCCGAAATTCAAGCGCCTCACCGCAAGAGAATTGTATGCATGGCATTGACTTCAACCGAAGATATGGACCGTGGACGCCCATCCTCTTGGTCTGCCGAGATAGATGCTGTCACCTCAGGGGCTGACGACAGCAGAAAGCGGCTTTTTATTATCAGTGCAGGCAACGTCACTGACTCGAATGATTATAGGAGATATCCTGATTCAAACCTCTCTTCATCCGTCCACAACCCTGGTCAATCCTGGAATGCGCTCACCGTGGGCGCATTTACCAGTAAAATCCAAATTCAAGATACCATGCTCCAGAATTATCGACCTGTCGCTGATAAAGGCGAACTTTCACCTTTCAGCACAACTTCCCTGCTTTGGCCAAAGAGAAAATGGCCCCTAAAGCCTGAAGTGGTATTCGAAGGAGGGAATGTAGCGATAGGCCCGAATGACTCTGTGGTAATTGCAGAGGACCTCCAGCTAATCTCCACCTATCATGATCCGCAGATAACTCAGTTTGCTCCATTTGACCAAACAAGCGCCGCAGCAGCACAAGCAGCTTGGATGGCCGCACAAATCCAGGCAAGCTATCCTGATGCCTGGCCGGAGACGGTCAGAGCGCTAATAGTTCATACAGCGGAATGGACTGATGCCATGAAAAGACAGTTCCTGCCTGAATCAGCTGGTAAAGAAGCGTATGAGAGATTTTTGCGAATCTGCGGCTATGGGGTTCCCAATCTCGAACGAGCGTTGCATTGTGCTGCTAATTCGCTGACCCTTATCTGCCAAAATGAACTTCAGCCTTATTCTGTTCGAGATGGCCGGGCTGTGACCAATGACCTGCATTTCTATCAATTACCGTGGCCTACTGATGTGCTACGAGATATGGGTGAGACCAATGTGACTATGCGGGTGACACTTTCCTATTTTATTGAACCCGGACCAGGCGAAGTTGGCTGGCAGGATCGCTACCGTTACCCGTCCCATGCCTTACGATTCGCCATTAATGGCCCGGGTGAGAGTGAGCAGGAATTTCTGGCCAGGATCAATTTGCAGGCACGGGAGGAAGAAGGGCATCCTGGAACTGAGGGACCACAAGATCACTGGCTTATCGGCAATGCACGAAATGTTGGATCAATTCATTCTGATGTTTGGAATGGTTCGGCAGCAGAATTAGCAGCCTCTAATCTCATCTGTATTTATCCCGCTGTTGGCTGGTGGAGGGAACGAAAACATCTCGGGCGGATAAATAAACGTGCAAGATATTCCTTGATCGTTTCTATATTAACCCAGGAATCAAACATCGATATTTACACCCCTGTAGCTGCTCAAATACGAGCCGCCATACCAGTAGCAATACCTGTACGTTAGGCACATAAAAAGGTACAACTGTAAAAAGAAACGCCCCTACTTGCGCAGAGGCGTCGGACGAATGAGGCTATCATTCGCGCTGTTAATATAAAAAAACTGATGTTCGACAGTTGTAGGGTAAAAAAGATAGGGCTTAAGCCCTATTAAACAGTGGTATAGATATATTTTTCCAGATGGAGTCGTGTTACTACAAAATCAGCGCTAGCGTATGTCTACAATAGACCCGGGTTCTTTGATACCAAGCTGCTTGAGGAATAATTTCTGCCGCTCAGTTGGCTCTGTCAATTGGGAGACCTTTTTCCGGTCCATGACAAATTGACCAATCTGCATCCGTCCCATCTCCTGACGCACGGATCGCCAGGAGGCCCCTGTTTTGTGCTCGACAATTCGTGCCATAACCAGAGCCAGAAAGCACAGGAAGATATGGCAACGGATCCGTTCATCTTTGCTATGATAGTTGGGACGCAGCTGGAGTGTGGTCTTCAATGTCCGAAACGCTTGCTCCACATCGTTGAGCTGTTTGTATCCCAGGACAATATCCTGCAGCGATAAGGTATCGTCACTGGTCTCAATCAGGAACTTGCCATCATACCGGCTCTCATCGGCCACCTTGCCTTTGTCCACTTTGAGCCGGCCATCTTGCAGTTCTTTTACATATTTGCCATAGACCGCGTGGGACTTGAGGGCACAGGTGGCTTTGGTATGGGCTTGCCCTCTGTGGCGATTAATCTCTTCCAGCTTTTTCTCGATGGTCTCGACAATTTGCTGACGCACCAGAAGCTGCTTCTTTTCCTCTTCGGTGTTGCGCACCAGGACCAGCCGCTTACGCTTTTCGCCATCGCCGCCGAGAGAGACTTCACGAGCAGAGAGATGTTCCCGGATCTCGGTGTAAGGCCCTTTCCGGGCCAGGGCCAATTCAGCCGCCGGCTCGCCGCTTTTCAGCTTGCGACCCACGATGTAGTGTCCGCCGGCACGCTGCAGATACTGCAGATTATCCTCGGAGGTCATGCCGGCATCGTGGACAAAAATGCAGCGGCCTAACTGCCAGCCCACCAGATCTTTTTTGACTTTTTCGATGGTATTCATGTCGGCCGTATTGCCCGGGAAGACCCAGTGTTTGACCGGAATACCATCACGATTGACCGCCAGCCCGATGACGACCTGCGGCAGATCGGCACGCTTGTCTTTGGAATAACCGCGCTTTTTCAGCTCGGTCGGGCTCTCGGTCTCAAAGTAGGTGGAGGTCGTATCAAAGAACAAGAGATCCACTTCCAGATTCAGAAGGGTAGATATGGACCAGAAGATCTCTTTTTCCAGCTGCTCCTGCCGTTCCAGCAGATAATCCATGGCCCGGTAAAGAACCTGAACATCGACATCTTCCAGGCCCGGAATGTGCACATCATGCTTGATCCATTCGGTGATGGCCAGCTTGCTGGAGGGTGCCAGACAGCGATTGGCTACCATCGCAAAGACCGCTTTGCTGATTGGCACCTGAATTTTGCTAAGCTGAAGATCTTTCTCCAGTATTTTTTCCAGATGCAGCTGCTGCCAAAGAGCGGCCAGAAGATAGATGCCGCCAAAACTGCGGCAAGAAGTGAATTTAACCTCTGGAACCCCAAGATTGATGGCGGCTTTGGCGGCCAGAGCGTCTTCTGGTGACAGGAACCGGGAGATGCTACCAACCAGGCGCTTGAGCTGCTCGATGTCCAATTCTTCGACGCGGCCGAAGTTGTAGAGGACCTTGGCGACAGCGAAGCCCTTCTTCGGATTACGCTCGTTGTGTGCTAGCTGGACGTAAGTGACCTTGGAACCGTCTTTGTTTTTGCGAGAGATTTGTCGTATATACATGCCTATAATATAGGCATTTCAGCGATTCCTGTCAAGTACTTATTTGCCTAATGTGTGCCTACGCTTTTTCGCTGATTTTCGATGTAGATTTGCTATAAATATTTATCTTATCCAGCCTGATCAGGCAAAAAGTAGCCTACAACTGTCGAAGTCCGGAAAAACTTAAAAAGAAACATTTACTTAATGCAGCAAAGACCGTTATTAATTTTTTCTTTAGCAAGAACTCTCACAGTCCTTGATAGCATCCTCAACGGATTCAATCAATGTGGCAATCCATGGATAATCATAAATAGGTTGGCTCTTGAATATTTCCAATGCTCGCCTGTAGAATTCCCTTGCCTGTGAATGCTTACCCTGATTTTGCTTCACAACCGCGAGATTCACACAGGACATACCTTGAACTATAACCGATATTGTGGACACACCGAAAAGTTCGTATATTCACGAAACTATGGAGGTGTGCCATGGCGTCTGAGCAGCGAAAGAAGTATGACTCTGAATTCAAGACAGGTGCTGTCAAATTAGTTTTAAATGGTCAATCCTTATCTGAAGTAGCCAGAGATCTGGATCTGAATCGCTCGATGTTGGCCCGTTGGAAACGGGAGTATTTGAAAGATCAAAAGGGATCATTTCCTGGCAAAGGCAACCTGAGACCCGAAGATGAGGAGCTTCGTGAATTGAAGCGCCGGTTACGTGATGTCACCGAGGAGCGAGACATCTTAAAAAAAGCGTTGGCCATCTTTTCAAAACAGCCGAAATGAAGTATCGATTCATGGACGATCACCGCTCGATCTTTCGGTTGGAAAAGATGTGCCGCGTCCTGGATATTTCCCGGAGCGGATATTATGCCTGGCGTAAACGGCCCAAGAGCCAACGCCGATTTAAAAACGAGTTACTTTTAGAAAACATCCAATCACTCCATCAGAAAAGCCGCCAGCGTTATGGCAGTTATCGCATTTGGCGCGCTCTACTACAGCTGGGTGTGCGATGTGGTCGTAATCGTGTTGTTCGGCTGATGCAACATGCCGGCCTCAAGTCCAGAAGATCCAGAAAGTTCAAGGCGACAACCAATTCGAAACATAACCTGCCGGTGGCGCCTAATTTGCTTAATCAGAACTTTAAAACCACAGCCCCTAATCAGGTATGGGTCTCTGATATCACCTACATTGGGACTTGGGAAGGTTGGGTGTACTTGGCGGTTATTATTGATCTTTATTCCCGTCAAGTTATCGGCTGGGCCATCAGCAGCCGAATCAACCAGGAACTGGTGTTGTCTGCATTACGTCAGGCCCTGGGCCGCCGGCAGATCTTGCCCGGCATGATTTTTCATTCTGACCGCGGCTCCCAGTATGCCGCTCACAAAGTCCGGCAATTGCTGGAAAAACACAAAATCCTGCAAAGTATGAGCAAGAAAGGTGACTGCTACGACAATGCCGTCGCAGAATCGTTCTTCGCTACTTTGAAATTGGAATTGGTCTATCCAGATTTCTTTCAAACCAGAGAAGCAGCGTATCTACAAATCTTTGAGTTCATCGAAATCTTTTACAATCGGCAAAGAATTCATTCTACCATCAACTTTGCAGTCCCGTCACAGTATGAAATCCCACATCTTGTGGCTTAACTATGTGTCGCAATTTTCGGGTATAGACCAATCCCTAAAGCACCTCATCGAAGTCATTAATGACTTCAGCAAGAAAGGAGTATTCTTCAAATCGCTCCAGGAAAACATCGACACCTCCTCCTCCGGCGGCAAGTTAACCTTCCACCTCTTTGGCAGTCTCGCTGAATTCGAACGGGACATTATTCGTGAAAGAACAAAGGCCGGTCTTGAAGCTGCCCGCGCTCGTGGTCGTGTCGGTGGCCGACCCAAAGCGCTGGACGACAAACAAATCCAGCTCGCCCGTCAACTCATGTCCAATCCCTCCAATTCCGCCTCAGATGTATCCAAAACCCTCGGCATTTCAAGATCCACACTCTATCGAAACCTGAAATCGAAATAGGATGTCAACTGACATCCAACTCTCGATTTTTGGTATAAGAATCATGATGGGAAAGTTTTCTCATCTTGGTCCCCGTATTCCTACCCCATTATAAGGAGTGTCAAATGGAAACTCTGAAAACCGGTAAACTGGCTGACAAGGTCGAGTTCATCGCCCAGATCGGAAGCCTGCTCTTCGGCGCGGTCCTCACCACCGTCCAGATCGTCAAGACGATTAAAGGCGAGAATGACAAACCTGTATCCGTTCCGGTCCAATGAGCACCGCTCAGCAAAAGCTCCCACCCAAGGAGGAGGATCACATCATCGAAGTCTCGATGAAGCATGTGGTCCTCGCCTTCGGCGGGATCGTCCTTGGCAGCATCGCTGTCGGCGCAGGCATTTCATTTGCCCGAGATTATGCTAAATTCAAACGGCAGAAAGCAATTATTGACGCTGCCGGCCAGATCCTCGAAACCATTTTCCAGGGAGGTCAGATCTCATGGAACGAACCGAACAGGGAATCCTCATCACCGATAAGGACATCAAAAAAACCCGCGAAGTCCTTGGATGGATCGGCATCAGTGTCCTCGTGATTGAGGCAGCCCGTCTCGTCTTCACCCGTAAACGGCCGGCCGAATTATGAGCACCCCGGCCAAAATCCGCATCAATGTCAATCCCCAGGCCATTATCAAACTGGCCAGCCTGGTCAGTAATTCTCTGCTGCTCTCGGCTAATGTGGTTCTCCTCACACATGACGTCCGGCACCGGCTGCAAGAGAAGCGCTCGGAGGTGATCACCAACCGTCTGCAAATGACGGCCGAAGTTGCCTCTGCCATAGCCGGGCTGGCCAAAGTTATTGTCAACGTGATCGATGAACGATGAGAGAAGTTAAAACCTACCAGCCTGACCAGCGTCGCGACATCGAAAACAACCTCTACTGCCCCTACTGCGGCAATACTCACCAATGGATGATGGACATCCGGCTCAGACACAACCTCAGCAAGACTCCAGATGGGTTCGTCATCGAGATGGATGAAAAAACAGCCTCGCGTTTATTGCATGCTATTTCCCGCAACATCGCCAGGATGCTTGATCATTCGCTGGAGCAGTCCCGCTCGCTCTTCCACTGCGCCAACTGCGGCAATGCCGAGCTGGATCTGTATGGCAATGCCATCGAGACGTGCTGGAACCTGGGGTGTCCTGGATGTTTCCATTGCGGGCAGTATATCAGCGAGGACGAACTAAGGGATGCCTGCCTGGCATGCATCACTGATAACTCAGGCAATATCGACCAGGATTACTGCTTTTCCTCCTGTCCGCATTACGACTACGGACTCGAGGATGTGCGACAGCACTACGGCATCTCGCTGGAAGAGTTCATCGACGAAGCTGGGTACGGGGGTGCCTGATGAAGGGCCGGAGAAGAAATTCTCTGGCCCTTTTTTAATTGAGGAATCCAATGAAAGATACTGATATCAGATCCACAAAGGACAAACCGGGCTGGCTGCTCCCGTACCTACTTGGGCTGGATGAGATGTTCTATGCCCGCTGGGATTACTGGATCCGCGCCCTGGATAAAGACCGGATCCCGGATGAGCCGATCCCATCGATTCACTTCCAACCTGCGTTCGCGTATCGAGGAAATACTGTCCTTAAGAATCTGAACTCCTGCATCGACTATGCCTCCCATTCGCATTCCAATGTCGTCGAGAGATTTGTCGACTGGCTGTTATGGGGATTCAACCATCGGGGAATTACATTCCCCAATGTCGATGAAAAGACCGATGACTATTGGTATCGTACATTTAACCTCGGTTTGTTCTACCAGGAGCCGGGCGATTACATGGCAGAGCTGGCCCAGAATCACAGTGTCGGCGTGGGCGCAGGATTCTTTGCTACACCGATGTCGGTGGTCGAGATGATGGTCAAGATGACGATGGGAGATGAGCCCCGTCCGTATCACAAGTCCAAGTCCGTCCTTGATCCCTACTGCGGAACGGGAGGAATGCTTCTATTCGCTTCCAACTACAGCCTCATGCCATGAAAACCGGCTTGTGCCTACCGGACGCAGCGAATGGAGGCGCTGCAATTTTCGTCCATTCGTTTGTAGTTGATCTGGGACTCTTTGCACGACAGATAGTAATAATAGGCTCCTATCCCGGGGCTCGGGGTACTTGACCATAAATAGGCCATCGTGCCACAGCCATAAGACGTACCATCATAATTATGTTCACCCGCCGGAAGGGCGCAGAAACCGGATTCATTGGTCCCGCCTGTGTTCGGCGATGCCCAATGCATAGTCCCGCTCTCCTTCAGCTTGCCGCCAGCTACATCACTTCCGCCCAGAAAATCGATCAAAATCTGGTACTCCTCATTCCTCGGCAGATGCCAGCCTGATGGAGCAATGCCTCGGTTATCGGCTGCGGCCAACCAGTTGTAGAGAAGACCATAATCCGGCACCAGCAGCACATTTTCACCCGGATAGGTACAGGCGCCGCTGGTGAGATGAGGCCAAACCCCCATCATGTCGGTCACCAGGGTTATCGGGCTGCCATCATTGTAATGTGTCACGCGTAAATTTTCTGCCATCCACCATTGACTGCCGATCTTGACCGTCCTGTACACTGTGCCGTCGATATCCTTGACCGTGCTTGAGGTGGATGATTTTACCCTCACCGTCAGAATTTCCGTCTCACCCACATTATTACTCATGTCAATGGCCCTGGCGCTGATAGTATGGGTACCTTCCTGCCTGTAGGTATCCCAATGATAGATGAAGGGCTCTTTTAAAAAAATCACGGCCCGGCTTCCATCCACATCAACACTCACCGAGCTAAGTTGTTTATTATCAGTCGCTGTCAAACTGATAGCAATGGCGGTGCCTTCACTAAATTCAGAATCGTTGGCCGGAGACAAAAAGGAGATGGTGGGCTTTATATGGTCTTGTGGAGATGATGGTTCTTCGCTGCAGGAAAAACCGGCGATCACGATAACCGCTGTGAAAAAAACAAGGTGTTTTCGACGCATAGGTCCCCCTCTTTTTAAAATGATGAGCTGTCAGGCCATATACAGGGAAATTTGATTCTGCTGGGGGGAGGAGGCAAAAGTACGAGGAGGGCATCTTCTGTCAAGCACCTGATACCCCGTCTACAGAGCGCCAGGCTATATCCGGTCTATTCCCCTGTTGGTATTTTAACCTATACAGAACTGAAAAACAAGCAAAATTGCATAAAAGAATATAACCAATCTACATCACTGCGAGATGAGCCTGCACAGAAATCAACGATAGAGTATTTAAACGCAGATTCGAGTAAAAACCATCCTCAAGAAATGACCGGACTCGGTGGCGAACTTGTTCGCAGCACAGTTGACTTTTCACTGGAAATGGATCTTGCCGGTTCTTAACGGCGTTTTCTGGCCGACGGAGTCTGTTGCAGCGCTCCTCCCCTTGCACGCCACGGTATCACGGCGCTGCTGGCTTGACTCATTTGTATGATTTTGCTTGATTTTCACACTCCGGTTGGATATTTTCACATTATACGGAGAGTTCATCCTATGAATATACATGGTAATATTCTCGACCTCATCGGCAACACGCCCCTGCTCAAGATCAACCGGCTTGCACCTCGACCGCCGGTCGAGATTTATGTCAAACTGGAATCCTGCAATCCCGGCGGCTCGATCAAGGACCGGGTCGCCCTGGCGATGATCGAAGCTGCGGAACGTTCGGGTGAACTCACACATGACAAGACAATTATCGAGGCCACGAGCGGCAACACGGGGATCGGTCTGGCTATCGTCGCGCGAGTCAAGGGCTATCGGCTCACTCTGGCGATGAGCGAAGCGGCGAGTGAGGAACGGCGCAAGATCCTCAAGGCCTACGGAGCGGAAATCCTCCTGACTCCCGCCCGGATGGGCACCGACGGAGCGATTGAGGAAGTCTACCGCCTTGTCCGCGAGAACCCTGCCAAATACTACAACCCGGACCAGTTCAACAACCCCGCCAGCATAGAGGCCCACTACCAGGGCACCGGGAGGGAGATCTGGGAACAGACCGAAGGCAGGGTCACTCATGTCGTCGCC
>Ga0209097_10002670_pt1 | contig 14226 bp, 12 predicted proteins | sample AD_UKC052_MetaG_FD_184419 | JGI IMG/M metagenome (GOLD analysis project Ga0209097, IMG submission 184419) | Active sludge microbial communities of municipal wastewater-treating anaerobic digesters from USA - AD_UKC052_MetaG (SPAdes) (version 2) | ecosystem: Engineered > Bioreactor > Anaerobic >... | reverse complement strand
CCCGAGGAGCGGACGTATTCGCAGGTTTCGCCGCGATTCGCGCTGCTGTTTAGAGATGAAATTGTTAGCGCGAAGTGGCGTTCGCTGGCAACGAGACTTCGTATGCAGCGCGGGCAAAGTAGGGAGTCGCAATGATCGCGGGTGGCGCTTGCCAATTCAGGCAGATTATGTGTATAATTTAATTCTTGTTTGGGGGTATAGCTCAGCTGGGAGAGCGCTTGCATGGCATGCAAGAGGTCAGCGGTTCGATCCCGCTTATCTCCACCAAAACAATACTGTTAGATCCTACGTCCCCATCGTCTAGAGGCCTAGGACACGACCCTTTCACGGTTGTAACAGGGGTTCGAATCCCCTTGGGGACGCCAAGCATTGCTTGGTATCACGATTCGACAATTAAAAGTACGCAAGTGAAAGCCCTGATATCAGGGCTTTTTTGTTTTGCGCGAACGGACCGCATACGTGCCTAGCTTGTTCGGCGGACTGCCTTGGCACGGTGTAGCCGTGAACGCTTTGTGCGCACCACATCTTTCTCGTGAGCGATAATTTGCAGTACCATCGGGGCGGGAGTGAAGATCAAATGATTCGCAAATTTGCACTGCCGTGTGCTTGGCTCATCGCCGTCTGGTCGGCATGCGTTTATGGGCAACTGGTGCCTGCGTCAGGGACGGCGAGGGACGTTCAGACCAATTGCGCACTTTCGAAGTTGCCAACGATGGATCAATTGACAGTCTCCTGGAGCGGTGAGTGTGTCGCGGGACGGGCCGCAGGCGTCGGTGACGTGTTTGCGTTTACGGACGGTAAGCTGCAGTACATTCTGCGCGGCCAATTTCGTGACGGTGTTCTCGAACGTACCGACCAAACGCGTGATTGTGCTAACGATGCGTGCGCCGACGATGTACCTCCCAGCCTTATTCGTCGCCATCAGGAGGCGGCGGCGGCACTACGCACCGGTTCAGCGGCTATCGACAAGACTGCTGCACCGTCTGCCAATTCAAACGCGAATGCGCTTCAGGCGTTAGGCGAGGTTCGGGCACCTGATGGTGTGTATCGAGGCAAGGTGTTCGTTGATCCCCGAACTGGCGTCATCAGCGGGGAAGTTCGCGTTGAATATTCCGATGGACGGCGATATGAAGGGACCCTTCAAAACGGTCGCAAAGTCGGTTACGGAACCCATACATGGGCTGACGGGCAACGATACGCGGGTCTGTGGAACGACGATACACAACACGGTCGCGGCACGTTTACATTTGCCAATGGCGACATTTATGACGGCGACTTTGTTGAGGGCCAACGCACGGGACACGGTACGTTAAACCAGAAGTCCGGCAATTCCTACGTGGGCCAATGGGTACGCGGCGTTCGTGAAGGACAAGGCGTAGAAGAGTGGGCCAACGGGCAGCGCTATGAGGGGCGCTGGAAGGACAATCGTAAGGACGGCAACGGACGTATGCGTTTTGCCGACGGCGGGTCGTACGACGGCGACTGGAAGAATGATCGCGCCGACGGCCAAGGCGACATCCTTTTCGCATCCGGTGACGTGTACACCGGACAGGTCCGTGACGGAGAGCCGCATGGCGCAGGCATATTTCGGTGGGGTTCCGGTGATCGCTTTGAAGGGGATTTTGAATCCGGCAAACCTACGAGTCGCGGAACGATGACGTTTTTAGCCGAAGCCGTCGCGTCAGGCTTACCGCCAGCAGGCGGTGAGATAGTGCCTGCCGACTCGCCCATTGCGTCGTCCAATGCAGGTGGTTCACCTGCCGCTTCGGCATCATCGCCACCCTCGCGGGCAACACTATGTGCCACAGCATTTAATAGTGCGAGAACTTTGGTGGCAGTGCGACGCTTCATCGACTCTTTTCCTGATGACGAATGTGCTCGACATACGCTCGCTCGGCAAAAAATCGCGACGTGGGAGGATCAGGCGCGAGCCGCGACCCGCGCCATGGAGGAGCGGCAGGCGGCTGCAAAGGCTTTTATAGGCGCATCTGTCGCGTTTAGGCAAGAGTTTCCGTTTTGTGTAGCAGGGGCGGCAACTTCGACTGCCTGTCAGCGTGTGACTTATGTTTTTGATGTCAGAGCGAAGATACGCGAGATTGATTTGCAGCGCCGAGTGGTGCTTGTGCAGATTAGTGATGCTACCTCGCTTGGCAACGAAAAAGGTGCTCCAACGGTTGCCTTCAACGAGGGGCGCGCTGCGGCGACGAATGCATTCAAAACACGCAACGTTGGCTCCGCTGTATCCAAGACGCTGGCAGAGGTTGGCCTCGTGTTTTAGCGCTACAGGCGCAACGCTGCCGCGTGGTTTGGCACTGCACAATGAATGCTGTTATGGTTCTGTCCATTCGCAATTTTGAGGCCTAGCGTGTCGACTCCGTCTCCTTCCTTATTAGCTACTCATGCCAACTGCCTTCCGGTTGGTACGCGCGTGGCCGATTTTGAAATTATTGGCCTCATCGGCGAGGGCGGGTTTGGAATCGTGTACTTGGCGCGCGATACCTCGTTAGATCGAATTGTCGCGCTCAAGGAATTCATGCCTGGTGCCTTCGCGGGCCGCGTTGATGGAGTTCGCGTGGCCGTGCGCGCTGCTAACCAAAAGGCGACGTTTGACGCAGGCTTACGCAGCTTCATTAACGAAGCAAAAATGCTGGCGCAGTTTTCGCACCCGGCGCTTCTCGAGGTCTATCGTTTTTGGGAAGAAAACGGCACGGCCTACATGGCCATGCGCTTCTACAAGGGCGAAACCCTGCGGCAAGTGCTTTCGGAGGGAATTAAGCAATTTGATGAGAATGCGGTTGCTCAGACCATGGGCCCAATTTTCGACGCGCTTGAGATGCTGCATCGGGAACAGGTTTTTCATCGTGACATCGCTCCCGACAACATCATGCTGGCAGATGGTAGACCTGTACTGCTTGACTTTGGATCTGCCCGACGCATCGTTAGCGACGGAACTCAAGCGCTCACCACAGTATTAAAGCCAGGATACGCACCGATCGAGCAGTACAGTGACGATGGAACGATGAAACAGGGGGCGTGGACAGATGTTTACGCGCTTGGCGGAGTGTTGTATCACTTAGCGACAGGGAAAGCTCCATTGCAGGCGGTATCGAGAATGCTGTCTGATCCGTTGCAGACGGTAAACCAAGTGACGGGCGAAAAATTTTCCCAGCGCTTCTCTGACGCCGTAAGCAAAGCGATGAGCGTGCATGTCACGAATCGATTCCAAACGGTGACCGAATTTCGAGAGGCTTTGGGTTGGAACATCGGCGCACTTCCGCGAGTGATTACGGTTCAGAATGCCCAGGTGTGGCTGGATCCGGATGCGGCGAACCGGGATGGAGAGCCGCACCTGAACCCAGTGGTAGGTAAAGCCGAGACTGCTGCGAGCTTGCCCACGGGCGCGCCCACAGAGCGACACATGACTAGTCCCATCGCGGCCGGAAAGTCGGCCAAATCGGGCAGACTCTGGTTCTTTGGTTTGGGCGCCGTGGTGCTGATTAGCTTGGTCGCGGCAGGACTCACGCTTCGCGCGCCAGCCCGAACGGCGACATCTGATTCCCCTGTCGTTAGCGCTCAACCTTCTGATTCGCAGCCAACTAAGCAAGAGCCAAAACCGCCAATAGCCTCTCAGACTCAAGTTGTTCCGTCCACGGAACCGACAATGCCAATCGCAGAGGGTGTCGTCAAGTTTGACATTAAGCCTCGTGGCCGCATTGATGTAAACGGCTTCGCGCGTGCGGTCTCCCCGCCAACAACCGAGCTCAAATTGCCAATTGGCAAGCACACGATTGATATCGTTTTCTCTCCGTCCGTGTCGGTGACGCGTACGATTGACGTCACTGGCGACGCGCCCGTGACAATCACCCACACCTTTAAATGACGTTTCGGCGCTTCGCGTCGATCACCTCATCCAGCGAGACATTCTCATGACAGCACCCACTGTTACCGCTTCGAGTGCATTACCGGCAGGCACGCGATTAGGCGAATTTGAAATCACTGGCGTCGTCGGCGAGGGCGGGTTCGGTATCGTCTACAGCGCACGTGACTCTAGCTTGGATCGAATTGTTGCGGTTAAGGAGTATCTGCCCTCCGCGTTTGCGAGTCGCAATAGTGCTGGCGGGGTTGAGGTGCGTTCGGAGGCGCATGGCAGCACATTTGCAGCGGGCCTCTCCAGCTTCATCAACGAAGCGCGCATGCTTGCAAAGTTTTCGCATCCAGGGCTCGTCGAGGTTTTTCGCTTCTGGGAAGCTAACGGCACGGCGTACATGGCCATGCGTTACTACCGCGGGGTGACTCTTCGGGAGATGGTTCGGACAAATCCAGAAATCGTTACCGAGCAATGGCTGTGTGAGACGCTTGACCCGATTTTGCTGGCGCTTCAAGAACTCCATAACGAGAAGTGTTACCACCGAGACATCGCGCCAGACAACATATTGGTTTTGCCGAACGGCCGATCTGTGCTGATGGATTTTGGCGCTGCACGTCGAATCATTGGTGGTATGACTCGCGCGCTGACGACGGTTTTGAAGCCTGGCTATGCGCCTATCGAGCAATACTCAGACGACGGTTCAATGGCTCAGGGTGCGTGGACCGACGTTTACGCCATTGGCGGGCTGCTGTACCACGCGATGAGCGGTAAGGTTCCCGTTCAAGCAATATCTCGCATGATGAACGACCCACTCAAACCGGTGGGCGCGGTCGCGAAAGGCCAGTTCTCACAAAATCTTTGCGACGTTGTGATGAAGTGCTTGGCGGTCATGCCGGAGAATCGATACCAGTCGATCGATGAATTGCGCGCAGCGTTAGGTTGGGTAACCACGCCGGTAAGCTCCACTGTTATTCTTGCGCGCCCTGCGCCGGTAACTGCTGCGGTCGGGTCTACGCCACCGCCAGCCGCATCACCTTCCAACGCGACGAGTGCCGACCGGAGCGCCGATTCCGCGTCAGTCGCTTTGGCAGGTGCATCGGTCGACCCTTTGCGCGGCATGGCGGCGAGCACCAATACCACGGACCCGCTGGCTAGCCTGCTTGGCACCGCCGTGCCCGCCACACAACCAAAAGCAGGCGTCATCCCGAAAAAAGTTGTCATGCCATCCTCGGGGAGCGGCGACGCACGGGGCGGCGCGGCAAAACCTGTAGCAACCAATTCTGCTGCTACCAGCCAGGATGCGCAAAAGCGAGGTGGATTGCCATTGGTAATGGTCGGCGTCGCCGTTTTGGCTGTCGTTGCCTCAGCTGCTTACCTGATGATTAACCGTGGCGGGGCAAAACAGGGCGCAACCACGGCGGCTACGCCAACGGTTTCGGCGCCTACCGAGGCCACCAAGCAAGAAGAACCAGCCAAAGTTCCTGTCGCCACTGCGCCTGAAGCCTCACCGCCGCCAACTTCGCCGCAGTCGGTACCTGCTTCGGTGGCTGTCGATTCTCCGAAGGTGGAATCGCCGTCAATCGCCGTGACACCACCCTCTGTGGCCGCAGACCGCAAAGCAAAGGATACTGCAACAGATGCCCCGCAGGCGGCAGCGGCCGTCACGGGGCGAGTGGACTTGCGAATCAAACCTTGGGGATATGTATCCGTTGACGGTGCCGCCAAGGTGTCGTCGCCACCCACAATGCAGCTCAAGCTTGCTCCTGGCAGGCATGAAATTGAAATTACGAACCCTGCGGGTGCCGCTGTCACCAAGACGGTTGACGTAATCGCTGGCAAGTCGGTGACTGTGCAACACAATTTTTAGTAGTCAGCTTTGTCAAGTGCGTTTCTTAGGAGAAAAAATGAATAACAAGTCGATCGTCTTTTCACTGTCATTTGGCGCATTAATGCTCAGTGGTTGCGCGACGCCGCCTCCAGCGACGAAAGACTACCCAGCGCCTACGTCGACGGCAACGGCTGCGCCTGTGAGCACGGCCCCATCCTCGGCGCCGACGACCTCGACCCCAGGTGCGTCTTCGCCGCCAGCGGTCGACCCCAGCATCGCCGAAAAGGCCCTCGGAACCGCGATCGCTGCCTATGAGCGCGGTGAGTTTGCTTCCGCCATTCGCCAGCTAACGCCGTTATCAAATGACGGTAGTTTGGACGCTGCGCAACAACTACGCGCGCTAAAAACTCTCGCGTTTTCCCAGTGCTCGTCGAACGCAAGAACGCTGTGTCGTCAAACTTTTGAGCGAGCTTTGCGGGCCGATTCATCCTTCGATCTTGCTCCAGCTGAACGTGGTCATCCGCTCTGGCAGCCTGAATTCGAACGCGCAAGAAAAGTAGTGCTTGGCCGCTAGGTGCGCTAGTCGATTATTCCTGTCGAAACCAAAGAATACGGCTATGCCAGAACTCACACTTCAGGTTGTTTCCCTCGACGGATCGCCGTTGCCGTATTCGCTTTCCAGCGTATTCGATGAGTCGGGCGGCAGCATCGGTCGGGATGAGTCGAGCACGCTTTCGCTCCCGGATAAGCATCGACGAGTTTCGCGATTGCACGCGACCGTCGCATTTGTGCATGGTGTGCCGACACTCGCCAACTCGAGTAGCTCTCTACCCATCGCCATCGGCGAGCAGCAAATTGATTGCGGAGAATCACGCCCGATTCCCGATGGCGCACTGGTCGAAATTGGTCCGTATGTATTGCGGGCGAAAGTGTCCGGCGCGATCTTGCCATCGATGGGTTCACTCACGCACGCTACGGCGGTTGAGGGCTCCGGCGCTGGCATCGTCGCAGCAACCGTTCTGCCGCGTCCCGTTGTACCTGCGACATCCATACCAATCGCTCCCGATGAAATTAATTTAGACAGTCTGTTCCCGCCGGTCGATGGCGGACGGCAGTTACCTTCGCAAGCTTCCCCAATCGGTCTGCTGGACACGTCGGGTGGCACATTTACAGCACCGTTTGCAACGGCTCAGCCGGTGCCGTCTATTCCGCCGCCCTCTCCAACGTTGACCGTTGCGCTGTCGTCTTCGGAAACGGTTAGACCCAATGTTCCGCCTACCAGTGCTGCGGACCCGTTTGCCGACTTGTTGTCTGGAATTGGGTCGCCCCCGCCTGCGCCGGTGATGAGCGCTTGGGCGCAGGACCCGCAACCCGTGCGGCAAACGTCAAGGGTGGACCACGGACCATCTGGCGAATCAGGAATTAGCGCTGATCCCCTGGCCGCGTTCGGAGCGCCAACGGCGCGATCAACTGCTGATTCGTCGCGTCAGGCATTTGCTGAGCGATCTAGCTCCAGCGGTGTGGCGCCATCACTCATTCCCGAGGACTTTAATCCTTTCGCCCTGCCATCGAGCAGCGACCGAAATGCGGCGGATCCGCTGTCTACGTTGCTCGGTGGTGGCGCGACCCCGGCTAGCGTAGTGGGCTCCGCAAACGCCACGCCGTCTATCGATTCACTTTTTCAGGACGCTGCAGGCGCCACGCCTGCGTTCGGCGGCGCCAACTCCTCGTCCCTGTTGGGCGGCTTGGGATCATTTGGTCAGGTTGAGCACGGTATTGATCGATTGATTGCGTCAGACCCGTTGGGCAACGATCCCCTAGCGATGCTTGACGCCGCCGGATCAGTGTCGTCAGCTTATCCGCCTCATCCCATGCGCGATGATTCGGCTGAAGTGGGTGCCGCGTTCCGGCCTCCCGGTCCTGTCTTGCCCGCGACTCCGCAAGCTGCTACGGCGGATTCTTCGTCGTTCGCCAACATTCCGGGTAACCTGTTTGCGGCATCTGCGTCTCCCGTGGCTCGACAGTCTGAAGCGTCGGCTCAAGGCACCACATCGTCTCCGGACGCGCTTACCGAAGCTTTTCTACGAGGAGCATCACTGGCTCCTTCCGCGCTGCCGCATGGTTTGACTCCGGAAATCATGGCGACGATTGGCAGCCTGCTACGTAGCGCCACCGCCGGCGCGGTTGATATGCTCGCTGCGCGCGCCGCGACAAAACGAGAAGTGCAGGCTAGCGTGACGATCATTTCGGTACAGGCGAATAATCCGCTGAAATTTTTGCCTAATGCCGATGCTGCTTTGTTGCAACTTTTAGGGAAAAAAATGCCGGGCTTCATGCGCGCAGATGTTGCGATGCGGGACGCATTTGACGACCTACGCGCGCACGAGGTCGGCGTCATTGCGGGCACTCGCGCCGCGCTCACTGAAGTGCTGGGCAAGTTTGATCCCGCCGTCTTAGGTGAAAAACTCACCAAGGGATCAGTGTTGGAGAGTTTGATGCCATCTGCACGCAAAGCAAAACTGTGGGACATGTATCTTGAGCGCTATCTGCAGATTCGGCGCGAGGCGGAAGACGACTTTCAAAGCATTTTTGGCCGGGCTTTTGTGCTGGCCTATGAACGGGAAACGGCGCGCATTAAGGGCGAGTCATCGGAATTAGGGGGAGAACGGTAATGAGCACTTCAGAAGAGCTTCGGCTGGAATCGGCCAGTTTCTCTCACGATGGCGGTCGTGACTACAACGAGGATGCCGTCGGCGATAGCGACGCGTTCGGGGCGGTTCGCTTGTTTATGTTGGCTGACGGCGCCGGGGGGCAAGGCGGTGGAGACGTTGCCGCGAGAACAGCGATTGCTGCGGCGCGGAGTGAATTTATGCGACTGCCGGCGTTCAGCCCGGACACGCTGAGGCGTTGCATGATCAGTGCGGATCAGGCCGTTCGCGGTAGGCAACTGGAAGAAACGCGTTTAGCAAGAATGGCGTCAACCTTCGTCGCATTCTTGGTGGACTATCGATTGCGTCATGCGCTAATCGGTAATCTCGGCGATTCACGTTGTTACGTCTTCCGCAAGGAAAGCGTGGTAGCGCAGTCTTACGACCATAGTCTCGTACAACGATTCATTGACGCAGGCCTCTATCCTGCCGAAAAACTTCGCGTACACCCAAAGCGAAACGTTCTGTACGCCTCGCTCGGGGCGAACGAAGAAGCGATTGATCCCTACGTAACCGAATCCGCGATTGATTTGTCTCCCGGAGACGGTATCTTGCTCTGCAGCGATGGAGTGTGGGAGCTAGTTGACGAGGAGACATTGGGCCGATTGCATGCCATGAGCGAAAGCGCAGCGCAGTGGCGCGATCATCTTGTAGCGGCGGTGCGCGGGCGAATGGCGCCCGGCCATGACAACTTTAGCGCGTTGCTCATTCGGTGCATCGCGAGCCAAGCGACGGCGGCCGAGGACGACGATAAAACGATGCCTCCGATGAGTTTGCAACCGGCGTGACATGTTTTCGCGGCGCTTTTCGTTTATGTAATGGTGAGGAGTCCGTTCTCTGTAACCGGCTGTAACGCGGAGCGAAGTCGCACCACCTTGTGTAGCGCTGGATACAGTTGTAGTCTTGAGGGCAAGGCGTTCGGGAAGTAAAGTCCATGCGCCTGGCAACCAAACGGACCTGACCTAGGCGTACGTACTTTGATGAACCGTTATTGGTAAGCGACTTAAACAGCGGGGACACATTGGCTGATTTTGATCATTTTGCAGAAGCTCTAGCTGGAGACAGTCCGTGCGGGCCTGATTGTGAATACGACAATGATTTTCTGGCTTTGTCGCAAGCAGTTGCGGGGAAACCCGAGCAGCAGTTTGGTGACACTGTCATTCCCGCCGTGGATCCCGACTGGCGCGAAGTGGACTCACTTGCACGGGCACTGCTAGGGCGCACGAGGGATCTGCGGATTGTCGCGTGGCTCGCTTTGGCCAATACTCGCCTCCACGGCGTCGCGGCTTTTTCGGCCGGTTTGAAGCTGATGCTTTCCCTTTGCGAGCGGTACTGGGACGACGTGCATCCTCGCGTAGTGGTGGACGGTGACTCTGACCCTTACCTTCGCATGAATGCGATCGCGGCGTTTTCTGGTTCGGAGTTTTCAGGTGAAGATCGATTGGTGCAGGCGCTGCGAGCCTCGGTGTTGATCAAACAGCCGCTCACCGTATCGTATCGGGAAGCGGAACTCGCTTTCGCGCAAGTGGGTGACGCGCAATATTCTCAAGCGCAAATCGAATCCATGCTGAGCGACGCATTGGCAGCCGGCAACACCGACATCGCTGAAATCCCTGTGGCATATAGCTCGTTTTTGGCACTACGTTCTTTGATCGAAGAAAAAGTTGCGTCTGGCGACACTCCCGATTTCGAACGGCTAGAGAATGTCCTGAAGCCCGTTGTGCGGGGCATAGAACGGATGCAGTCTCAAAGCGCGGGTTCTTTACCTGAGGATGGAAACAACGAAGGCACCCCTTCAGCTGGCATTGGTTCAAACGGTCAAGCACAAGCATCTGCGCCTGGCACGATTCAAAGCCGTGAGGACTGTCGGCGAGCGCTAGATCGAGTTTGTGAGTATCTCGACCGCCACGAACCCAGCAACCCCGCCTCGCTGTTCGCTCGACGTGCGCAGCGCATGCTGAATATGCAGTTTCTTGACATCATGCGCGAGCTCTCGCCCGATTCTATTTCTCATCTCGAAATGCTCACCGGTGCGCAGCAGCGGCAGGATTTCTAGTCCAACCCGTACGGTTCTTCTCTTTTCTTTTCATCAAGGAGTAATACATCATGGCAGCGAAAAAAAGTGGTCAAAAATGGATCGCCAAAAATCGCGCTCCGCGCGTGCAGATCGAATACGACGTCGAAGTCTACGGCTCGGAAAAAAAGGTTCAGATCCCGTTCGTGATGGGGGTGATGGCGGATCTGTCGGGTAAGTCAGAAGAGCCGTTGCCAGAGATCGCTGATCGAAAATTCACCGAGATTGACTTTGATAATTTCGACGCGCGGATGAAGGCGATCAAGCCTCGTGTGGCGTTCACCGTGCCGAACACACTTTCGGGCGAAGGCTACATGTCGGTGGACGTCAGTTTTGAAAACATGGACGATTTCTCGCCTGCTGCGGTTGCCAAGAAAGTGGGCGCGCTGAACCAACTTCTCGAAGCGCGCACACAGCTCCACAATTTGTTGTCGTACATGGACGGTAAATCTGGCGCTGAAGAGTTGCTTTCAAAAGTCTTGCAGGATCCGGCGTTGATGAACTCGTTGTCCTCGGCACCAAAGCCAAACGACACCCCAAGCGCTTAACGCCGATTTCATAGATAGGAACCCACATTATGGCTACCGAAAATCAAAGCGCATCCGCATTGGCGAATGTGGAATTTCAGGGCAACGAATTCGCATCATTGCTCAACAAGGAATTCAAACCAAAGACTGACGAGGCGCGTGGTGCGATCGAGTCAGCTGTACAGACGCTGGCCCAGCAGGCGTTGGTTCACAGCAACACTATCTCAACGGACGCGTTCCGTACTATTGAAGGACTGATCGCCGCCATCGACAAGAAACTGTCTGATCAGATGAACTTGATCCTTCATCACGAAGACTTTCAGAAACTTGAGGGCTCGTGGCGCGGACTAAAGTATTTGGTCGACAACTCAGACCCCGATGAGATGCTCAAAATTCGCGTGATGAATATCTCGAAGAATGACTTGCGCAAAACGATGCGTCGCTACAAAGGGACGGGTTGGGATCAAAGTCCGATCTTCAAAAAGCTCTACGAAGAGGAATACGGTCAATTTGGCGGTGAGCCTTACGGCTGCTTGGTGGGCGATTACCATTTCGACCATAGCGCGCCTGATGTTGAACTGCTTGGCGAAATGGCTCGTGTCGCCGCCGCGGCGCACGCCCCATTTATTGCGGGAGCTTCGCCCGCAATCATGCAGATGAACTCGTGGCAAGAACTGTCCAATCCGCGCGATTTGACCAAAATTTTCAGCAACACTGAGTACGCCGCTTGGCGCGGACTTCGCGATTCAGATGACTCGAAATACGTTGGTTTAGCGATGCCACGGTATTTGTCTCGCATGCCATACGGCGCTACGACAAATCCCGTTGAAGAATTTGCATTTGAGGAAGACACGGACGGTGGTTCGCACGCGAAGTACACGTGGTCGAACTCCGCATACGCGATGGCGGCGAACATCAATCGTTCATTCAAAGAGTACGGCTGGTGCACGTCAATTCGCGGCGTAGAGTCCGGTGGCGTCGTCACAGATTTGCCAGCGCACTGCTTTCCCACCGATGATGGCGGCGTCGACTTGAAATGCCCCACGGAAATCGCCATTAGTGACCGCCGCGAAGCGGAGCTTGCGAAGAATGGTTTCATGCCATTGGTGCATCGTAAGAATACCGACGTCGCAGCGTTCATCGGCGCGCAATCGTTGAACAAACCCGCCGAGTATTACGACTCTGACGCGACGGCGAATGCTAATTTAGCGGCTCGCTTGCCGTACATGTTCGCCTGCTGTCGCTTCGCACACTATCTGAAATGTATCGTTCGCGACAAAATCGGCTCGTTCCGTGAGCGGGATGATATGCAGAAGTGGCTTAACGAATGGATATTGCACTACGTAGACGGTGATCCAGCTAGTTCCACGCAGGAAACAAAGGCTCGTAAACCTCTTGCGGCCGCAGAGGTTGTCGTGGAAGAGGTTGAGGGAAATCCTGGGTACTACACCTCGAAGTTCTTCCTGCGCCCGCATTACCAACTTGAGGGTTTGACGGTGTCGTTGCGTTTGGTATCGAAGTTGCCATCCGCTAAAGCTGGCGCGGCGTAGTCAATACGTGAAAAATTCTGAAGCAATGTCGCTTAACGCCGCAACGCTTCGTCTATTGCAGTAAGGACTTCAAATGAATGAAGTGCCTCTTTCAAAGTCACAGAATCAATTTTTTAGGAGACCATCATGGCTGGTAATTTATTTCTGAAAGTCGGCGACGTTGCTGGTGAATGCGCCGAAGAAAATCACAAAGGCTGGATCGACGTTGAGTCTTACAGCGAAGGACTTCAATCATCCGGTACCGCGGGTTACGGCGGTGGCGCCGGCCTCGGTACGGTGTCGTACAACGACATCACGATCACGTGTCATATGGAAAAGGCTATTCCGGCGCTCATGAAAGCGTGCGCGGACCACAAGCACTACAGTGACGCAAAGATTCACGCCACCAAAATGGGTGGCAATGGTAAGAGCTGGAATTACGTTGAAATCACCTGCAAGGATGTGGTTGTCACGGGCGTTCATTTCAGTGGCATGGCGAACCAGATTCCCACGGTTCAAGTATCGCTAAACTTTACAAAGATCAAGACCGAGTACTACGAGCAAAGCTCAAGTGGCGGTCAAGGAACATCGACGAACGCCGAATGGGATCAGAAGTCCAATAAGGCTGTGTAATGCCGCCGTTTGCCGACGTTTTTTCGGCAAACGAGATGCAAAGCCGCTATCAGGTGTTGGTAACGGCAGATTTGTTTGGCGCGCCGACTTGATGCCCTCGCGGTTGAAGGTTCGGCGCGTTGTTGTTTGGCGCGATAACGAATTGGCAGAGCAATATGGATCCGCTTACGGGGACGCTGGACGAACAACTACAAGAACTGCAGTCACGAATTAAACGTGACGCCAGTTCGGCCAAATTGCGAATACATCTGTTCCAATTGCTTTGTGTCATGGGCAACTGGCAGCGGGCTTTGGCGCAACTGCAACTGTGCGCTCAGCTCGACGCGTTAGCGATACCGATGGCGCAAACCTACAGAGAGGCCATTCGTTGCGAATTGTTCCGGCAACAAGTGTTTGCTGGTCAACGTACGCCCCAGGTTATGGGAACCCCGCCCGCGTGGATTGGCTCGCTCATTGAGGCGCTAAAGCGTGACGGCGCCGGTGACGCCCACGGCGCGGCACAGCTGCGCTCGAAGGCGATGGACGAGGCCGAGCCCATTGCGTGCACTATTGATGGCGTTTCGTGCGAATGGCTAACGGATGGCGACTCGAGGCTGGGGCCGGTCTGCGAAGTAATCGCGAATGGGCAGTACTACTGGCTGCCTTTCGAGTCCTGTAAAGGCATATTGATCGAACGTCCCGTTGATTTACGAGATATGGTGTGGGCTCCCGCAGAGTTGCTGCTGCCGAATGAGGGCAGGGTTCCAGCGCTCATCCCGACGCGCTACCCTGGTACCAGCGTGCGCGAAAATGGGAATGCTGACGCACTCAAACTTGCGCGGGCCACCGAGTGGACCGAAAATTCACCCGACATCTGGTTTGGGCTAGGGCAGCGTGTGTGGACGAGCGACGTGGCTGAACATGCCATTCTTGATACTCGGCAGATAACGTTTGTCGTTGCGTCGTCTGATGGAGGAAACAAAGCGTGAGTGAAAATTGCTCTCGCCGCCTCCCAAAGACCATCGGCGTGTGATAAGGTGATTGTTGTTTACCCCGATCTTCCGCAAACATTGAACATTG
>Ga0209097_10002663_pt1 | contig 14235 bp, 6 predicted proteins | sample AD_UKC052_MetaG_FD_184419 | JGI IMG/M metagenome (GOLD analysis project Ga0209097, IMG submission 184419) | Active sludge microbial communities of municipal wastewater-treating anaerobic digesters from USA - AD_UKC052_MetaG (SPAdes) (version 2) | ecosystem: Engineered > Bioreactor > Anaerobic >... | reverse complement strand
ACCGGAACACAGCGCCGCCTTCACGCCCGCTGTTGCATCCTCGAAAACGACGCTGTGTTCCGGTTTTGTACCAAGCTGTTCTGCCGCCTTCAGAAAGATATCCGGCGCCGGCTTGCCGTGGGTTACGTCGTCACCCGAAACCACCGCCTGAAAAAGATCCTGCGCCCCGAGCACTTCCATGCAGGCCTCGACGTTGAGCCGCGGTGCGGAGGAACCGACCGCCGCCGGTATGCCCAGCTTCTTCAGGCCACGAAGGAAATCGAGCACGCCGGGCTGCGAATCAATGCCGTGCTCACGCGCGAGCTCGCGAAAGACCTGCTCTTTGCGGAGCGTCATCCGCTCCACCTCGTGCGGATCATGGGTCCAATGAAGAAGATCGGAAATGACCGCCTGTGTTTTGAGGCCGAGGCTGCCGAGGTTCACCATCTCGGGCAAATGATGCTCTTCGAGAAGGGCAAGCCGTTCCCAGCTCAGCACATGAAGCCGGGAGGAATCCACGACGACTCCATCCCAGTCAAAAATGGCGGCGGGCAAGGTCACGGTGTACGTGGGGAGAAAAGTTTCCAAGGGTTGGAAAATCCTGAATGGATTTTTCCAACCCTTGGAAAAACAAACTTAGACACCGACCTGGTAGCGCGCGAAGCGGCGGATCGTGAGCGTATCGCCCAGTTCCTTGCCCTTCGCCGCCAGCCATTCGGTCACGGACTGTTCGGGATCCTTGACGAAGCCCTGTTCCACGAGGCAAACCGTAGCGTAGAACTTCTCCATCTTCCCGTTCACGATTTTATCCACGATATTCGCAGGCTTGTTCTCGACCTGCTTTGCGTAGATTTCGCGCTCGGCCTGAACGACTTCCGGGCTCACGTCCGCACGACCCAGGCTCTGCGGATTGCAGGCTGCGATGTGCAGCGTGATGTCTTTGACCACTTCCTTGAAGAGCTCCTTCTGGACTGTGGCTTCATTCGTGCAGCCGACTTCGAGCAGCACACCGACCTTGCCGCCAAGGTGGATATAGCTGGCCACCGCGCCGGGCTGGCTGATTTCGAAGCGGACGCTGCGACGGATGATGAGGTTCTCGCCGGTCTCCTGAATCTTGGCGGTCACCTCGGCCTTCATGGCCTCACCGAGATCGCCCTGAACGGTCTTGGCCTTCTCGACGACGGTCTTCAGGAAGGCCTGAAACACCGGGCTGCGCGCGACGAAGTCGGTCTCGGAATTCACTTCCACGAGAACGCCGAGCTTGCCGCCGGATGCGACATCGGCCGCAACCTGGCCTTCCTTGGCCGTACGCGACGCCTTCTTGCCGGCAACGGCAAGACCGCGCTCGCGCAGGATGCGGACAGCCTTCTCCTTGTCACCGCCCGCTTCGACGAGTGCGCGCTTGCACTCCATCATGCCGACGTTGGTTTCTTCTCTCAGCTCTTTGACGAGCAATGCATTGATCTCAACCATAACACGAATTCCTTTCCAGATGCGTGAACCGCGTTACGCCGTCGGGGCGTCAGCGGCGGGTTCCGCCTTGGCCTCGGCATCAGCGGCCGGCTTGGCCTTTTCTGCCTTGGCATGCTTCTCGGCCTTGTGGGCCTTCTCGGGTTTCGCCGCCTTCTCGGCGGGTTCGGCAGCGGCTTCGGCCGGTTCAGACTTCTCGGCCTTCTCCGCTTTCGCGGCCTTGGCAGCGTCGGCGTCGGCCTTGGCCTTCGCCTTGGCGGCGCGTTCCTTGGCCTTGCGGTCTTCCTCGGCGAGCCGCGCGCGGGCTGTGGCTTCGGCTTCTGCCGCCTGGCGGCGACGAGCCTCATCCGCTGCAGCCTTCGCGTACTCGTTCTGCGCCTGCTGAACCGTGTTCGCCACCGCATCGATCACGAGGCGGACAGCGCGAATCGCATCATCGTTGCCCGGAATCGGATAGTCGATGGCATCCGGATCGCAGTTCGTATCAACAAGAGCAATCACGGGAATCTTCAGCCGGTTGGCTTCGGCCACGGCGATCGCTTCGCGCATGACATCGACCACGAAAACCGCTCCGGGCAGACCGTCCATGTCGGCGACACCGTTCAGATTGTACTGAAGCTTCTCGAGCTCGCGACGGAGACGGGCGACTTCCTTCTTCGCCAACTCCTTCATCGTGCCGTCGGCTTCCATCTTTTCGAGCAGTTGCTTGCGCGCAACACTCTTGTGGATGGTCTGCAGGTTGGTCAGCGTACCACCCAGCCAGCGGTTAACCACGTACGGCTGATGAAGGCGCTCGGCGGCTTCCTTCATCGGTTCCTGCGCCTGCTTCTTGGTGCCGACAAACAACACCTTGCGACCGCGCACGACGGTGTCGTAGATGAACTGACGCGCCTTCTCCATCAGTGCCAGGCTCTTCTCGAGGTCGATGATGTAAATCCCGCTGCGCTCACCGAAGATGTAGCGCTTCATCTTGGGATTCCACCGCTTGGTCTGGTGGCCGAAGTGCAGACCTGCGTCGAGCAAGTCTTGAACGTTGAGGTCCGAATGGACCGGTGCTGTAGTACTCACTGTCTCCTCCATGGCTGTCCCGGCACACTTGCGCGGCCGAGAAATCCGCTTTGGCCCCAACCGGAGAAGCCGGGGCACTCGCTTCCGCCCCGTAATGGCGGGGCTTAACCAGCATTGCTCCCAGGAGAAATGCGGGGGCGACTATAACAGGGAAGTCCGGGGTGACAAGCCTATTTGGGGCGTGAATATTGGATATTCGCTATTCGTGATGAGGAACAGGAAAGCGGGTAATGGACCGGAGATCACTTCTTCCGCGTATCAAGAATGTCGCGCACTTCGCGCGCTAACTTGCTGCGGCTGAACGGCTTGGAGAGAAAGCGTGCGCTGGATACCTTGAGCAGGCGTTCGGCCGTCTTCGGCGTGAAGCCGGAGACAACGAGGATGGCGACCTTCGGATTAATGCGCACCAACTCGCGATAGACTTCCTCGCCGTTCACATACGGCATGACCACATCGAGGACGACAAGATCGATTTTCCCGTGCTGCTGCTTATAGAGGTTGATGGCTTCTTCGCCGCCGGACGCGGTCCAAACCGTGTAGCCGGACTTGTGCAGGAAGCGCTGCATGATTCCGAGGGCAAGCGGGTCGTCGTCAACCGCGAGAATGGTTTCCGAACCGCCCGGCACAGGCTGCTCGTCCCGGTCCTCGACCACCGGGGATTCCGGTTTGGCCGTCGGCAGATACAGGCGGAAACAGGTTCCAAGCTTGGCCTCGGAATATACCGTGACCCAGCCGCCCATCGCGCGGATCGTGTGCTGGACCACGCTGAGCCCCAGGCCCGTCCCACCCTGCTTGGTGGTGAAGAAGGGCTCGAAGATGTGCTGCTTGACCTCGGCGGTCATGCCGTGTCCCGTATCGGTCACGGACACCGTGATGTAACTGCCCGGCATCCGGTCCGGCCACTTCTCGAGGTCTTCCTTCTCAACATGCACCACGTCGACTTCGATCGAAAGGTTGCCGCCCTCGGGCATCGCATCGCGCGCGTTGAGGCAGAGATTCAGCAGGGCGCGATAGAGCACCGAAATGTCCGTATGCACACGCGGAAGCGACGCTTTCTCCGGGGCGAAAAGTGAAATCGTGCGCGGCAAGGTCTTCTTCAACACCGCCACCACATCGCTGATGACGCTTTGGATGTCGATGTCCTCCATCCGGGGCGCATGCTGGCGCGTCACGGACAGCAGCCGGCCGGTGAGCTCGTTCGCAGTCTGCGAAGCTTCGAGGATCTTGGCGATGTCCTTCTGATAAGGCTGTCCAGCCATCTGATCCTGCAACAGCGACGCATAGGCCATGATGACGGTCAGGAGATTTTTGAATTCGTGTGCGATGCCGATGGAAAGGTTTTCAACCAGTTCCATCTGCTGCGACTGGACGACCTGCTTCTCGAGGGATCGCTCCCGGCTGACGTCGCGCGCAACCACCATCGTACCGAGTTGCTGCCCCTCCGAATCGGTCAGCGTGACCGCGCGCATTTCGATCGGGATCGCATGGCCATCGTCGGAAATGCAATTGGCTTCGCCCGCCCAGTGCCCGTCCTTCTCCGCGATGTGCATCACGTCGGTGACCGTGAAGCCGCCCTGGAATTGGATACGGCCGCCCATCTCGGCTGCCTGATCCAACATCATGGACGGGTGAATACCCATCATCCGGCCCATGGCCGGGTCGGCGTAAATGATCTTGCCCTTGGCATCGACGATCATCACACCGTCATTCAGGAAGTCTAAAGCCTTTATAGGCAGGGACTTTTCGCGGATGGGCTGCTTAGATTCGTTCGCCACAGTAATTGCTCCGGTAACGGCAACGCCTCCTCGGAACGAACAACTCCTTATATATAGCAGTGCAATGGCATGCGCGTAAAGGGCACCCCTCGCCTATTTGAGAATGCCACATTCATCTTCGAACTCCGCTGAACGATACTTCCCGCCTGAACCCCAACATCCCGCGTTGCTGTTTTGACATTCCAGCCGAGCGAGTGTAACGCTTTACTTGGTACGGTGGTGATCCCGTTCCAGCGAACTTCTTCCAAAGATGATCCCCTGCATGACGAGTCGGAGGTGCGATATGAAAAAGCTGATTCTATTCCTGTTGCTCTTGGCGCTGATGACACCGCTGTCACACGCGGAGTCCTACCGCGGGGAGATGAACGCCTGGCAAACCAACTGGATGACCCAGGACACCGACTTCGGCAACATCTGGAAAGTGTCCGTGACGTCTTCCGCGGCGGACGCTTCTTCGACGTTCAAGTTCGATCAGAGCGGCAACTGGAATCCCCAGTGGGGCTACAAGGCTGCCTATGCAACCAATGCCGTTGCCAATTCAACCATCGGACAGTCGCGCATCAACGACGGCGGTGATCCCACCGACCTGTCCTTCGCGGCAAGCAACGGGTGGCGCTACACATTTTGTCTGAAGGGCGAGGCAACCTGGTGGGATCGGCCCTATGCCGTCATGGGAACGGAGGGCGATCCTGTCTCGATCGCCGCCGCGTTCGACAACCATGTTGCGGCAGGCACCAATGCCGTCACGGTGTCACTCCAATTGAGCGCAGCCAGAAGTTCGCAGGAGAATGTATGGGTCCGCTACACCACGAACGGCTGGACGACCAGCCGGCTCACGGCCTTGGCCACCGGCAGTTCGACCAACTACTCCGCCACCATTCCGGCCTGCTCCACCGGCACGGTTGAGTATTACGTCCTCACCTCGACGATGCCGTCCAACATCATTACTGCTGACTTTGACCTGTGCACGTTGCGAGGCAAGAAGCCTGGAACCACCAACTACCTGTATTACATCGGCGGCCCCACAGCCCATCTCGGCAACTGCTGGCACATCCCGACCAACGTCGAACCGTTCACCGCGACGATGCGCAATCCGTCCGGCGAACCGTCCACCAACCAGGATGTCTACGTCTATAACGGCAACCAGTATCAGGGCACCGGCAACCCCGGCGATCAGTCCGGCGGCACGCTCTACCACCGTCTCGTCGGCTCGGGAACATGGCTCTCCACGAACCTCTCGTACGACACCGTCGACAGCAACAACAAGTACTGGAAGTCCGTGATCCCTGCCGGCACCTACGGGAAGACCAACGAGGTCGAGTACTACCTGTCCGTCACCTACAACGATCACGACACCACCTTCATCGGCACCACTGACGGCGGCGCTTCAAGTCTGACCTATGCCTCGGAAGCTTCCGCCCAAGCCAACACATTCCGCTTCACCTACTCCGGCGAGGGCTCTTCGTCGGCCGCCTGGGTCTGGCATGCCGACAACCGAGTCACCCTCGGCTCCAACGTCCAGTGCTGGGTCAAAATCGGCTACGCCGAAGGCATCGGCTCGAACCGCTGGGTGGATTACGCCGCGATCTATTACACCACCAACGGCGCCGACCCGCAGGGCTCGCACGGGATCGCCACCAACGCTTCCACCAAAGTCCAGATGATGGCCTTCGACCACATGGAGGAAGACAGCTACCCGAGCGCCGACGCGATGTGGTGGGCGGGCATGCTGACCAACATCGAAGACTACGTTTCAGTGAGGTACCGCATCGGCGCCTACAAAACCACCAATGGCGTCGAACGCTTCGCCGATTACGGCACATCCGGCACCGACAACAACATCTTCTCCTTCTCGCTCGGTACCACAGGCTCCGTGCAGCTTGCCGTCAGCGGGAAGAACGCCGATTACACCACCACCAAGTTCTTCATCGACGAAATCGCCGGCGAGACGCAGACCCTCACCGTCGTCTTCACGCCCGGCGCCGCCAACGTCGACAAGGCGGAGGTCTTCTGCAATCTGAACCGGCGCGATCTCTGCGACGTGGATTACACCAACGCCCTGATCAGCGGCGACGGCTACCCCGACGGCATCCAGCCGCCCGACGGGAACTTCATCACCACCAACGATACCGGAGCGTACTACACCGCGTTCCCGATGACCCCGATCGGCGGCGGGCAATACGTGTGGACCGGCCGCGTGAGCAAGACCGGCGCTTACCGGCTGACCGCCCGCTTCACCACCAACGGCATGGCGGCCAACACGTGGCACTGGTACTCCTCCGGCGGCCGCCGCGATCACGCGGTCGTGGTTTCCCCCCGCAAGGTACACGACCTGACGATGTATGAGTTGAACACGCTGACCGTCGAGGCCACCGAGAGCACCGAAGGCGCCCGCAGCACCTTCGTCGACCTGCTCGGCGCGGCCGATGGCGACACCGACGGGTTCGATCCCTTCAATCTCGACTACCTCAATTTCATCCAGGCCAATTGCCTGTGGTTCCAGCCCATCCATCCCAACGCGCAGGAGCGCAAGGACGTCTACACACCCGGCAGCCCGTACGCCACGCGCAATTACTTCGCCGTGTCGAAGTATTACGGCAGCGCGACCACCGAGGAGAGCGCGCTGACCGAGTTCACCAACTTCGTCGCGAAGTGCGACAGCTACACCGGCTCCGTCGGCACCGTCAACGTCATGCTCGACGGCGTGTTCAATCACACCTCGTGGGATGCGATCTTCGGCGAACCCGGGGTGACGTTCAGTTTCTGCACCAATGCCAACGACCGCATCGGCTGGTTCAAGCCGGGCTGGTACGCGAACTGGCAGGACTATGGCTCCAACGCGACCTACTACCACAGCGCCTACTCGAACGACATCGCCACCGCGCCCGACCGCGGCGATTTCGGCAAATGGTTCGACGTGGCCGAGCTCTATTTCGGCAAGTACTCCGCGCTCGTACGGCACAACCCGGATAACAACGGCGACTACCTCAACGAGGATGATGTCTTCGACTTCGCCGGCATGACCGCGGGCAACGAGAAGGACCTGTGGAAGTACATGGCGTACTACACCGAATTCTGGCTCAAGAAAACCGGCCATTCCGGCACCAACACCTGGGTGCAGGCCAACGACGACAAGGGCATCGACGGCCTGCGCTGCGATTTTGGCCAGGGCCTCCCGCCGCAACTCTGGGAATACATCATCAACCGCACGCGCCGCATGAAGTGGAACTTCGTCTTCATGGCCGAAACACTCGATGGCGGCAAGCCGGGCTATCGCTCGAACCGGCATTTCGACGCGCTCAATGAAAACATCGTGTTCCAGTTCACGCAGAACCACATCAACGATTCGTGGGATGTCCGGCAGGCGCTCGAGGACCGTCGCACCGCGTACAGCGGCGGCACGATCCTGCTGAACCTGACCTCGCACGACGAGGTGCTGCCCGACAACGACGCGTGGCTCGTCGCCTCCCGCTACGGGGCATTGTCATCCGTGGACGGCATTCCGATGATCTTCTACGGCCAGGAGCAGGGCATTCAGAACTACAACAGCGATCCGCTCTACTGGTACTACGACGGGTTTCGCACCGACCATGAGGAGAATTTCGGGAAGTACATTCCGAACTTCAAGCAGTGGAACCAACTCATGGTCTGGTCCAACCCGCCGCCTAACGCCGAGGGCCTCGCGCAGTGGTACGGCCGCGTCAACTGGGCACGCCACAACAGCCCCGCGCTCCGCAGCCAGAACCGCTACTTCCTCAGCAAGGTCGGCGGCGGCGACGAGGCACGCATTCTCGCCTCGGCCAAATACGAGACGGCTTACGCCTCGCCGTCGAACAGCGACGTCGTCCTCGCCTTTGCCCTGATCTTCCGGCACGGCGAGGCTCACACCGGTGCCAGCGCGACCTACGACCTGCAGGGCGCATGGAGCCTGCTCGGCATGAACACCGGCAAGTACTACAACGTTCGCAATCTCGCCTCCAGCGACGCCGGCACCTACCTCTGGCCGAGCAACAAGTCCGGCGCCGAGTTGTACAACAACGGCCTCTGGGTCAACCTCCCCGGCGGCACCGTGAATGCCATCACCAACGACGGCGAACTCGTGCAATACCTGAAGCTGCAGGAGTTCGATGGCGGTAACCATGCGCCCGTTCTCACCGTCCCCGGCCCGCACACGCTGCCGGTCGGCTCGTCCACCAACTTCAATGTCACGGCAGCGGATGACGACAGTGACACGGTGGTCATCTCCAACCCCACCGCGCCCGGCGGTGCAACGTTCAATGGCACGACATTCTCGTGGACCGCCGGCACAGCCGATGTGAATACCACCAATCTGCTTGTCTTCGTCGGTAATGATCAGAAGGGCGCCACCAACAGCTGGGTGACGAACACCACGACCATCGTCGTGCCCTTCGATTGGAACAGCAACGGAATCGGCGACGATTGGGAGTGGAATAACTTCGCCAACCTGACCAACGGCGCGGCGGGCGACAACGACAACGATGGCGCCGACAACTACAGCGAGTATATCGCGGGCACTGACCCAACCAACAACGCCTCGTACTTCCGCGTCACGAACATCGTCACATCCGGCGGCCAGACTAACCATCTGATCCGTGTGCCAACCCAGCCGGGCCGGCATTACACGATCAACTACGCCAGTGGCGTGAGCAACAACGCGGCCTGGCATGGCTTCGGCAACACGAACCTCGGCGTCGGGTCGTGGCTGGAAACCAATACGGTTCCGTCATCCTTCACGTTCACCGACGACGAAACGGCCAACACCACAACCGGCGCGCCCACGGACGGGCGCCGGTACTATCGCATCAAGGTGAGCCGCCCGTAGGGCCAGCGTTTCGGGCTCCCGGCGACCTCGCGTCGCCGGGGCCAGAATTCTGCCTCCTGCTGCGTAAGACAGCAGGGAGCTTGTAGACGACGCCCGCTCGATAGATACTGGAGGCAAGGGAGAAACGATTGCCCATGACTTCCACTTCCAAGGCAGTGCTGTCGGCAGCGGTTTCATCGTGCTTGTTCATGACCACGTTTCTGGCTTCCTGCACGGTGAAGAAACCGGAGAAGTCGGTGCCCGTCGCTGCCGAGAAGCCGCTCCCGGAACAGATACTCGAACCTTTTGATGCACTCGACGGCTGGAAGCCTTTCACCGAGGGCGTTCGAATCAGGTCGGAACCCGGCGTCAAGGACAACGCCCTCGCCTTCGACTACGATCTTGGCGATGGACGCGAGTACGTCGTCCTCTCCAAGGACGTGGATCTCGCGCTGCCGGAGAATTTCATTCTGCGGTTTTGGGTGAAGGGTTCCGGCCCCGCCAACAACCTGGAGTTCAAGCTCATCGACGAACGAGCCAACGTATTCGTGCGGAAGTGGGAGAACTTCGCGTTCCCGTCCGACTGGACAAGCCTGGAGATCAAGAAGGATGACATGGCTTTCGGCTGGGGGCCCAATCCTTCGGCAGAACTGCACACCATCCGTCGCATCGAGTTCGGCGTATCGCGGGCGTCAGGAGGAACAGGCTCGGTCTGTCTCGATGAACTGACGGTCACAGCGCTCCCAGCCACGGCCATCCGCCGTGTCACGAAATCCGCTACCGCATCCTCCTCGCAGGACACGAATGCCCCACCCTCGCTGGTGATTGACGGCGACAAGGGCACGCGCTGGAGCAGCACGTTCTCCGATCCGCAGTGGCTCGAAATCGACTACGGCGAAGAGAAGGAACTGATCGGGGTCATCCTCTACTGGGAGGTCGCCTACGCCAGCGAGTACAACATCCTCGTATCGAAGGATCACACGAACTGGACAACGGCCTTCAGCACGACCACGGGCGATGGCGGCGTCGACAACATCGACTTCGACGAGGTACGCGCCAGATACCTGAAGCTCGAATGCACCCGCCGGGCCACAGGCTATGGTCACTCCCTGTACGAAGTGACACCAAAGACGACCACGGACCCTTGGGGCGAGGGCGAACCGCCGGACTTCTTTCTGCCGGCCCTGCTGGATTTCAGGACCGACCCGGACAAGACAGGCACTCCGGACACAGCCGATGGCTGGACGAAGATCAAGGTGCACGAGGCTTGGGAAACGCAAGGGCATCCCGGTTACGATGGCACCGCGTGGTATCGAACCGCGGTCTACATTCCCACCTCGTGGAGCAATGCGGCACCTTTCATACGGCTGACGGATATTCGCGACCACTTCGATCTCTACGTCAACGGCCGGCTGGCCAAGTCCGGCGATGGCGCCCGCAAACGCTGTGAAATCGGTGTCGGAACCAACCTCGCGTACGGCGCGTGGAACATGATCTGCATCAGGGTGAACAACACGTCCGGCGACGGCGGCATCCTTGGGTCGGTGCTTGTGGCCAAGAGCGAACAGGCGCTGAACGACGGCTTGCTGGTGCAGCTCAAGAAGGATTCGCGGGAGTACTATCGGATGCTGTGCCGCTTGGAACCGGAAGGCTATTTCCCCTACTGGCTGTCCGGACGACAGGGCTACTGGACGGTGGTCGGCGCCGATGAGGACTTCAAGGAAAGCCTCCTCTGCCAGGACGGCACCCTCGAACCGTACAAATCCTTCTCCATCTTCCCCTATCTCTACTGCGATGGAAACCTGATCACGCGCGAAGACGTGAAACTGGATCAATGGCTGGAGAAAGGCTGCCTGCCGATCCCCTCCGTCGGGTGGAAACATCCGAAGCTCACGATGACCATCACCGCCTTTGGCGCGGGCGAGCCGGGCAAGGCCACCACCTATATCCGGTACAACGTGAAGAACATCGGTCGCGACCGTCTGGCCGGCAAGTTGTTCGTGGCGCTGCGTCCGTTTGAAATCAATCCGCCCTGGCAGTGGGGCGGCTTCACCAGAATCGGCAGAATCGAATATGACGGCACGCGGGTTCGCGCCAACGAGTATCAGATCGTTCCCCTGACGCCGCCTGCGGCCTTCGGCGTGTCCGGCGCACGACAAGGCGGCATCCTTCGCTCCTTGGAAAAGGGCGCGGTGCCGCAGCAAACGAGCATCCAGGATCCCGACGGCCTCGCATCGGCCGCCATCGAATATACGTACGACCTCGCCGCCGGCGAAGACGCGAGCTTCCTCATCGCAGTACCGTTGCACGACGGATCCCCCGTCATCGGCGAAGGCCGCACGCCGGACGAGACGAAGCAGGCCTTCAAGGATGCGTCCGAGCAATGCGCCCGGTCCTGGGAATCGCGATTGAGCAAACCGCGGTTCGTGATTCCTGACGACGATATGGCAAAGACGCTGAAAGCCAACCTGGCTTTCATCCTCGTCAATCGCGACGGGCCCGCCATTCAGCCGGGCTCCCGGGGATATGAAGCCGCGTGGATACGGGACGGCGCGATGACTTGCGGCGCGCTGTTGAGAATGGGCTACACGGACGAGGTGCGGCAATACCTTGATTGGTATTCAAAGTACATCTACGAGGCCGGCCGAGTTCCCGCAATCGTCATCATCGGCCGCAACGAGGTCAATCCGGTCAAGGAGTACGACAGCCAGGGAGAACTGATCTACCTGTGCCTGCAGTACTACCTCTTCACCAGGGACAAGGCATACTTGGATTCGCAGTGGCCGATGATCGTCAAGTCCCTCAAGTACCTCGAACAGCTCCGAAACCAGGAACTGCAGAGGACCGCGCCAAACGATCCGAACCCGCCCGACTACCTCGGGATACTGCCGCAATCCGTCAGTCACGAGGGCTACTATCCGGAACCGGGCAACCACTCGTACTGGGACGATTTCTGGGCCCTGAAAGGATGGAAGGATGCCGGCACCATTGCAGGCATCCTCGGCAAGACGGGCGAGATGGCCTGGATCCGAAGTGAGGAGCAAAAACTGCGGAAATCGATCTACGCCTCCATTCCTCACGAGATGAAGCGGCACAACATCGACTACATCCCCGGCTGCGCGGAACTGGGCGATTTCGATCCGTCGTCCACCGCCATTGCCATCGTGGCGTGCGAAGAACTGGGGCAACTGCCGGAGCCCGCGCTCGGGAACACCATCGACAGGTACTACCGCGATGTCATGAAGCGGCTCGAGCCGGGCTGGCGGGGAAGCTTCAGTCCCTACGAGATTCGCATCGTTCAGGCCATGATCTACATGCACCAGAAAGAACGCGCGCTGAAGATCTTCGATTACCTGCTGCAGTGCCGCCATCCGGCCGGGTGGCGACAGTGGTCCGAAGCGGTGTATTTTCCGCCGGATCAGGGATCCTTCATCGGCGACATGCCCCACACCTGGGTTTCTTCCGGATTTCTCATCACGCTCAGGACCATGTTCCTCTACGAGCGGGAGAGTGATCGCACCGTGGTGCTCGCCGCAGGCATCCCGGAGCGTTGGCTCGATGGCGGCCAGGAAGTGGGCGTGGGCCAGGCCCCAACCTACTGGGGAACCATCAGCTACAGCATGCGCAAGGTCGACAAGACGCTGCGCGTGAGAATTTCGGGAACAGCACAACCGCCGGGCGGAATCGTGTTCGAGTGCCCGCTGTCATCTCCCGTGCTCAGCGCCAGCATCAACGGACAACCGGTGCCCGTTCTGCCGGGTAACGCGGTGGAAGTGAAAAAGCTGCCCGCCGAGATCGTTCTGACGTACTAGGCCGGATTGGAACCCGTAGGGCCTGTGCTTGCGCAGGCTTCTTCCCCGGCCGCCGGCCAGCGGCGGCCCTACAACACACCTGTGTCCGGCAGACTGTAGGGCCTGTGCTTGCGCAGGCCTCTCCCCCGAATTATGACTTGTCACCCCGTGCGACGGAATCTCACACTGAAGGTCATGCAGAAGCGACAGACAAACCAATTGCGCAAGGGACGGGTCAGCTTAAGTGACGCACGGTACTTCATTACGATGTGTGCAGTCCGGCCTGAGTCACGCTTAACAGAACCTGTCGTATCGCATGCAATCCGACTTGCGCTGGAGCAATCCGTGGCCAATAAAGATTTTGTTCTGCTGTGTGCAAGCCTGATGCCGGATCACGTTCACCTCCTCATTCGCCTATCCCAACGTCTCTCCGTAGGTCAAGTTGTTGGGAAGCTGAAATTCCTGACCCGAAAGTCGATGACTGATACAGGATGCCGCTGGCAGGCGAATTTCTTCGAGCACCGGTTACGACCTGATGAGATGGCTTCTCCCTACGCCCTCTACATATTCCTTAATCCTTACAGAAAAGGGATCATCCAGCGCGACGCCTGTTGGCCTTTCTGGATTCAGGGGCCTGCAGACTTTGATTTCACCGTGCATTTGCATGACGGGAAATATCCGCCAGTTCAATGGATAACCTCCGACCTGGACGCCTTGGGCATTACGGCAAATCACCTCGGCCAAGATTGATATCTTGGCTGTTCGTAGGGCCTGTGCTTGCGCAGGCCTCTCCCCCGGCCGCCGGCAAGCGGCGGCCCTGCAACACACCTGTGTCCGGCAGACTGTAGGGCCTGTGCTTGCGCAGGCCTCTCCCCCGGCCGCCGGCAAGCGGCGGCCCTACAATGATCCCTGGCCGTAAACACAACGCGGGGCCGCTGGTACATTGGGAACAGGTATCAGGAGGGAGCCATGGCCAGGAACAAGGGGATCGAGGATAGCGAGGCGAAGCTCAAGAGCCGGCACATGGGCGGTGCCACGTGGTTCTACTGGATCGCTGCACTGTCGCTCATTAACTCCGTCGTGATCCTGATGGGTTCCGAATGGTCCTTCATCATCGGCCTCGGCGTAACACAATTTGTCGATGGCGTCGCCGCCAACGTCGCACAGCAGGCCGGGGCGGAAGCCGCGCCCATCATCAAGGCCACCGCCTTTGCCGTGGATTTCGTCATCGCCGCGTTCTTCGTCGTGTTCGGCATTTTTGCCGTAAAGCGACAAGCGTGGGCCTACATCATGGGCATGGTGCTCTATGCGATGGATGCCCTGCTCTTCC
>Ga0209097_10002659_pt1 | contig 14244 bp, 11 predicted proteins | sample AD_UKC052_MetaG_FD_184419 | JGI IMG/M metagenome (GOLD analysis project Ga0209097, IMG submission 184419) | Active sludge microbial communities of municipal wastewater-treating anaerobic digesters from USA - AD_UKC052_MetaG (SPAdes) (version 2) | ecosystem: Engineered > Bioreactor > Anaerobic >... | reverse complement strand
GCAATGAACACTTCCGGGAAAGCCACCAGTTGGGCTCCTTTTCCGGCGGCTTCTTTGATGATGGTACAGGCCTTGTCGGTGGTGGCCTGCGGATTGAGAAACACCGGTGAGGTCTGAACTGCGGCTGCCTTAAATTTTGGTAAGTCGTACATGATCGAAATAGCTGGATGAGAATGAGATCAGGAATTTTCTTCCACCGAATCCGGGATCATGAATGGCTCCATTTTGTTGCGGATTTCGTGGGAGAAGGGTTGCGATTTGATGTCGTCACGGCTTTCGGCAATCACCACATTCACCAACATGACCTCGCCCTCGAGACAGACCTGGCCCTTTGCATCTTCAAACCGGAATCCAAGTTGCACCGACGAAGCCCCCAGATTTTTCACCCATAGACATTTCTTCAGCACTTCCCCCAGCCTCGCTGCCCTGCGGAATTGTACCTTCAGATCAACCGTCGGGATGCCACCGGTTTTGTGCATCTCCCGGAAAGGACGGTCCAGTGCTTCCTCAAACCAGTCTTCCACCAGGCCATTGAGCATTTCCAGAAAACGGGGATAAAACACGATACCGGCATAATCGACATGCTGGAACCGGATTTTTTCCATTTTCACGAAGGCGTTTTCCAAATTCATAGGGCGAGTTCTTTTAATTTAAAATGTTGCGTTTTACCGGTTTCGGTTTTCGGAAGGGAATCCACAAACTGAATTTCCCTGGGGTATTTGTATGGAGCGGCTTCCTGTTTGAACCAGTCCTGAATCTGCCGGGCCAGCTCTTTTGAGGCTTTTTCCGGATGTTTCAACACGATGCAGGCGCAAACCAGATGACCTCTTTCTTCATCGGGCTTACCGACGACGGCACACTCTGCAATTTCCGGATGGTGGATCAGCACGCTTTCCACTTCCAGGGCCGCAATGTTGTATCCCGAAGAAATGATCATGTTGTCGCCCCGGCTCACAAACCAAAAGTAGCCATCTTCGTCCTTACGGAACAAATCGCCGGTGAGATTCCATCCGTTCTGTACGTATTCTTCCTGTTTTTCGGGCCGGTTGAGGTATTTGCAACCCGTAATGCCACGAACGGCCAGCCGCCCGATTTCTCCGGTGGGGACCGGATTCCCATCTCCGCCCAAAACCATGGCTTCGTATCCGGTTATCGGTTTCCCGAGGGCACCTTTTTTCTGGTCATCTTCATTGGCCGAAATGAAAATGTGCAGCATTTCCGTCGCCCCGATTCCGTCAATGATCTTCAAACCCGTGGCCTGAAACCAGTCGTCCCATACTTTTACCGGCAAGGCTTCCCCGGCTGAAATGCATTTGCGGAGAGACGATAGATTGTATTCCCGGGCTTTGGAACCGAGAATCCGCCAGGCGGTTGGTGCGGTAAAACAGATGGTGATTTTTTCATTCTGAATCACGTCCAGCAGCACATCCGGCGATGGTTTTTCAATCAGAAATCCGGACGCACCATAATAAAGTGGAAACAAAACGAGTCCGCCCAGACCAAACGTAAACCCGATCGGCGGACTTCCCGTGACCACATCTTCGGGCCTGATTTGCAGTGCATACGGCGGAAACGACCGGCAGATCAGCACCACATCGCGGTGGAAATGCGAGGTCATTTTCGGTTTGCCGGTCGTGCCGGAGGTAAATCCGATGAGAGCAAGCGATTCGGCACCAGTTTCGAAATTGTCAAAATCGGTTGGTTTGGAGGCCATTCTGCCTTCCAGCTCCTGTTCGGTTTGTCCGGTACCGTCGTAATAAAGGACGGTTTTCAGGAATGTATCGTCGGTACACTCCATTTCTACCTTCAGGCGGTAGTCGCAGAAGGCGTGGGAGATTTCAGCGCATTCGGCGATGGTGTTCAGTTCTTTATAGCGGAGAAGCGGCATGGTGGCCACCACGATTCCGCCCGCTTTGAGGATGCCAAACCAACAGGCCACAAACATGGGATTGTTGGCCGACCGGATCAGGACCCGGTTGCCGGAAACAAAACCTGCATCTTCGGTCAGTACGCGGGCAATCTGGTTGGATTTGTGGTAAAGATCTTCATAGGTCCAGCTCTGGTGTTCCGACCGCAGGGCAATCCGGTGACCGTTTCCTTCGGCGATGTGCCGGTCGAGAATTTCGGCTACACAGTTCACGTCGGCCGGACAGGCAAATGCCGGATCATCGAGAAAAGAATACACCGGCTGACTTTCTGCTGCCGGCAGGTAACGAGTGGAGAAATCGTCCTGATAGTGTTTCATTGTTTCGAATTCGTTGAAATGAACCGCTATGATTTTTTGTGTGTGAGAGGCTTGAGGGCTTTTTTCATTCCCAGCATGGCTTTTCGTTCGCCGGCCGCAATGGCAAACTGGTGCGGAACGGCAATCTGATACGGTTCCGGAACATGGAGATATTCCATCGGAACGGATTCCCATGCCTGAGCATTCCGGACAAAAGAGGCATCCAGCAAAAGAGGTCTTCCCAGCGCCACCAGATCGGCCCGCCGGTTCAGGAGGAGTGTGTTCACCTGATCCATGGACGAGATAAATCCGGATGTGATCGTCGGAATATCGACTTCATTGCGAACGAAATCTGAGAAAGGCGTCTGCCACATCCGGCCAGTAGCAGGCTGCTGGTTTTCGACCGTTCCTCCGGTGGAAACATTGAGAATATCGGCACCGGCATCCTTGAAGGCACGGGCAATGGCTAACACATCGCTTTCCGTGATGCCGTTTTCTGCCCAGTCGCAAGCTGTAAACCGGACCGACATTGGCTTTTGTTTCGGGTAAACTTCCCGCATGGCCTTGAAAACCCGGAGCGGAAAATGCATCCGGTTTTCCACCGAACCCCCAAACGAATCCGTCCGTTGGTTGGTGAGTGGAGATAAAAATGAGGCAAACAGAAAGCCGTGGTGTGCCTGGAATTCAAGCATATCGAAGCCTGCTTTGGTGGCATTTTCTGTGGCCAGAATAAAGGAATCGGCGATCCGGTCCATGTCGGCTTCTGTTATTTCTTTGGGTGTTGGCCAGTTCTGGTCGAAGGGCAGGGGAGAAGCCGAAAGCAATTCCCATGGATTCGAAATGGGTTGGTTTCGCCCTTCCCATGGTTTCACCGAGGCACCTTTCCGTCCGGCATGGCCGATCTGCATTCCGATTTTCGCATTGGAATGTTGGTGGACAAAATCCACAATCCGTTTCCAGGCAGCGGTTTGTTCGTCTGACCAGATACCGGGACAGCCCACGGTGATTCGTCCATCCGGAGAAGCCGCGGCCATTTCGGTCATGATCAATCCAACTCCTCCTGTTGCTCTGGCTCCGTAATGCATCAGGTGCCAGTCGTTTACGAGTCCATCGACGGCTTTGTACTGGCCCATCGCACTCATCATCACCCGGTTTGGAATCTCCAGATCGCGAAGACGATAGGGAATAAATGCCGGTGAAACGACCGGATGATCTTTGTTTTCTATCGAATTGAAATTCTCTAAAACCTGGGCTGCAAACTGTGGATCCCGCAATGCCTGGTTGTCGAAGGTCACCTTTTTTGAGCGGGTCATCACCGAAAAAGCGAAGGTCATGAAATCATGCTGTATGTGGCGGTCCATGTGCTCGAACCATTCCATGGAAACATTGGCAGCGTGCTGGATCATGGAAACAGGATTCCTTCGTTTTTTCTCGTAGGCCTGAAACGCAGCGGGCACATCAGCCCGGTTCTGGAGGACGGCATCGGCCAGTCCGATTGCACATTCCATAGCCAGTTTGGTTCCGGATCCGATGGAGTAATGGGCTGAAGCTTTGGCATCTCCGAGTAATACCATGTTACCAAAATGCCAGTTGGCGTTGGTCACCAGCGGAAATTGCCGCCAGTGTGATTTATTGGAAATGAGGGGATAACCCGCCAGTTCTTCTTTGAAAATTTCGGAAACTTTGGCAATCGTTCCAGCTTCGTCATCCACTGTAAAACCAGCTTTCTGCCAGGCCTCATCGGAGGTTTCGATGATCCAGGTGCTGTGGCCTTCTTCGTACTGATAGGTATGGGCCACAAAGGTTCCCCATTCGGTTTCGCGGAAAAAGTAGGCAAAGGCATCAAGCGGACGGGCCGAACCCAGCCACACGAAACGGTTTTTCTTCATCTCCACTTTCGTCCCGAATTCGGTGGCAAACCGGCTCCGGATTCCGGATGCGATGCCATCACAGACCACCACCATGTCGGCATCTTTCCAGGCAGACGGGTCGTCAACGACGGTTTCAAAATGCAGTTCCACGCCTTCTTCCCGGCATCGCTGCTGTAAAATCTGGAGGAGGGTTTTTCGTGAACAACCGCAGAATCCGTTGCCGGTAATGCGGACTTTTTCGCCATTGCGTACCACATCGAGTTCGTCCCAGTAAGCGAAACGATCGCGGATCAGTTCATATGTTCCGGTATCGCGACTAAGGAATTCGCTCAGGGTTTCGTCTGAAAAAACGACCCCGAAGCCAAAGGCATCGTCGGCTTTGTTTCGTTCCAAAACCTTGATGTTGCATTGGGGCCATGCTTTTTTTACCAGAATGGAAAAGAATAATCCACCCGGTCCTCCGCCAACGACGGTGATGTTCATAAATCAGTTTTTATCTTGGTGTATGTACGCAGCGATCCGGAATTGAAATCATTCATCCTTTCAAAAATCAGAAACGGGAACCTTTCATTTTCAAACCGATACGTCATCCAAAACAGCAGGCAGCCGCCATTCCGGACGACTGCAAGAAACGAGGAAAACCGGTGGATTGCAAAGGGAAATTCCATGCAATTCACCGGTTTTTTCAGTGGATGAAAATCGCTTTTCAGAGTTGGACTTTCTGTCTCACATCGACACAAACGAGTATTTCCGCAACAGCGAATCGTCTTTCATGCTGTTTCCTTTCGGATCGTTTCGCGAAGATTCCATGGTTTCCACCGGAAGCACCAGCCGGGTATCCGAAACGGCCGCATAAGCAGAAGATGGAGTTGAATTCCGGTTGAAAGAATCCTGTTTTTTTCTGCCAGCCACGGTTTGAACCGTAGCCGTTTTTTCTCCGGACGGTACCGAAAGATAGACGGTGTCATGAACCCGGACCATTTCCGGAGCTGAGTTTTTCACCAGAAACACTGTATCGCGGATGGCGGCCATTACTGGAGATTTTTCCGGAGACACCTGCCATTTCTGAAACAGCAATCCGCCACACAAGAGCAGAAGAAATCCGGCGGCCATCTGCCAGTAATGAATTTTGGTTACCTCCGTTTTCTGTTTCGGGTAAACAGTATCAAAATGTTCCATCAATCTTGCTTTTCTGTTACCTGACAGATTTGTGGAGTTCACTTTCGAAGCCTTGATCGCAACCAGTGTCTGCCGCATTTCCTGGTACTCGTCCGCACTCAGCCATGCTTTTACTTCTTCCTGCTTCTCTGCCGGAAGGTTTTCAAAATCAACGGTTTCGAGCCAGTCGAAAATATGGTTTGGAATCTGTTCGGGACTAAAACTCATGGACGTATTTTTTTAAACGGGTACTTAGTTTTTTCAAAAGATAGAAGAGACCTGACTTCACCGAACCTTCCGGAATCTGCACCAGTCCGGCGATTTCAGGGATGCTGTATTCCTCTTCGAAGCGGAGGATGAACAGGTTTTTTTCTTTCTCGGAAAGGCTTTCAAAGGCCTCCCGGATTTGCTGGTTGCGGAACTCAGTATCGGAATCCGGCACTGGCATTTCCACATGTTTCGTTTCGAATATCCCCGGATTTTCTTCGATGATCCGGCTGCGGTTGCGGGAATTGCGGAGCTGGTTCCGGCAGGCATTTCCAGTTATTGTGTAGATCCATGTGGAAAATCGCCGTCCATTTTCAAACCGTTCGGGTTCTTCGATGATCCGCATAAACACTTCCTGAACCACATCTTCTGCCTGCTGCACATCCGTCAGAAAACCGCGGGCAAACCAGACCAGCTTATCGAAATAGAGGTCGTAGAGTTGCTCAAAGGCCAGGCGGTCACCCCGACGGATGGCATCCATTCGTTCTTCGTCGGTGGTGAAATGTGGTTTCTTCCGAAGCATCCGGTGTTGGAATTTTTACGGATTCAGGTGTTGGCGAATGGTGGCTTCATCGGGCGTTCCCTTGCTGATGGTCAGCAGTTTTTCCCGGATCCAGGATTTTTTGCTTTCATCGCCGGCCAAGGTATAATGTTCATAGAGTTTCAGCATCGGGATTTCGTAGTTGCGGTTGATGGTCTTCACTCCCGACTCCGAAATCTCCGGATAAAAGGCATGGTCTACATAATCGAGGGCAAAACGTTTTTCGAAATTCTGTTTCATCATGGCCATGTTGTCCACCGGTTCGTTGCTCAGAAGATAGCCCAGTCCCGTCAGAAAAAGTTTGTTTTCAACAGATTGGGTGATGGTTTCGTGTCCGGCTGTGGTCAGTGCGACATATACAGGATATCCTTTTTTATTCGCCGCCAGCTGGGAAATCAGGTTTTTGCTGAAGGCGTCAATGCTTTCCTGTGATTCCATATTGAGGCTCATCGGAGGCAGGGCCAGTTCGCGGGACAGTGCCTGGCGGTACGATTCAATCATAATCAGACTGGTATTGATCACCGTCACATCCCGGCGGATACCCTGACTTTGCAGAAGCCAGGCCGGGAAGGTATCGTTGTCACCTGCCGTCACCAGAATGCCGTTTTGCGGGGTACTCATCAGCACATTGTAGTTGTAGGACATCATCCCGCTTGAAAACTGACCGCTTGCCAGCCACCGTTTGGCATATTGGTCACGGCGTGCCACATCCCGTTCCGATTCTGCCCAGACCAACAAATCTTCGATGTGTTCGTGACGATCGGGTCCCAGCTCTTCGGCCTTTTTTAGGTAGGGGAGAAGCTTGAAATTGTTACCACCCTGCATCCATTTGATAAAATTGTACTCGTAGCTGTTGGGAATTTCCTCAGCCATTTTGTCGACAATGGAATTGAGGAAGTTGGCTTTTTCTTCGATGGACCGTTTGTCATTGGTATCCCGACGAGCAACGTTCCGGCTGGCCCGATAATAATAATGCCAGGCTTTGGCGTTTTTTGGATTCTTGTCCAACTCTTTTTTCCAGGCCACAGCTTGTTCCTTGTAAAAAGTAATGGGCATTTCGATGCGGGCAAAACCGTGAACCGGTTCGGGCTTCTGTCCAAATGACGGAGCCGCCAGGACAGAAAGTAAAAGTGTTATCAGAAGGTATCGTTTCATTGGTTTGTCTGTTTTCCATTCTTATACACCTCAACTTTGGAAGCGTTCAAAGCCAGGTGAAATCTTTTTCGTTTTCCGGGGGAATGTCCTTTTCCCTTGCCAAAATGCGGGTTTTTAAACCAATTCTCCTTAAATCTTTGTTCATTCTAAAGCAAAAGCCTACTTTTCAACTGTCCTTTTCAAAAAGGATTCCAACCAACTTAAGATCTCTACTCTTGAAATTCACTTTCCTGTTTTTAGGAATCTTTCTCTTTTGTTTACCAGCCAGTGCGCAGGATGGTACAATCCAAACTTACAGCGATATGTACTTTGGAAGAGAACTAAAGATCCTGCCAACTCCTGATCAGGGGTGGGCGGTGTACGAGCCCGATAGCTTTAAATTGTTCCGGTTTAATGCCTGTGGTAAAGTCGAATGGGCAAAAAAGTACAGTTTGCCACCTACCAATTATTCGGGACTCGATTTTTTCATCACAACAAGAGCCGGAGGATTTGCCTTTCTCAATCTGGCACCTGAACCTGACCGTCTTTATACCCAGATAACGGTGGTTGACAACAGAGGAAATGTTCTCTGGAGTAAATCGGTTTCCGACCCGAATTATTCATTGACATCCTATTCCATCGGACAGGATCCGAAAGGAAACTTCTTCATTTTTGCCAATGCTTCTAAAATTGGTGGGGGAGAAGTGGCACTTATGCTCACCAAACTCTCCGAAACGGGAACACAACTCTGGTCACGTTTTTACAACCGTGGCGGATTCTGGGGAGGGGCTATTGCGACTCAGGATTATGGCTTTCTGTTGCGATCGGGTGCCAGTCTCATCAAAACCGACAGTCTGGGTCAGGTAGTTTGGACAAAATCAGTGAAATCCGGAAGCACGGACTACATCACGCCACTCGAGGTAGAAGATGGATATATTGTCGTTTGCTTAACCAACAGTTTGTTCCGGACAGCCCTCATTAAACTGAACAAAGATGGAACACCTGTTCCTTCGAGCTGCCGGTCGTTTCACGATGCCCTTTGGGGATTTTCGAAATTTCCATTTTTACGAAAAAGTGCTGGTGGGAAGTTGGCAGGACTTTTCAATGTGGAAGGTCGTCCGACCAGTGTTCTTTTTGATGACAGTCTGAATGTCGTTTCCAGCCATTCCATTCTTACCAACTGGATGGTGCTCATCAACGGACTGGATTTAAGTTTTAGCGCTGACGATCGGTTACTTGTATCGGGAGTTATCAGTTTTGGGGATGTTGCATTTATCCCGCAACTGTTTGTTTCAAGGTCCAATCCGGATTTGAGCTTTTCCTGTGACACAATTGCCTCCGTCAGTACGTTTCCGGATGCAAGTACCATTCAAACGGTTTCAACTTCTGCTGTTTTACACCCCATGCAAACCGACAACAAGACCGTTTTGGTTGAAGATCTGGTGGTTGAATCGTTTTTGTATTGCGGAGTTCCACCTGCACCTCTTTCCATTCAGATTGAGGGCGATTCGGTGCTCTGCCATACTGCCAAGCCTGTCATACTTTCTCTGAAATCGGCAATTACGTTCGATTCCTTCCTTTGGTCGGATGGTTCGGCGAAATCGACGTTGTCCGTTTCAAAGCCAGGAAAATACTGGATCCAGGCAAGGAACAGCTGCTGGCAGGAAACGGCTTCTGATACTATCCTTGTGAGAGAAGGTGAATTTCCATCGATACCTTGGATAGAGTCATACTCACTTTGCCAGGCCGACAGTTTTCTGCTCAATGCAGAAATGCCGGAAGCTTCTTACCGCTGGCAGGATGGAAGTACATCTCCCGCTTTTTTAGCGACCAATCCCGGAGAATATTCAGTTGACATCACACTGAATGGATGTGTCAAGTCCCTTCAGACCGAAATCGAAGACTGCGAAATCCTCGATATCCCTAACCTGTTTACACCGGATGGAAATGCTCTGAATGAGCGGTTTGTATCCGGAAAGATGAAAGGAGTCCGAAATCAGCATCTGGAGATATTCAACCGCTGGGGACAAAAAATCCACGAATCCAACGATTTCAAAACAGAAGGATGGGATGGTAAAACTTCGCTGCCCGGAGTCTATTTCTGGTCCTTGAGCTACACCAACTTCAAAGGAGAAAGCAAAACCAAAACGGGCATCATCGAAAAGCAGTAAGTAACTCCATCAAGGACGGTACCGTCATTTTTTTGTTTCGGGTTTCCGCATCAACCCTACAATCTTGTTGGCCGGAATCACAAATACCGTTGGCCCAAGTACATAAGGACCGACTTCATAACTGTTAAAGATAAACTCCATTCCGTTTTCCTTGAAACTGAAGTTTTCAGGAAGGAAAAAACGTTCGTTTTTAAAGTTGAAACCAGCTTCTTCAAACGTCACATTGTCTTTGATTCCCCGTTCGATGCAAAATTCAATTTCACCGAGCCGTGTTAATTTTTTCAGTCCGGTGCTGTCGAAAAAATCGGCCAGATGCAGTTGGCGACCAGTCGCTTTTTCCAGAATGTGGTATTGAGAAAACCCGAAATCGTGGGCACCTCCTGTGTATCCACTCGAAACTTCATCCAAACATATCCACCGGGTGGTCTGTCCTTCCACCGACAGTCCGGTTTGCAGAAACCATGGAACGGTCGGGCCTTCTTCTTCAGAGGTCATCAGATCGGAATATTCCTTAATGAAAGCAAGCTGAGACGAATCCATTTCGGCTTCAGAGCCTGAGTCGATGGCAAACGTTCGGGCGATCAATACACGGACGGAGTCGCCCAGCGGTCCCGTCAGTTGTGAAAACTTCGGATACGAAAACCGGATGGAAGTGCAATCGGTGGAATAGGGACTGCAATTCTGATACGTCCTGGTTTTCTCCGCCATGGTAAATGTCAGGGTGTCGGCCTTTGGTTTTTCACTTTTGGAATCCGGTTTGGACGAACAGGACATCAATCCAGAGACCAGTGCACACAGAGTGAAAACAAGTAATTGTTTCATGCCCGAAAATTAAGAAGAAGAGAGGAGAAAGCCGGATGTCAATTTGGGATAGAGTCGAGTTTTAGAAGGAATCACATAAAAGCACAAGCTATCCTTAAATAATGCAGCAACCGCAGAGTTCACAGAGATTTCCGCTGAGAGCCACAGAGTTTGGTTTCGATTGTTTCATCTCAGTGGTCCTCTTTTACTCTCTGCATCCTCCGCGGTAAATTGACAGTATTTGTAATGCAGCCCCTTTCCAAATGATCACCTCAAAGTCCACCTAAATCCGCCATACACCATCCGACCGAAAACCGGACCCCAGACCAGCGATGCATCAAAGCCCGATGCATACGGATTCTCCGGATTTTTGATGAGCCTTTCCTGACGGAATCCGAGCAGGTTTTCACCGCCCACATACAGGTCCAGTGTCTTACCCAACGATTTGCTTACCTGGCCGTTCAAAAGAAAATACGACGGAGACCAGTCTGCAAACCGGATCGTTTCCGGGTCGGTTTGGGTGGAAGGAATTCGTTTCTGTCCGTTCCAGTTGAGGGTTGCATCAAACATCCATTTGCTCCGGGTTTTGTAGGCCAGATTGATGAAAAACCGGTCTTTTGCAACGAAAGGTCTTTCCTGAAGCCGTCCGTTGATGGTCTGTTTCACATCCAGCCATTTGTACGCCATCCGGATATCGATGCGTTTGATGATCTCATATTCCACCTGCACCTGCAGTGCATTCGAAAAGGATTTTCCATCCAGGTTGTAGAACGAAACCTCCGAGGCGGATTTGTCCAGATCCACAATGACCTGATTGACAAAGTCTGTGCGGTAGGCATCCAGCGTCACAGTTCCGCTCCGGTTGTTCAGCCGGAAACTGTGGTTCCAGCTCATTCCGTAGTTCCAGGAAATCTCTGGTCGCAGGCCCTGTTCCTCAACAGGGATTCCATTCAGATGATAAAAAATATTGGCATAGGATCCCTGGCGGGGACTTCCTGTTGGAAAATAGAAATCCCTGTTGCTTGCCATGAGGGAAGAATTTTCAGCCAGAATATTGGCCACACGTCTTCCTTGTCCGGCCGAAAAGCGAAGAATGGATTTCTCCGACAAATCGTATTTGAGGTGAAGCCTTGGCGTGAACCAGTTTCCGAATATGGAATGATGATCGGCCCTCAATCCAGCCACAGCGGTAAATCGCATAGTTGGAGACCATGTGAGTTCTCCAAAGCTACCCGGAACCTTTTCGACTCTGGCAAAACCAAACTGGTCGCTTTGAGGACTTTTCCTTTCCAGCGTTTCTGTATACTTGTCCCATCGGAGGCTTACACCCACCCTGAATTTCAGATTCGTACTGCCGATGATGGATTGATAAATAAGGTTGGCATATACAGTATTCTGCGTGCCGTCGTATCGGGTGGCACCAAATTCCTGACGGGTCTGGTTGCCAGTAAACGAGGTCATCAAACCAATGCTCTGGTATTTTTTCCGGGGAAAAATGTAGCCGATTTTACCAAAGCCCTGCCATTGCTGGTTGTCAATTGTAATCACATATGGGTTGTAGGAATAGGGATTTCCATGATGAAAATACTGTCCTCCGGTTCGCTGATCCTGCAAAAACTGAACTCCGAACTGGGCCGTCACGCCCTTTCCGTCGTCGAATCGCCATCGTTGCAATGCATTGATTTGCTGTCCGGTCGGGAGATCAAGGAAATTGTCGTCGTTGTGATCCACTTTGTTTTGAAGCAGGTTGCCATGAACAAGGTGCGTCACAAACCATTTGCTGCTCAGCTTCTGTGTGGTGTTGATGTTGGCTTCGAGCCGGCCCATCGAATTGCTGTACACATTGACAAACAGCTTTTCCCTTGTTCTCGGATTCCAGTCCGGTTTTTTCAGTTCTACGTTGATCTGCCCGGCCATCGACTCGTAGCCATTGGCGACCGAGCCCACGCCTTTGGTTACCTGAATCGACTCTACCCAGGGACCGGGCGTAAATCCCATCCCGAAATTCGACATCAGTCCACGCACGCCCGGCATGTTTTCCTGCGTCATTTGCGTGTAGTTGCCCGAAAGCCCCAGCATCTGAATCTGTTTGGCGCCGGTCACTGCATCGCCATAATTCACTTCCACGGCCGGATTGGTTTCGAAGCTTTCGCTCAGGTTGCAGCAGGCTGCCTTCATCAGTTCCTTGCCCGTCATCACGGTGGTGCCGATGGTTTCCATGCTCATGTAGCTGGGCGGAATCCGACCTTCCACGGTAACTTCCTGCAGCTTTTTGCCTTCCTGTGAGGCGAGGATGATTTTCAGTTTGTCGTTTGATGAAACCTCAAGGGTGTCGCTTTCATAGCCCAGATAGCGCACCACCAGACGGCGTCCGTTGACCGAATCTGTTGGAAAAGGGATGGAAAACGAGCCTGTGGAATCGGTAGAAACTCCGTCCGTGGTTCCGGACCAAAATACGCTGGCACCCAGAAGCGGAGAAAACTGCCCTTTCGATGATTCTTCCAGCACGACACCCCGGACCGTTTTTAAAGACTGTCCAAAGGAAAACGATACCGTTAGTAAGCACGAAAAAAACAGGCCCAGGATGGTTTCCTTGCCTGTTTTAAATTTGCAAAACATCAGGGCTTGCGGGTGTACTGGCAACAATCCGGAAGTTCCTTATAAGCTTTGTCGTCACCTTTGGTTTTCTCGGTGTCGTAGCCGGTTGCTGCAATGAGCTGGTGGATTTTTTCCTCCGTCATTTTTTCCGGATTGAAAACCACCTGGATCATTTTGGATTCGATGTTCCAGTCAGCAGATTTGATGCCTTTCACATCGAGTGCTGTTTCGATGGTGGACTTGCACATTTCACAATTGCCCCAGACTTTAAAGGTGATTTTTTTGTCACCGGTTTTGGTTTGAGACTGGCTGTTGCAATTCGTAAAAAGCAACAGAAAAAAGGAGAATAAGAATATGGTTTGAATGACTTTCATTGGAATGATAAGTTATGAATGATGAATTATAAATGGAATGCAGGAGTAGGTGAGGGTAGCTCCTGATGGGGTTGTGGGTTAGTAGTTATGGGTTATTGGTTGGGGCAATAGTTTTAGTTCAAACCATCACTCTTCACTTTTAACCCTCCACTCTTAACTCTTAATTTTAAATCCGCAGGTTGCCAAACCTCAGAAAAGCAGCTACCGAAAAGCCAACATCCGGCGGTGCTTTGAGGGTTTGGAGCGGATTTAGAATCCAGGAAAAGGACGGTGCCGTTATGGAAATGAAGTGTGAAAAAGGAATTCCGTCCGCAGAAAACCAGTTTGTGGAGGTGGTGCATTCCATATGCGACGGTTTGGAGTCGTCCACATCCAGAATCTGGATTTTGTTTTCACAGCACTTTTTGGGTTTAACAGGAATTTTGCCGGAACAATCTTTGGGTTGCTGCCCCATCAGGATTTCCCAGGCAACCAGATTCCCGCAGCAATAATGCTGGTTGATTTTCAGGCCCAGAGTGCCCAGAAAAAAGGTGCCGATCAGGAATATGGAAACAATGGTCCGCATGTCAGAATGCTGTGATGCAAACATACAAAAACAGGTGGAATCCGTTATCCAGGGTTTTAATTGTTTCAACAAATTGCAAAAAGGGTTGTGGTGAAATCAGAATATGTGGAGTTGACTGAATTTTACCCAATCAGAACTGTCTTGAATCTGAGGAAAACGGGTTTATGAACTTTCCTCCTGAATTTGAATTTCAAAAAAAATCCTTTCTGGAAATTCTGTTGAACCTAATTGGAATGCTGCACAGATCCAGGCTCAGATACATCCTCAAAACCTGATACGTAAAAATCATTGAAACGAAATTTTGAGTTTTGAGACTCTGTTACAAACTCTGCAAATCCACCAGCTTTTTATAAAGACCGCCCTGGTTGTAAAGGCTTTGGTGGGTGCCGGTTTCGACGATGCGGCCTTTTTCCAGCACCAGAATCTGGTCGGCGTTCTGGATGGTGCTGAGGCGGTGTGCGATTACAACCGAGGTGCGGCCGATCATCAGATTGGAAATGGCGTCCTGCACCAGTTTCTCCGATTCGGTGTCGAGTGCAG
>Ga0209097_10002657_pt1 | contig 14255 bp, 18 predicted proteins | sample AD_UKC052_MetaG_FD_184419 | JGI IMG/M metagenome (GOLD analysis project Ga0209097, IMG submission 184419) | Active sludge microbial communities of municipal wastewater-treating anaerobic digesters from USA - AD_UKC052_MetaG (SPAdes) (version 2) | ecosystem: Engineered > Bioreactor > Anaerobic >... | reverse complement strand
GACCAGCCCAGATGGCGAGCGCGTAGACACCAAAATGCGCAAGGTGTTCACCCGAGAGCTGGCCGACTCATTTCCTGACCAAGTAGCGCGTGACATTGCACTGGCATCGCTGGCCATCTATGAGGCCCAGCAAGCCAAGAAAGGCAGCTGATGATGGCACAGATACTCGCACTGGCGCTGGCATGGGGCGTCGAGGCAGATGTGCATGAGGATGTGATCCGGGTCGAGGGTCTAGGCGCTGCAGTTTGCGCCGATGGGGCCAACGGTCTAAACGTGGTCAGCGCAGATGAGGCACGGGCGCGCGGCCTGCATGTCGAGCCGGGGCAAGAGCGCGTCCCCTTGGTTGCCTACCATCCAGACGATGAAGGCCCGCGACGTCTGTGGAATCACACGGAGCCCAAGGGACTGGACGCACCCGAGAACATGACCGGGCCAAAGGTTGTGCAAACGAGCGGGCCGGGAGCTGGGGCCTACCTTTCGGAGACTGCGCTTGTGGATGGGCGCTACCCGGAAGGCGACCCGCGCCGATACTTTGACTCATCCAAGGTGGCTGGATGGGTGCTACCAGCTGGGATGCTGAAAGCGCAAGGTGTTGGTCTGGGTGACTTGGCGGCGATCACCTACAAGGGCGTGACCATCTGGGCGCAGTGCTACGACGTAGGCCCGCATCAGTCCAAGCTGCTAGAGATGTCCGTTGCGGCTTGCCAGCAGCTGGGTATAGACGACTGCGCGCGTGGTGGTGGCGTGCCCGATGGATTGAGCATCACCATCCTGGCAGGGTCGCGGCACTTTGCAGCACAAGAGGGCAAGATCAGGCCATGGACAGCTGAGAGCGCAGCGGCCATTGCTCAGCTGGCGCATGCGTATCTAGGGCAAGAGTAGTGCCACGAAAACCACCACGATATGAGAAGCGCGTGCCTGCTCCGCTAAGCGATGGGCGCACGCTCGGTGTCTGCTCATGGTGCGGGAAACAGCATCCGCCAGTGCATGACATCGAGCGCAGCACAATGGATGGCAGATGCTCGGACCCGTCGAGCGTTTTTACAGGTGAAGACTGATGGCCTGGAAGGTTGCACCGATCTTCCCGGTCGGCGATGAGTCGGTGCATATCTTTCCGCTAGAGGGCAAAGAACACCAGACGGACCCAAGTGACAAAGATTGCTGGTGTGCGCCAAGGCTGGAAACAAATCAGGCTGGCGTCGTGCTCGTGATTCACAGGGAATTGAACTAGGAGGCACCGGCAAATGATCATCGAAGCCATCACCAACACATGCGGAGCAGTCACGCCGCGCATCATTGAACTGCCGTCATGGTTTGAGCCGGTAGCCACATGGACAGTGGGCATAAGCCTAGCCCTGGGAATTGGCATCATGGCGTCAGTGACATTGTTCTTGGCCACCGAGAACTACATCAATAGACGGAAGCTAGCCCGTTTAGTTGGCGGCAGATTTGACACTGAGGAGACATCGGACATGAGCGCTGAATCAAAGCACGCAGCCACATTTACCGTCGAATACTGGCACGATCACCTCAGCGTAGAGCCGCTGGTGAACCTGCTCAATGAAAATGGTTTCAAAGTCAGCGAGATGGTGCATGGTAGCTGCAAGACTGCTAGATCCTATCCCATCGTGGTCTGCCCGGTATCAAGCGACGTGCTGGTGTCCGAAACAAACCGCATGGTTGCGCTGCTGAAGTCTCAGGGCATTGATTGCTTCAGTGTTGAGGGATGCCATATCCCAGACCAGCTTACGGAGATCATGCTGCTAGGTCGCGTTACGGCATTTGCCAAGCCGGAGGAACGGGAAGCGGCAGAAGCTGAAGCCCTCCGCGATTCAGCAGCCATCGAAGGCTAGCCGAACACTTAGAAAAATTAGAAGAGTTCACCCGCTGCGCCGATCAATTTCGTGAGGTCACGAAAATGGTCTGGCGCGGCACGCAAGGAAGGCACCGGCAGATGTACGACGTGACATGCAGCGATGAAGTACCATCAACAGACAGACCGATTGCGCCGGTAACAACTACCTTGCTTCCAGGGCCCGGCCACAAGTGGGTGCTCGTCTCTTCGTGCTGGCAAGTTACGAGGTCGCATCGCATTGTCTCTCATGGCCGCTGGGTATGGACCTGGGAGCTGAGGCCGATACTGTAATGGCCTGCCCTCAATGCGAGCTAGGCGGTCTGCGCTGCGATGACGCCATAGCTAGAGCGCGGCTGGTAGAGTTTTCCCTGTTGCAATTCTCCCGCCCCTAGTACACTCCTCGCGTTTATTACTGCGCTACAGCGGCCCATTGCGGTGGGCTGCATTAGAGGAGTCACATCAATGTCCACAACGCATCCGGTTAAGTGGGATGACGAGCGATCGGCTCTCGTCATGCTAGAAGGCTTGACTGCTACCACGGGCGGCGACGGCAATAGCGGCGGGCCTGCCTTTGGATTCTGGGACCCCAGCCAGAAGCCAGTCACTGCAAGCTCCAATGACGATGAGTTTGAGGGCGACGACCTCAGCGCCGACTGGATCAAGACCGGCACTTGGTCGCTGGGTGGCGTAGCGCGCGGTGACTCGTTCACGACGCCAGCTGACACCGTGCGATACGACGTGAACAGCAGCCGCAAGAGCCACTTGGTCATGCAAGGCGTGAGTGACCCGCTGCAGACCATCGGGCAGGGCATCGGGCAGGGCATCCGGCAGCTGCTCAAGCCAGAGAACCTTGACGCCGGAAACGCCCCAGCTAACTGGCAGATGCTGTGGGGATTCGTGCGGGAAGTCGATGTATCGAGCCTGCCCGTATCGGACAATGACGGCATCGCCCTGATCCTGATGGGCGACAATGACGGCTCGGACAACCTCGACTTTACAAAGTTCGTTGGATTCTCGATCGTAACCGACTACACGAACACCGACCTGCCGGTGAAAGTGCAGATGGTCTGGGCCTACCCGCCAGACGATTTGACCGCCGTGGGAAGTCCGCTGCTGCTGCCAGCAATCCCCTCATTCGATGCGCTGGAAATTCACAAGGTCGGCACCGAGTATCGGGGCTACTGCGTCAAGGGTGGTAATCGCGTCGAGCTGGGCGTCATCGACCTCCCCGGCCTAAACCCAACCGTCTATGGCCTGTGGTCCGCGATCTCGGATACGCCAAACCCGCTCATCTTTATCGACTACGTGCGGCACTCCTTCTCTGCTGCGAAGGCTGACTAACCATGAAAAAGTACAACCTTGGGATGACTCCGATCGTGCTCGGGATGCTGCTGGCACCGGCTGTCGAGTATCGCTCACCTGGAGCTGCTGCCATCGTGCCAAAGGGTGACAGCGCTGTGGCACTGACCGCGGCTCAGCTGCCAAACCCACTGCCCGGTTCGCGGTGGCGCGTGCGCATCACCGTTGCAGCCATGGGCAAGGCCACCAAGTTCTCGATGCGCTACAAGTCCTACGCTGGCCCGCTCACAAGTCGAGAGGAGATCTCGATTCCAGCTGGCGGCGGCGCTGTGGTGAGCAACGCTGCATGCGCTTCGATCGTGTCCATCACGCCGGACGTTAACCCGGAAGCTGAGTACAAAGTCGAGTACGAGCTTATCGGCGTGAAGGCTGCAGCGGACAACGAAGCCGTGCTGGCTGGCGTATCGACCAGCGCTGCCAGCGTGCCGAAAAACTCCGCTGTGGAGTTTGTCGCTGAAGGCTCAGTGCTCGCCAAGATTGACGGCATGGTAGCGCTAGTGCTTGGCAAGGAAATGACCGCTGGCGCAGCTGGTATTGCACGCCCGCGCGTTATGGGCGATGCTGGGGCCATCGTTGGCACGAACAAGAGCGCAAGCCCTGTAGTGCTGGCCGGAGTCTCCTACGCTGAAATCGCTCTCGATATCCGTGAGCCCGCGTAAACCACTTCACTTTTAGACATCGGAGTTTTGCCCCATGTACAGCAAGAAAGTACTCGGAACGCCGCCCATCCAGGCTGCTGCTGCCGTCAAGCTGCTAGCCTTGGATGCGTACAACCGCAAGCGCGCTGGTAATGCGCTCCATAACGCTGTGGTCAACGCTGAGTTTACTTATCAGCCAGCCCAGACCGATGCGGTTAATCAGGTGCCGGATAGCTTCGCTCCAGCTGTGACGCACGCCGAAGCCATTACCAAGATGAACGCGCTGCGTCCGTTCCTGTTGGCGCACTTCGCCGATGCGACCTATGCGCACTACGTCGCCGATACCGTCAACGCTGCAGTGATCACAGCGCCCGCTGCGACAAACACCGCGACCCTCTCAACGCTGCTGGGTCAGTACCGCACCGCGTTCAATCAGCACGCGGCCAACGATGCGGCGCACAACCGCATCATTCTGACCCCGGCCATCATGACTGTCCCGGTCGATTCCGCGACTAACATCGCAGTGTGCAACGCGATCCTCCGTAACTACGAGGGCCATGTTCACAACGCCGCTGTTTCTTTGTCGCTGGAAAACATCTAAGCAAGGGGCGGTGTCATCATGGCGGTCACGATTAACAAACTCCGTATTGCCGAAGGCTGGGGTAAGCTCTATGCCGACACCGCCCCGATCGACGGTCTGCTCAGCTTTGAGATGTTTAGCGCGAACTACGAGTTCTTCCCGGCAACCCAGCCGGGCCGGGTAGTTCCAGCGCGCGTGCTCAAGATTCTGTATCAGCCACCGGGAGCAAGTGGACCACTTCAGGACTCGCCAACCATTCTGAACTTTTACGGCAAGGCAAGTCAGAAGCGCTACACGATCTGGTTCCGTCGTATCGTCAACGGGGCAAACGTCGATACGCTTTACAACATGGTGACGCTGAGCTGCACGATGAAGACCGCTGGCGCTGACATTGAGCAGCACGAAGTGATCTTTGGCATGGATGCTGGCGAGCTAGATAAAATCCAGCTACTTGAGTCGGTCCCATAACCGTGAACCTAGCTAGCTACTTCGGTCAGAAGTCAGAGGAAGAGCGCAGGATGCTGTGCCTACTTCGGTCCACACGTCGTGGATACGAAGAGGAGCGCATCCTGCACAACTTCCTACTCGATGCGTACGTGGGCGGCGGCGGCTTTCAGAACGGGCTTATACCGGCACCTGATGCGCCGTTCTGGGGGCGTCGGGCCTATGAACGTGGCCGGTCGGTCTGGCTTACTACGCGCGACGACTACATGACCATCCGGCCCGATGGGGCCAAGCGAGCAACGCAGAGCGAGTCGAGCTACCTAGTGGCGTTTAGCGGTGAAGACCAAGACGCCTACCGCGACCGCATCATGTGCGCGAGCTACCACAACCCAGTCGAGAAGATCGTCCGCGTCACAAACTCGCTACTGTTTCAGCAAGAGCCACAGCGCAACAAGCTGCCAAAGGCCCTGGCTGCGTGGCTCGATGCCGCAGACTCTCGAGGTCGCTCGATGTCGCACTCGATGCGCAACATGGCGCTTCGCACCCAGCTCTTTGGCTGGTCTGGAAAGCTGGTCGATTCACCGTCTGACATCCCAGATGCTGACGACACGATGGCGACAGACCGGATGCCCTACGTAGTCCCGCTGTGCCCGCAAGAGATCCTAGACTGGGACCAGCAGCCAAACGGCGAAGTGTCAGCGCTCAAGATCTCGACCATGCACGAGCATAAGCGGACCAGCATGCTCGATGAGAAGCTGTACGAGGAGCACATCACGTTCCTATATCCAGACCGCTGGGAGCGCTACGTGATTCTGATGCCGCCACCGAACCATGCAAAGGGGCGCGGGTACTTCGATGACGACACCGGGCGCATCTACTCGCAGACCAGCGGGATCAACTACCACGGGCGCATACCGGTAGAGTTTTGCTCATGGGATGAAGGCTTTGGCGCTGTCGCATCGTCTGGACTTCCACAGATCTACAACCTCGCCAAAGTCGCGTGGGACCTCTTCCAGCAAAACTCCGAGCTGCGCAACATCATGCGTGGGCAGACCTTCGCCCAGCTGATTAAGCCAAAGCCCCCCGGTGTTGGCCCTGGTCAAACTTCGATAGGTATCGGCAACTACCTCACCGAAGACGAGTCAAGCAAGGGCATCACGCGGTACATCAATCCGTCTGCAGAGTCGGCGAACGTGTACGAAAAGCGCATGGAAGGCACGACCGAGATGCTGCATGCGATCTCTGGTCTAGACCTCAACTCGCGGCGCTACACCGAAACAGCGGAAGCGATGCGCATTAGGTTCCAGCAGACATCAAGCATGCTGCGCAATGCCGCTAAGAACCTGGAGCACTGCGAGCGCAACCTGATCGTGATAGCTGGCCGCTCGATGTCATTTCGCGAGTCCGTGCTAGACGCCATCGAAGTGCATCGCGCTACCACGTTTGATGTAGACCGCTACTCGACGCAGATCGATGAAGCGCTCAAGGGCCTAACGATTCCCTGGGGGCCTGAAGCGCTCAAAGCCATCTGGAAAAAGCTGTATCGTTGCGTCGTCTCTGATGCGTCAGAGCATGAGATTCACAAGATCGACCAAGAGATCGACGCTACTATCAAAGACTCATATGATATCATCCACGCCGCAGCGTTAAATGGCACTGCGGTAGCACCCGCTAAATAGGAGCTTCATCCATGTCCACGAACACCCGCGATCAATCCTCTGGCGAGCAGCTTGTGCTGGCGAATGGCCCGCGTAATTCCAAGCTGCTGTTTCAGTTTCAAGAGGGCGGCACTTCGGGCGCTCTACCCGCGCAGCCTAAGTACGTCTTTGGCCGCGCCAAGGATTCCACTGTTGCAGCGCTACTGACCAAGGGCCTGTTTATGGTCTTGGCCGGTGCCGCACTGCCAGCCATTGACGAGCTGAATAGTGCCGCTCTGTTTGACGTTGCGCCAGCCGGTGTCAAGCCCGACTACGTGATTGACGAGCACGACGGCCTGCACATGGTGCTGCGCGAGCTTGACGGCGACATGGAGGTGGCCGGTGCCGTTGTTGGCGCTGACTACATTGTCGGCACCGATGGCCTTGCCGCGAAGGTTGGCGACACCAACTACCCTTCCGGCGCTACGAGTCCATACGTGGTTGGTGTTGGATTCCCCAACAGCCGGATCATGCTTGGCCTTGGGTCGCGAAGTGGCGCAGCGAGTCTTTCCAAGATCAGCTTGGTGGACAGTACCGCCATTACCGGCATCGCCTTTGCCGAGTTTGATAAGAAGGCGACCATCGACCCGCGCGCTCTGCAAGCGGGTGACGGTCTGAGTCTGACTGCCCTTATCGAGCTGTCGGCCCCCGCGTACACCAAGTTCCAAGCGCGCGTCAAGCTGGGCGGCACCGTGATCGCCACGTTCGCAGCGCTTGATCCGGTCAACGCTGGCGACACCCTGTCGATCAAGCTCGACGCCTACGTAGTGACCCCAGGCGACCCAGGCGCGATCAAGGTCATGGCCACCGCCAGCCTGAAGGGCGACACCGCTGTGGTGTCCTCTGATGCCAACTCGGCAGCTAACATCGCTGTGGATCTCAGCGACCCAGCGACCGACATCACGATCGAAGGTCTGTTTGATGTGGCCGGTGCCAACTCGGCCAAGGTAACTCTGCTCCGCGTGCGTCCGCACAGTGGTGGGCCGTCCGCGTAGTTCACTAGGCGCATCGCATAGAAAAAACCGGTAGGAGAAAACGATCATGAACAAGAGACTCTTAGCAGGACTTATCCCCGCCCTCAGTCTGTCGATGGGCTCACTGTGCAACATGATGGCTGAAGGCGTGCCGGATGCCGCTTCCGGTGGCGGAACTGCGCCCCCAGCGCAACCGTCTGCTGCTGGGATGATGCCCATCATTCCGCCAGCCGCGCCACCTGCGGCAGCGCCACCAGTTGCACCGCCAGCTGCTGCGCCACCGCCAGCCGCTCCGCAGTACGTGACGCATGAGATGTTCGCGGAGTCCGAGAAGCGTATGCGCGAGACGATTCAGGACACGCTCAAAGCGCTTCTGAGTGGCGGCGCGCAACTACAGGCACAGCCGCAAGCACCCCCAGTGGCCGCTGCTACCCCGCCAGCCGCGCCCGCCGCGCCACCGGTTCCGCCACAGCCACCTGTTGCGCAGCCACCCGCGCCCGCTCCGCAGCAACAGCAGCAGCTTGATCCCGCTCTGTTGTCAGTACAGCGCGAGCACGAGATTCTGAAGCAGCGCCAAGCTGAGTACGAGAAGCAGCTGCAGCAGATGAAAGCGGAGAAAGAGGCCGCCGAAGAGAAGGCCGCTCTTATCGACACGCAGATTGCCGTCCGTAATGCGCTGGAAAAAAACAGCAAGTACAAGCTGACGCCGGACGCCGTGACCGCAGCGGCTGAAGTGCTGATGCTGAAGGGCGTCGTCAATCGCAGTAAAGAGAACAAGCGGCTGTACTTGGAGCTTGGCATCGACCAAGCCAGCGGCCAAAAGAAGTTCGAGCTGTTAGAGACGGGCATCGACACTTGGCTCGATACGCCAGACGCCAAGATCTACAAGCAAGTAGTACCGCCTGGCATGGGCTTCCAGGGAAGTGCAGCCGGTGGCGTCCCGATGAGCTTCCCGCAAGGCGTGAATCCGGCGCGGGGCAATCACCTTGGGCAAGTTGAGTACGCGACAGCAGCGGCAAAGGCCCTGTTGCCTTCATAGTTTTTGAACCACGCGGGTTTTCCGACTCGCTTTGATCATCAGGGGGAGGGCCTTTGCGCCCTCCGATAAAGGAGCCTCCTTCATGTCCACTTTTTACACCCCAGTTACTGCGTGGGCGCAGACGCAGCACACCTTCAACAAGCAGGTGTTTGCGAACAGCTTTAAGGCGAACCAGCTCGCTCAGCTGATGGCGTTCGACATGATTACCGACGGTACGAATAGCAAGTCGTACTTCCGTCGTGCTTATGGCGAGTTCACCAATATCAAGTACATCTCGCCTGGCTCAACGATCCTCAACACGGCGGACCCCAAGATCGTCGAGATCCGCGCGTTCCTGCGTAACGCAATCGAGCAACCCTCGATGCCATCGACTCTTCGAGAGGCCTACACCAACAGCCCGCACTTCATGAATGACCCGCTGATGGGCAAAGTCATGATCGTGCAGCAGGAAATGGCGCGCGGAGCGTGGGCCACTGCCATGACTGGCCGCTACATCGACAGCTGCACGATCGCCAGCAATGGCAGTCTGACTGCTGCGTTTGTGTCGGGGACCATCTACCCTAGCGCCTACAACGACAACATCAACGGCAACGGTCGCCTGAAGTTCGACTTTGGCACCAAGAAGGCTGCGTACTCCGCCCCTGGCGATCCAGAGTACGGCCCCGAGAGCGCGGCTCTTTCCCCTGGCGATCTGATCACGCTCCGCAGCGCCAACAAGGATGCGTACATCACCTTCACCGTTGGTACGTTGCCCGCGTCCGATGCGCAGGCCGAGCTGATATTTGCGACCACCAACAAGTCGCCAGACGGCTTGATCGCACTCATGGAAGCTGGCCAGAAGAGCACGTTTGGCGTCCCCACTTCGGTGACCTTCGAGCACCTGGATGCGCTCATTGACAAGCTGCATGGACCGTACCGCAACAACCGCCTGACCGCGCTGGTCATGGATTCCAGCCAGAAGCGTGCGCTGCGTTCGCTTAACCGCATGATGGGCGGTTCCACGCTTGAGACTGCGGCTATGTGGGAATTGATGGCTAACGTCCCCGAAGAGCTGAAGTCGCTGGCTCTCGACAAGATCGAAGTCTACAACGGCCACCCGCTGCTGACTGTTGATGACCTGCCCACCCAGATCATTGGCACCAAAGCCACCAAGCCGATCGTCGCGGTCTGTTTGGACCCGATGGTGACTGAAGGCCCAGAGCTGGATCACGGTGGGTTTTATGGCTTGCTTCGCGGTATGCCAGGGGAAAGCGTCGCTCAGGCGTTCGGCTTTGGCTGGCGGCTCAAGTACCTGGGTGAGGCCCGCGACAAGGACGAAGTGTCAATCCGCATCTGCCTTGACCACGGCTGGGCGCTCGGCTCCAGTGGCGCGGCGGCTATGCAGTCTGGCTTCTACAATCCGTAGCAAGCACTAGAGCCGGGATGGATTTGCTGATAAAGTCAAGAGCATGTCCACCCCGGCAGTGACTCCCCCTCCTGTAGCGTTCCACTTGGTTGATTCCAACCAGCTATGTCCCGTCGATAGAATCCAAGACCCGGTGCGCATGCAGCGCATCAACACTGGCGGCGCGCTCTTTACGGGCTACCAGATGCCGGGTGTTGCGATAGACGGCAATCCGCTGCAGATCACAAACGTGGTTCCCGCACTGGTGGCCGACAGGTACTTCCGAGCACAGCCTATCTACTGGAAGATCATCAAAGTCGATGCGTCGGGGATGCCCGCCGATCGCGAGCTGTGTATCAAGTACTTGGAGTGGCTCGATGTGCGCTATCCGGGGCACAACTTCGCGCAGCTGTACGCAGACTACTTGCATGCGACAGACCCGGTGCTACTTGAGGCCGAGCGGCAGCGAATCATGAAAGAGCAGAGCGCAGAGCTGAAGCGTAAGAGATCAGCCAAAGAGGTGTCAGCATGATCGAATACGAGTCGGACGGCGACACTTGGGATAACTTGGAAACGCTAGCAGAACGCACGCTACCAGCTGCGATCGAGGACGAGATTGTGCAGCTAATGGATGAGGGTGCGCAGCGCGCCAAAGCGGCCCCATTCTTGGACGATACCGGCGAGACGCGGCAAAGCATCCAGGGTGGAATATTCTCGCAACCCGAGGGCGGCGAAAAGTCATGGATCGGATTCATCCGCGCAGAGTCGGTGGCCGCTGGGTTTTTGGAGTACGGCACCAAGCCTCACGAGATCCGGCCCAAGAATGCGCGCAGGCTGGCGTTTCAGGGTCCGGCGGGTCTAGTGTTCGCATCGAAGGTAAATCACCCAGGCACGCGAGCGCTGCAGTTTATCAGCGGGGCTCTAACTGAGGACGAGTTCGTGACGCGCATATCGCGGCGATTTGAAAAGGTCATGGGTACATCGTAATGGCTACCGGACGCATACCGTGCAATGAGCAAGACTTGCTGGCCTGCTATGCCAACGCATACAACCTTGTGCCGACGTGGCAGAAGGACAAGCGCGCGCAGTTTCTCGTCATGGCCGCTGAGATTGCCGACGTCTACGCAAAGCCGGAAGTGTACGACCCGTGGTTTACAAAGGCTGAGCGGCAGATTGCTCGCGACCTGCTAAAGCTGTCGACACCGGTTAGGCTTGAGGACTTTGCCAGCCTTGCGGACCTATCGGAGCTAAAGGCATTCAAGACGCTAGAGCTGCTATTCCGCACGAACTACAAAGACCCAACGGATAAGTTCGCAGCCGATGCGCTCTACTACAACTCGCAGTACCTTAACGAGCTTGAGGCGCTTCCCATTATGACGGTCGATGGCGCAAACATCAGTGGCGGCGGCGGTCTGTCGAGGCGGTCATGAACCGCGCTACGCCAGCTGCAGACCTTACGATCTCGCCACGCATTGTGCTCGACTACCAGATCGAAGCGCTGGCCGCGATCATTCTGCGCCACCTCGGAGATGGCTACATCGCGCCGATCCAGCCCAAGATCTGCGAAGGCTGGGTAGCGGACTTTAAGCGCACCTACGACAACCCGCAGACTAGGCCGATTCAGACGCTGTTTCGCGCGGACCCCATGAAGGGCAAGAACTTTGACGCCGTAAAGGAGGGCGAAGCATCGTGGCCTCTCTTTGCCATCTGGCGGTCAAAGAACGTGCGCAGACCGCACACCGCTGGCGTCGATAAAAACACCATGACGGTCAAGTTTATGTGGGTGCTTCCTCCGCACTCAGAGACTGAGCGGATATGGCCGCTGCTGCAGCAGTTTGACGAGCACCTGCGGCGCGTGCTGACTAATACCTTCCGATGCGTGGATGACCGGCGGCTGTTAGATGCGGCACTGCTGCGGGACTTCGCTCTCGGCTGGCAAGCATACGAAACCGAGATGGGCTACATGGGGCCAAGCCAGCAGATGATCTACCCGTGTCTAGCTGGTAGCTTCCAGGCCGAACAATTCTGGGAGCGCACAGTAGTCAATCTCGGCATGGACCTCCCCGCGTTCCATCATGCGTATTTTGAGTACTTGCTGCGTCACAGGCTCGAATCGGGTAGCATCGACGACGCGCGGCTCAATCCAGAGCTTGCATCCCGTAGCGGCCTAGTGCCACCAGACCGAGGAGCCATCAATACATGAAGACGATCAAAGTCAAAGCAGTGCCCGAACGGCTGCTGCTTGACATCCAGCGAAGCACTAGCAGAAACCGTCACTACGTCGGATTGCGCGAGTGCAATCGCGGCCCAGATGGAAGCCACATCGAAGAGGCGTCGCGCGTGCTTCCCGGTGCCCCAGGCATCAACGTAGACGGCAAGGGAAACTACGTCGCGCAGTCCTCCGACTTGTTCGTGTCTGGCTTCCCGGTTCACCTTACCAACCTGGACGCCAATGGGCAGGAGCTAGTAGTCGAGGTTCCGATCGAAGGTGCGATCGGTCAGTACTTTCGTACCGCGCTTGCCGATGGAGACATCGTAGCGGCGTAACTCATTTACCTAGAGGAGCGAATCAATGTCCATCTCGCCCGCCAACAAACGCCCGGCGATGTTTCTGTCGGTCCAGTTTGGCAAGGGTCCACAAAGCTCCGGTGCGGCACCGCGCAATATCGTGCTCACCGGCTATGCAAAAAAAGTAGGCAGTGGCGTTGCGACCATTGCCGATAACACGCTGTATGGCCCCATTCTTTCCGAGGATGACGCGGCTGCGCAGTGGGGCTACGGCAGCGAAATGCACCTCGGAGTCCGTGAGGCTTTTGAGGAACATCAGGATGTCACGTTGTGGGGCGTCAGCTACCCGGAAGCCGTTGGCGGCAACTACGCAGAGCAGACGCTGACTGTCACCAGCCCATCCGTGCTTGGTGGCTCGCTCCTGATCCAGATCCAGGGATATCTGCGCTTGGTCGAGGTGCCTATCTCGGCTGGTATGTCTGCCAATGATCAAGCGACGGCCATCTACAACGAGATGGTAAAGATCCGCGACCTGCCCGTGTACTGCCCGACGGTGCCCGTAGCCAATACGGTGCTTTTCCGGTGGAATCACAAGGGCGCACGCGGCAACGTGTTTTCGCCGCGGCTGGAAGTGTCCGGCATCACTGGCAGCACGTATGCCTTTGCTGTTACGACTGTCGGAACCACGGACTCTGACCCGTCCACCGCTCTCGATGCGCTGGCCTCGTTTGGCTGCAAAATCATCGTGTGCCCTGACAACTCCGCGAGCTTGTCAGTCGGTGTGCCGCGCTGGGTTCAGTACGCCAATGACCGCGCAGATCCGCTCATCGGGTTCCGTGGAATCATCGTGGCTGGCCACACTGGCTCGCTTGGTACGGCGACCGTTGTATCGACGGCCTGCAACGCCCACCGCGCTACGATCGCATGGTGCAAGAGTGCAGAGATTCAGCCCTACGCGCTGGCGGCTCGATACGCGGTCTTCATCGTCAAAGGCACTGACGAGGACATCGCGGCGAATATCGCCGGTAAGGAGTGGGCAAACTTCCGTGGGCCGGTGCTCAACTCCAACCGCATCACCAACGCGGAAGAGACTGCAGCGCTCAACGTCGGTCTGACGCCGATCAAGACGTTCCCGACGCAGACCACCGTAGGCAAGATCAGCCGTCCCATCACTACGCGGTTTCAGACCGTGAATGGCAACCCCGATTATGCGTGCCTGGGGCTGCAGTGCGTGCTTGTGCCAGACGACATTGCCGACGAGCTAGAGCTAAACGTCCCGATCCATTTCGAGGGCTACAAGCTCGCAGACTCCGACCCCAACGAGCCTAACCAAGACGGCATCCCGAACGTGCTCACGCCGGACCTGTTTGATGACTTCCTATTCGAGCGGCTGCGCGAGCGTGGAGCTAAAGGCCAGCTGGTCAACGTCGAGACGATCATCGCGTCGGGGGCTATCAAGTCCAAGATCCACCCGTCCAACCCGGACCGGCTGCTGACGCCGAACATTCCGCTGCAAGTTATCGGTCACTTCCTGCAGTGGGAAGCGGTCTTCAAGCAAGTCACCAGGGCATAAGGAGAAAACATCATGCCAAATCAACCACAGCAACTGGTGACGTATGCCGCGCAGATGCAGGTCCACATGGCAATCCGTGGATCGCGCGTGCAGTACTTGGCCGACCTAAACACGGTCGAGATCAAGACTGCCAACGGCGCGCAGCCGGTGTTCACTTTCGGCGCCGACAATCAGCGCGGCGGTCTAGCTGGAAACTCAGCAGGC
>Ga0209097_10002654_pt1 | contig 14266 bp, 8 predicted proteins | sample AD_UKC052_MetaG_FD_184419 | JGI IMG/M metagenome (GOLD analysis project Ga0209097, IMG submission 184419) | Active sludge microbial communities of municipal wastewater-treating anaerobic digesters from USA - AD_UKC052_MetaG (SPAdes) (version 2) | ecosystem: Engineered > Bioreactor > Anaerobic >... | reverse complement strand
TGCAGGGACGGGCTGGGTGGTCTTGGTTGCCGAGGTGGCACAGACTAAACCTGCCGCACGTTTCTTAATGTCGCAGGCACTGCGCAACTGGTGTGAGCCTCCTGGCCAGACGCGCGGAGTTGGTGTACCCACGATCGGGCATCCACGCCAACAGCCCGCAAGACCAACCGACGCACAAACCCCTACACCAACCCATAAAAACACCCATAAACCAACCCATAAACCAACCCACAAACGAAGCCACAGACCAAGGCACCAACCAAGCCCAAACGAAGCCACAAACCAAGGCACGAAGCGACCGGGCGACCGTCCCGGCTGCGGGCCGTCGGGCGGGTCTAAGCGGTCAATATAATTAGCGAAAGGCCCCCAGGCCCTGCGGTTCCCGCCCCTCTTTTGGTGGCGGTGTCAGCGTTGTTTGGTTGCTTGTTTGGTTGCTTGGGTTATGGCTTGTTTGGTTGCTTGGGTTCTGGGTTGGTTTAGGTGTTCTAGGGTCGTGACCGGTGTGGGCCGGATGAGCGAAAACGCAGGTCAAACGGAGGGCTCATGCTGTGCCTGTTAACGCCACCCCAAAAACCACCAATAACCGCTGCAGTTGCACACAGAGCAGCACTGACCCCGCTGCACGGCCTTCTCATTCCCCAAGCAGCAAAGAGCTGTTCAAAGAGCACTCATCGCAGCCGCAGCCTGGGGCGCTAGCACGTTGCTTGTAGTGTAGCGCCACCGCTACGTTGTCAGTGCGGCCCGCTTGTCCTAGCGAACGGGAATGCAATCTCCTCAGCCCACTGACGCATCCAAGTGCTTTTTTCCGTTGCTCAGTCTGCTGCTTTCGAGGTTCCGCAGCGTTTCTTGTCCGCTGTCGCAGTTGGAGCTTGACGGGCCGCGCGCAGCGCACTTAGGTCGCTTGCATGCACAGACCTGATGCGCCTCCCTCCCTTGGCCGAAAGCGTCGGAAACGGCGCGTGGTAACGCCACCGACACTGCGCGTATTCCACTGCTTGTGCTGCAACAACCAGGTCCTGTTGTGCGGCGGCTGTGACCGTGGCCAGCGTTACTGTAGCAAGGCCTGCCGCGCTCTGCTGCGCCCGGCTCAGGTGCGAGGCGCGGGGCGGATCTACCAATCGCGGCCAGCGGGACGAGCCCTGCATGCTGCTCGTCAGCGCGCCTATTGGGCTCGACGCAGCGCGGCTAAGGTCGCCAGCTCGAGCAGCTCCCTAGCGCTTGCTACCAGCTCGCAGTCCGTGCTGACTCCTCTCTCTCCGCGTGCTCAGCGGCCCCGTCAGGGCATCCCGGATACCAAGCTGCCAATGCAGACTGGCGCGACCCGCAGGTGGCGTGACGAAGCTGAAATGGACTACATCCGGAGCTTGCGTCTCAAGCCCTGGTCAGTCACTGGCCTGGTACCGCTGTGCTCAAACTGTGGGCGCAGCAGCAACGGATTCCTCCTTGTGGGTCCCCGCATGACCAAGCGCGAGCGACTTCGAAGCCGCAAGGAACGCAGGCAGCGGCTCCGCCAACACTGAGCGCACAGCTCGACACGAATACAGCCTCCCTTCGCTGCTAGAGAGTCCCCATCCTGGGTTTAGGAGGCGGTCGCATGCCTGCTTACTGACTACCTCGGCGCACCTTTGCAAAACAGACCGTTCGGAATTCCTTAGCTGCTTGCTGGACGCGTAGTTTCGTGCAGCGGGGTCAGTGCCAATCGGTTGCAATTGCAGCGTTTATTGGCGGTTTTGGGGTGGCGGTAACAAGCGGTCGCTCCCTTGGGTGCGGTGCAGGCGCAGCTGTGGGCCAGCCAGAGGCCCCATGGCCATTAGACCGTGCTGCGTGATGACGTGACCGCGCCGGGGACTCTGCGCTGCAGCGCATCCAGTCGCGCTGTGTGCGCTGCAGGGGCCGTTGCAAGGTTCAGTACCACCGCCATATGCTGGCGCGAGCCAACAAGCCTTGCTCGGTGTGCCTGGGGAGTAAATTGGACCGTGCTGATGTGATGCGCGGCAGACTCGGCGTTATCCGAGCCGCAGAGCCGCCAGGTTTCCGCTACTGCTGTGCGCGCGGAATACCAAATCGTCCCGCAGCCCCGGCGAAAAAGCTGCAACGGTTTGAGACTCTACGGCTTTGGTGGAGACGCGACAGCGTATGCAGTAGGGTCAATGCAATCGTCATGAGTCAGTGCTGATCAATGTGCAATTACAGCGTTTATTTACGGTTTTGGGGTGGCGGTAACAGATCTGCAACACCGAGCTGCGCGCCGTCATCAAGGTCCACGACCTGCTGGACATCCGCACCCGCGCCCGCCATCCGGAGTCTAACGGCATCGTCAAGCGCTTCAACGGCACCGTAAGGCAAGACAGCGACGACTACTACGGAGGCAACTACCTTGCCGCTGAGCGACTCGTGACCCAACTCATCGACGAGTACAACAACCAGCGGCTGCACGCTGCGCTGGCCTATTTTGAACCGCGCGATCTGCACTTCGGCGACCCTGAGCGCTGACGAGAGGGACGACGCTAGAAGCTCGTGACAGCACGACGGACCCGAAGAGACCAGAACCGCAGCCCGCTGGCTGCCTAACCGAGCTCGGTCATTACAATCTCAGCAATGCCAAAGAGGTCAGTTTGACCTGAAGCGCAACAAACGCCAAATTGGATTGCTATTCAGATCACCCATGGTTGCACATAAGACAGATGCTGTGAGAATGTTGACGCAAAAGGAGCCACATGAGCCAAGAGCAAAGAATCCGGATTCGCTTCCCCGAACTGTCCGCTCTCGAAGCAGGACGGGCCGCCCAGAAGCTCAAGACACTTATTCAGGCGGCGCACGATAAAAAACCGGCGGGCACGCTGTCGCTCGATGTGGCCCGGAGCCGAGAAGACGCTCAGTCGGTTGGGGAAATCCTCGTGGTCCTCTTTGGCACTAGCGCAGCGCTTGCCATCGCGCAAGGAGTTCGTACCTATATAGCCGCGAAAGGTTCGCAAGTGACGATCGAGACGCTCGATGCCAAGATCTTGGCCACGGGCGATGCCGCCAAGAACATCGACGTGGCCGAGACCGTCGAAAAGCTGAGGGGTTTGCAGCCGGCGCCAGCTGCCGTGAAGGCAGAGCTCAAGGTTGTCGATGAGACGCCGCCGAGCCTACCGAAGAAGTCCGCGCAGCCGAGCCTTCCCGACAAGGCCAGTCCGAAGGGCGCCGCGAAGCAGAAGTCTATCAAATCCCCAGACAGCGCTGGCGCAGCCAGGTCCAAGCGAAAGTAGGAAGGATTGTAGATGCCGGCCAGCGCCCCGTCCTTCTTGCTCTTGCTCCTGGGCGCGTCGCGGTTTCCCAACTCACCGCGCTTCGCCGACAAGCAGCAGCGCCCGTTCGCCGGCTCCCGCGATCTCGTCCTCCGGTATTTTCAGGAATCGCTTCAGGTCCCTTCCTCACGCATCAAGAACTTGTTTGATTCCCAGCTCCCTCCGGAAAGTCAGCTCCGCGAAATCGAGGAGTTTATCTGCAAGAATCGCGATATTCAGCAGATCATCACGTACTACATTGGCCACGGTCTCGAGCTAGATGTCGCGAACGAGCGTGAGTACGTGCTGGCCTGCGCCGCGACCATGGAGGGCAGGGAGCTTAAATCCTCGATCAATATCAGGGAGCTCGTAGAGACCCTGAGCTATGTCGGAAGAACCAAGGACCTGACGTTCTTCCTCGACTCCTGCTTCGCTGGACAGGCGGCGGCGCCGCTCCAGGGGCAGTGCCGCAGCATCGCCCTGTTCGCCGCTTCCTCGTCGCTCGACCAAGCAAGAGCGGCGCCGGACGCCGAGCACACTGAGTTTACGGGCGGCTTGTTTGAATGCCTCGCGCTGGGGGATGCTGAGCACGGACCGAATTTGACGCTGAGCGAGCTCTGCACACTGGTAAGAGCGAAGCTCGAAGCGCAATGCGGTGAGGATGTAGTTCGGCCAGAGCTCCATGTCCCATCGCAAAGGCATAGTGAGCCGCAGCATACGCCGCTCTTTCCGAATCCGGGCTTTCGGGGAGCTTTGCCGATTGCAGACGAACCCGCGGTCCCATGTCTGCTTGTTCAAATAGAGCCCACGACCAAAGCGCGGCAGCGCCGACGCTACCGCGTAAGGGCGTGGCTCGTGACCTCGTTCGCACGCACGACGCCGCAGGGAGACCTGCTGTTCGATTCCGAAGAGGAGAATTCGGACCAGCCCATAGTGAAGGACAAGATCGGCGAAGTCCTGATGCAGCTCCGGGGAATTGCCGCCGATGCTTTACGTCGCAAAGGCATTCTGGACAGGCCTGATTTTTGGGTTGAGCTGATTCTGCCCCGAGAACTGCTTAATGAACCGTTCGATCAGCACAGCACTCTGGGAGTAGAGCACCCGGTCGTTGTCCGCTGTCTTGAGCGCTTGCGAGCATTGCAGATGCCCCGAACCAAAGCAGGCCAGCTGAAAATCCAGCTAGGCCGCGGGCGCAATCGCCAGTCATCGACGGCCGCCGGCTCGTTCATGGCAGATGCCGCGCTCCGCCAGGCTGGGCGTTTCCAGCTGCTCAAGACGCAGCAGGATAAACCATGTCCTCCCCTTATCGAGCTCGGTCTATCGCCGCTGAGCGGTCCGCCTTCAGCGGCAGTCGCCGCCTGGGTTTGCCAAAAGAGTCCCACCGGTCCGCGGGTATGGAACTGGCTCATCGATGCTTCGACCGAATCGTTGGTCTGCGCGGTACTCGACGAAGCTCCCAGTGAACAGCCGCAGAGCATGCAAGGCGACATCTTCCACGATCTCTTGCGGGCTGGAGTTCCGGTCATGCTGTGGAGCCGCGGCTCGCAGGGAATCAATACGCAAGCTCTGCGGCAGTTTCTTACCCAGATGATCTGGGGAGAGATCCCGGAGCGAGTGCGCAAGACGCGGCGCGAAGCGTCGATGCAGCAAGGGGCTCACTTCGGACGCGATATCACGCTGCTGTGGGATGATCCGCAAAGGATGCCTCCCATCGTCCCCCTTGTAGAACCCTCCCTGCCTAAACAGGAATGACAATGACTGATTGGAAGATCTTTCGCGGTAGTGCGAATCAGGATGCCGACATCGGCAAGCTGCCGCCACCTCCTCCCTGGCGAAATTTCTCAGACGAAGATGGCTCGCTCGATAAGCGGCGCGGCAGCACCTATCGCCCTAGTGATGCGGAGGTGCGGATGGTAAATGCCGCGCTGTATCTGCGGCGGCCCTTGCTCGTCACAGGTCCGCCCGGTTGCGGCAAGACCTCGCTCGGTTATGCCGTTGCCTGGGAGCTCAAGCTGCGACCGGTGCTGCTCTGGCCAATCAATAGTCGCTCGACGCTGAATGAGGGCCTTTATCGCTACGATGCGCTGGCGCGGCTGCGCGAATTCAAGCGCGAGAGCGAGACCAGCAACCCTGGCCCAGTGCCATCTGACAGCATCGAGAATTACTTGCGCCTGGGACCGCTCGGTACCGCGCTGGCGACTTCGGAGGAACACGCTCCACGGGTCCTGGTGATCGATGAAATTGATAAGAGCGACATCGATCTCGCAAATGATCTTCTAAATGTACTCGACGTCGGCGCTTTCTCGATCGATGAGCTCCTGCGCTTGGCGGGCAAGCAGAGTGACGTGCGGATCCCGGCATGGGACAGCGATGACGAGGAACACCGAGTGCTGATCCATCGCGGGCGCGTACGCTGCCCGGCTTTCCCGCTCGTCATCTTGACCAGCAACGGCGAGCGCGAGCTGCCGCAGGCCTTTCTACGACGCTGCCTGCGGCTTGAGATCATGGCACCTGACGAAGAGCGGCTGCGTGCGCTGCTGGCTGCGCACTTCGGCAAGAACACTGTCCCCAAGGAAGCCGACGCGCTCATCGCCCGCTTCATTGGTGCCTGGCAAGAAGGGAAGACCGTTGCGACGGATCAGCTCCTAAATGCCGTTCACATGGTCATGCGCGGCTCCGGGGGGCCGCCGCCCGCTGAATACAACGAGCTCATCAATGCGCTATTGAAAGAGCTGAACGCGGAATGACGGATCGGCTGACTGCATTCACGCGCGCGGTCTTGCGCTTCGCTCCTGAATCCTCGATGGAGGATGCAGTCGATTCCCTCTGGCTGGCCTTGCAGCTCGAGCGCGTGCACGAACAGACGTCCGTGCCGCAGGTGGACGGTGCGGAAAGCGTCGCGTCGGGCACTTCGTTGCCAGCCGCTGCCCCGGAGCCCCTTGCAGATACGCCGGTGCCTCCGTCGAGCGCCCCAGAACACCCTTCCGGTGTGGCAGCGCCGCCAGCGCGCAAGCCCGATCCGATAGGCCCGGGCTTGCTAGAGCTTCCTAGCGCAGCCAAAGACGCGAAGAGCGGACTCCCGTTCCGGACGCCAACGGCGGCCGCGCTGCCTGGCAAGCGGGATATCTTGCAGGCGCTGCGGCCACTGATGCGGCGGGTGTCATCGAGCAGGCTACGCGAGCTGGATCTACAGGCAACGCTCCACCAGTTCTCGACGGAAGGTATCCTCTACCCGATCGAGCGTCCGTCGCTCGAACGTTGGTTTCGGTTGGTGGTGATCATCGAAGACAGCCAGTCCATGAACCTGTGGCGTGAGCCGATTCGTGAGCTCTACGCCTTGCTCTCGTCTTGCGGCGCTTTCTGCTCGGTGCGTGGTTATCAGATGTCAGCCAGTCCGAGCCTCGGCTTTTTGCCCCTTGGCGCGGCACAGGGCAGGCGCGGCGCGGCGCGGCTCAGTGCGCTGCCAGGTCTTGTCGATCCGCAAGGGCGGACACTTTTGCTATGGGTCTCGGACTGCGTCTCTTCCGCTTGGGCCGATGGAACCATCGCTTCGCTCTTGCGAGGCATCGAGAACCTCGGTCCGCAGCTAGTCGTGCAGATGCTTCCGGAGCACCTCTTCGAGCGGACAGCGCTCGGCGCCGCGGTGCCGGTCTGGCTGCGTCAGCTTGTGCCGGGGGCAAACAACCGCCAGCAAGAGGCAGAGCCCCAGGAGCTCTTCCGCGGACTGGAGGTCGAAGAAGGCGCCTGCGTACACATTCCCGTGGCCACCCTGACGCCGAGCTCGCTGCGCAGCTGGGCACGCATGGTTACCGCCGCCGCGGGAGCATGGGCACCCGGCTATGGGCTAAGATTGCCGCAGTCGAGTTCTGGCGAGAATGTCGACGTGAGCTCCGCCATTTCCACGGAAGCGGACTCTCCTGCGTTCGACGCCGAAGAGCGAGTGCGCCGCTTTCGCATGAGCGCCTCCCCTACAGCACGCCGGCTGGCAAGGCTACTCTCGACGTTCTCGAGGCTTAGCCTTCCGCTGCTGCGACTGGTTCGCGGGGCGCTGCTCCAAAAGGCGCGCCAGCATCACGAGGTCGAGGTGGTGCTGAGCGGCTTGCTCGAAGTGCTGCCGGGTAAAGAGGGAACTCCAGCGGAGCCGGAGTGCGCGCAGTACGGATTTTATCCGGGTGTCCGCGAGGCGCTCCACGAGCTGCCGCTCACGCCCGGGTATGATCCGCCGCCTGGCGATGAAGAGGTGCTGCGCGCCGTCTCTAAATACGTTACCGAGCACGATGGCACAACCCGGGGCTTCATGGCGGTGGTGTCGAGCCTTAGCGCGCTCACGCAAGGGAGCGCCAAGTTCGCCGTGCTCGGCGAGGAGCTCATGCGCGAGCTTAGGAAGCGCTATTCGCGCCTCGCTCCCGAGACGGCGCGGCAGCTCATCGAGTGGTCGACGCCTACGGCAGCAGGCGGGGGCTCTGGGGGCGGGGCGGGCTCGCTCTTGCCGAAGCTGCTTGAGGCGACCCAGGCGGCTCCTATGAGCCAGTATGTGGGCGTCCCGCGTGCCGCCAAGCGCGACCAGCTAGTCGGACAGCAGAACGTCGTTGAGGAGATCCGCGCCAAGCTGCAGTCAGGCCAGCGCGCCTACATTGGGCAGGCAGTGGTCATTTCTGGCGCGGGCGGTCTGGGCAAGACCCAGCTGGCCGTTGAGTACGTGGATCGCTACGGCGCGACCTACCCCGGCGGCGTGATCTGGCTGCAGGCCGACGGCCAGCTAGACATGCAGCTACTGGTATTGGCGCAGGATGCAGGCTGGTTCCCCGCTGACACGGACCCCAAGCTGCTGCTGGACCTGGCTCGACAGCGGCTGCGCAGTCGCCCCGACTGTCTGCTGGTGTTCGACAACATAGAGCAGCTGCAGGACATCCAGCCCTACCTGCCGCCCCCCACCGCGAGCACCCACATACTAGCCACCAGCCGCAATATCCAAGAGGCGTTTACGCCGATTGAGCTAAAGCTGCTGACCCCAGAGCTGGCCCTGAAGCTGCTGATCCAAGAGGCGGGCCGCTCGCCGCAGGGTCCGGCTGAGCAGCAGGCGGCACAGGACATCGCCGACCGCTTGGCGGGCTTGCCTATGGCGCTGGAGCTGGCCGGGCGTAGGTTGCGGCACCGCTTCGGGCTGAAGTTCTCTGACTACCGCCGATTGCTTGAGGAGCAAGGACTTGAGGCGTTGCCCAAGGTCTTGGCAGGGCCAACCGCTACGCAAAGCATCGACATCCGTGCCGTCCTGCAGGTCAGCGAGCAGGTGTTAGCCGAAAGTCCCCTCCTGCGCCGGGTGTTAAACGTGCTGACTTACAGTGGTGCAAGTGCCGTAGGGCAGTCGCTGCTGGCAGCACTGTTGGGCGTCTCGGAAGTAGCTCTGAGCGCGCCGCTGGAGCTTGGAGACACCCTGAAGCTGCTGGAGCTTGAGCCGAGCAGCCGCCCCGGCGAGCCATCGCGCCCGCGCATCCATCGCCTAGTCAGTGAGGCCCGGCGTCACTACGTCAAGCCTGACGACCTGGATGGTGGCCCAGAGGCGCTGTGCGACCGCCTGGCCGACTGGTTCGCCAGCCGCCGCGACGACTTTGCCCAGCTGCCTGCTTTTGAGGCCGAGCTAGAAGCGCTACGCACTTGGCAGCGATACGCCACAGAGAAAAAGCTACTGCAACAACTGCGTCTGCTGTGGCTGCAGGCGTACCCCCATTACCACCATGGTCAGTATGCCCAGGCCACAGAGTGGCTAACCCAGGCCCTGGCCAGCACGGCTGCCTACCCCGACCTGCCCCAGACGCAGTTGGCCGACCTCCACGATGACTTCGGTAGCTGCTGGGATGCGGAAGGCAAGTATGACAAGGCGCTAACACACAAGCTGGAAGCGCTTAAAATCCGTCAGCAGTGCCTGGACCCAGCCCATCCCGATGTAGCGACCAGCCTGGACAACATCGGCCCAATCTACTTCGCGCAGGGGAAATATGCCGAAGCGCTGGACTTCCAGCAAAAAGCGCTGGAGTTGCGAAAGCAGAGCCCAGGAGAAGCCCACCCCGATGTAGCGACCAGTATGAACAACATCGGCACGACCTACAGAGCGCAGGGGAAATATGCCGAAGCGCTGGACTTCCAGCAAAAAGCGCTGGAGTTGCGAAAGCAGAGCCTAGGAGAAGCCCACCCCGATGTAGCGACCAGTATGAACAACATCGGCACGACCTACTTTGAGCAGGGGAAATATGCCGAAGCGCTGGACTTCCAGCAAAAAGCGCTGGAGTTGCGAAAGCAGAGCCCAGGAGAAGCCCATCCCGATGTAGCGACCAGCCTGAACGGCATCGGCATCACCTACTTAGAGCAGGGGAAATATGCCGAAGCGCTGGACTTCCAGCAAAAAGCGCTGGAGTTGCGAAAGCAGAGCCTAGGAGAAGCCCACCCCGATGTAGCGACCAGTATGAACACCATTGGCGATACCTACAGAGCGCAGGGGAAATATGCCGAAGCGCTGGACTTCCAGCAAAAAGCGCTGGAGTTGCGAAAGCAGAGCCTAGGAGAAGCCCACCCCGATGTAGCGAACAGTATGAACAACATCGGCACGACCTACTTTGAGCAGGGGAAATATGCCGAAGCGCTGGACTTCCAGCAAAAAGCGCTGGAACTGCGAAAGCAGAGCCTAGGAGAAGCCCATCCCTATGTAGCGAACAGCATGTACAACATCGGCGGGACTTACTTTGCGCAGGGGAAATTTGCCGAATCGCTGAAGAACCAAAAAGAAGCGCTGCTCTTGCTTCGGCGGTCGCTAGGTGAGGACCATCCCAATACGGGCCACGCTCGCTTCAATATTGGGAGGACCTACTTGAAACTTAACGACGCGCGGCAGGGGTGGAAAGAACTGCAGCAGGGCGTCAAGATTCTAAAGGCGGGGCTTGGGGTTGGGCATCCTGACACCATCGCCAGTGTGAAGGGACTTGTGGTCCTTGGTCGCCAGCATGGTGGGTCGTTGATCGCGCAGCAGATCTTGGCTGAGATTTTGGCAGAGCTCCCCCCGGAGCATCCACAGCGCGCCGAGTTGGAAGCGCTGCAAGTAGGCCGCCCAGGTGTTGCGTTGCAGCGACCGGGGGCACCGCAGCGAGCAGCGTCGAAGTCCGCAGCAGGGGCGGCCAAGGCGCGGAAAAAGAAGCGGTAGCTGAAGGCTGGTTGTGGGGCTGTGGCGCGGGTCTCGGCGGCTGGCTCGTCGTCTTTTTGTGCAGCTTATGGCAACCCCCCTGCAGGGCATACGCGGGCTTCCGAAGGGCATACGCGAGCTTCCGCCTGGCATACGCGGGCATCCGTATGGGATGCGCCAGCTTTCGCATAAGTCAGACCCGAGTAATCGCGAGCGTTCCCGCTTATGGTCCTAGAGGGGCTCGTGAGTGCTGGGTGCGGACACTTTTCCGTGGCTGTAGCGCGTGCGGAACGGCTAAACGTTCCCTGGGCCGGACGAAAAGGCCGCAAAGGTGCGAAGGTTTGAGGGTTCTTTAAGACGTTGACAGCATCGGAGGGAATGATAGGTACATCAATCGGCAAAGATGATTTCGACCAGATGAAGTCGAGCCAGTTCGGATGTGTCAATCAACGCGTTACTGAGTAGTATTGTTCGTCCAGACGACGAGTTTCTTACCCGCGATATCAGTGGTAACAAGTCGTCGCTTTCTGTCTCCAATACTGCCATCCAGCGTCGCAATACCATTAGCACCTATCGAAGGCTGCATGTCGCTCTGATCGAGCACAGGCCCAGGAATTAGCCAATCCGGTTTTCCAAGCGCATCTGTTTGGTTACGCAGAACCCATAGTGCACCGGTACTTGCCGCAGTAAGCACGATATCTGCTTTTCCATCGCCATCTACATCGCCAATTGTGAGTGCCCGTGCCTGTGGCATTCCAACAATAGTCGTTCGGGTTGCGGTTAGTATGCCTGCGCCATTGTTTAATAGCGTGAATAGACCTTGACCATCGACGGCAATAATGTCATCGCCCGATTTACCATCAATATCTCCGACCGCTGTGGCTAGAAAGGTCTTCGCTTGTATGGCTGCGTCTAGGGCCAGTTTTGTCTGGTCTATGAACATGTTGCTGTTATCGCTGCGCCATAGACTCAGCTTTCCAGTTATATCCATGCTTAGGATATCTGCGCGAGGCGCCCCGAACATATTAACCCAGAGAGCACGCGCATCGGCAGTCAAAGCTCCTACCGGCTTGCACGGGACTGCCATGAATGGACTACTCGGCATGATGCAGTTGAAAAGCTGCGCGGAGCCTTGACTGGCTACAGCAATCATTGACCGATTAGCGTCATACGAACCTGCCGCAACGGCTGATAGTCCATTTGGACTCCACTGACTACCGAAAACTCCCGGAAACTCAGGAGAAAAGCCAGTACTCGCCATACATACGCTCAGACTTGCCGGTGCTGAGCTATCAGTGATAGCGAAATCAGTTGCGCCGTCTTTATCGAGATTCGTTGGCGCAGCCCGTGCCGCTGTGGTGATCTGCATCAGCAAAGCGGACGTTCCGAGGGTACCGTTCGTGTAAGGAGTATCTATGATGTTCGGTGGTTCAAATACATATAAGTGACTCATTCCTGCAGATTGCCCAAAAGCTAACCACTGAGGCTTAGCGAGTTGGGATATTTGGGCGGAACTACTTGTACTAAAACCGAAACGAATCAGGCTAAGGGGCTGCGCATTATTCCCCTTACCATTTCGCACTACTATCGACGCTGAACCTCCCAATATTCCACTGGGCCAGGTCGGTTTCACCGTGAGGGTGTTCGCGTCAACCACGGTGGTCGCCGTCTTTACTACAATGCTGGGAGTAGCCACTTGGATTTCGACTACTAAACCTGTAGGGTCTAGGTCGAATCGTCCTCCTTTGATACTTATTACTTCAGTACCAACCGGAATAGTTGGCGATATACCCCCAACTTTATCAATGTATGGCCCCTCCCCCACAGGAGGCATATTGTCATTCTCAGGCATACACTCAATGACGTTAGTACGGTGAAATCCTGTGGGACAATTACATCCACCGGCTGTAGCTACTGCTAGCAGCGAGACTATTGCATGTCGCATCGACCGCATGAGAAAAGCCCCCGCCCTATCTAGGAACCCAAAAGGTTAGTGCGCCGGCGAGGGCAAAGCCTACGCCCGTCGTCAACGAAGCCAAGCCAACGTCACCGGAGATGTATGTACAAGTCTTTTCGGCAGCAGAAATGCAGTTGTGACTTCGACCGTCCAAGGCTAAAAACACGGCCCCCGAAGCGATACCAACCACCGCTAGCCCCCACAGCACACCAGTTGTGGCCTTTCGTGTCGGCGAGCGATCGAAAGTAACCCGTAGATGCTCATCTTTATTGAGAACGATTTGACATTGAAGCGGAGCAGCCAGTTCGGAGTTGACACATGGGGCCCCCGACCAGTGGACTACAGATGCGGGGAGCCGTGGCGTAGCTGTGAGGGTTAGGCTACCCAGCTTTGCAGAGTCTGGAGAAAAGGAGAATGCACATTTCCCCGGGCACTGGATGCCTTCAGGTACAGACGAAACGTCTCCACGCCCTGTAAGTTCAAGGGTCAGGGCCTTACTAGCAGAAGCAACGGTGGTCTTCGGCGGCTCCAACACTGCTGGTACTGCTTGGTTGCCAGTTACCCGATTAAGCAGCTTTGTAGCGGCTTGAGTGAGCAGCTCAGCGTTTTTTTCAACTTCTTTTGCGAGCGAACGCCCTGAGTGCGGTGTGCCGAGAGCTACCGACTCACTTGAGATATTGTCGATATTCTTTGTGTCGGCGATCGTAAAGGTTAGGAAACCGGTGCCATCAGGATTGACCTGAACCAATGGGTCAAGTACGTACCCACCAGCTTGCTTACCCTCTTTGGCTAGACACGCATAATCAGCCACGCTGCACAAAGCCGCTTGTGCTCGCCCCAACCGAGCTACTTCGTGTCCGCTGCGCTGCAGGTGTGTGACAAGTACGGATTCCACACTGTCGCTAACACCTGGCGACACTTTCACTCCACCAGCGCTGGGATGTGCCGGTATCACCAGAATCGACGGACGTTCAGCGCCTCCCTGGGCTGCTGCCGTGCTCAGCCCAATCGACGACACTGTAAGCGGAATGGCCAGTTGCCAAGACAAGGCACAAATGAGCAGTTTTAGCGGGCTTGGAGCAGCTGAGCGTACCATGCGCGTGAGCATGGCGTGTTCGCTGCTGACTGTCAAGAGCGAGGCCCATCGGTTACGCCAAGGATGGCCATTGACAGTATCGGCAGGAACTGCGACACTTAAGGTGGGCAAAAATAAGCGTTGCTTGCTAGTCGTAAGGACCACCCATGTTGTCCATCGGAGATGTAGTTAGCGGAGTCTATCGCATCGAGCGCCTGCTTGGCCAGGGCGGCATGGCTCACGTCTTCTTAGTGTCGCATATTCGTCTAGACGGAAAGAAATTTGCCCTCAAGTTGATATCGCAGCCTGCTGCGTCTGCGACCTTTCTCCAGCGCTTTAAGCGCGAGGCAGATGTACTTGGAAAGTTAAGTCACGCCCACATAGTCAACATAATTGATTTTAATCAAACACCGGACGGTATGCCCTATCTCGTCATGGAGTGCTTAGAGGGTGAGGACTTATCACACTTCCTGGGAAGAACGGGCTCTCTTCAAAAGGAAGTGGCACTCAGCATCATCTATCAAGCAGGACAAGCACTACAGTCAGCACACGATGCGGGTGTCATTCATCGAGATCTAAAGCCCGGCAATCTTTTTGTGTGTAAAAATCAAGCCTTTCCCAACTACATCAAAGTGCTTGATTTCGGTATTGCGAAAATTCTCAACGAGAATGGTTTGACCTCCGACAGATCACTCATGGGAACGCCCGCATATATGTCACCAGAGCAAGCCAGTGGCATGGTTCGGCAAATTGACTATCGCTCAGACCAGTTTTCGTTAGCCGTAATTCTTTAT
>Ga0209097_10002653_pt1 | contig 14270 bp, 13 predicted proteins | sample AD_UKC052_MetaG_FD_184419 | JGI IMG/M metagenome (GOLD analysis project Ga0209097, IMG submission 184419) | Active sludge microbial communities of municipal wastewater-treating anaerobic digesters from USA - AD_UKC052_MetaG (SPAdes) (version 2) | ecosystem: Engineered > Bioreactor > Anaerobic >... | reverse complement strand
AAGCTCGCATCAGCTTTGCATTGCACGCCACTTTGCGGATCAGACTCCACTCTGCGGTCGAAAGTTCGCTGGCGGAGGGAGGAACCGGAATCTCCGAAGCTATGACTCCGGCACAACTACACACCAGCACATAGACCAAGCCCGCGCTCAGCTTCTGATTAGACTCCACCGCAGCATAGTCCGCGGTCTCTCCCTCCGTTAGCTGCTCACTAGCAGGAATCGAAGGAGGAACCATAGGAGTTTGCTGCGCCTCCTGCTGCTGAGCTTTTTCCGGAGCAGCCACTGGCAAGTCCGCGGCTCTCACTGCCGTCTTAGTATCTGTGGCGTCTGTACTCTCACTAGCAGAAGCAGAAGGAGGAACTATAGGAGTCGGCGGCACCTCCGTCTGCTGAGCTTTTACCGGAGCAGCCACTGGCAAGTCCGCAGCTCTCACTGCCGTCTTAGTATCTGTGGCGTCTGCAGTCACTGCGCGTGCGGAATTCGAAAGCATGTTCAACATAGCCGTGACCGCCGCCGGCACATGCCCAGCCTGCCCACCCAATTTCGGAACGAGCCACAGCGCCAGCGCGGAGAGCGCAGGGATTCCCAATCCCAGCGCGGCAAGAATCTGCTTGTTCCTTTTATCAATTCTCGCGTACTCAATCGCGCTCGCTGCCGCCTTCTTTTCCCTTTGCGCGTCGCTGATGGCTTGCGCCTCGCGCTGCTCTTTCCTTATCTGTTGCGCCGTTTCTGCTGCCGATTTTTCGCTGCGAGCCGTCGCATCAGACATGGCAATGCTTTGCTTGAGCAGCACCTCATTTTGCTGGAGGCGAATCTCTGCAAGGCGCGACTCCAAGACTGCCGCTTCAGCTTTTGCGCGCAGCTCGGGACTTGTGACATCGCGCAACATCGATGCATATCTTTCATCTTCCACAGTTGCCTCCGCATCAGGTGGACCGAGAAAAGCGTGAAGCGCAGGCAAGTGCGTTGTTCCCTGCGGAGCCAGCGGCCTACCCAGTCCATCAACCCAAAGGATGCGATAGGAATGGCCATCCTGAATGCGCAGGTCATCAGGAAGCTGAAACGGAGCAAGGCTCCAGTAAGAGAGCGCTCCCGACGGCTCAATAGTGGGCGCAATCCTAATCGTCTCTCCGCGCGCTCCTGTCGGGAAGACCAAGCGATACCCAGCAGCGCCAGGCGGCGCTTGAGCAACTATCTGCTGATCGAACGGAATCCTACGTTGTCTTATCGGTGATGCCTCCGCACGCTCAGTGGGAACAGATGGGATACTCCGCATGTGTATTGGATTTGAATCAGGCCGCTCGTGCTGTGTCGGTTTAGGAATCGATTTTGTAGCGTTGATAATTCCGCCTTCTTCCTGAACTGATGACGTGACTCCATCCAGCGCCAGCTTTTTCCGATCCCGGTACGCATCCACCCGACACGCCACCCCACAGTAACGAGTTCCCGCGCGCATCGACTTACGTAACTTGCGTTTACAAAATTGGCATCGCATGCGCAACACATCGGCGTGTCGCGCCAGATGTTGCGCGTAGCAAGAGGAAGAAGAGAACCGTTACCCAGAAAACCAGAGCTGCCGAGCGAGCAACCGATGCCTTTACGTATTAGCGGGAGTTGGGAAACGTAACCACAGTCGCAACGGATGCTGACGCAGCACCAACGCCAAGTGATGCGGCTATGCACCTCGAGTTTGATACGGCAGGACCGTAGCGACGTGTAACCGAAGAATACACGTGGCCGGAGTCGTGAGCATGCTGCAGTAGTTTTGTCTCCACAGCCGATGCATCGATGTTTTGGCGTTGCCGTTGTTTGCGGAATCTGTGGTGAGGGTCGCGTAGCCCAACGCGGCTGCTGCTAAACTTTCGCGTAACCGCTGCATGTGCGCCCGCAGCAGAACCGCTGCGCGTCGACTCGGTCCCACGCAACGCGAATGCTACGCGAGCCATGAGGTGGACTGCCGCCATCGGTCCGTGGCTCACAGAGCACGAGGCGACGCTGATTGGCAACTCGGTTGGCGACTACTTGGTGCGAGCTCGTGCAGGTGCTGCGGTTGTGCCTCGATACTGAAAGCGCAACGCAAGATGTCACCCCAGTCACGTCGCATCCGCTAGAGCCCGAGGCAACGCCGCTCACGTCAGCTTTGCAACGTGGGCGGCGCGGTGGCGCAGCAGTTCCGATTACACGGTGTGCAGCAGCAACAGCGGGCTGCTGGAAGTTGTGCGGTCGTGGTGCTAGGTGACGAACCGGGCCTAAGTCGGAATCAAAAAGGCAGCAAGGACTCGTCCATGCGTGGATGCTGCGCTTCGTTAGCGCGGAGGACTACGGGGCAGCACAATCAAGGGATGGCGCGGTCAGGCTGTAGAGAGTGAGTGCGGCTATGTAGATAGCATTCCTATTCAGGAATGCTTTTGGGACTGCTCGGGCCACGATGCCTAGAGGTCGTAATCGGGGGCAGCACCGAGTCGCTGCGACTGCTGACCGTGAGCGATGACCGCGCGAGTTTGCTGTGAGCAGCCGCCGCATCGCCTGCGCGCTCGGGTAGTCGCGCCTGCGCATGCACCAACGCTGCGCGTCTGGGCATGAGGCTCAAACCCGTTGCGCAGGCCCTGCGACATTAAGGACCGTGCGGCAAGGTTGGTCTTTGCCACCTCGGAAACCAAGAGCAGCCAGCCCGTCCCTGCAAATCGCAGCAATAGCCCAGCATTCATCTACCGACGGGCCACAAAATCCACCAAACATCGTTCCGTCAAATTCCTCGACGGGGTGCAAGCGCTTCGCGGTTGGGACGGAACGATATTTGGTCTGTCAGCGTCGGTAAGCACGTCTTATGCAGTGGGGGTCATGCAATCTGTAAAACTGAGCACCGGTGGGTATTCAACTGCAGCGGCTGTGGGCGGATTGGGGGAGCAGCAGCACAGGTAGCACGTTTCTCGAACGTGAGGGTGGCCGTAAGGCCGCGACTACTTCCTCCTCTCAACCCACGGTTATCCTGGCGTAGTCGGAGGCGAGGGGTGCAACCTTGATCTGCGCTCGCGAGGTACATGTCACGCGCTACATAGGGCACTCCGAAAAGGGAAGTGCCGATGTCCTAAGTATGGCTGCACCGGAACAGCCCGTGCTCAGATGCTCGCTACTTCGTAGCGCAGCCGCAGACCGCCTGCCCTTCGCCCTTCGCCTGACAGGCTTGGACCGGTGGGTGGTTGCCTGCGTTGCTCCAGTTTCCGGCGAACTTCAGACCAGCCTTCTCGCAGACCGGTCCACACACACACGCTGCCGCCGAGTTGTTGGCGATTTGTGGGGCACATCGGTCACATGGCTTGGCCGCACAGCCACAAACTGCCTGCCCTTCGCCTTGCACGCCTGAATTGGTGAGTAGTTGCCCCATGTCGTCCTCCCCGCACATTGACGTTTGGGAGGACTCCCGCGTTGACTGAAGTAAATCTTGGGGAGTAGGTCAGCCGCGCTGCAAAACGACTCGATTGTCGCCAGTCATGACTGACCAGCGGGAGTGTGTCGGCTTAGCAGACTGGCAAGCGCGAAGGCCGACTGCTGCGGCTCGGCTTGCTCGTCGAGATGACTCTGACCTTCGAGCAACGTGCTCAGCAGCTTTTGATACTGCTCGATGCTGAGTTTTAGCGTAAACGGCCCAAGGACAATGTGGAGAGTGCCGCAGCTACAGCGCTCGATGCTGGCAACGCAGCTCTGCGCGATCACTTCACGAAAGCAGCCTGCCTGGGCGCTCATGCCACACCTCCTGGCACAGACTGCACGACTGATGACTCCACGCTCTGCAAGCTCGGCAGCCGCTGCAAGAGCGAGCGCCACTCGTCCGACTCGCTGTGACCATGTTTACGCTTGCTGAACGCCAACAGGACCGACTCTCCCGCTGCGTCGTACAGTTCCAACGAAGAGACAACGCCTTCGCTGGTCGGCTTGCGCACGACGAGCGCTTGGGCAATTGCAGCTTCGTGCACATGCAGGTTGAAGTCAGGATCCATCACGTTGAACCACGAACCGTACTGCTTAAGCGTCTTTACCGGACCGCTGTGAATCTGAATCATGCCCGGATTGCCGACAAAGATCATGATGGGTAGCGCGCTCTCGGCAGTCGCGGAAAGCAGCGACCGCAGGGACAAGCGCTCAACCGGACGCGCAGCCTCCTCACCAAGTAGCTGCAGCGCTTGAATTCGTCTCACTTGGAAACGTCGCAGCAGACCAAAGAACTCGTGCGTATCCTGCAGCTGCGAAAACGCGTGGCGCAGAGCTTCAACATCAATGGACGGCCCCGTGTCGGCGTCTTGCGAAACCCGGTCATCAGTGGCTGCTCGGGTGTCAGTCCGCGGTTGATGTGGTGACTGATCCGGGGATGAGAAGCGCGCGGTAAGCTGGTCGAAAGCAGCTACTACGCTCTCTGGCAGCAGGTGAATTTTGTGGACTGCGTCACCGTGCGCATCGAAAAACTGAAGGCTTCGCTGCGGGCCGTGCGGTCCTTCGGATGTCACCGCGAACGCGACATGGAAGCGCTGAAAGAAGATGCGCAGATCGATGTCGGAACCGATGACCTGACTAGCGTGCGCACTGTGCTCAACGCTGCCATACACGCCAATCTTTTCGATGACAGCGCAGACGTTGCGAGTAAGCGCCATGACGCGTCCCAGTGAGCCAAGGGTCGCGAACTGCGCGGCGAAGTCCTGGTTTAGACGGATTGTGCTCGACCCCTGGCCGCAGGCGCTCGCAACCAGAGCAGCCTCGGAGATTCCAAGTGTCTGAGCAATGTCGCGCATGCGTAGCTTAGGCTGCTCCGCCTTTAGCTTGCGAAGCTCGGACTGGATGTTCTGTGGTGATGTTTGCATGTTGTGCGTACCTCTTACGACTAAGTGTCTGGTTGTTAGGAAGCTGCGATGCGGCAGCCGAAAGGATGACGGGGCGCTCGCCAGCGTCGATGCGTGAGGCGCTGACGCCGAAGACGTCATGGATGAGCGTGGGTGTCAGGACGTGAGCCGGACTGCCCTGCGCGACAATGGTCCCGTTCTTCAAAAGGATCAACGTGTCCGCGTACTGAGCCGCCAGGTTGATGTCGTGCAAAATGGCCAGCACGGCAACTCCTTCTGCTGCCAGCTGCTGCGCCCGCGACAAAATCATGTGCTGGTAGCGCAGATCGAGACTGGCCGTGGGCTCGTCAAGAAGCAGGCAGCGCTGAGCGTTATTACCTACGGGCGGTTCCCAGATCTGTGCCAGCGCTCGGGCAAGCTGGACCAGCTGCTTCTGGCCACCTGACAAGAACTCATAGGAGTCGTCCGCGCGGTCGCCCAGCTCCACTGCATCAAGCGCCGAGCGTGCGATTAGCAGATCATCAAGTCGTCGATCAGGACTGCGTGGTCTACCTTGGTGTGGCATACGCCCAAGCAGAACCACGTCGAGACAGCGCAGCGGAAAGCTCAGGGCGTAGTCTTGTTCCAGGACGGCACGGTGCTGCGCCCGCTCTTGCAGCGTCCACTGCGCCAGCGGCTTACCGGCCATGCTCACTTGACCGCTGCTTGGCCGAATGTCTCCAGAAAGCGCACGTAGCAGCGTCGTCTTCCCGGCTCCGTTGGGACCGATGACAACCACCAGTGAGCCGCAAGGAACTGAGAGCGTAATGCCCTGCAGCACAGCACGCCCGCGCAAAGTAATGTTCAGGTCTTCCGTGTACAGCATCGCCCACTCCTATCAGGTTGCCCACCGCTTCCGCTCGCGCAGGAGCAGCGCCACGAAAAATGGACTTCCCAGCGCTGCCGTCACTATGCCGAGCGGTAACTCTGCAGGAGCGACAGCGCTGCGGCTGATCAGATCCGCCCACAACAGCAAGAACACTCCCAGCAGCGCGGAGCCAGGTAGCACACGCCGCGGATCAGGGCCGACGATCAGGCGCACGACATGCGGAACGATCAGGCCGACAAAGCCAACGATGCCGCACAGGGCGACAGCGCTAGCCACTAGCAACACGCTCAAGAGCAGCACGCGGCGCTTTAAGGAATCGGTCGCGACTCCTAGATGCGCTGCTGCAGACTCACCAAGCACCAAGATATGTAAAGAACCCGCCTGTCGCAGCAGGAGGATCGTCGATAAAAGACTGACAGCTCCAGCCCACAGCACCCGCGGCCAGGTTGCTCCACCAAGGCTGCCGAGCGTCCAGAAGGTTAGACCCCGAAGCTGCGCATCGCTTGCAATGTAGCTCAACAGGCCAATCAGCGCGCCCGCAACGGCATTCACCGCAACGCCGGCGAGGATGAGAGCGGGAACCAGGACCCGCCCGCCCACTTGTGACAAGCGCTGCACAGCAATCGCCGCACAAAGACCGCCAGCAAAGCCTGCAAAAAGCAGCAGTGGTGGTGAACAGAACACGCCGCTGCCTAGCACCATGAGCGCCGCCGCGAACAGCGCCGCGCCACTTGAGACCCCAATCAAGCCGGGATCCACCAGTGGGTTGCGAAACAGCGCCTGCAGGGCCGCTCCTGAAAGTCCGAGACCACTGCCCACGCACACTGCAAGCACGACGCGCGGTAGGCGCAAAGAGAGTACGGCGCGCGCAAGTTCCGCATCGGGACAGCCCAACGATGGCTGCGATGCTGCGGATGGCCACAGCGAGGACCACGCGCACAGAATCGGTACTTGAACCGCTCCGAAGCGCAAGCTCACTGCGATGGTCAAGAGGCAGAACCCGAGCAGTGCAAACAACGTGAGACGTTGCGGCTTCACGGCTGGACTCCAGTCTGTGCGCGCTCTGTTCTTTGATCCGCCGCAACGATGGCTGGCGTTGACAGTCTCGCCAGCTTGGTACGCAGCTCTGCGATTGCTTGTCCGGTACGTGGCCCAAACCCCAAGAGCAGCAGATCGTCAATTGTGATCAAAGACGGCGCACTGTGGCCCTGCAGCGCTGTCAGCCCTGGGAGTTTTTGTACGCCAGCAGTTCCGCCCAGGCTGGTGGCTCCACTATCGGTGAGAAGTAAGACATCTGGTTGAGCCGCTACGATTGCTTCCGGAGCGTACGGCTTAAAACCATGTAGGACTGACGCGGCGTTCTCGGCCCCCGCAAGCTCGATCATCGAGGCTGGAGCCGTATCGTTTCCAGCGACCAGAAGTGTCCCCGCGCCGCGCGCATACAAAAACAGAACGCGCCGCTTCTTGCCGGACCCAAGGACGATGGACTGAGCACGCGCTACCTCGGCGTCGAGCTGCGCTACCAGTTGCGCACCTCGCTCCGCCACTTCTAGCAGCTTGGCGATTGTGAGGATCTTTGCACGAGCCCCCGCGATGGTTGGTGCGCCGCTGATGAGCTCAACAGGAACACCCGCACTGCGAAGCTGCGCCAGCGCATGCGGAGGCCCGGCTTCTTCCGCGACCAGAACTTGGGTGGGACGCAGCGCCAGGACCCCCTCTGCCGACAGCGTGCGCTGGTAGCCGACCTTGGGAAGTCGCGTCGCTTCTGAAGGAAAGACGCTGGATGTATCGACTCCCACAACGCGCTGGCCCAGACCCAGTGCAAAGACTGTCTCGGTAATTCCGCCCCCGACCGTTACCAGGCGCTCTGCAGTAGCGCGATTCGAAGCGCTCCTCTGCGCAGCCCGCGGAGGTTCCGTGGGCACGGAGGGCCGGCACCCGAGCCATAGGAGTGCGACCCCGACCAAAAGCGTATGAGCGACGGTAAGCAAGCGTGACTGACCAGGAGCGTGCTGCATGTTCATGGAGGATTCCGATTGGTTTTTGAAAATGATTATGATATTCATTTTCAATATGCAGCTCAAAAAGTCAACCGGTCTGGTGCCTCAACGCAAGCCGTTGGACGCGCAGAACACCGCACCAGGCCGATGGCGAACGACACTGGTCGCCGGTCTAGTTGCCTTCCCGCTGACAGCCAGCGCCCGCGATTCTGCTGACAACGCCTTTGCAACGGTAGTTACGGCGTCACGCACCGCGCAGCGCCAAAGCGAAGCAGCCACGCCAATCGATGTGATCACGCGCGCCGAGATTGAGCGCACCGGTGCTCGCGATCTCGCCGAAGTCCTGGCCCTACACCCGGCAGTACAGATCGAGCGCTCGTTTGCTGGAGCAGGGGTCTACGTGCAGGGACTGGAGCCGCAGCATGTCCTCATCCTAATCGATGGTCAGCGTATGCTCGGGCGTCAAAGCGGCGTGATTGATGTGTCGCGCATTCCCGTCGAGCGTATCGAGCAAGTGGAGATCAGTCGTGGGGCAAGCTCGGTCCTTTATGGATCGGATGCACTAGGCGGCGTAATCAATATCATCACGCGCACCACACGGCGCCGCATCGAAGGGAATGCGCAGGCGCAGTATGGAACGCTAAGTGCGCTCGATCTGCGCGGCAGCGGTGGCATGCGCTTTGGCTGGGGCAGTCTGACGCTGACCTCTGGCTGGCATCGCCGTGATGCATACCGATTAAATCCCGAGCAGCTTGCCACCAGCGGCAGCGCAGTGGATGAGCAGCAGGGCTCCGTGCGACTTGATCTGCGTCCGGGTCAGCGCTTTCGTATGAGCGTTCAGGCAGCCTATTTGCGCAGACGCATGGACGGCATCGATCAGACTGCAAGCGGCGCGACGCTTGACCGCACCAACCTGACCGAGACCATCGACGCCAGCTTGAGTCCCGAGCTACGTCTGGGTCGCGCGCAGCTGCGGATGGTGCTTCAGTACTCCCACTTTCGCGATCAGTATCGCCTGGATCAGCGTCGCGCCACGCAACTTGATTCCTATCAAGAGACGCGTGAGCACCTTGCGCGCAGCGACATCCAGCTTGATGTAAACCTGCCGCGCAGAAACCTCATGACCGTGGGCGGGGAGTTCCTGTTCGAGCGGCTGTACACGCCGCGCCTTGCCACCGGTGAAGGCGACCGCCTGCGCGGCGCGGTCTTCGCGCAAGATCAGTGGAAGATTGTGAGCTCGCTAGGACTCTCGGTAGTGCCGGCGCTGCGCTTCGATGCAGACTCGCAGTTTGGTACCAACTTTGCCCCCAAGCTAGCGCTGCGCATCGCACCGCATCCCGCGATCACTGCACGCTTCAGCTATGGTGCCGGCTTCCGCGCGCCCTTGTTTAAAGAGCTGCTGCTGCTGTTTGAAAACGCGGCGGTCGGCTACGTTGTGGATGGCAACCTAAGCCTGCGGCCCGAGACGTCCAACAGCTACAACCTGGGTCTTGAGAGCTCCCCTCGACCGTGGCTAACGCTGTCTGGCAACTTCTATCGCAACGACCTGCGGAACTTGATTCAGCCGCTGCTTGTACAAAGTGCAAGCAGCACCGGCCCCCAGCGCTTCTCCTATGGCAACATCGCCGCAGCGTATACGCAGGGCGTAGAGCTTTCGCTCAAGCTGCGAAAGAGCGACAGCCTTGGCCTCGAGCTTGGCTACACGCTGACCGATGCGCAGGACGTGCAACAGCAGCGCGAGCTAGAGGGTCGGCCCCGCCATCGTGGCAACGTCGCGCTAACGCTTCGCAGTCCAGAGTCGGGGATTGACTTCATGACGCGGCTCTCCATCGTCGGGTCAAGACCCTACTACACCGACGATGCTGGCGTCGGTATCAAGCGGGTCGAAGCTGCAGCGTATGTGCTGTGGGATGCCCGGCTTGAGCTGGCGTTTACACCGAACCTAGCGGCGTTCCTAGTTGGGCAGAACCTGCTGGATGCGGGTGAAGCGCGCTTCTTGCCGATTCCTCCGCGCACCCTTTTTATCGGGCTCACTACGCGCGGAGAGAAGAAATAAACAAGCGGAGTCCGATGCACTTTGAACCAGAAAGGAAGTCCTAATGCGACCTAAACAGCTCATTAAAATGGCCACTTTTGTCCAGAGTATTCTAGTCGGCGGCTGCCTCGTGGTCAGCGGCTGCGAAGGGAACCTCGGCGACCAGCTTAGGAGTCAGGACCCGCAGGTCATGGCAGGCCAAAGCGGACGCATCACCAACATCATCGAAGCGGGCGGCGCGGTTGTTAGCCAGATCAACGCCTCGGACTCGATGTCGTGGGTCTACGTCCAGCTATCATCGGGAAAGGAAGTGATGCCGCAAGATCCGCAAAACTCGACCGACTGGGATCTGGCGCTTCAGCGCTTTCAGATCAAGGTGAACGGCGGCATCAGCGGCAAGGGAGGCGTCGAGGTTGCGCTGGTAACAGGAATTACTTTCCCGGCGCTGGCCACGGCTCCGCAGAGCGGCTATGTCACCGACAAGCAGGACTCCGCAGATGAGGACTCGGACCCGGACTATGCTTTTGTGCAGCAAGGGACCTGGTACAACTACAATGCGATGACGCATCTTCTGACCCCAAAAGATCAGGTCTACGTCGTACGTGCAACGACCGGCGCGCACTACAAGCTTCAGATGAGCGGCTACTACGATCAGGCGGGCTCCTCGGGGTATCCCGCGTTTCGCTGGCAGCTGCTCGCTGCTCAGTAGCACGCGCCTCTCCTCTTTTGGGTTCACTTTCGATTGATCTACCTGCTGCGCGTGCGTACCTTCCGCAGTCGTACGTCAAACGGGCGGCACTGTCTGTCCCAAAGCCACCGGAGCAGTGAGGATTCTCGGTCACAGCGCAACCCCACTCTCTGCGCGAACAACTCACCGAAAAAAAAGAAGGAGCCAGTGATGCGTGTCCTGCCCAGAGTCCTTAGCCTTTGTCTGTGCGCCATACTGGGCGTTGCGTGTCACGCCCCCCAGAGCGAGCCTGATGACGCACCGCTAGATCTTGCACAGGAAGATGCGCCCCCAAGCCCCTTACCGGATGCGGGAACTCTACCCGAGCTTCAGCCCCCAGTTGCTTGCGGCAGCTTACTACCAGGCCCTCCGCTCAAAGCCGATGTTACAGAAGCGCTGCCCGGTTACGCAGAGGAGCTTGCAGCGATAGACCTCACGCGGGTCCCCGATCCTTTCGACTACAGCGCAGAGAGCAAGCTCACCGCTAGTGTCATCAACTACATGCTCGAACGCAGCGAAGGGAGGAGCATCGCGCACAAGGACGCTCTGCAAAAAGGAGGCATCGGCCGCGCGGTCTTGGGGGCAGCAGCCAAGGGCACAGTGGGCCGCATTGACTTCGCATTCCTACGTCGGGGGCTGTACTACTTTTATCCGTGCTCACGCCCGCTACCGGGCGATCTGACCGAGCTACGGAGACGCTACGGAGACTACAGAACGTGGCCTGTTTCGGAGCTTCCGTGCTCGCGACCCAAGAACGCTGCCCGGCGCCTATATGAATCACCGGCCCTGGGCGTGTACGTTGCAGAGACGCTTGCCAATGGCCAGGTTCGCGAGACAGAAGTGCTGTTTACATCCCTGCGCACGGACGGCCAGCTCGACTTCGCGGCCTACACAGCAGAGGGTTCCCTAAGCGACCGCAGCACCTTCGCGACCAGCAGCAGCAGCATTACCACAGCCGCTCCCTATACGTGCATCAGCTGTCATCTTGACTCCGTAAGCGGCTCCATTTCTCGTCGCATCCCGACCGGAACTGGAGCCGGCTGCCGCTAATGATAAAAAGAAGGAAGACGCCGACGCCTGTATCAGTGGGACATCGGCCTGCCCCGCCGCCACCGACCCGTATCAGCTCACAGGAAGCTGCAGCCAGGGTCTTCCTGTCCTCCATCCATGTTCCAGTGCTGGTCATTCAAGGTCGGCAAGATGAGTACGGAACTCTTGCTCAAGTCGAAGCCATATCTCGGCAAGTAGCGAGCTCACAAGTGCTGATTCTTGAGGAATGTGGGCACACTCCCCATCGTGATCAGCCAGAACAGACCCTGCGCGCGATGCACGCCTTCATTGCGCAGCTTCGGTGCCAGCAGTGATGATTCCCGCAGTCTGAGACTCGCTGAAGCCGGAGGGGAACGGGAGGCCGCAAGACCTGCGCGCGAGCAGCAGAGTTGGGAATGCAAAGAGCTGATGTCCGAGGTAGTGGCGTCTCCAAGCCCGAGAGGAAGTCCGTGCTGGATACTGACGCGCTGTGACCTGAACCATGAACCGGCAAGTCATTAAAGTCTCCAAAAAGTCTTAGTTGATCTATTTGAGACATTTTTGTATCTTTCTTTTGCGCGTGAACAGGAATGTCTACCGATGCACACTAACGAGTCTCAGATCACCAAGCTGCTGGCCGTGGCCATCGTCGAGAAGCCGCGAGGTACCTTAAAGGACCTAGCCGAGGCATCGGGGATCAGCAAAGCGACCCTACACCGGCTTTACGGCACTCGGGAAAACCTCGAAAAGTCCTTAGCTGATCAGGTTCAAGTGGCCATGGAGCAGATCGTCGCTCTGGCGAGCATGAAGTTCGTTGACTACCGCTCGGGTATAGAGCAGCTCGTGGGAGCTCATTACGAGAAGAAGGAATTGCTCAGAGTGGTGAGCATTCTTCCTCGGTTTATGGAGCCAGCCTACTGGGAGCCGTATACCAAAGCCCTGGACTCCTTCTTCCTAAGCGGTCAACAAGAGGGAACGTTCCGCGTTGATCTAGGAGCCCAGACCCTTACAGAACTTTTTATGGCCACCATCTGCGGAGTTATTGACGCTGAGCGCCGCGGTCGGGTGGCCTCTAGCGTCTTGTGCGAGTCTGCCAGGATGTTCTTCCTAAATGGCGCTCTCCGCACTAGTTAGTTCCCATCCAGAAACGTAGCGAGCAGGCCCTGTGGACTTGGCGCCCGCCCGGTGCAGCCTTGTCGGCTGTGAGGACGGACAACAAGTCCGCAGGGACGCGCAGTAGGTTCTGGATGGGAACGAGTTAACAAATGCTGCTAAAGCAGCTGATAAGGAGGCTTGGATGAAGATTGCCGTTATCGGAACAGGAGTGATTGGAACCGGGTTGGCCGAAGGCCTGATAGCCACTGGCCACACAGTACTGGTCTACAATAGGACCGCAGCCAAGGCCCAAGCCCTGGTCGACAAGGGAGCTAACCTCTGCATGTCGGCTGCCCAGGCAATACAGGACGCTGACGCCACTGTCTTGGTCCTGCCCGGAGCCGAGGCTGTCCGACAAGTACTGCTGGCTGATCTCGCCAGTGGCGCGCTCCAGGGCAAGAAGCTCTTGAACGCCTCGACGACCACGCCAGAAGAAATTGAATCGCTAGCAAAGGAAGTGTCTCTGCGGGGCGGCAGTCTGGCTGAGGTCTCGATCATGGTCGGCGGTGAACAGCTCAAGGCCAGGCAGGGCGAGTTCATTCTTGGCTGCGATTCCAGTGAAGAGACGTTTTGGACCGAGCTCCTATCGGGGGTCACCACCTTTGCGGTCAGAGCTGGTGTCGTGGGCGCGGCATCGAGAGCCGAAACCCCCGTTCTATTCTCCTCAATGTTTAGCATGGTCACCATGGCCTATGCTGCTGCGGCGGCAGTCAGGCTAAACATTCCTCGAGCGGTGATCGACCGATACGTAACCACTTCGATCCCCGGAGGTGCGTACTTCATTCCCATGATGCTCGAGCGCAATCACGACACTGCCGTAGCAACAGTCAACAGCTTTAGCGATGTGGCATCCACTGCTCTATCCGCCGCGCGGTCCACTGGGCTACCCACTGGTGTACTGGAAGAGATGCAGAAGCTTTTTACCCAAGCCATCGCCCGGGGCTACGGTGCAAAGAACGGCACCGCGGTCTGCGAAGTCCTCCTGGAGCCGCAGGCGACTGCCTAGTTTCACCCTTAGCTTGCGCCTGACCAAAACCCAGCAGCACTGCGGCAGGGGGGGGACAAACATCGCTTCCGACGAGAACTCCGTCTTGAACTACCCGCACAAGTTCACACCCTTGCAGCTTTCCCGGCTGGCCTGCGGGTGGTTTAACCCTTCCGCATGCCCAGAAAATGGCTAAGGGTCTATGACAATGACCCCCCCAGGCCTTGCCTGCCATACATGCAGCGAGCCTGTACATGCGGTGCAGCGGCCCCTGACATAGGGGGCAGTAGACACAAGAATCACAAATTGCCACAGCCCAGTTTGTAGCAAGAGCCACACTCAACACGTGGTGGCGGAGCAACACGCATGGCAGTGCTGACGGGGATTTGAGCGCCGTCTGGGGGCATTTGCTGAGCCTTGCGCGTTCTAGTCCAGCGGGGTCAGTGCTGGTCGGTTGCAGTGTTGGCGTCTATTGGCGGTATTGGGATGGCGGTAATATTCCTAGCCATGCGCAGCTCCCAAAGCCAACGCCCGCTGCCCCGTCATCCAAAGAAGACAACCCCTCTGCACAAACGCCGCCGCCGCCCTGTTCCCGACTCGATTGGGCGTCGCTTCTCCGTCGTGTTTTCGCGATCGATG
>Ga0209097_10002648_pt1 | contig 14278 bp, 20 predicted proteins | sample AD_UKC052_MetaG_FD_184419 | JGI IMG/M metagenome (GOLD analysis project Ga0209097, IMG submission 184419) | Active sludge microbial communities of municipal wastewater-treating anaerobic digesters from USA - AD_UKC052_MetaG (SPAdes) (version 2) | ecosystem: Engineered > Bioreactor > Anaerobic >... | reverse complement strand
AAAGGAATCGCACTCTGCTACCAGCGATGGCCTATCGAGCCTGCAGATAGAAAACCTGAAGCGTCAATTGCAGACGGCGAAAGATGACCTCGAACGCCAGCACCTACGAGAAACAAAGATCAGTGCAGAGTACCAAGCGGACATCAAAAAGATCCTAACCACCGCAAACAAGCTAGGCCGCGCTGATTACGAATCACCTGAAGCATTCATGAACCGGCAGGCTGCAGACATGGAAAGCCAAGCGCGGCAGCTGAATTTAGTCCGCCAAGAGCTAGGCGACAAAACGCAAAAGGTACTTGAGCTATCCCGCTGGCACGAGGAGAACCTGGAGAAGATCAAGGGCCTGGAAGCGCAGCTGGCTCATGAAACGGAAAGGCTAAAAGCGGCAATCCGCTCAGATGAAATCTATGCAAAGGAGTGCGGACGATTCGATGGTGAAAGCCTGCGCAGCTTCATAGGGCGGATAGTCGGAGACAACATCCACATGCGCGATGAGTTGTCAGCAGCAAACCAGCGCATGCAGATTGAGAAAATGAAAGAGCTTGAGGAATTAGTTGCTGCAGTCATCGCAGACCGCGACCGTATCCGCACTGAACTAGCGGCCATCATTGCAGAAGCCAACAAAAGCGGGCGATGCAATGGCGACACTGTGCAGCTGCTCAAACAAGGGCAGGCGGATCGGGATCTACTGACGCACTTGGAGGCAAATTGCGCAGGGCTCGACAGGCTAGTAGAGCAGCTGCGTGGGGAGCTAGCAGAAGCCAGGGCGCAACACCAGAAGGCCGACCCGGAGGACATGAAGGCTCAGCTCCGAGAAGCAAAGCAGGAGTACGAGATTGTGCGTGCGCAGCTAGACCGCATTGCCAAGACTGCCAAGCGCTGCGGGCGTACCGACAAGGAATCCGTCATTGACTTCATGAACCGCCAGCAGCGCGAGAGGGGAGCAGAACGCTCGGCATCTAGCGCCGCATGTAGTCGCTCAGTTGGTCAGCTTGAAAGACGGCTGGCGGAAATTCAGGCAGTCGCCAATAGAGCCAACAGGCTTGCATGTGACCCGATCGCTCTAATCATACAGGGGCAGCGCGATTATGTGACGCTTACGGAGCTTCTAAAGGAACGGCCACACGTTGACGACAACAGCAATGGTCATCCTGTTTCGGGCGACTCAAAGGAAGTGTTCCGGCTGTCGGAGTGCATCGCTGAACTACAAGTCGAGCTAGACGAGGCACGAGGCAAATACAGCGACATCGTAGCGGCCCTTGAAAATGAGACGCTGCAGCAGCTTATCAAGCGGACCGATCGTTCCGCTAAAGAGCAGAATGCGTCACTGAAGGCACAGCTTGAAAAGGTGCAGACGATTCTGCGTCAGGAGATGAAAGACCATCAGGCAGCACGGGAGGCCATGACGGCTGCATACAAAGCAGCTGGCAGCTGCGGCATGCGAACCGATGAGGAACTACCGGCGTTTATCAGTGAGCTATTCGCACAGATCCAAGAGCTGCGCACTGCGGCCCATGAATGCGGAATGCTGCCTGATGGCAACCTGCGATCGTTCATTTACCGGACTAGACGCCAGCTGATAGACGCCACGGAAACGGGTGATCGCCTGCAGAAGCTAGCTACTGAAACCAGCGCCAAGCTAGACACCGCCCTAGCCACAGTCGCAAACCAAAGCGCCGCCATCGCAGAAGCGCAGCGAGTAACCGAGAAGTACGCCGCTGCATGCAAGGCCGCGACCAAGCTCAAAGACTGGGCATCGCTGGTCCGGCACAAGGTACTAGCTCCAATGGTTCACACCAGAGTCATGGAAGACTACGACAAGATCATCAAAGAGCTAGACGGGGAGGCGGTGGCCAATGGCAGCTAACACCGATATAGAATGGGCGGATCACACATTCAATGCGTGGCGCGGCTGCTCAAAAGTAAGCGCTGGCTGCAAGAACTGCTACGCCGAGCACGCCGCTCCGGTTCGCATTGCCAGATCCAAGGGCCTGGAAACGTGGGGAACTGGAGCAGCGCGGGAGATTGCTTCGGAGTCCATGTGGAAGCAGCCGATCCTATGGGACCGCAAGGCCAAGGAAGCTGGCGTGCGGCACCGGGTGTTTTGCGCGTCTCTAGCCGATGTGTTTGAGGATTACGATGGCCCCAGCGCGGATGCCGTGAAAGCTGCGCGGCTGCGCTTGTGGGCGCTGATTGAGGCGACGCCTAACCTGGATTGGCTGCTGCTTACTAAGCGGCCACAGAACGTGCGTGGGATGATTCCGAAACACTGGCGGTCTGAGATGCCACAGAACGTGTGGATGGGATGCACAGTAGAACACCAAGAGGCCGCAGAGGAACGTATGCTGTGGCTGTTAGATATCCCCGCCAAAGTGCTCTTTGTCTCGCAAGAGCCTCAGGTTGGTGATGTTAACTGGGAGTGCATTGAAATAATAAAAGAAGAGGGCATGCGCCCAGGCGTGTACTTAAATGCTCTGACCGGCCATGTCGCTGGGCCAAATGATCAATTGCCACGCAAAGTTAGCTGGATCATCGTAGGCGGCGAGTCTGGCAGCAATGCGCGCCCGTTCGATGTGAGCTGGGCACGTAAGACCGTAGCGCAGTGCAAAGCTGCTGGCGTGCCGGTGTTCGTAAAGCAGCTGGGCGCAAATCCCTGGCTAGATGGCGTGCCCTACCATATCGCAAGCAAGAAAGGCGGATTGATGTCGGAGCTACCACCGGATCTAGCGCTGCGCGAGGTGCCACAATGAAAGCCCTATCAAGCGCCGCAAGCACACAAGCCACGGTAAAGCGCATGATCAAAGTTGCCACCGAGAACCCAGAGCTGATTCCAGGCGATCTGGCTACCCGGTTTAGTCTGGATGTCACAACGGTCAGAAGGCGGCTCAGAGAAGCGGGTATCAAGATCGCAGCGGGTCGCAGCGAGCGCACTGGTCAGCGTCGGTGATGTACGATTGTGGAAAATAGTAGTTGCACAGCGGGCCGGAACTAGCGCAGAGTTAGGGCATGAAAACGAAGCAATACGCCCTGGTCAACATGAGCACGAAGGCAACCGCAACGATCACCAGCACATCGTTTGAGGCTGCGCTGAAAGAGTGGACTGACTACGAAGTTGGCAAGCCAAGCGCAGTCCACAGCCGCATCCGGTACTACAACGTGCCGGGTGCTCTTGTTCTAGCGTGTCTGGCTTAACCATGGGTGCGAATACGACAGATGAACTTTGCGGCTGCTGCGACCCATCCTGCAAGCTGTGGCCGCTATCCGATGAGCGCATTGCAGCTACAGCACGCGCTGAGGCATGGGAAGCTGAGCACGGCGCGATCAATCAAGACCTGGAAGACTACGCAAACATGGTCTTTGCCGCGTACTGCCACGAAGACAAGGCGTGTGATGCGCGGCGTGAGCGCCTAGAGCGAAAGCGCATGGCACCGGTAGAGCTGGCGCGGACGCGGGCCTTGTTTGCTCGCGACATCTGGATCGGGATTGAGCAAGTAAGAGCCAAGCACGCGCAGCAAATTGCAGCGCTGGATAACTAAGAAGGGGATGATCATGGAAAACACAGAAGCGCAGCGAGCAATCAACCTCGCTACGGATCTATCGGCATCTAGGCAGGAATGCGACATGCTGTACCGCGAGCTGTCGAAAGTCCGCGATGAGCTGATTACATCGAAGACCGAGAGGCGCGTGCTGTCGCGGTGGTACGAGGACGCGAAGGCTGAGCGCGACAAACTCCACGGCAAGCTAGTCGAGGTCCGCTCTGCACTGGCCGATGTATCAGCAGAGCGCGACAGTCTGCGGACCACGCTCGCTACTTGGGAAGCGGCAGACACTGCGCCATTCGTGAAGGTTCCAGATGTGGCGGACCATGTGATGCCGCCAGTGCTGCCGCTATGTATGACGTGCCATGAGTGCGGACGCGACTTGGTTAGCTGCTCACAGGGCACAAAGCACCACGATTGCCATAGTAATAATTGCCCGCGTACATGTACTGTGCGACCCGGCGGCTTTTCTCCATACTCAGGCCCATGCAAGTCAGACCACCCGGTGCGCCATGAGTGAAACCTACCAAGACATCGTAGCCCGTCTGCCGTCAGAGTCAGAGATCATCCGGCGCTTGATTCATGGGCTTCGACGAAACAGGCCGATAACCCCGTTATGGAAACGAGTGTCTGATGCCACTACTCATGGTCGAGGTTTTTCGCGCGCCATTTGCACTCGCTACGGATTCGACCCCGATGAACTAAACATGCCACTAGGCTCATATCCGCCAGTTGGCCCGCTAGTAGATTAGGAGCCCCATGATCACCCCTGACCAAGTACCAAGCGTAACCCCAAGCATCAGAAACATCGCGGAGCAGCGCGCGATTGAGGAGCATTTTGACAGCCACCTAGCCAAAGACATCTTCCTCGTGCTGAAGGTGCGCAGTGGATGGTCAGAGCACAACATCAATGCAGTCATCGAGCGATACCGCGCAGTAGGTTGGAAAGTAACCGGCAACGGTCCATGGCAGTTTAGCAAGTAGACACTCACAGGCAGGAGCAACCAAGTGCTGACACCGCGACAAGCTGAGAGCGATTTTAACAACGATCAACTAACTGCCATCCGTGCCTACTTCACTCGCAGACTACGCAGAGGAGATCGCAGCATAGATGCTCACTTTCAATACCTTCCATTTGACCAGGAGCCACCAATACCAGTGCATGCAGACAATGTGCTGGTGGTGATCAAGGAATGTCGGGCTGCTGGATGGGAAGTAGAACTAGATCGCGGCAAGTGGGAGTTCAAAACTCCAGAATCGAAAGCATCAGTAGCATCATCAGATGAAGCGCATAAGTTGTGCGACACATGCCATGGGTGCGGCGGAAAGCTACTACCGCCAGTGCTGGATCGTGGAGAGCCGGACCCGGCCAACGATGAGCGCGATGCCAAGCTAGAGTATCGCAACGTCGTGCCGACGCCGGAAATGATTGCATATGTCCAATGGTGGGATGTACCAGAAGGAAACACATCAATCTGCTTTAAGCACCTGACTCAGAAGCCCGTGGTGTGGCGACGTGCTGGTGATAATGGAGATGAACGCTGGCAGTACGAGGACTGTCCGCAACCACTAAAGCCTCACGGGTGGACATGGCAGGAGCTTGATGCGTTTCTAGCTGATAACAACAAGGCGGAACTGCCCAAGTGTATGACCTGTCATTGTTGCGGCGGAACGCTTGAATCCATTGGAGATAACAGCTTCATATGTAGATCTGGGCGTCCATGTAATAGGGGTGTTACCGGAACGGCATGTGACCCCTATGCAGGCCCGTGCAAGTCACCGCACCATGCGCGGCACGAATAACTAGACGGCATCGCAGACACCACACACAGGCAGGAGCACCCCATGCAATCAACGAAAAAGGCACCCAAGAAATACGACTGGATCGGCGAGTGGTTTTTGACTGAGCGGGCCGCGCGGCTTGGCTTGGCGGCGACCATCATCTTCGGGCTTGGCTGCGTGCCCGATATCGTCTCGACGTTCGCGCCACGATGCAGCATCTTTCATAAGCTAGTCATTGCACCGAGGTTGCTCGGCACCTACAAGCCGCAGACTAAGTGCGATCAGCCGCTGGCGGTGTCCCATTGAGCCAGGAATACCCGCTGCTAGTCGCAGCAGCCATGGCCCGTGCCTACAGAAGCGGAGCCAAGACGCAGACGCGGCGCGTAGTCGAGGCGAACGGCTGGAATCCGAATGACTACGAGTTCGCATGCGTCAAAGAGCATGAAAGCCTATCGAGGGCTCAGGCATTCTTTGCAGATGGTCGCGGCACTGGCTGCAAGTACGGAAAGGTGGGCGACAAGCTGTGGCTCCGCGAGACATGGGCGGCAGCAGTGCAAGACCCACAAAGCCCAGCGGATTGCCTGTACCGCGCAGATGACAATAGCGGCGTGGAAGACCTGGAAGATGTGACCTGGAGGCCCAGTATCCACATGCCGCGCCGGTACTGCCAGACCGTGCTCACGATCAACGCGCTGCGGGTCGAGCGGCTGCAGGCTATCACTGACCAAGACGCGCTAGCGGAAGGCGTCGTAGAGTGGTTTAGGCCCCGAGCTGAAGAGCTAAAGAAAGAGGGCATCGCAGCCCCAGACCGACCCAAGTACCTCTTCCAGCTGCTCTGGACATCGCTCTATGGGCAGGCAGCGTGGTACGCAAACCCCTACGTCTGGGTGATCTGCACTGACAAGGTGGTCACGAAGTAGCGTTACCGTCGCCAGTAAGCTCCCTTCCCTTGCGCCACGTCCTGTGGCACCCTTCCCGGTTATGAGTACTGAACTATCCGTCTTGCTCTGGGATGGCGCAAAGTCGCTGCCCAGCGAGCAACCGTCAGCGTCATACAACTACTTCGGCACCGACGCATCAGGCTTGCTCGGATGGTGGCCTGTTTCGGGCGCTGTGTCGTCAAGCGTCCTACCTCACAAGATCTACGTCGGCACCTGTGAGCCAAGCACGGTGCCAAACGGCTCCATAGCGGCTCCATTTGCAGACCTACCCGACGCTATCTCTTACCTTGCTGGGCGCGGTGAGCAGTGGGTAGAGATTCACATCTCCTCTGGCGAGTACAACGGGGTGGACTTTCCAGCCGGAAAGACGATCGCGCTCATCAGCGACAGCGGAGGGGTGTTCATTTCGCACTGCCGTTTCACTGCTGACGGTTCTGGAAACTCCCGTTTCATCGGGCGCAACCTGCTGTTTCAATCGCTCGACACCAACATCCCCAGCAGCGGCAGCGACATCTACAATGTCAAGCTCGACGACTGCGTGATCAATGAGGGCGTCGGCAACAGTGGGTCCTGTGATCTGCGTCTTGTGCTTAACCGCGTATCCATCGCAACCGAGACATACAGCACGCTTCTGACGGCGACCGATTCGCAGTTTGGCCAGCAAGTATCGACGCAGCTTGTGAAAGCCACCGGATGCACGCTACCAGAGTCGCTGAAGCTGTACGGACCGCGCGCTGAGTTCTACGGATGCACGTTCCCGATAGCAGCTACCACGATCATCATGATGGACGGTACCGGAAACGAGCGCTGCTACTTTGATAAGGCGTCGGCGGTGGCGTTTGCGGCCATTGATGGCGACGTGTCAGGTGGTGAGCCTGAGAGCCAGTACGATGGCCCTTGGCTGATTCGCACCGATGGCACCTTTAGTGATGGCCAGTGCGCGAGACTCAGGACGCCGATCCTGGTCCGCCCATGCACGGGAGACGGGCTTGATAGCTCCGACATGATCGGCATCGTGAGCCCGGCCCAGCCTACCGCGAACCGGCTAGCGCTGGTCTGGGGGCATGGTCGCGTTCCGCTATCGGGCCTGCCAGATCGCCCGCTGTACCGGGATGGATCTGGGCTCTTGGTGCCGTTTAGCAGCATCGGAGCTGGGCGCTACACGCAGCGGGTCGGGCAGTACAACGGGGACGCGATATACCTACAAATCGGAGAGGAGATCATGGCATGACGAAACTTCTAGGATCACTGGCACTACTCGCGGCGCTGTGCCTACCGGCTGCAGCTGCAGAGACTGTGCTGTGTCGCGTGAGTGGCTACCCGGCCCCGACTACCTGCTCAACGCAACCAGCATTGCTTGGAACGTCGCTACCTGTGGCACCTGGGACGGCGACAGCTGGCGTGGCTACGTTCGCGGCGCGGGAAGACCACCGGCATCCGCTGCAGCCTAAGTCCTACACGCTTCTTACTAGCGGCAGCGGAACCTACACCGTTCCTGCCAACGTCACGATCTGAGACGTAAGTGCTACCGGTGGCGGTGGTGGCGGTGGATCGGGGCGGCGCGGTACGACTGCAGCTGGCGGCGGCGGCGGCGGGCCGGGTGGTTTTACGGTCAAAAACAGCATCCCGGTTACGGTGCTCGGGGCAAGCGTGGCGTATACATGCGCGCCTTTTTTATTCCCGGCGCAATAACACAATGCACTTGATTATGTCAGTCCGCTGTGCAAGTATTGCTACATGGAAGCCACACTACTAGAGCCTGAGGCGTACTTTCAATCAGCGGAAATTGAGAAGTCAGACCCGATTGGCGAGCTAGTCGCACAGTACCGCGCGGAGCTGGCCACGATTGAGTCGGTGGTCGCGTTTGCCTCGACGGAAGTAATGAAGGCGCTAGGGCACTTTCTAGAGGGTAACAAGTCAGACTATACACGCATAGGCAGGTCCGACGTGGAAAGCCTGTTTCGGCGCGATGGCGCTGTGGCATCGCTGACCGCGACCTACTGGAAAAAAGCGATGGACCTTACCGACGTGCTTTCGGTGATGCCCCAAAAGAGGCGCGACGAGTGGCAAGAGCTTATCAGCAAGCGGAAGTGCCCAGCATTTGATGAATCGACAGTGCGTGAGACATTCGGGCACCTGTTTGCATCGCGCGCCAAGTTCCTAGCCGAGCGGGTAGACGGCATCTTCTACGGGTTGTCGCGGGTCCATGTGACCAACCAGCCCGAAGGCTTTTCCAGGCGCATGATCTTGGAGGGCGTTTTGAATGAGTACGCCAGCCCCGAGTTCCGCAAGTCGGGCATCATCAACGACTTGCGCTGCGTGATCGCCAAGTTTATGGGCCGGGACCAGCCGCGCTACACAGCTTCTCAGATGCTGATGGCGCAGCTAAAAGATCAATGGGGCGAGTGGTGCATGGTGGACGGGGGAGCGCTCAAGATCCGACTGTACAAGAAAGGCACAGCGCACCTAGAGGTCCACCCGGATATGGCGTGGCGGCTGAATCAAGTACTAGCCAGCCTTCACCCGCACGCAATCCCAGCGGAGCACCGCGAGAAGCCGCTGCGCAAAGCAAAGGCGGTAAACTACGACATCTTGCGCCCGCTTCCATTCGCAGTGCTCGACGTGCTCTCAGGCTACGAGTACGCGCGCAAGCCGCAAGAGACTGCAGTGCGCGACAGGTACGGCGATCGGTTCGCAGAGATCCTGAAGACCGCCGTTGTACAGCGCGGAACCTCAATTACACCGACGCCAAAGTCAGTCATGCAGGAAGCCGCGACTGTGCTGCAGTGCCTCGGTGGAACGTGGGACGATTCGATACAGGCGTGGAACTTTGGCTATGACCCGCTGTCGGCTATTCGCCAAGTCATAAACTCGGGTTGCGTTCCTGACCAGAAGTCCCATCAGTTCTACCCGACACCGCCAGAGGTCGCCGCTGCAGTCGTCGAGCTGGCTGGCATCCAAGATGGGCACCGGGTCCTAGAGCCAAGCGCGGGCAATGGAGCGCTGGCCGATCTTGTTGGAGCTGGCAAGATCACATGCGTAGAGCTGGCGGAACTGCGCGCCACGATTCTGAAAGCCAAGGGCCACACGGTGATCTGTGACGACTTCCTAGCATGGGCCGGCAGGACCTGGGACCAGTACGATCGAATCGTGATGAACCCGCCTTTCTCGGAGGGCCGCTGGCGTGCTCACCTGGAAGCTGCAGCTGCAAGACTAGCCCCAGGTGGGCGCATTGTGGCTGTGCTGCCCGTTTCTTCGGTGGGCAAGGACTTGCTGCCAGGATTCACGCTCGCATGGCCTAGACGATTCGATGGGGCTTTTGAGGGGACGCAGATCCCTGTGGTGATTTTGACGGCTGATAAGCCGAGAGGGTAAAAATGACGGCACCTGTACTACCAAAGACGATATCGAAAAAGCGCCGCGAGTGGTTGCGCGGTCTGAAGGTCGGCGACCAAGTAGCGCTATGGGATGGAATATCCTGGTCAGATGCTAGGTGTACCGAGGAAACGACCACAAGACGCATCTATGTACAGGCGGTAAGCCACTACCCATGGACGTGGGTTAGTCGCGGTAAAGGCTATAGCGTCCTCGGAGAAAGCGTAAGTATTCTTTATTACATAGGGCGTATCGAAGACCACGCACGCGAGGTGGAAGTCAGTGAATCCAGGCGAGAGCTTGCAAATGTTGCCCATCGGTTCAATGAGCTGACAGACGACGCCATCGTAGAGGCCGCCAAGATCCTGAGAGCTGGCAAGCGTGCGAGCTAAAAGCATCTCATACGCTGAGCGCGTGCTGATTGCAGCTGAGGCGCGTTCTGGGTCGCGGCAGCATGCGGTAGCCACCCGGCATGGCGTAAGCCGCTCTAGCGTGCAACGCATTGCGAAAGAAGACCGCGCACAGCCAAAGCAGCAGACCGGTCAGCGATCGCTATCCATCGAGCCGAGCATCCAGACCAGCGGAAGTGTCACAAGCGTGTGCTTTGGCGATGGGCGCGTGCTCATGACCACGGACAAGCAAGAGATCCGGCTGCAGTCGATAGCGCGGCCTCACATGCTCAATGAGTTAGTTGCAGGGCCTGAAGTGGTGCTGCGATTCGAGACGGCAACGTCAGTAATAGCGCTGCGTAAGCGCTTGGATTTGATCCTCAAAAGGATGAGCGAATGATGCGAATAAAATCTGTGACGATAAGCGGGTTGCGCAGCTTCGGACCAAAACCGGTCACGCTAGAGCTGGGTCCGCGCACTGTGCTGATAGGTCCACATGGGGCAGGCAAGAGCACTGTGCTCATGGCGCTGGAAATGCTGCATGCGATGGCCAATGGGCGCAGCCATGAGATGCCGTGCCTATACGATGAGCCATGGCAAGAACTACCAGACATCGCAGTCTTTGCAGTACTGGAAGGCGACACCGTAGAGCGCACGTCTCAGGTGGATATTCTCATCGCTCGCGACAAGGGCGGTTTGATTGGGTACTCGATACAGAGCCTGAAGATCACTCAGAGCTTTGGAGCAAACCCGCAACCACACGAGCGAGCACGAGCGTTTGAGTTTCATGGCCGCAGTTTCTGGCAGGTCAAAGAGCAGATCCATGAAGTGCGGCAAGAGTTCGATGCACTGCAGGCGATTCACAAGTACACGAACGTCGGGCAGACCTACTTTGCAGCAGCAGTGCTTGGCGGCGACGAGTTTCTGACTAGCCAGATCGCGCACGAGTTTAAGGCGATGTACGGAGGCTTCCGAGGATTCGAGCGGGTCAACACGCTGGCGCAAGTTCCCACGGTAGGTATCCGAGAAAACAGCGGGCGTCTAGTGCTCGCGAAGTACCTGTCATCCGGCATGCGCACCTACCTTGGCTTGCTCGCGTTCCTGATGACCGCTGGTGGCGAGCGCAAAGGAATTATGCTAATCGAGGAGCCAGACGCCGGACTGCATCCCGATCTGCTGCATCACTTGGCCGGAGTGATCAAGCGAGCGTCAGAGCACTGCCAGATCGTCATGACCACAAACAACCCCGGCATGCTGAGCGAGTTTTCCGAGACGCCGGAAGATGTCGTAGTAGTCGAGCGGCCATTTGACTACACGGAGCTGAAGCGCCTGGAGCGCGCGCCACTTGAGCACTGGCTCAAAGACTACGGGCTGGGGCATGCGTGGGAATCTGGGGCTATTGGCGGGCGAATGGATGCACACGGATGAGTGACTACAACTTCGTGACAGACCGCCTAGCCATCGGCGATGTGGCATCCCGTGCAACGCCTGGGTTTGTGGCTGTGGTTACTCTGCTCTCAACCGCGCCATTCGATGAGCAGTACAAAGCGCCAGCTGTGCCGGAAGGCGTGCCTGTGCTTTTGATAAACATCGGCGATGGTCACAGCGGACTAGAGGCGCACCTTGACGCCGCGTGCGCATTCATGGCCGAGCACATCACAAAAGGATGCGTGCTAGTTCACTGCGGCGCTGGTCTAAGTCGCTCTGTGTCTGTGGTGGCTGCATACCTGTGCAGATACGCCGGTATGAGCCTCAGTGAAGCTGTGAACTACATCAAAGACAAGCGGCAAGGTGCATGCCCGGCAGATATTTTCTGGGCTGCAATAACCCAGTGGCTGCATCTGGATGTGCTTGGGCAGGATGGGCCGCGCAAGGGAAGTGGTGACAAATGAGCTTTAGGGAATTTGACGCAGAGAAGCACGACAGAGAAGAGCAGTTTGTGAACAAGTCGTTCATTTGGCAGGAGTTCTTGAAGGCGCACGGAAAGTGGCAAGGCGTGAGCGGCGGCATAGTTGACGCATGTGATTTATTCAAGGCGCAGACTAGGCATTTCAAGCCATATGGGAAGACCTGGGCAGAGGTCAAAGCTGCAGCAATCGAGATAGCAGATCGGAAGCCTGAAGAGACAAAGCTGCTACGCCAAGTTACTTACAGCTACGAAGTCGGTGTAGATGACCCAGATATGGCGATACCGATGCCAGCTGAGCCTGAGACGCCAGCGGAATGGCGGATGGTGTGCGCATCGTGGCAGCCAACTAGAATAGTCCAAGGTGAGCAGCACGGGCGCTGGGTGTGGTTCTGGGAAGGCGCGCAGAAAGAGCCGCTCGGATGAGTCATTCCCTGCAAGCCGCAACCAAGATCAAGCCCAAGTCCGCAAGCCGCGCGATCAAGTGCATATACGTGGGTAAGTGGAGCCCCAGCGATCGGAAGCTGCTGCAGCGCGCCTACTTCGACTCAGTACCGGACGCGCTGCGCAGGCTGATGTGGATTACCGTGCGCACCGTGTCTAAAGCGCTGCTGCTAGAGAATCTAAAGCAGCAGTAAGCACCCGGCAATCCAGCCATTACACGCCTACAAAACTGCTAGCACTTTATTGTCTATCTCGTTACTCTCTGACGGCCACAATGGAGGCACAATGAGAGACGTAGATGCAGTTACAGCGGCAGTAGCTTCACTCCTAGATGCCCTGAAAATACCGCAAGATGATAGGGATAGGCTGGCATTTAGCACGCCCCACAGAGCAGCTGAGGCGTTTCTGAAGGCCACCGAAGGATACGAAAAAAGCGCTGCGGAAATCCTGTCGGAAAACCTCGACTGCAACGGGCCTTACCGGGTGTCTTCATCGACGGCCATGCTGCAGTCAGTAAAGAGCATCGCCACATCCAGCACCTGCATGATCCACTTTCAGCCGATGGGTGTGGTTGTGCGGATCTGTTACATCCCGGCCCACCTTCCGAGCGGAGAGCGGCGGACGGTACCTGTCGGCAACTTGGCACGGCTGGTCAAGATGTATGCCAGACGGCTGACCAGCCCCGAGATCATCGCGCAATCGGTCGCCCAAGAGCTGCATGCGTGCATCCAAGCTCAGGGGGTCATGGTCCGAGTGGCTGCGCGGCACCACTGCAGCTGCGGCAAGGGCCAGTATGACGACGGCGTTTCGCTGTACTTCCTCGGGACGCTATCGACGGGCAACCAGCTACACAACGCAGCGCTGGAGCTGGTCAGTAGCAGGCAGAGGTAACGCGCCCGGCGTGCCCCATGTCCAAAAAGAAAGAACCAGCCAAGGCCGGTCTGCCAGCTGAGTACGACGCGATAGAACTCGACGACAAGTTGACGTTTCTTGCCATCGAGGAGCACCTAGCGCAAGGGTACGACGGGCGAGAGATACGGGCCAAGCTCATGCGTGGTCACGACGTGACGGACCCGGTGAGAGGCACGAAGGCATGCCCGCGCCCGTGTTTTATCCACCGGCAGCTGCCGTTTGTAGACGCATGCAAAATGCTAGAGCGCGGCCTAGCTCAGTTTCGGGAGTGCTCGACGGTCAGTAAAGAGCAGATCGTTGCCATGATCCTGGACTGCTACCGGAATTGTCTAGCACAGGGGAATGCGACGGGAGCGGCGCAGATTGCGATGCAGCTGGCCCGGCTGTGTGGCTTTACTGAGCTTCAGTCACCGGCGGTCACGAACCTGATCGCGAACATCCAAAACATGCCGCAAGACCCACGGCGGACACAGAGCGCTGACTACCAGATAGCGCACACCGCTCGGATGGCGCTGCTACCGCATGCGATGTCAGGAAAGGCAGGACCGGCGCAAGCTGTCATCGCGGCGACGAGCATGATCGCCGAGTCCTTTCCTGAAAATGACGGCCCGCGCCCAGAGTACGAGGCGGAGCTGGTCGGTAAGGTCCGCTCAAGGCTCGTCACCTTGGAGCACTTCCCCGGTGGCCCCATCGAGCCTATCGAGCGCAAAGACGACAAAGGCAACAACGTCCCAGCAATAGACGACTTCGCGAGCCTGCAGACCGTCGGCAAAAAGGAAGCCTAGTGGCTGCGCTTGGGGAGATACCCGGCCAGATCAAAAAGGCGTCGCTGGCTTTCGTCGAGTATCAGCGGCGGTGGCTGGCTGACAAGTCGCGTCTCAAGATCATGGTCAAATCCCGGCGTATCGGCGGCTCAGAGGTCGCGACGTTTTCCGGGGCCTGTAAGGCTGTCGGCTACGACGTATGCACCGGCATCTTGGACCCGTCCCA
>Ga0209097_10002644_pt1 | contig 14295 bp, 7 predicted proteins | sample AD_UKC052_MetaG_FD_184419 | JGI IMG/M metagenome (GOLD analysis project Ga0209097, IMG submission 184419) | Active sludge microbial communities of municipal wastewater-treating anaerobic digesters from USA - AD_UKC052_MetaG (SPAdes) (version 2) | ecosystem: Engineered > Bioreactor > Anaerobic >... | reverse complement strand
ATCAAGAGCTATGACTTTGGGCGCCGCCACCTCCGAGGCTTCGAGCGCATCGAAGGCATAGCTCTTGATGAGTTTGCGGAAAATCGCGCGGAAAGCGGTTTCGGTCGCGAGCAGTTCGATGCCGACGATACGGCCATCGAGGGCGAATGCAGCGCCCCTCTGACCCGGGACCGCAGCCAGCGCCGCTTCGAATTCGCGGAGACGCTCGCCATAGCTTTCATAGCCATCGCTGATGGCGGACGAGGCGCTCTCGACACGCATGCGGCTGAGCTTGTCAGACACGTCCGACCAGACTTCATGCTGGTCGGCGTCGAACTGTTCGGCAACGTAGCGCGGCCCTGACTCGCCAACAGCGCGCCGCCGTTCGTGCATCGCATTCATGCGGGACGCCTTGCGCGCCCGCGCCTTGGCAAACAGCGCATGGTCGGCGGTCTTGAAGCTGTGTGAGCTGTAGCGCCAGCGCCCCTGCTCCACGCAGGAGACCGGCAGGAGGATCTGGGCGCCTGCTGGCGCCAGGATCGAGGTGTTGAGGATGCGGTTCTGCTTCGCGCCGACCAGTTCTTCGCCATCCAGCAGCAGGACCGGAACAGCTGACCTGCTGAGGAAGTTAAGAACCGGGACCGAGCCGCTGTCGGATGTCTCGGTGACCTCCACCGATTTCGCGGCCAGAGCCTCATCGAGAAGGATGAACGCGTCCGCGTCGCTGCTAAAGGCAAACAAGGGGAAGATCTCAAGCCGCCCGTGGCGGCGAGGCTCTCCGATCGAAACACCGGAAAGAAGACTGGAAATGGCTGTCATCGTGCTGCTCCTCAAGGTTGGCCCATCGCCCCCAACGCCATTCCGGACACGGTCTTCCTGTCGCACCCTGTTCACTGCAGGGTTCGCTTGCGCGCCGAATCATCGCATTGCTAGATTGTTCTAGTTACATCACCCATCTACTTAGTGGATGCATCTAATATGTCGATGAAATGGCCCAAGTCAAGCGACGGCACAACGCGCACGCAAAAGCGTGGCGGCCAGGCCGCGGCTGACGCAGCGACGACCGGCAGAAAATCGAAAGAAGAAATTTTGAAGGATGCGGCGCTTGAGACGGCTGAGACGACTGGTCTTCCCTGGGCCACGATGGCCCGCCTGACGTTTCTGGAAGAATCGATCTTCTGGACAGACAGCGTGAACCGGAGGGACCTGATCGCGCGGTTCGGTATTTCCGAGCAGCAGGCGTCAGGCGACCTGACTCGATATCAGGAAATCGCTCCCGACAATCTCGTCTACGACAAGAGCGACAAGACCTACCGCGCTGGTGCGCGGTTTGCACCGCGCTTCCTGCATCCTGACACGGACGAGGTGTTGAGCCGGCTTCGTCTCACCGCAGAAGGCGCGGCGGAGGATCATCCACTCATCGGCTCGCTTTCACTGGGTATCGCGCCGGCGCCGGCGCGACCGGTTGAACCGGAGACACTGCGCGTCATCATCCGCGCGATACGCGAAGCACGGCAGGTGAGCGCGCACTACGTGTCGTTCTCACAGACCGATGGACGCATGCGTCGGATCGAGCCGCATGCGCTCGGCTATGACGGGTTCCGCTGGCACGCCCGCGCGCGTGATGCCGAAGATGGCGCGTTCAAGGATTACGTGCTGGGTCGTCTCTCTGGGGCTGCCCTGCTCGGCCCCGCCGAGGCGCCTTCCAGCACGGACCAGGACTGGCATGGCTGGGTGACACTCACGATAACGCCCAACCCCGGCCTGTCACCCGCGCAGAAGAAGGTCATAGAGCGCGATTATGGTATGCGGGGCGGCACTGCTGATCTCAAGGTGCGCAAGGCGCTGGCCTACTACACCAAACACAGGCTGGGGCTGGACCTCGATCCGAAGGCGCGCAGACCTGAGGACCAACATGTCGTCCTAGCCTCAAGGTCGGACAAGTGATGCTGGACCAATCACATGCGTCGCGAACTCAGTCTTGCTAGGGGCGAAAAACTGCCCCCTATTCACGGGTCAGGACTAGCGAGGGACTCGGACTCAACCACTAGCGAATACCCAAATCCCGATGCTCGAACTCTCCAGCACACTTTTGGCGCGATGCATCTCGATAGATCTCGAGGTTGATCCAAGATCGGCGCGCGTTTTCGCCTTCGCAGCAGTCAACAGCAACAAGTCGAACCCGCTAGTCTACCGAGGCGGAAATCCAGACGATGCCCTACAGAAGCTGGACGCCTTTGTCTCAGATTGCGATCATCTGATTGGGCACAACATTCTGCGGTTCGACCTGCCGCACCTTATGGCGCTACGGCCGCGCCTCGCAGCTTTGGGAAAGTCGCCGATTGATACGCTGTGGCTGAATCCGCTGGCCTTCCCGCGCAACCCGTACCACCACCTTGTGAAGCACTATCATGATGGCCGGCTTCAGACAGGACACGTCAATCATCCGGAGCGCGACGCACAGCTCGTTTTCAAACTGCTGGAAGATCAGCTTGCAGCATTTTCCCGGTTGAACCTCGAACATCCTGACGCGCTGCTGGCCTATCACTATCTTGCGACACGATCGGAAACTCACTCCGGATTCGACGCTGTCTTCAGAACATGCCGTACATGTCCGACTCCCTCCAGCGAAGAGGCGCGCGCCGCCATTCAACGACTCCTCGCCGGCCGAGCGTGTGCTGCCCAGACGACTGCAGTGCTTGAGCACGTGAGTGACCCGAACGAGGGTTGGCCACTGGCCTATGCCTTGTCGTGGATATCGGTTGCGGGCGGTGACTCGGTCATGCCGCCTTGGGTTCGTGCCCAGTTTCCTGACGCCGCGCGGATTGTGCGAGAATTGCGGGACTCGGCGTGCGGCAGCAACGATTGCGCCTGGTGCCGGGAAAAGAACGATCCCAAGCAGGCACTCTCACGATGGTTCGGCTTCGACAACTTTAGACCCCAGCCGATGGATGAGCATGGGCGTCCTCTCCAGGAGCGCATCGTTGACGAAGCCATGCGTGGGCGAAGCATACTTGGCATTTTGCCAACCGGGACTGGCAAGTCTGTCTGCTATCAGGTCCCTGCGCTCAGCAAGTTTGACAAGACGGGCGTTTTGTCCGTCGTGATCTCGCCTCTTGTGGCGCTAATGGCCGACCAAGTGCAGGGTCTAGCGCGCGTAGGCATCACCTCTGCGGTCACTGTGAATGGCACGCTGTCGTTGCCTGAACGCCAGCACGCGCTCGACCGCGTTCGATTGGGCGACGCCGCCATGCTACTGATTTCACCTGAACAGCTGCGCAGCAAATCTGTTCGATCCGTCCTGGCCCAGCGTGAGGTTGGCCTCTGGGTGCTGGACGAGGCCCATTGCGTGTCGAAGTGGGGCCACGACTTCCGACCTGACTATCGATACATCAGCCGCTTTATCCGCGAGTTCTCGGGCGACCGAACCCCTGCTCCGGTATTGTGCCTCACAGCGACCGCCAAACCCGAGGTCGTGCGGGACATTCGCGGGCACTTCAAGACGCGGCTCAGCGCCGACTTGCTGCTGCTTGATGGCGGCGCAGTCCGCACGAACCTCACCTTCAATGTGTTGCCAACGCAAAAGGAAACCAAGCTCTCCGACATACTTGATGCGATCGAAGGCGCGCTTCCGCCTGAGGGTGCATCAGGAGCAATTGTCTACTGTGCCACGCGGCGCGAGACGGAACGAGTTGCCGACTTCCTGAAGCAACAGAACCTGTCTGCCGAGCATTTCCACGCCGGCATGACTTCGGAAGAAAAGAGAGACATTCAGGAGCGCTTCAGAACTGGATCACTTCGGATCATCGCCGCGACAAACGCCTTCGGCATGGGCATCGACAAGCCAGACATCCGCCTGGTCGTTCATGGCGATATCCCCGGGTCTCTCGAAAACTACCTCCAAGAGGCGGGACGCGCCGGTCGTGACAGGGCACCGGCCAAGTGCGTTCTGCTCTTCGCGGAAGAAGATATCGAGCGCCAGTTCTCGATGTCAGCGCGGTCACGGTTGGAACGTCATGAGATCGGCGCCATTCTGAAAGCGCTCCGACGGATCGACATCAAGACAGGCAAGCGCGGCGAAGTGGTCGCAACCTCAGGCGAGATCGTACGATCAGAGCTGGATCGTGAGTTCGAGCGCGACAGCACAACCGATGACACACGCGTCAAGACTGCCGTGTCCTGGTTGGAGGAAGCATCGCTTCTCACGCGCGAGGAAAACCGGGTTCAGGTCTTTCCGTCGTCTTTGCGCGTTTCCACTTTAGAAGCGGCCACGGCGATCCTCAAGAAGTCAGAGATGACCGAAGCGCGCCGGAATCAGCTGATCAGCATTGTTCATCATCTGATGACTGCGCCACGCGATTCGGGCATTTCTACCGATGAACTGAGCAGCGTGACCGGTCTGAGCGGAAGCGGGCTCAACAAGGCCTTGACGGACTTGGAAACGCTCGGGATCGCACGCAACGATACAGCGATCACTGTGTTTTTGCATTCAGGCGTCGAGGGCCAATCCTCCCAACGCCTGGAACAAGCCTCGAGGCTCGAGGCTGATCTCATCGCACTGATGAGAGAACTGAACCCCGATGCAGATGTTCTGCAGCATTTCCCGCTTCACCTTCCGATCGCATGTCAAACCCTGCGCGATAAAGGTCACTCTGTCGTCCGTCCTGATATCATCGACAAGATTCTGGGTAGCCTGACGCAGGACGGGCGTGATGAGGACGGCGGCACGGGCAGCATTCACAAGCGCAGAGTCACATCGACCACAAGCATGATACGACTTCAGCGTTCATGGTCAGCGCTCGAACGCACTTCGTCTCTCCGCCGCCAGGCAGCCCGGCTCTTGCTGGAACATCTGCTTGGGAAGGTGCCGAAGGGTGTACGCGGCAAGGACATCCAGGTGGAAACCACTCTTGGTGATCTTGTGGCCTCGGTGAAGAATGACGCCGTCTTGTTCAGCGAAGTGCAGAACGCGACGAAGCTCACCGATCGCGCAATGATGTCGCTTCATGAGCTGGAGGTGGTGACGCTCGGCAAAGGGCTGACGGTGTTCCGCCCCGCCATGACCCTCTATCTGCGACGCGGGTCCACGCAGTTCACACAAAAGGACTATGCGCCCCTCGAGGAGCACTACGAGGAAAAGACCCTGCAAACGCATGTGATTGCGACGTATGCCAAGATGGGGATCGACTCCATCGACAAGGCCCAGCAGCTTTCTGAAGACTACTTTGTCTTGGATCGCGATACATTCGTGCGCCGTTGGTTGCCCGGACGCACGACCGAAATCCGCCGCCAGACAACCGGCGAATCCTGGCAGCGCATTGTCGAGGTCCTGGACAACCCTACCCAACAAAAGATCGTGTCCGACGACCGTGAGAGGACAAACGTTCTGGTTCTCGCCGGTCCAGGGTCTGGCAAGACACGCGTGCTCGTCCATCGGATCGCGTATCTTGTTCGAGTGAAGCGAGAAGACCCCAGCGGCATTCTGGTTCTGAGCTACAATCGTCACGCTGCGGCCGAGATACGTGATCGGCTGAGGAACCTGCTCGGAGATGACGCTCAGCACGTGACGGTCTCGACCTGCCACGCGTTGGCAATGCGCCTGGTTGGAGCGAGCTTTGCAAAGCGCCCCCCCGATGCGAGCTACTTCAGCAACGTCATGACGGAGGCCGTGGAGCTTCTCCAAGGTAATCACTTGTCGCCATCAGAGGCTGAAGCTCAGCGCGACACACTCATCCGGGGCTTTCGATGGATTCTGGTGGACGAATATCAGGACATTGGCCCAAACGAATACGCGCTGATTTCAGCAGTTGCCGGGCGTTCGCTTGACGACGATGATCTTCGCTTGAGTCTGTTTGCAGTCGGCGATGATGACCAAAACATCTACGCCTTCGCTGGAGCCTCAATCACCTACATTCGCCGCTTCGAAGAAGACTACAAGGCAAAGCCCGCCTTCCTGGTCGAGAACTATCGTTCAACACGACACATCGTTGAGACGGCTAACGCGGTGATCGCCGGCGCCAAGGGTCGACTGAAGGACTTCCACCCCATCACCGTTGATCGCCGGCGTGAGAAAGACGATCCGGGAGGATCACTCGAGAGACTGGATCCGGTCGCGAGAGGGCGCGTACAACTTCTGCATTGCTCTTCGGGCTCTGGCTCGCAGGCGGTGGCGGCCGTGGACGAGTTAGTGAGACTTTCGCATTTGATCTCGGAATGGTCTTGGGCACGAACAGCCATAATCGCCCGAAACTGGCGGCAGCTCGAGTACGTCCGCGCCTATGCCGAAGGGGCGGGCATTCCAGTTGAGATGGCGAACGAAAGGCTGCCGAGCATTTGGCGCCTGCGCGAAATGCAACACCTCGTTGACGCATTGCGACAGAGCTCTGATCAACTCGTCGGCGCGACAGAACTTGCCTCTGCGCTGCGAGGTTCGCCGCCAAATCAGTGGACCAAGTTGATCGAACACGGCGTGACAGAGCTTGGTCACGAACTGTCTGACAAGAAGATGCCCGCTTTGGACGCGGTCGAGTGGCTCGCTGAATGGGCGCAGGATACTCGTAGCGCGCAGCGCGGACTACTCTTACTCACCGCGCACCGGGCCAAGGGATTGGAGTTTGATGATGTGGTCATCATCGACAGCGATTGGGGCCGTCTCTCCAAGGATGAGGATCCGGACGCACCCAGACGACTGTTCTATGTGGCCATGACCCGCGCGCGACGGAGCCTATCCATAGTCACCGCCGGGGAACAAAACTTCTTGGATGCGGGCCTTCATTCCACCGTTCGACGGCACGTTATCCCAGATGCGAACGCCGCGTTGGCGGTTCGACGCAGATACCAGATGCCTGACGTTCAGATGGTGGACCTTTCATACGCGGGACGCCTTGACGCCGGAAACCCTGCCCTCAACGCAATCAAGGCGGCTCAGGTAGGGGATCCGATCAGCCTGACGCATGAAGGTGGAAGATGGCTGGTCAAAGATACAGAAAATCGAACCATCGGACGGATGGCGCAGCGGTTTGTCTTTCCAGAAGGTCTGCCACTCCTTCGGGGCACGATCGGCGCCATTATCCGTTGGCGCAGGTCGGACAGCGACGAGGCCTTTCAGAACAGCATGCGTCGCGATGAATGGGAGGTCATTCTCCCTGAGTTGGTTTTTGGCTAGGGCAGCTTGGGCGAGGGTGCACGATTGATGCCCAGACGGACGCCGAGAGGCGGAGGCTGGTGAATGCACACATGAGACGCGCACAACTGTGAACAGGCGCCGAAAGATGACCCCTCCGCTTCCCGCTAAATCAATCTTGAAAGGCGCCTATCGGCGTCGGACCCTTGCCGATTCACAGTCCAGGTGCATTCCCCACCCTTTCCGGCCATTTCCGACCATTTCCCGCTCGGTTCCCAAGCCATCGTTGGGGTGCAAGCTTCAATCGTAAACTCGAGAGAACCGAGCCGAGAACGAATACCTCAGATGAACATTCAGCGCCCTTTTGTCGGACCTATCGAATGTCTGCCCGTGGAAGAATGGGCAGTCCGCCTCCGCGTGAGCTCTGACCATTTTCGTCGGATTTACACAGGTCGCGTCATGCATCTAGGCGCCAATCTCAGAATATATGCCGCCGATCTCCACGAATGGCTTGACGCGCAGGGGGCTCAGGATTCCAACCAAGACTCGTGGAACGGCGTCGGCGAAACGCACGCTGGCGAAGGGAGGGAGAGGCCCCATGCCCAAGAAGGCTCACTTCGCAGGCGTGCAGCGCGTTAAGCAGCGCGACGCCAAGGGGAACGTCATCGCAGTCCGCAACTACCACCGCGCCACCAAAATACGCCTGCCCGACGACTATGGCTCGCCCGCTTTCGCGATCGCGTGGGCAAAGGCGGAGACGTCTGCCGCAGTGGTGACCAAAGCCGTCTCCCCCCGGGAGACTTACGGTGGGCTTTGCAGCGCATTCGCCGCGGACGACAATCCCGACTGGAGCAAGCTCGCCCCCAACACGCAACGTGATTATCGCAAGTGCATGGCCTGGATGAACCGGCAGGGCGCAGATCCCCGCCCCGCCGCCGGCCTCACGCAGGAACGCTGCGAGATTCTCCTCGACAAAGCGGTAAAGGAACTCGGCCATCGGCAGGGCGTGTACATCCTGCAGTTCAACCGCCGCCTATACGGCTGGGTGCTTGAACGCGCCGCTCGCCAGAAGATCTGGGGCGACAAGAACCCATGGGCCGAAATTCCGACACCAGCGAAGCCACGCGCGGCCATCGGCGCGATCAAGCGCAATCGGCCGTGGAAGCCGGAGGAAGTTGTTGAGGTGCTCTTCGCCGCGCCTCTGGGCTTGCGCCGGGCTTACGTATTGGGCGTTTCGGGGCTTGATGGTTCGACCATGGTGGGCCTCACCTGGGACGACTGGAACTCCAAGGAAGGCGGGTTTTCGGCAGAGCGGGTGAAAACCGGCGCGGAGGGCTACATCAACGTGCTGCCGCTGTTCCGCATGTTCCTCGAGGAAGGCGAGCGCCCCTCGGCTGCGATCGTCACCAATCAGCACGGCCAGCCGTTCAAAACGGCGAACACGCTGCAGACCCGTTCAAGCGACTTCCTGGCGGGGCTTGCGAAGAAGGGCGTTGTCGGTCCTGGCCTGACACTGCACGGGCTGCGTCACACTCTCGGAAAAGCGGTGGCAGAAGTTGGCGGCACGCTAGGCGCTATCCAGATGGCGCTGCAGCACGCCACACCCGCAATGTCGTTGCACTATTCGGCAGCCGCCGATAAGAAGCGGGCGCTGCGGGACACCACGTCCGCACTGGAAAACTGGTTCGGTTTGTCAAAAGCCGACGACGCGGTTAGTAAAACGACCCACTAGTCCGTCGAAAAAGTTAGCCAAAACAACGGTGAGGCCTCGTGGCGGAGTGGTGACGCAGAGGACTGCAAATCCTTGCACCCCGGTTCGATTCCGGGCGAGGCCTCCAATACCGGATTTCCCAACACAAACCGCGAAATTCGAACGATCCGGTTAGCATTAACCTCTCGTTTACCGACGCGGAGCATGTTGGCCCTGTCTTCCCTTGAAGACACCCCACCATCACCCAAACGCCTTTGCGGGAGCCTCTGGCTCCCGCCCTCTTCTTTTGCGTTGGGTTTCCTCGATTTTCCGTGTGAATAGTTCGCCGAAGCGACGAAATCCCGCTTCGAAAAGCGGCGACGCTATTGAACCGCAAACACTCGGCGGTTATACCCCCGCCTCCAACCGTGCTCCCTGATAGCTCAGTTGGTAGAGCATTCGACTGTTAATCGAATGGTCGCTGGTTCGAGTCCAGCTCAGGGAGCCATTCTACCCCTTCAAAAGGGCGGGCGCTGTGAGACATCCAGACCTGGCCTCCGGCGCGAAAACCATCGAGCGGAAAAAGACCAGAAGCGCCCCCGTGCGTGAACCCTCTGGCCATTGGCGCAATCGCTGGCAGGTCCCGCAACGATACGAGCACCTCGCGCGTGAGCAGGGCGCCCTGCCCCTCGGCGACGGCACATGGCTCGGCTACCGCCGCTTCCCGACCGAGAAGGAAGCCGAGGATCACGCGAACAAGTACGCGACCTACAACCTCTCGAATTTCGGCATCCGCTATCTCGGGACGGAATTTTTCCCCGACTACTGAGTCGACACACCGGTTGCGGAGTGGCCAGCGCGATCAAACAAAAACCCCGCCGGTTGCCCGGCGGGGTTCTGCATGTCTGGTTCAGGCAAAGCCTAGTGGCTGCCGCCCTGCTGGGTCATCTCGGCTGTAGCCGCATCCACCTTCGGAGCAGCCAGCTGACCGCTGGCGCGCATCTTCTGCATGATCTCCATGGCCTTGTTCATTTCGACCTTGCTGAGCATGCCGTCCTTGTCGGCGTCGACCATCGGCAGGTACTGAATGACCGACTTGAAGCGCGGATCGTTGCGGAACTCTTCCTTGGTCAGCTTGCCGTCGATGTTGTCATCGAGCGCGCCGAACAGGACGTTGCGCTGCAGTTCGTCGAACCATTCGTCATGGCGGTTGGTCGCCGTTTCACCCTTGAAGCGGAAGCGAGCGAAGGTGAACAGCATCTCTTCCGAGGTCTGCTCGCCGAAGGTCACGTGCTTCTTCGGATCCGGGTTCGACTTGTTGGCGTCCGAGTTGTCGTAAACGTAGTCCGCGATCAGCAGCGAGCCTTTCGGAACTTCGAGCAGGTTCTCGAAGTGGAACTCACGCTGCCACGAGAAGTCGTAGCGCGGCTGGTTCAGCAGCACTTTCTCCGCGCCATCCGGGTAACGGATGCGGAGCTTGGTGGAGTAGCAACGCGAATGGCAGTGCGGCTGCACGCCGAAGATCTGCGCGTCATGCGGGAACTCGAGATAGGCGGTTTCCTGGTGACGCTCCGCGCCCGCCGGGATTTCCAGCGAGAAGTCGGTGATGCTGGCCTGACGCATCATGTAGGTCGGCTGTTCTTTATAGAAGTAATACCCGACTTCCATCTTGTCCGTGATCGGCTTGCCGACCGGGGTGTAGTGCATCTGGTAAGCGAACGAGCCGCCCGGCGGCAGATAGATGCCGGTGTCGGCAGGCGTCAGGTTCGGCGCGCCGCCGGGGCCATAGCCGCCCAGAGCAACGTTCCACGAGAAGCCGCGGCCGTTGGGATCAACCTTCGGAATCCAGCCAGCCAGCGCGTGGTGCACGGTCGGCGTCGCGTTGGCGTAAGCCGTTGCTTTCAGCCATTTGCCTTCGGTGAACTTGCTCGGGATCGAGCGGTCCTGATAGTCGACGATGCCGCTGGCGGGCACGTCGAATGCCGGCACCTGGAGCACGAGATCCGGCTCACCCATCGGCCATTTCGGAGCAGGCTTGGCCGCATCCGGCAGCGGGTCAGCGCCCGTGCCGCGCGGTGCGCCGGCTTCGATCCAGTTGATCATGGTTTTGACCTGCGCGTCGGTCGGGCGCATGTCGTCGGTCCACACCGAGCCGTGGCGATCCGAATGGTAGGGAGGCATGCGCTTGGTGCGCAGCGCTTCACGGATCATCGGGGCCATCGCCTTGACGACTTCGTACTTGTCCATCGCGAACGGCGCCATGCCGCCCTGCGTGTGGCAGACGACGCACTTGTCCGCGAGAACCGGCGCGACTTCGGTCGAGTACGAGATGTTGGCGAAGGTCGAAGCCTTGGCGCGATCCGGGAAGTCCACGGCTGTGCCCTTGACGGCGACTTCCGTGACGCTCGGGGCCTTGCCGGCGAGAACAGAGTTCAGCGCGGCGGTCAGGTTGCCATTGGCAACTTTCTTGTCGGCGAACGAGTCGTCGATCGGGCCGTGATAGGCCACGGTCCAGCTCTTCGGATTGATGACAAAAGCTTCGCCCGTCTGCGTGACGCCGAGCGAGCGGCCAATCAGCTGGAGTTCGTCAGCCAGAACCGGCAGCGTGGCGGAACCCGGCGTGCCGTCGAACTTGTCGTGCTTCGAGTTGAGGCTGGAGTCGAGCATGACGAAGTGGACGTTCTTGCCCTTGAACTGCTCTTGCACCTTGGCCAGCGCAGTCTTGGCGCGCTCCGAAACCGCATCGCCTTCGGCGGCCGTCACGATGACCACGGCGGCCTTTTCCTTGAAGTAGTAAAGCTCGTGACCCATGCCGGTCTGGTCAGCCAGCATGAAGTTGTCGACGCGGCTGCCAGCCAGCGACGCTTTCGAAGGCGTCGGCGTGGGAGCGGCGATGGCGACAAGGGCCAGCACCGAGCAGGCGCCAGCCAGGCCCAACGCTGTCAAACCAAGCTTGTGGGAACGCTTCATGGGTTTCCTCCTCGCGCGCCATTCAGACGTGGCGCAGATTACAGCCTATAGTGATCCCGGTTGCCGCACACGGCAACGGGGGCGCCCCCACGGCGCCTGTCGTCAAATGTCAAATAACTCTTCACATTGCTGGTAGGTACGCGCGCGTTTCCCGCCTCAGCGCACCCCGAACCCGGACTGCTCGAAAGTCGCCCCGGCTGTGTCCGAATCAAGGAAGGCCAGAAACCCCGCCGCCCCACCCGCGCTTTTGCCCGCAATGACCGCCGCTGGATATGTGATCGGCGTGTGGCTATCGGCTGGAAACGTCCCTGAAACGCTCACAGCCCCACCCGCCGCCCTGGCGTCCGTGGCATAGACAATCCCGGCCGCCGCCTCGCCTGCCTCAACGAATCTCAGCGCCGACCGGACGTTCTCGGCCCGCACGACCGAAGCCTCGACCGCAGCCCAGACCCCCAGCTTCTCCAGCGCCTGTTTTCCGTACTTGCCCGCCGGCACACTCTCGGGATTGGCCATGGAGAGCTTCCCGCCCTTCAACGCGCCCGCCAGATCCATCCCCGGTTCAAGCGCGATCGCGATCGGCTTGTCCGACGGCGCAACCAGAACCAGCGTATTGGTCAGCAACGTCTTCCGGCTTGCAGGATCGATCAGCGACCTTTCCGCCAGATAATCCATCCACGCTTCATCCGCAGAGATAAAGACATCCGCCCCGGCTCCCTGCTCGATCTGCCGCGCCAGTTCGGAGCTGGCCGCGAAATTGAACACCGGCGCGGGATGACCCTCTGCCGCATACTGCTCGCCCAACTGCTTCATGACATCGGTCAGGCTCACAGCCGCAAACACCGTAACCGCCGCCTCTGGCGCCGCCGCCTCGACAGCCTTCGGGGCCTCAGCCGGTCCGCACGACGCAACCATCGCCGCAGCGAAGCCCATCGCCGCAACTCGCAACATCTTCAGCATCAAAAACCCCTAGAGCGCGTTAGACTTCACCACCGCCCAGGCAGTCGCGCCTGTCTCCAGCCGGAGATCCGACAGCGCTTCGGGCGTTATACGCGAACGAATATAGCCCGCATCGGTGTCGAGGGAAACCAGCACGGCACCATCTACTTCCCGATCAATCGCGACAACGCTGCCTCGCCACACATTCCGCGCCGAAATTCCGCGCGGTTCCTCCGCCGCGAGCAGGACGCTGTCCGCCCTCACCCACACGCCGCCACCCTGCCCGCCAGCCACCGCCCCGGTATCCACCCGCGCACCGATATCGCGCCGGTCCAGCAGATCAGCAAAATCCGGCCGCTGCATCGCATCCGCCGCCGCGCCGCTCGCGATCACGCGCCCGGCCTTCACCGCGACCACATGATCCGCCAGCTCCGCGGCCTCTTCCACCTGATGGGTCACGATCATCATCGGCAACGACTGCTCACGCGACAGATCCCGCATCAGGGTCACAAACGCCCGCCGCCGCCGCCCGTCCAGCGCAGCGAACGGCTCGTCGAGCAACAGCATCTCCGGCGCCGAAACGATGGCTCGCGCCAGCGCCACGCGGCTCCGCTCACCGCCAGAGAGATTGCGCACCGGCCGGTCCAGCAGCGGCTCGATCTCAAGCCGCCGCGCGATGTCGACCACGATCGGCGCATTGCGCGCCGCCGGCCGCCGCCGCTCGGCATACTGCAGGTTCCCCCGCACCGTGCGATGCGGAAACAGCCGCGCATCCTGGAACACCAGCCCGATGCCGCGCGCATGAGCGCCTACGCGCGTCTTCGCGCCCGCATCCTCCAACACCGCGCCGTTAAACTCAACGCGGCCCGTTTCCAGCTTGTGCAGCCCCGCGATCATCGCGAGCAGCATCGACTTGCCAGCGCCTGAAGGCCCGAACACCACGCTGATCCCGTCAGCGGGAATCTCGAAATCAGCGGTCAACCGGAAAGCTCCCCGCCGCACGACAGCTTCACTCAGCTTGAGGCTCACGCTTCGAGCCTCCGCCGCGCCCACTGCTGCAACAGCTCGGCCAGCACCAGCCCCGTGACCGCCGCCGTCATCGAGATCGCAGCCAACCGCATGGCCGTCGCATCGCCGTCGGGAACCTGCAGCGCGGAATAGATCGCAAGCGGCAAGGTCTGCGTCTGCCCCTCCACGTTGGATGCGAACGTAATCACCGCGCCGAACTCGCCCAGCCCCGCCGCGAACGCCGTCACCGCGCCCGCCAGAACGCCCGGCCACGCCAGCGGCAGAGCCATCGACCAGAACCGATCCCACGGCCCCGCGCGCAACACAGCCGCCGCTTCAAACAGCCCGCGATCGGTCGCCTCGAACGACAGCCTGATCGCCCGCACCATCAGCGGAAACGCCATCACGGCCGTCGCCAGCGCAGCGCCCTCGGCAGTAAACGCCAGCTGTATTCCAAACGTCTCGCGCAGCCACGATCCAACCGGCCCGCGCACGCCAAACAGCAACAACAGAAAGTAGCCCACCAGCACCGGCGGCAGGACAAGCGGCAGGTGGGCCACCGCGTCGACGATCCACTTTCCGGGAAATT
>Ga0209097_10002623_pt1 | contig 14374 bp, 11 predicted proteins | sample AD_UKC052_MetaG_FD_184419 | JGI IMG/M metagenome (GOLD analysis project Ga0209097, IMG submission 184419) | Active sludge microbial communities of municipal wastewater-treating anaerobic digesters from USA - AD_UKC052_MetaG (SPAdes) (version 2) | ecosystem: Engineered > Bioreactor > Anaerobic >... | reverse complement strand
GCGTAAAACCTTTCTGATTCTTCAATTTCATTTTCAACATTTTCCTTCCTCCTTGCATTTAGTGATTTTTTGTTTTTTAGTCGTTTCGCTTCCAATTCAACTTGAATTTGCAGTCTTTACTAGCACATTTTGAGCCAAAAGCAACAGAAATTATTTTGATTTTGATTGAAGATAAATTAAGAAGACGATTGATGGCAATTTTCTTCTTCTGATCAAGATCAAATGGCAGCAATATTAACGTTTTCTGGATTCCGGCACTCGTGACCTCGCGTGACCTTCAGGTTATCAGGTTATCAGGTTATCCGCCGGAATGACGAGGTGGTGACTTTTTACAAGTCCGTCATCAATGATGAAATAAATTGATTTTGCGCTTAAATGCTTCACGGTTTGCAGTCTCATCTACAAATTTTGTTGTTTCCTTAGGTGGTTTGTGGTGCGATTTGGTTGATTATGAGAATATTTTTTATCTATTAAAACCAGTGTTCGTGCTGCTCGATGTTTATAAGGTGAGAAGTTTAAATTCCCGAAAGGAAAATTAAGGAATGACAGGCTTCCTTGGATTCCCTACGGGTGGGACTGACATACCAGATATCTATTTATGCTTCATTTGATAGCAGTATGTTTTTAATGTTTTCAAGGACATAATTCAAATCATCAAAGATAGCCCCCTTCAGTGGGGATGCTTCAACTTTTCCTTTTAAATTATGATAATGATGTGGAAAAGTTTTTATCTCCGGATAATGAGGCGCATTGTCCCATCTTACAAGCGCGTGATCAGTAAAAAGCTGATACGAATATATCACTTCTTTTTCTGTTTGTATAAACCTGATATCGAGATGATACGATGATGGCAAAAGATTGCAGCGTAACCTCAATACACTCCGTGAAAAAATTTCATCGATAACTATAATTTTTATTGATGATACGAAACGACTGTATTTTAAATGTGCTATAATTTCAGATGCTTCAATATAATTATTCATTGCAGATAATCATTTTATTAGCATTGATCCAAGCTTGCCGCATCTCATTGGCGGCCTTCCATTCCATCCAGTCATCTTCTGTGTCAAAAGATGCATTATTTTTTATCTTTTCTGTAAATTGCTCGAAACCACAGCCATATTTTTTTGTCAATATCATAATAATATCATCATATTGCTCAATTTTGCGTCGGATATAGTCCAATGTCAAATCCGTTAATGCCGCTTTTTCATCTTTATATATACCCGATAATATAAAAGGTTTTGCTATTCCATGTAAAATTTCTTCAGCTTGCATCACTTTCCTCCCTTCAATCTCTTAAAGTCTTATGGCGCCTGCCCAAAATAACGTCTATTGTCATTAAAATATTTGCATCTTTCAATATTCTCCCCAAGTTGGTCAAGTGCCTCTCCCTGTCTGTGGATTCCCGACAGAGGATTTCGGGAATAACGGGTTTCTTTGGATTCCCGACAAGAAAAATCGGGAATGACAGGTTTCTGTAGCTGTTACCTGCCGAACACTTCCTTTAGTTCGATTTCAAGGCCGGGGAATATTTTGGATGAAAAGCGTTCGTCCCAGTTAAATATGTCCTGCCGGCCATATTGCCCGCCTTCAAGAATATACCGTTCCACTGTATCGTCCATGGGATTGATGATGATATATTCCTTCACTCCGAATCGTTCATAAACATCTTTCTTTTCTCGTTTATCCTTCAATGAAGTGGATGGTGACAATATCTCGATGATCAGGTCGGGTGCCCCCTGAATATTGGCCTCGGTGATTTTATTTTTGTCGCAGACAACGATCAGATCCGGCTGGACAATGTTTGATTCATCCAGGACGACGTCCGTGGGGGCATAAAACGGTTCGCATGGTTTGCCGCGAAAGTAATTTACCAAAGAAGTGGTCATTTGCATGGATATCCGCTGATGTTTTGTTGTCGGCGCCGGGGTCATGCTATAGGCTTCTCCGTTGATAATCTCCCAGCGCTCGCCATCCGGCCAGTTCTTGTAATCATCCCAAGTGTATTTTCTTCCGATTTTACTTGCTGTTGTGGTCATTTGGTCACCTATCGCTGGTTTAATCATACTGATTGAATCGCCACAAATAACACTTTTCATCCATATGCAGGCTCACATCTTTGAGCTATTCTTTGACTGTCTTCCCGGTGAAATCTTGATTTTTAAATAACATATTAACACTTTGAAGACAAGATGTTGTTGGTTTAAGGCTTGCGGTTTTTCGTGGATTCCCGACTGGAAAAATCGGGAATGACAGGGGCGCGGTTTAAAAAAACCGCACTACATAACAACAGGGAATGACATAGTGGGTTATGGATTCCACTCCTGACTTCTGAATACCTGGGCATTTGTTACGTTTCTTTGGTGTTTTTCAGGGTGGAGACGTCGATGTTGTATTTTTTTACGCGGTGCCATAGGCTACGCTGGTTGATGCCCAGCAAATTGGCCGCACGCGCCTGAACCCCTCCTGCCCGGCTTATGGCTTCGATGATCATGCCCTTTTCGATCTCGATTAATTTTTGATCCAGCGGCTGATCTTGTTTTGTGCTGAAGTTTTGATGATTGGGCAAGCCGGTCAGTTCCGGCGGCAAATGAATTTCTTCTATTGTATTTTCCGCAAAAATTGCCGCCCGCTCGATGACATTTTGCAGCTCACGGACGTTTCCCGGCCAGCCGTATCCAATCAGCGCCTGCATCACCCGATGATGTATTTGCAAATCCTTGCCGCTTGCCTTTATAAAATGTTCAACAAGAAATGGAATGTCTTCCATTCTTTCCCGCAGCGGCGGAAGGTGAATGGATAATACATTCAAACGATAAAAGAGGTCTTCTCTAAACGCGCCGGTTTTAATCATTTCGGCCGGATTCTTATTTGTGGCGGCAAGAAAGCGCACATCCACGGTAATTGTTTGAGATCCCCCTACCCTTTCAAATTTCTTTTCCTGCAAAACCCGAAGAAGTTTAGCCTGTGTGGCAGGCGGCATATCTCCAATTTCATCCAGAAAGATAGTGCCTCCGTCGGCCAATTCAAATTTGCCTTTCTTTTGCGCTGTTGCGCCGGTAAATGCGCCTTTTTCATGGCCAAAAAGTTCGCTTTCCAGCAATCCTTCGGGAATGGCTACGCAGTTAATGGTTATAAATGGATTATTCTTGCGGAGGCTGTGTTTATATATGCTGTCGGCTATCAGCTCTTTGCCCGTGCCGCTTTCCCCTGTGATCAAAACGGTGGAATCCGTAGGCGCAGCTTTGATAATTTGCGTAAAAATATTGCGCATGGCGGCGCCCGGGCCGATAATTTCCGGGAAAAGTTCCCGGGCTTCCACTTTGCCAAGAATATTGGCAACGCTTTCAAACACTTGATTGATTCTGCTTAAATCATCGGTGATGTTAACTTCTTCATCCGCCGGGACATCATACAAAACAGGCATTTTCTTTGCTTTTTCCACAAATTCGCTAAGCGGCTTTAGAAAGAGGCGCAAAATCAGCAAACCGGCCGCAAAGGAAATGCAGCCAACAACAAGCGATAAGGTGTAAATATTGATCAATAAGGAATGATGAAGCTTTTCCGGAGCAGCCGCCAGTTGATAGGCGGCAAAGATCCCCAAAACGGTTATTCCGGAAAATATTAAAGGGATTAAAATATAAAGGGTAACGTAGAAATTCTTTTTTTTCCCCATGATTACGTTATTTTTTAACCATTTTTGTCATGTCCCACATGGGCATGTAGATGGCCAGGGCAAAAAAACCGACAACGGCCGCCAGCCCCACGATTAAAATAGGCCCAATGGCGTCGGACAAGGCTTTGACGGCATATTCCACTTCATCGTCATAGTGTTTGGAAATTTCGGTGAGCATTTCTTCTATGCTTCCTGATTCTTCCCCGATGGCAATCATGTCCACCACCATGGGCGGGAAATAAGGGGCGGTTTTCAACGGAGCGGAAAGGCCGGAACCTTCTTCTATCTTTTCGCGCACATGATCAAACGAACGGGCAATGGCGGCATTATCGATTGTTTCGGATAAAATGGTCAAAGACTGCAGCACCGGCACGCCGCTGGACTGCAGGATTGCGAATATGCTGGAAAATCTGGACATAGCCGCTTTCTGGAACAATGGGCCCAAAATCGGCAGGCTCAAAAGCAAGCTGTCGCGGACAAACCGCCCGTTTTCTGTTTTAAAATACTGACGCAGACCTACAACAACACCGATAGTCGCCGTCAGCATTATGTACCAGTAATTTTTTAAAGCGACGTTCATCGTCAGCGCCACTTTGGTGGGCCAGGGCAGCTCGAGGCCGGTCTTGCTGAAAATTCCCACAAACTGAGGTATCACAAAAGTCAGCAAAACAAAAAACGCGATGCCCAGCGCTATCAGCACCATTTTTGGATACTGCAGAGCCGATTTAATATCGGCTCTGATTTTCGCTTCGTGTTCAATAATATAAATCAGCCGCTCTAAAACACTGTTTAAGTTGCCGCTCATTTCTCCCGCAAGCAGCATATTGCAATAGAGACGCGAAAAAACATTGGGGTGCTTTTCAAAAGCCTCCGAAAGGGAAACGCCATGCTGAATGTCGTAGTAAATGGTCTTGGCGGCTTTCTGCAAGGTTTTGCTTTCCGACTGAGACTCTAAAATCTGCATGGACTTGACAACGGGCACGCCTGCGTTGAGCATGGCCCGCAATTGCTTGGTAAAAAGGATTAATTCTCTGGGTTTGACTTGCTCAAACAGCGCTTTGATTTTATTCAACACAGCGCCGGCCTGATCTTCTTTTTCTTCTTCCAGTTTCAAGGGAATCAGGCCGCGCACCGACATGACATTGTTGGCAACTTGCAGAGATTCCGCGTCCAGCGTGCCTTTGACGGTTTTGCCGGTTTCGTCAATTGCTTCGTATTGAAAAAAGGGCATCTTGTTTCCTCTAAATTCTATCAGGTCATTACGGCAGTCGAGGCTTCTTCCAGGGTGGTGATTCCCTTCACTACTTTTTCGGCGGCGTCCTGTTTGAGTGTGCGCAATTTTCCCGCTTTCACCGCCACGCGGGTAATTTCCTGGCTGGATTTGCGCATCAGAATCATTTCCTGCATCATCTCATCATTCACAAGAACCTCAAAAAGACCGGTTCTTCCCTTATAGCCGGTATTTTTGCACTGATAACAGCCTTTGCCGCGCTGAAAATTGGCGCTTTGGGCTTCTTCCTGCGTAATTCCCAGGGCTTCGTATGCTTTTTGCGGCGGCATGTAGGCTTCTTTGCAATAAGGACATACGGTCCGGATCAGGCGCTGGGCAAACGATACCAGCAAAACGGATGATACCAGGAAAGGCTCGATGCCCATATCAACAAACCGGGAGATAGCGCCCGCGGCGTCATTGGTATGCACGGTGCTGAGCACCCGGTGACCGGTTTGGGCTGCCTGAACGGCAATGGCCGCTGTTTCGGTATCGCGGATTTCACCGACCATGATGACATCCGGATCCTGACGCAAAATTGAACGCAACCCGCTGGCGAAAGTCATGCCTGCCTTCCGGTTGAGTTGAATCTGGCGTATATTGTTAACCCGGTATTCGACAGGGTCTTCCAGCGTTATAATATTGACATCCGGCTTGTTGATATTGTTCAGGATGGCATACAAACTGGTGCTCTTGCCGCTGCCGGTGGGCCCGGTGCTTAAAATCATGCCGTAGGGCTTTTCGCTGACCATTTTGATTTTTTCCATGTCGGAAGGGATCATGCCCAGTCTGTCAAGCGAATAAACCCCGGCGCCGGTATCCAGCAGGCGCAAGACAATATTCTCGCCATAGATGGTCGGAATGGCCGACACACGAACATTGATTTCTCTCTTATCCAGTTTCAGAGTAAATCTGCCGTCCTGCGGTATGCGCGAAACGGTAATGTCCATATTGGAAAGTATCTTGACCCGGGCGATAATCGGCAGGAAAATCGATTTAGGCGGAGAAGGAACTTCGATCAGCCTGCCGTCAATGCGAAAGCGCAAGGATACGGAGTTTTGCTGAGGACTGATATGGACGTCGCTGGCGCCGTCTTTGATGGCCTGGGCAAAAATTGAATTGACCAGACGCACCACGGGCGCTTCACCTGCCATGTCCTGCAGAGAACTGATCTGCACCCCATCTTTTTCCGGTCCAGCTTCTTCTGCGGCATCATCCTGGGACTTTATTTCCATGTTTTCCATGACGTCCGTCAGGCCGGATTGCGTGCCATACAGAGAGCTGATCAGTTGATTGAGTTCACGCTCAGAACAAACCACCGGCTCAACTTCTGAATTGGTCAATACTTCTATGGAATCAAGGGCATTGATGTCAAGAGGATCAACGATGGCAACGGTCAGCAGCCTTCCTTTTTTACGCAGCGGCGCAATTTGATATTTCTGCGCGATATCGATGGGGATCAGCCGCACCAGATCCATATCGAGGGGATAGGCGTCGGGATGATATTTGCCGATCTTAAGCTGAAAGCTCAAAAGGTCAATAATTTGCGGCTCGCTGACAATGCCCAGGCGCGTAAGATATTGGCCGAGTTTTAAGCCTGCTTTCTTTTGTTCAATCAGGGCTTGCTTGAGGCGATCTTCCGTGATGAGACGATTCTCCACCAGCATTTCGCCCAACCGCTTTTTAACCTGCATAATAATTCACCCTAATAATTTTTAATTGTGACAATGAGCTCGTCGCCTGAAAACCTGCAGCCCGCTTATCATTTGCCGCGTACGACGAGCCCTAAAACATGGCATTGAAATAAATGGTGTCGCTCCCCCCACTGGAAAGGACACGAGCGTGGTCGGCAAGGTCTGAAGGCAGGCGTCGAATGGCTGTTTGGGCTTCTTTTGCATCGGCAAAGCGCCTGTCCAGGGCAATCACAAATTGCCGGCCTTCCCATTGATTCCACAAAGCGACAAAATGTATTGGAGGAATCGAAGCCAAATCTCTTTTTTCAATAAACGAATAATAAATATCTCCCAATTCCCGGCTTTGTTCCAGTGCAACAATAACGTCATTCTGCCCAAGCAGGCGCGTCTTTTCCACGACAGTGGGCACTTTAATGACCGCTCCGGATGGTACGTAATTTGGATTTTTAATCGAAGGATTGGCGGCAAGGAAGCGCGACGCCATATCCCTGCCGGTATCGCCATAAATATCTTTAAGAATCCACCAGATCGTCATCTTTCTTTTGACGACGATTTCTCCAAGATAATCGGGCATTTTTTCCGGTGTTTTGGCAGCTTTTTGATTTTCTTTTTTAACTTGCTCCGATGTCTTGGACAATTCGTGCTGCTTTTCTCTATCGTGCAGTTGCCCGACCTTGGGCACTCCGGCGGATAAGAGAGGCGGATTCGAAACTATCCTCTGGATTTTTTCCGAATAATTCCAGTAAACATTAACGGCAATCAAGCTGACCGCCGCAAGCAGTGCAACCGGCACCACCCGACTAACGCGCCAAAATGGGCGGCGATTTTCCTCACCCGTGCATTTTTGCACCAGCCACCATCCGGCTTGCCTCTTGCCCCGAATAATCAGCATCAGCAGCACCTGGTGACAAAGTGAAATAATTTTACGGGGATATCCGCCGGCATGCCAGTAAACCGCCAGCATTCCGCCCAACGTAAACAAGGAAGGCCGCGACGGGTCCTGACTGGCAACCGCAATCCTATGCTCAATCATCGCTCTTGTCTGCCGAAAGGAAAGCGGTTTTAAATTGCACAAGTAGTTGACACGATCCAGAAGATTGGCGCGGGCGGCAAGGTTTTTGCGAAATTCGGGCTGCGCAAAGATGATAATCTGAAGCAGTTTAAAGCTGTTGGTTTCGTAATTTAAAAATTCACGCAGGATTTCCAGGCAATCATCGGGAATTTTCTGGCCTTCATCGATGACCAGGGTAATATTTTTCTGATTCCCCACACCCTGTTCAAATAGAAAAGTTTTGATTTTCTCTTTGATTTGCCACTCGTTATCGTCTTCGGCAACACTGGACACTCCCAATACCGATGCAACCGTTCTGGCAAATTCCAGACGGCTTTCCACGGCCGGGTCCAGCAAAAGAAACGTTTCTACCGCCGGGGCGTCGCCGGCATCGGCCGCCGATAAAACCTGAATGAGCTTGCGGCAAAGGGTTGTCTTGCCGATGCCCACCTCGCCGATGACGATATTCAGGCCGCGCCTTAAACGAACAGCCAGCTCCAACCTTTGCAGACAGGCATTGTATTGCGGCGCCGCAAAGAGAAACTCCGGCTCCGGCGAATTGGAAAAAGGTTCCTTCTTGAATTCCAGAAGATTGAAATATTCCATGGCTTAGCTTTATTTTATTTTTTAGCTGTTTTCGCGGTTTTACTGACTTCCGGAAGAACCAATGACGCCTGAGACGATTCTTCATCCGGCTTTAAAATAGTCGGGGTAATAAAAATCAGCACTTCTTCCATGGCATCGCTTTTGCTTTCTGACTTAAAAAGATAGCCCAGCACGGGAATATCTTTGAACCATGGCCAGCCGCGATCACCCGCGCCGATGGTTTGTTTGGTTAAACCGGAAATTACGATGGTTTCTCCATCCTTAACGATTAGTACGGTTTGCGTCTGTTTTTTGATGATGTAGGGATCGCCCAAACTTGATTTCCGTGTCATATCCACTTCATCTTTTTTGACAAATATGGTCATTTTTAAATTTTTGCCGTCAATGACGTGCGGTGTGATTTCCAGCCGCAGCACAACATCTTCAAATTTGGTTGTCTGTGTCGGGGCGCTGCCGCTCGATGATTCCAGCGTCGTAAAAGGAACTCTTTCGCCGTTTTCCGTAAAAGCCTTCTGATTATCCAGCGTGGTGATGGACGGACTGGAAAGGATGTTGAGTTTGTTGTCCTGCTGGAGAGCCTGAAGCTGCATTTCCAGAATGTTGCCGCCAATTTTTCCGATGAGCAGGCCTAAAGATCCTGCACCCGCCAAGGTGTTAATATTGGAAATCGGGAAATTTCCTGCAAAACCCTGACCGGAAATTCCGGGTGTGCTGTTTGTTGGAGTATAACCACCCGCTGTGGGATCGACGGTTGTGCTGCCCGATCTTCCGCCTGGCGTGATGTAATGATAAGAATCCTGAATATTCCCTTTATACATTCCGCCCCACATCACGCCCAAATCGCGGGCAACGTTTTTTGATGTTTCCACGATATGCGCCTTGATTTTAATCTGCGGCGTGGATTTGTCCAGTTTTTCAATAATAGGAATCATCTTGGCCAGATCCAGGGAAGTGGCGGATATAACCAGAGAGTTGCTGTGTTCATCAAGCACTACCGACCCGCGCACCTTGCCGTCTTTATCTTTGGTGAGGAAATCCTGCAGAGTCTTTTCCAGCTTTTTGCCGTCGGCGTAGTCAATTTTAACCACTACCGGATCCATCAGCGGCTCGACCCATTGAATGTCGCGCATCTGTACTTTCCGCTTTAAGTCCTGCTCCATGTCTTCAGTGGTCATCACGCGGATGACATTTCCTTCCCAGGTATAAGATAAACCATGGGTTTTTAACAAACCGGTAAAGGCCTGATCCCATGGAACGCCTCGGAAATCAACATTCACTTCCCCTTTTAAATCGTTCTTCACCAGCAGGTTGTAATTGACAGCACGGGCCATGGACCGAAGAACGGCTTTAAGTTCGGCCTGGCGCATGGTCAAAGTAACCGGTTTGGTCGTCAGTTTTTTGGTTGATTTCCCTATTTCCGCAGATGGCTGAGTTTTTTGGACCGGAAGCTCCGGCATGTCCAATTTTTTAGATTTTGATTGCGGAGAATGCCCCTGTGACGAATCCGCCAGCGTATTCCATTTTTCAAAAAAAGGATCCTTCTTGGCGTTTTTGGTATCTCCGGCGCACCCGATAAAACACGTCATCATAAAAAAGACGATGACTATTGTATTCATTAATATAATAATTTTTCGTGATTTCAAGACAATAACCTCCTTGTCTTAATCCTTTTATATTATTCCTGTATCGGCACGGTTAATTCGTCCCCTGTATTGCGATTGACAACGACAACACGCGACGGGTTTACACTTTTTAACACATATCCCTCAATATCCAGCGACTCTCCGCTTTCATACTCCGCACCGTTGATAATGGCTATTTTTTTTCGTCCGGATTCCATGTAGCCGAAATAGATTATCTTTGCTGCATTGGCGACGGCGGGGGCGCCTGCTTCTTTTCCCGCAAATTCCCGATAAGAGGCTTTTTCCCAAAACGGGCTTTTGTCCCAGTCTGTTTCCGCTTTTTTTACGATATAGGCTTCGGCGGCGGATACTTGATAACCGGCTACATCGCCGCCTGCCACATTGGCGACAGATTCCGTTTGCGCGGCAGTCGCTTGTGTTTTGGCTTTTTTGGCCGCCGGACCGGCTATCAGCAATTCATAGGCCGCATACAAAGCGAATATAGCGGCGACAGCCAGGATGATAATTTGTCTTTTTTCCAGTTTTTTCATTCTTTTGAGCGCTCCGGTATCAGGCCAGGGCAATCCATATCTTTAATTTAAATTCCATGCTTTCTCTGTCTTGCCTGATGCTGATTTCCTCAATCTGTTCAATGTAGGGCAAGGCCCCCAATCCGATCAGCAGTTTTCGAAAATTGGAAAATTCTCCTTTAACCGTTGCGTTGTATAAAAAACTTTTTGATTCGCCGGTCATCGTTTTGGTATCCAGGACTAAAGAAGCGGTCATCAGTCCGGATTTTTCGGCCTCCAGGCGGAAAGCCTCCGAAAATTTGTCCACATCCTGTTTGGCCAACTTGGCCCCGGCCGGATTGGGCAGGATATATGCCGGTTTTTTTGCCTTGGCACTCTTCAGAAGCTTATAAGCTTCCGCCAGTTCCTTTTGCTCGTCTATCTGGCGCTGAACAGTTTCCGTTTCCCGGGCACTACCGGCGTTATACTGATATAAAGGAATAATCAGCAAAAGAACGACGAGGACGATTATGCCGCCGTAAACCACCATCTTGCTGACGCTTTCGGACGGAAAAACATTATTTAGTTTCTTGAACATCACTAACCTGTTTTCATTTTGATTGTAAATTGCAGTATTTCTTTTTTTCTGAATTCCGACCGACTGCTCTTTTGTAAAGCTGCTCCGGAAAAAATCGCCGAATTATCAAGCTTTAAAACATATTGAGCCAGAAAAGCATCCAGCTCCGTTCGATTGCCCATCACAACGCCTTCGATCATTATACTTTCGCCGTCCGGCTTTGCATCTTTCTCTTGCTTTTGTTCCGGTTGCTTTTGTTCCGGAATGCCGCCTTCATGCGGGAATACGATGAGGACATTGGTCAATTTGATGTTTTCCGGCGTTAAAGAAGCCAATTCGCCAATCAGCGCCATACCTTTGTATTTTTTCGAATACTGCCGGCTGATTGCATTGCCGGCTTTAATTTCTCCGGCCAGAGCGTTGACTTTATCCCTGGACAAAAGCGGCTGAAAAAGGGCCATTTGTTTTTCCAGTTTTTCCTTTTTTCCGGCAAGATACCGGTTTTCAATTACCTGAAAAGCCAGAACAGTCAGACAAATTGCCAGAGAAACGCCGAAAGCGGCAAAGATAATCCGGTTGATCCTCGTTCTCATGACTTCTTTGTTCTTTTCCAGATAAGTGAAAATGGCATTCGGTGTGTGCTTTCGGTCGGATAAGGCCAGTCCGATCGCGGTGCCCATGGAGATTCTTTCGTTCAGACTCAAATGATTCGCGGCTGTTGCGTCGTTTTCGACCTGAAAAGGATCAAATAATTCCCGCTTGATGTCCAGTTGTTCGCCGATTTTTTGCAGAAGATGGTTGTAAAAAACTTCCATGGCGGATGAAATGTAAATTTTTTCTACTTTTTCAAAACCGACCGATGTGGCGTAATATTCAAGTGTCCGTTCAACCTGGCGGGTCAATCTTTCCATGGCCGGCGAAATCATCTCTAAAACCGAGCTGTGCGTCCAGGAAAAACCGTCTTCGTCCGTGATGGTTTTTTCGGGGTCGGCGCACAGCTCTTGCAGGATTTGTTTTTCGCGCTCGCTGTCCACTTTCCTTCCGGGAATGGCTGCAACGATGGATTCTTGGATCGCCTCTATCATGCTGCTGATGCCTGTTTTGATGCCGCGTGTCATCACCAGGTTGTTTTTGCTGAAAATGTCGATCCGTGAAAAATCAATCCCAAAATAGAGACTGGCAAAAACATCTTCTCCCGCGGCAATCCAATTTGTTCGAAAGATGTTTTGAATGGCAAAAGGTACAATGGTAATGCCGGCCAGATTAATTCCGACTGCTGAAAACAGGCTTTTAACTTTTTCTACCCCGGCCCGCGGGGCGCTATAGAACATCACGGAAGTTTTGGGAACACCCTGATCATTAATCTCGCCCTGAATTTCATAATCGAAAATCATGGTCTTTTCATCAAAGGAATTTTCTTTTTTGGCGGCCCAAAAGATAACATTATCCCTCTGATTTTTAGGAACGTTGGGAATTTTCAGATGGTGAACATTCACTTCCGCTGCGCTCATCATGGCCCAGATGTCGCATTCATCGCCGGGACCGGCAAATTCGTCGATGGCTGTTTTCAGCAAATCATTAAATTCCCGTGATTCTCTTTTAATTTTCTTGCTGAATTTTACTATTTTTTGATCAACCAAAAGCGGACGGCCGTCGGAGGCATTGGTTATTTTGGCCAGACGGATTTCTTCCCGCCCGATATCGATGCCCACCGTGGCGCGGTGCTTGCCCGCAAACAGGCGCGGAAAGTTAAGCGCAAATTTATCTGAATGCTTTTGAGCAGAGGATGATTTTTTTTTTGCTCGATCGTCCGACCCGTAAGATAATTCCTGAACTCCGCGAATTACATTTAAGAGTCTTTCCGTTGAGTTGGTGTCGTCGTTGGTTTTAGCCAAGCATTTTCTCCAAATGTTAATAAATGCTGATTTTATTTATCATTCTTCTTTTTTCAATTCAAGCAATATTTCTATTTTTTTTACGTGTATTCAATTATATTTTTTTGTCCTGGTAAGTAATTTCCGGCATCTCTATTGCCGCACACTGGAATAAGGTTGCGTTGGCCGCTACACGATCTTTTCAGTTTCCGCTATAATCTCAAGCAAATCATCACTTTCATCAATTACATAATGTGAAGGATCTTGCTCTGCGTTTAAATCCGCGTCTTCAGACCAGAAATTACGCTTTTCAGCGGCTGCGGCGCCGCCGGACTTTTGCGACGCGAATGAATGTTTTGGGGTTTCCGGAGAACCGGAAAAGATATCAAAAAAGGTCAAATCGGAAAAATATTCCTCCGGATAAGCGGCTGTGTACTTTCCCGGTTTGAAGTTTAGGAGTGGATTCTGATATTTATCGCGCAGTTCAAGATATTCATTTATATAGCGTTCCTGGGTAAACATGCCGTCCGCTTTGCCGGTGTGCAGGGCATTTTCGATCTGATAAAGCTTCTTTTCCCTAATAATTCCTTTTATTTGCTGTGTTCCCCGCAGGATGGAAAGCACCGGCAGACTGAAACCGATTTTTTCCATATAAACAAGTTTTTGCACGATAATCCAGGAAATGGTTGACGCCAGTTGATGACGAAGATACTCCTCCGCTTCCGGCGGAGCGGAATTGATGATTCGGTAAAGGGCGTCCTCCATATTGGTCGCGTGCAGTGTGGCAATGACCAGATGGCCGGATTCCGCGGCGTTTAATGTCAAAATTATGGCCTGCGGCTCACGCAGTTCTCCCACCATAATGATGTCCGGGTCGGCCCGCATGACGTCGATCAGACCTCTTTCAATGGTCGGCACGTGTGTGCCCACTTCGCGTTGCTCAATAAATGATTTTTGGGACGGAATCCGGTATTCAATGGGATCTTCCAGTGTAAGAATATGCGCCGCCCGTTTTTGATTGATATCGTTCAGCAGGGAAGCAATGGTGGTTGTTTTGCCGCAGCCGGTGGTTCCGCAAATCAGGATCAGCCCTGATTTCTGATCGCTGATCTTTTGCAGGGATGGATGAAGGTTTAGCTGGGCGATGCTCGGAATCACACCCGGCAACAGGCGGATGGCCAGAGAAGGTCCGCGATCGGTATTGAAAACATTAATGCGAATACGCACGTTGTTTATAGTTGTCGCAAAATCGACGGACCAGCGCTCTCTCAATATATTGATGTTCTTAGGGTTCAGTAAAGACTTCAGGAGGGCGTTAATTTCCTCGTGTGTCCATTTGTTTTTTTGATCAAACTTTATAAAACCGTCTTTCCGGTAAATAAGCGGTTGGCCGCCGCAAATGTGAACATCAGAGTAGCCGCTTTGGGCGCAAGAATTGATCAGGTCAGCAAATCGTTTGTTCATAAACTTTATTGTCACTACTTTAGTGATA
>Ga0209097_10002613_pt1 | contig 14406 bp, 5 predicted proteins | sample AD_UKC052_MetaG_FD_184419 | JGI IMG/M metagenome (GOLD analysis project Ga0209097, IMG submission 184419) | Active sludge microbial communities of municipal wastewater-treating anaerobic digesters from USA - AD_UKC052_MetaG (SPAdes) (version 2) | ecosystem: Engineered > Bioreactor > Anaerobic >... | reverse complement strand
GGCGATTGGGCTGAGCGCCAAACCAAGATGATGCTGCAAGAGCGGGAGCAAAGCAAATGAACGTCAATCAACTATTGCGCGTAATTCGCGAGAGGAGTCGAACGTCGTTCGTCGCGGGCGTGCTGGGGAGTATGCTGGTCGCCAGTACCTCGTTTGCGCAGAACGTAATTGAGGACGTAGCCGTCGCCAAAGGCGCCGCCGGTCGAACCACATTGACTTTTTCGTTGAAAGACGTGCCAGCGGGCGCGCCGTCGGTGTTTGCGATTGCGACGCCGCCCCGGTTGGTTCTGGACTTCCCCAACACAACCAGCGTAGGTAAAGCCACTAACGACGTGACGGACTCCGTTCTCAGGAGTTACAACGTTGTTCAGGCGCAAGGTCGCACGCGCGTAGTGCTCAATCTGACGAAATCACAGTCTTACGAGATGAAGTCGGACGGAAAGAAACTTTCCGTTGCTTTGTTTGACGCGCCCGGCGCTGCTGCGGCGGATTCTGCGCCAGAAGCGGGGCGCTTCACTGGTGCGGCGAAAGCCGAAGGCGCAACGTTTGGTTTGCGCGATGTCGATTTTCGACGAGGGCCGGGCGGTGAAGGACGCATCATCGTCGACCTTTCTGATCCCAACGCTGGTGTAGACATAAAACCACAAGGCAAAACCTTAGTCGTGGACTTCCTGCGAACGCAAGTTCCGCGCAATCTCGAGCGCAAGTTGGATGTGTCTGATTTCGGCACTCCTGTCGTGCAGATTGATACGTTCGCGCAGGGAAGCAATACACGCATGGTGATTGAGCCACGCGGGCTCTGGGAGCACTCTGCGTACCAAACGGACAATCGTCTGATCATCGAGGTCAAACCGATTGTTGAAGACCCTAACAAGTTGACCCAAGGAACTCGGATTGGTTACAAGGGCGAGAAGCTCTCTCTAAACTTCCAAGACATCGCCGTTCGTTCTGTCCTTCAAGTGATTGGTGATTTCACCGGATTGAACATCATAGTTTCCGATACGGTGACCGGAAACGTAACCCTTCGTTTGAAAGATGTTCCTTGGGATCAAGCGCTTGATCTCGTGATGCAGGCGCGATCGCTCGACATGCGCAAGAACGGTAATGTCGTTTGGATCGCACCGAAAGAGGAATTGGCTCTTAAAGAGAAACAGGAACTCGAGGCCAAAGCGCAGGTTGCGGATATTGAGCCCTTACGGACTGAAATTTTTCAACTCAATTACCAGAAGGCAGAAGATGTGCGCCTGATGCTCAAACCGAGTGGCGGCGGTACAGGTGCTGCAGCCGGTGCCGCCGGCGGAGGGGTTCTGTCGAAGCGCGGCAACGTGTCAGTCGACGCGCGTACCAATATCTTGGTCGTGCAAGACACGCCGTCGAAGCTCGCAGAGGTGCGCGCATTGATTCAGCGGATCGATATCTCCGTTAAGCAAGTGCTGATCGAGGCGCGAGTGGTTATCGCTGACGACAAATTTAGTCGACAGCTCGGCGCGCGATTTGGCGTGGGTGCAGGCGTCTACAACAACGGACGAAATATTGGAATCTCGGGTACACCAATTGGCGATCCAAATCAGGCCAATATTCCTGGCACCGGCATTGCAACAGGTTTCTCGCCGTCGAGCTACTACTGGCGTATCAAACCGGACACCACCACAGGGGGCGTGACAGGCGAGTATATTAACTCCGTGCCGTACAACGTTAACTTGCCGGTGACCAATCCAGCCGGTACATTGGCGATGACATTCCTAAATCTCGGCAACGGCAATCTGGTCAATCTTGAATTGTCCGCCGCCGAAGCGGCGAACCGCGGCAAGGTGATTTCGAGCCCGCGTGTCGTCACGGCGAATAATCAAAAAGCATCGATTTCACAAGGTCAGGAATACACGCTGCGTGTTTCTGGTGGCGTTGGCGGCCAGTCGTCTGCGATAGTTATCAAAGCGGTATTGGGTCTTGACGTGACACCGCAGGTGACGCCGGATGGACGGGTGATTCTCGACGTCGAAGTGAAAAAAGACTCTATCGCTGGCTTCCAAGACGGTAGCCCAATCGTCAACACGCGTCGCATCTCAACTAAAGTCATCGTAAACAACGGCGACACAGCTGTTCTGGGCGGCGTCTACGAAGAGACGATTACCGACTCAACGGACAAAGTGCCGGTGCTGGGCGATTTGCCTGCGGTCGGCAACCTGTTTAAGCGTACGAATCGTGGAAGCGACAAACAGGAGTTGCTGATCTTCCTGACGCCAAAGGTCATTGCCGATACCGCCGGGACGGTAAACTAGCGTTCAGCGGGTTTACTGCTTATGAAAACGCGGCGGTTGCCGCGTTTTTTTTGGCCAACAGCGAGTTGACGTGAGCGTTAAGAAAATATTTCTGATCGGACTGATGGGTTCGGGCAAGACGACCATTGGCCAGCTGCTTGCCAAGCGCGTTGCTTTGCCCTTCGTCGATTCCGATCACGAGCTCGAGCAGCGGACCGGCGTGAGCGTAGCGACTATTTTTGAAATCGAAGGCGAAGCAGCGTTCCGCGCTCGGGAGGCTGCGATGATCGAAGAATTGACGCAACGCGACGGGATCATCCTGGGTACTGGTGGCGGAGCGGTGTTAGACGCGAACAGCAGGCGCGCACTTCATTCACGCGGCACTACTATCTACTTGCATTCGACGCCCGAGACGTCGTACGAACGCGTGCGCCGCAACCGCGACCGACCGCTACTTATGGTGACTGATCCGCTAGCCAGACTGCGTCAACTCTACGAACTGAGGCATCCGCTGTACACAGAAACAGCGCACTATATCGTCGAGTCGTATCGCGATCGTCCTAACGCAGTGGTCGGTGAGATTCTTAATCTACTCGACAGATCGGCATCTGCGATCCCGCACGTAGCTGACGAAGCAGCTGACCACTAATCGTGTCCTAGGGCGTCGGTTCGGTCGCGCACGTCGCGCAGTGCGCTGTTGACCAACGCGAGTTTGCGCACCGCAGCAAAGCGAAGCACATCTTTGTTCGCGCAGTGACAGGCCAGTGCGGGCTTGGGCCCATTTAGGCGCGAAGTCGACTTCCCCGTGAAACCACTCAGAGCTCCCATCTATCCGTCGTTCGAGCGAAAAAGCTGTTATCACTCAAGCTGTGAACGTAGAGCCGTGCGCACCGGATAACAGGTTGTGGGCTCCCGGTCGGGCGCTGCCCAGACCGAGACGTAGGTACGTACTATTATGGGGCAGCAATCACGCACTTGATTTCGGCGGTCACAAGCTTGCCAGCAGTCGCGTCGAGGTAAGCTATTGTCGCGGTTTCGCCGCCAAGCAGCGTCAACCCGCGATTGGCTGGCGCAGGGACTGGCGTAGGAGCGACGGCTGTGTTACCCCACCACTGACCGGTGGCGCTAATTGCACCAGCGCTCGTGCTGTACGCGCCGCTCCCGCTGCCCCCAATCACGGAGAACTTCACTGCGCGCGCATCACAGTTGCCATTGACGAGAGGTTGAGCGGTAAAGGCCACCGTTTTCGGAACAATTTCGAGTGTTGGCAATGGCGCTGCAGCTGGGCGATCTTCTGTGCCCGCTTTGACAATGTACGTGACGGATGCATTGCGGCCCGCCGCGTCTGTGATCACGATGCTGGAGCTGTAGTCACCACAACTGCTCGACTCGAATGACGATGCTGTGAAGCTACCCCCGGAGCGCGTAACAATCACTGGATCAGAAGTGATGCCGCCGACTGACAAAGGTATGGCGTTGGGCAACGACGAACGGATCGAATAGGGCGGCGTACCACCGTAAACGAGGTAATCACCCGCCGTACCTGGGCACTCGTTCTTGTATTTGCCGGACGCCGTGTATGTACTCGGGAAAATGCTCAAGATCGCCGACCCGTTAATCGCTTGAACGATGGAAAAGGCGCTGTCGACCCGATTGCCGCTGATCACGTCTGTTGCGCGAATCAGCGCGCTCTGAGACGGAACACCCGCGTCCATGCGTACGACGGCGTCTGCTTTGCCGTTCTGGTCGGTCACGATCGTGATGGTTTTCGCGGCGATTGTGCCGTTTTGGTCGACCAAGAAGTTGTACGCGCCCTGCACCACGTCGAAGCGGATTTGGCGGTTTGGAAGCACCGACGTTGCTGAGGACCGGATAGTGATCGACGCAACACCGCTTTCGCCCGAGCAGATTGCTGCTTTGTCGAGAACGCTCGACGTGGCGCCAGCACACGTAGAGTTACTGGTCTGTGTCACCGTGAGCTGGCCAAGTAGTGGCGATGGCTTGACTACAACAGCGACCGTGCTGGTGCGTCCCAGCGAGTCTCGAATCGTAAGCGTCACCGGTGCTTCCGCTGAGATCGCGTTCGCTACGAGCGTGACCGCGGCGCCAGACACCACTTGTGCAACAGGAAGCACGACTGCGTCTGACGTGAACACCTGAAATGGGCCAACGCCGCTCGTAATAGTCACCACGGCAGGGGTGCCGGAGTAGATATTCAGCACCGTTGGGTTAACGGTGAGCGACGGAGGGGTCGGAGCCGCAGCAAAGGGGTCGGCGGCACCGCCGCCGCCGCAACCGGCCAGAAGGGTCGTCGCCGCGAGAACCACTGCCGAGAGCAGCGAACTAAGAGAATATTTAACTGAAACCACAATCGGCCTTTCTAGCTATGACAAGCGCGCAAAACCAGCGCGCAATCAATACGTTATACGCAATTTCTAGATTTAACCGCAAGACAATGGCATAGCGCAAGCGCTCGCTGTGGCAACCGCTAGGCTGCGAGCAGCAAAACAACATTTCTTCGCGTTGCAACAATTTGAATATTTCGATAAACTATGCGGCCCGCGAATAAAACTATACCGTTTTTGCATCGACCGCAGCGACCGCCATCGGGGTGGTAGTGCGGTCGCCCGCATAGCTTGGAGTGTGTTGACAGTGAATATTGGAATGCAAGCGTCGACTGAGACGAATGAGACTTACAAGCCGAATGCACAGGGGCTCTATGACCCGAAACATGAGCATGACGCCTGCGGGATGGGGTTCGTTGCCAACATAAAAGGCCGCAAAAGCCACGACATCGTCGAAAAGGGCCTCAAAGTCCTCGAAAATCTGACGCATCGTGGCGCGGTGGGCGCGGACAAGCTGCAGGGCGACGGTGCCGGCATTTTGATCCAAATACCTGATACTTTTTTCCGTCGCGAATGCGGAAAGTTAAAGATTACGCTTCCGGCGGTGGGTCAATACGGCGTAGGCATGGTGTTTCTGCCGCAGGAGCCCGCTTCGCGCATGGCCTGCGAGCAGGAAATTGAACGCGCGATTGCCGCCGAAGGCCAGGTGCTGCTCGGGTGGCGTGACGTACCCGTTAATGACTCCGGTTTTAGTGATGGCGTGCGCGCTATCGAACCCGTGATTCGGCAAGTGTTCATCGGTCGCGGATCCAAGGACATGGATCAGGACGCACTCGAACGTAAGCTCTACATCATCCGTAAGAGCTCCGGGCATGCGATTCAGGCGCTGAGACTGCGTCACGGCAAAGAGTTTTACGTCCCGTCCATGTCGACGTTGACGATTGTGTACAAAGGCATGCTGCTCGCCGATCAGGTCGGTGCTTTCTATCTCGATTTGCAAGACCCGATGTTGGTCACCGCTCTGGCGATGGTGCACCAACGCTTTTCGACCAATACGTTCCCGACGTGGGATCTCGCGCATCCGTTTCGTATGGTGTGCCACAACGGCGAAATCAACACGTTGCGCGGCAACGCCAACTGGATTCGTGCGCGTGAAGGAGCGATTGCATCAAGCGTCTTAGGCGACGATTTACCCAAATTGTGGCCGCTCATTTATGACGGCCAGTCCGACACCGCCTCGTTCGACAATTGTCTAGAGCTTCTCGTCATGAGCGGGTATTCGCTGGCGCATGCTGCGATGCTAATGATTCCCGAAGCATGGTCGGGGAACGCTTTGATGGACGAAGATCGTCGAGCGTTCTACGAATACAACGCTGCTCTCATGGAGCCGTGGGATGGCCCTGCCGCTATGGCGTTCACTGACGGCCGCCAGATTGGCGCGACGCTCGATCGCAACGGGCTGCGCCCAGCCCGCTATGTGGTGACGGACGACGACATGATCGTGATGGCCTCCGAAGTGGGCGTGCTAGATATTCCGGAAGAAAAGATTGTCAAAAAATGGCGCTTGCAGCCGGGCAAGATGTTGCTGCTTGACCTTGAGCAAGGGCGCATCGTAGACGACGAAGAGCTTAAATTGGAGCTCGCCTCGGCCAAGCCGTACCGCGCGTGGATCGAAAAGTCGCGTGTTTCGCTCGAAGACTTGCCTGAACCAGCACCCGCCGAAAAATCGACGGTCTCGCTGCTGGATCGCCAACAGGCGTTTGGCTATACACAGGAAGACCTCAAGGTCATCCTGACACCAATGCTGGTCAACAGCGAGGAGGCCACAGGCTCAATGGGCAACGATGCCGCGTTGTCCGTTCTGTCAAATAAATCGAAACCGCTCTACAACTATTTCCGTCAGTTGTTCGCGCAGGTAACCAACCCGCCGATTGATCCGATTCGCGAAGAATTGGTCATGTCCCTGGCGACATTCATTGGCCCTCGCCCTAATCTACTGGGACACGACGCGACCGAGCCACAATCTCGCCTTGAAGCGCAACATCCCGTGCTCACCAGCGAGAACATGGAGCGCATCCGCCATATCGAACTCTTTTCGAGTGGCGCGTTTAGGGCCAAGGAGCTCGACATCACCTACCCCGCTTCGTGGGGCAAAGAGGGCATCGAAGCGGCTGTCGCGAGCCTCTGCGCTGCGGCGGTGGACAACATAAATCTCGGATTTAACGTGTTGATTCTTTCGGATCGTGGTGTTGCTGCCGACCGAGTGCCGATTCCTGCGCTGTTGGCCACCTCCGCTGTGCACCAGCACTTGGTGAAAACGGGAATGCGCACCTCAGCGGGTCTTGTGGTTGAAACGGGCTCTGCACGGGAAGTGCACCATTTCGCGCTCCTCGGCGGCTACGGCGCGGAGGCTATTCACCCCTACCTCGCGCTCGAAACGCTTGGACAACTCACGGATGTCGTGCCGCAAATTTCGGCTTACGAGAGCCAGAAGCGCTTCGTAAAAGCCATCTGCAAAGGTTTGAACAAAGTGATGTCCAAAATGGGCATCTCGACGTATCAAAGTTACTGTGGCGCGCAGATTTTTGAATCGGTAGGCCTCAACTCGGTATTCCTCGATAAATATTTCACGGGTACCAGCAGCAGCGTTGAAGGCATCGGCATCTTTGAAGTCGCCGAAGAGCAAATGCGCCAGCATCAGCTCGCGTTCGGGAACGATCCTGTATTGGCCAACGCGCTGGATGCCGGCGGTGAATACGCGGTGCGTACACGCGGCGAAGAGCACATGTGGACGCCGGACACGATCGCGAAATTGCAGCATGCTACGCGCTCCAATAACGCCGCGACGTACAAAGAATACGCCGCGCTAATCAACGACCAATCTGGCAAACTCAAAACGTTGCGCGGCATGTTTGCGTTCAAGTTCGATCAACGGACGCCTGTGCCGCTTGATGAAGTCGAACCCGCGAAGGAAATCGTCAAGCGTTTTGCTACGGGCGCAATGTCGCTCGGCTCGATCTCGACCGAGGCACACGCGACGCTGGCAATTGCCATGAACCGCATAGGTGGCAAATCAAATACCGGCGAAGGCGGAGAAGACGCCAAGCGCTACATCCCGTTGGCCAAAGGCGAAACGCTGCAATCGCGCCTTGGCGCGCATCGCGTGGGCGACACGGTTTCAGCGAAAGAAGGCGACAGCCTGCGGTCAAAGATCAAGCAGGTCGCCTCGGGGCGCTTCGGTGTTACCGCCGAATACCTCGCTAGCGCCGATCAGATTCAGATCAAGATGGCGCAAGGCGCAAAGCCGGGCGAAGGCGGTCAGCTGCCAGGCCATAAAGTTTCGGAGTACATCGCGCAGCTTCGCTTCTCGGTGCCGGGCGTTGGTCTCATTTCGCCACCGCCTCATCACGACATTTACTCGATTGAAGACTTAGCGCAGCTTATTCACGACCTGAAAAACGCAAACCCCAAAGCGAGTATCAGCGTCAAGCTAGTGTCGGAAATCGGTATCGGCACGGTCGCAGCGGGCGTGACCAAGTGCAAGGCTGATCATGTCGTGGTTGCGGGCCATGACGGCGGCACAGGCGCGTCGCCCATCTCGTCGATCAAACACTGCGGCACTCCGTGGGAACTTGGCTTAGCCGAGACGCAGCAAACGCTGGTGCTCAATCGCCTGCGCAGTCGTATCCGCGTTCAAGCGGACGGCCAAATGAAAACGGGACGTGACGTCGTAATCGGCGCGCTGTTGGGTGCTGATGAATTCGGCTTCGCAACCGCTCCGCTGGTGGTCGAAGGCTGCATCATGATGCGCAAATGCCATCTCAACACCTGCCCTGTCGGCGTGGCCACACAAGACGCTGAACTGCGCAAAAAATTCACCGGCCAGCCCGAGCACGTCGTTAACTACTTCTTCTTCGTCGCTGAGGAAGCACGCGAGTTGATGGCGAAACTTGGTGTGCGCACCTTCGATGAACTAGTGGGCCACAGCGATTGGCTCGACATGCAGCAAGGCATCAATCATTGGAAGGCCAAAGGCTTGGATTTCTCCAAGGTCTTCTATTTGCCGAAGATGCCTGCCGACGTCGCGCGTCATCACACCGAAGAGCAAGACCATGGCTTGGCGGGCGCGTTGGATCACTCGTTGATCGAAGCTGCAAAGCCTGCGCTCGAATCAGGCAAGAAGATCGAAGGCAATTTTGTTATTGGTAACCACAATCGCTCTGTGGGAGCGATGCTGTCGCATGCTGTCGTGTCGAAGTATGCACACGCCGGTTTGCCGGACGGGACGATTCACGCGCGGTTCAAAGGCATTGCTGGACAAAGCTTCGGTGCATTCCTCGCGCGCGGTGTGACCTTTGAGATTGAAGGTGCAACCAACGACTACTGCGGCAAAGGATTGTCCGGCGGACGCGTCATCGTCTATCCGGATGCAAAGTGCCCCGCAAAAGCGGAAGAAAATATTGTCATTGGCAACACTGTGCTTTACGGAGCGACGGAGGGCGAGGCCTACTTCCGCGGCGTGGCGGGTGAGCGCTTTGCAGTGCGTAACTCGGGCGCAACCGCTGTAGTTGAAGGCACGGGCGATCACGGCTGCGAATACATGACAGGCGGAACTGTCGTGGTTCTCGGCGAGACCGCGCGAAACTTCGCTGCCGGTATGTCGGGCGGTTTGGCATTCGTCTACGACCCTAATGGCATGTTTAGCAAACGCTGCAATTTGTCGATGGTCGGCATTGAGCGCGTCGTGTCGGAGCTTGAGCAAACCGGCGCGGAACAAGAGTTGATCGCACAGGGCAAGGGTCGCAAACGTCACCTAGGGATGAGCGACGAGGCTTTGCTCAAGTCATTGATTGAAAAGCACTTGCGCTACACAGGCTCGGCCGTCGCCTTGTCCATCATGGACAACTGGGACACGCAGCGCAAGCACTTCGTGAAGGTGTTCCCGCATGAGTACAAACGTGCGCTCGCGGATATGTATGCCGAGTCGATCAAGGCAAAGTCCGAAGCCAAGGAAGCCGTCGCCAAGTAACACTTTCGGCCTGCTCCGATGGCAGGCCGATGACGGCCAAACACTACTCAATACCCCTTACCTCACGCCGCTTGCCCGCAGGAAAAGCGCGTAAAAGAACAGAGCACAGATCATGGGAAAAATTACCGGATTCATGGAATTTCAACGCTTAAGCGAAGCCGCCGAAGCACCGAAATCCCGCCTGAATCATTACCGCGAGTTCGTCGTCACATTGAAAGACGACGAAGCCAAGCAACAAGGCGCGCGCTGCATGGATTGCGGCATTCCGTTTTGCCAAACCGGTTGCCCAGTCAACAACATCATTCCGGACTGGAATGATCTGGTCTACCGTGGCAACTGGAAGCAAGCGCTCGACACCCTCCACAGCACCAACAATTTCCCGGAGTTTACCGGGCGCGTGTGCCCCGCGCCGTGCGAGGCCGCCTGTACGTTGAACATCAACAACGACGCCGTAGGTATCAAGTCGATTGAGCACTTCATAATCGACAAAGGATGGGAAGAAGGCTGGGTAACGCCGCAAGTCCCCGCCGTGAAAACCGGCAAAACCGTCGCCGTCGTAGGCTCTGGGCCAGCGGGTATGGCTGCGGCGCAGCAGCTCGCGCGGGCGGGTCACTCAGTGACGGTGTTCGAGAAGTCAAGCCGCATTGGCGGACTACTGCGCTACGGTATTCCTGACTTCAAAATGGAGAAGAGCCACATCGATCGCCGCATCGCGCAGATGCAGGCCGAGGGCGTAGTTTTCAAAACCAGCGTTTTGATTGGCGATGGTACGTTGACCGCAGGCGTCGGCAACGACGCCGCGGAAATCATCCCACCAGATGCGCTCAAGGCGCATTTTGACGCCGTGGTCTTGGCCGGTGGCTCAGAGCATCCGCGCGACTTGCCAGTGCCGGGCCGTGAGCTCGAAGGTGTGTACTACGCGATGGAATTCTTGCCGCTGCAGAACAAGCGTGTGGCGGGCGACGACATTGAAGTAATTTCCGCAAAAGGCAAGCATGTTGTCGTGATTGGTGGTGGTGACACCGGATCCGACTGCGTCGGCACTTCGAACCGTCACGGTGCTGCAAGCGTGACCCAATTTGAATTGATGCCACAGCCGCCAGACAAAGAGAACAAGCCGCTGGTGTGGCCGAACTGGCCGCTCAAAATGCGCACGTCTTCGTCGCACGAGGAAGGCGCTTCACGCGATTGGTCCGTCACCACTAAGTCAATGGTTGGTGCGAATGGTCAAGTGACCGGCCTCAAGGCGGCACGCGTCGAATGGAAAGACGGCAAGATGACGGAGGTGCCCGGCAGCGAATGGGAAATGAAAGCAGATTTAGTGCTACTCGCGATGGGCTTTGTGCATCCGGTCGCACCTGTGTTGCAAGCGTTTGGCGTTGAACGTGATGGTCGCGGTAACGCGCGTGCGGGCACCGATGACAACGGTGATGCAATTGGACAATCAGCGCTGGCCTACAGCACGAATGTTCCTAAAGTGTTCGCTGCGGGCGATATGCGTCGAGGTCAATCCTTGGTGGTGTGGGCGATTCGCGAAGGCCGCCAAGTCGCGCGCTCGGTGGATGCATTTTTAATGGGCGCATCAACGCTGCCGCGTTAAAAAAATGTCACTCTGTGCCGTCAGTGCAATGCTGACGGCGCGCTCTGCGGTTGCGGCCGCATTGAGCAAACTCACGCATCACATAGTCGTTCGACGTCGGAAAAAACTGATTCATATCCTGCGCCAAACCACTTGAATCGTAAGTTTCAAGTTGGTTTAGTTCGCCTGTTATCGCGGCGGTCAGACGAATCCCAAAGCGCATGAGACATGATGAAAAGACGCATTTTTCCGCTAACGTTCGCCGCGCACGATTAACAAAATCCACACACTGGAGATAGATAGTGAAAACAATGAAGAGGGGCCTCGCCAATCAATCGATTCGAGGCGTGATGTTCGGCAGTGGTCTTCTGACCAGCCTCCTATTGAGCCTTCCGGCATTTGCAGCGAAGACCACCGATGACCACGGTAATGTGGGCTACGACACCGCAGCAGAATGCGATGCGGCAGTGGCTAATGGCAGCGCAAAGTTTTACCAACCGTTCACCCAACACCCACCGCTTCAACGTGACGGTGAAGCCAGCGTAAAGCAGCAAAAAATCTCTGATCTCGTCTCCGCTACAGCCGCAGCGAGCGCGCTTGGCTATCAAGCCTCTGCTTACGCGAGCGGCGCGTGTGACTTGGGCGTAGGTCGTTCTGGCGAGCGTGATGGTGTCAGCCGCAAGCTCATCGGCAAATACGTGCCCTACAGCCCGGACATGCCCATCAACGTGTACTTCGCCGCCAACGGCAACGCGGTGCGCGCCACCATGCAGTTGTGCGACAACCACTTCGGCAAGAATCTGCCACGCCCAGTAGGTCTGTCGACACCGATGATCTCTGGTGCATCGAGTGAGTGTTTCGCAACTGTGGCTACGCCAGCGCGCTACGAAACCAAAACTGAGCAAGTGGTTAAGGTCGGCGCGACAAAACGTTTTGAAGTCATCCCAGCCACGTTCAAAACTGTGACCGAACAAGTGCTGGTCAGCCCTGAATACAAGCGCTACGCTACGGTTCCAGCGACGTACAAGACGGTAACTGAGCAAGTGCTCGTAAGCCCTGAGTACAAGCGTTACCAGACTGTTCCGGCAACCTACAAAACGGTGACTGAGCAAGTGCTCGTGAGCCCTGAATACAAGCGCCCGATCGCTATCCCTGCGACGTACAAAACCGTGACCGAGCAAGTCCTCGTAAGTCCGGAGTACAAGCGCCAGATCGCTATTCCAGCGACCTACAAGACGCTCACTGAAACGGTCATCACCAAGGCCGCTGGTTTCCGCGAAGAGCCGATTCCCGCAACGTACAAAGCGGTCAGCGAGCGCGTTCTGGTTAAGCCTGAAGGCAAGCGTCTTGAAGTCATTCCAGCAACGTACAAAAACGTAACCGAGCAAATCGAAGTTCGCGCGGCGAGCAAGCGCTTGGAAGTAATTCCAGCAACGTACAAGGCCGTGACTGAGCAAGTGGAATCGCGTCCGGCTTCGAAGCGCATCGAAGTGGTTCCTGCGACTTACCAAACGGTGAGCGAGCAGGTTTTGGCAAAGCCAGAATCAATTCGCCTCGAAGCCATGCAGATCCCTTACAAGACCATCACCGAGCAAGTGGAAACACGCGCCGCTGGTTCGCGTCTTGAAGTGGCTCCAGGCACCTTCAAAGAGGTGGAAGAGCGCGTAATCGTTCGCGCGGCAAGCAAGCGCATCGAAGTGGTGCCAGCCGTCTACGAAACCGTCACGGAACAAGTCAAGATTTCTGACGAAACCACCGAGTGGAAACGCGGTCGCGTCTGGCTTGCACAGGCGACGGCTGTTAGCAGCGTCGCTGACTACAACAAAGCCGTTGCGGCGGGCAAGGCTGTTCGAGGTAAAGCGGTGCGTCAGACCGGCGGCAAAACCGAGGTTGTGGGCGGCGACGTGATCGTTGACACCAGCAATTTCGTTCCTGGCTCCGTCGGCGTGGGCGGTCGCGCGATGACCGATAGCGACGACGTGATGTGCCAAGTCGTCGTGCCAGCGCAATACCGGACGATCAGCAAAACCGTTCTGAAAACGCCAGCATCACAACGCGAAGTTGAGATTCCTGCGGAATACGCAATGGTGAAGCGGCAAGTGGTCAACACGCAAGCAGCAGCGCGTGAAATTGGTATCCCGGCACAGTACAGCACGACCACGCGACAAGTCATCGACTTCGAAGCGATTCTGGCTAAAGGCTTCAAGCTTTCGCCCGATAGCCGCACGCTGATCGCTGCCAATGGTGACGTTTGGACGCCGGTGTTTGGCCGCGTTGCTGCTGGAGCCGCAGGCGCTTCAGGCGCGAACGCCGCCGCTGGTTCTGCTGGCGGCGCGGGCGCAAATGCAGCCGCGCTCTCCGCTGATCCACGCGTTGCAGGATCGAACGTTGCGGGCTACACCCGTGAAATTCGCATTCCGGCTGAATACCGCACGGTGACCCGCGAAGTGATCGACCAAGCGCCAAGCACGCGTGAAGTTGTGATCCCTGCTGAGTTCAAGAGCGTAACGCGTCAAGTCGTGGCTACACCAGCTGCAACGCGCGAAATCGCGATCCCAGCGGAATACAAAACTGTTACGCGTCAAGTCGTTGACACCCCAGCATCGACGCGCGAAATCGCGATCCCTGCTGAGTACGCAACGATCGAGCGCCGTGTGGTTGATAAGCCTGCGTCAACGCGCCGCATCGACATCCCTGCCGTCACCGAAAACGTGCAACGTCGCGTGATCGACACGCCGGCATCCGTTCGCGAAGAGGTGGTTCCCGCTGTCTACAAGACCGTTGCTCGCCAAGTAGTCGACACGCCGGCTTCGACGCGTGACGAGTTGGTTCCAGCCGTTTACAAAACCGAAGCGCGCCAAGTGGTGGACAAGCCTGCATCGACGACCGAAATCGTTGTGCCAGCCGTCTACAAAACCGAAACGCGCCAAGTGGTAGACAAGCCTGCATCGACGACCGAAATCGTCGTGCCAGCGGTGTACAAAACGGAAGCCCGCCAAGTCGTGGACCAGCCCGCAAGCACCCGCGCGATCGATGTTCCGGCTGTGATGGATACGATCAGCTATCAGGTGAAAGTGGCCGACGCTACGTCCGCTCGCCGCCAGATCCTGTGCGAATCCAACGCCACTGCAACCAAGATCACGCAGATCAAGGAAGCGCTCAAAAAGGCAGGTTTCGAGCCAGGCAAAATGGACG
>Ga0209097_10002589_pt1 | contig 14496 bp, 28 predicted proteins | sample AD_UKC052_MetaG_FD_184419 | JGI IMG/M metagenome (GOLD analysis project Ga0209097, IMG submission 184419) | Active sludge microbial communities of municipal wastewater-treating anaerobic digesters from USA - AD_UKC052_MetaG (SPAdes) (version 2) | ecosystem: Engineered > Bioreactor > Anaerobic >... | reverse complement strand
TGATTGCGTATTGGGGTCCAGTAATGCAGGCGTGTGCTGCTGAGATGGGCATAATTATTAAAACTGTCATATTAGCAATAGGAATAACCGGAGGCAAGTAAAATGGCAATACCATATTTAATAATCTCGTCATGTATGCCCTCATCGCAGATGATGGTTTATCTCATTCAATCAGTATTTGGATCTCTATCTTTGTTTTTGCAACAAGTTGCATCAGCACTATGAAGACTGGTATAAACATGGTAAAGATGAGGCAATTATGGCAATACAAGATAATCCAGCACGAGTTAGTATTTTTTTAGTCTCTCTTCTCTTATTATTAGTGATAACTCCCTTTTTCTCTGTCTCTCTTACTACGGCACAAGATGTTACTGTTGCTACTACAGATCAAACTACCAGTAACACTGTTATTACAAAAGATGATGCCAAGACAGACACAACAAACACCATAACACAAACTAAAACTTTTTTTAATCAGTTGTCGGATGCTGCAAAAACAGCAGCAGACCTCTATCCAGATGTTCGGTCTGGCACATATACAACCAGACCTGCACCAGAGGATGAACAAGCCACAACAACAGATTATGCCATAAGAACCACAACGTATGGAGATGAGCCTGCCGTATATTCTCCAAAGCAGGCGAACACATCAACGTACTCTATAACTCAACCACCAGCCATGCCATCCAGCAAAACCACTGGAAGAATGACTGGGGCATATTCAGTCACTCAACCACCAGCCATGCCATCCAGCAAAACCACTGGAAGAATGACTGGGGCATATTCAGTCACTCAACCACCAGCGGTTAAGATGACACCACTAATAATGCCAACAGTAACACCCGCAACACCAATACAGCCACCACCGATAAGTGGAGGAGGACTGGGTTTAGGTGGTAATGGTAATGGACAAATTACCGGTGTGGGAGATGTGACGGGATATATAAATGAGGGTACGGGATTCATAACTGATGCCGTAAATACAGCGTTCGCTCATAAAGAGATCCTCTATATGATGGCAATCCTAATCATCGCCGCAATATTCGCACAGATCGGAGGATGGAGGATAGGAGTTATCGGATTGGTAGGCATGTTGCTTGTCTGTGCAGGAATAACAGCATCAACTGGCATAATGATCGTACCTACATACGTGATATTCGTGATTGCGATCTTTGCCGTTGCATTAGTGATTATATCTTTTACAAGAACGATGGGCGGAGGAAGTTAGGATGAGCAGGTATCTAACCAGCCTAATCATATTCGGTGCTGTTTATTTTCTTATCGTAGCCATGTTTGCCCCTGGAGTGCCTGCAGGATATAGTGATCAGATCTTTGCAGAGGCAGAACAAATATCGTCATCCAATGTTGCTAAAGATCTTCAGATCACTGTCACCACTGAGGGCACTCCATCCAAAAGTTTATTGCCAGAAAACGTTGGCAAGTTTGAACCGTTCAACCTGTCGCATGTCCATCCTAACAATGTCCCGAGCGTGACAGAACGTCGTGCCAATCTTCAATCTGGAGAGATGATCGCTCCTGTCAGAGACGGTCAGGTGATGTTGTATCATGAGAACATGTTCTATTCTGCCATGCCCGTTTATTTTTCAGTGCCGTTATCAGAGATACAAGGACCAATCAGAACGATCGAAGAATACAACTCGCAGTTTATAGTATTCCGTCCTGACATGAACACGCAAGTTATTGAGACGTATTATAACCAGATGTTAGGAAGCGAGCAGATCAAATCACGAGTCGAGGCGGAACAACAGTCAGCACAATATCAGTCGCTCGGGTTGATCGAGAGGATCGGTCAGTCTGTTTCGAATATGATCGCATCGATAGGTTCACAGGTGATGAAGGTATTCGGTGATGTTATAAATCCGTTGCTATCAATCAAATACTCGCTTACTTATGATTTTGGAATATCAGAACTATTCGGATTGGAAAGACCGTTCACGATCGGTCAGATCATCTGTTATATTTGGTCTCTTGCAGTGTTTATAGAAATATTCATGATCCTGCCCGAATCAAGCAGTACGATAGGAACTGCTTTAAAATATGTGATAGGTATAGGGATAGCCGTACCTTGGTTTACATTCCTTGCATTCTAAAACACGAGATGATAAGATATGACTACAAAATATGGCTTCATGATAAAGACTGAACAAGTTGAGATGAAAGATGCTCTTAATCTGGTAGAAGACTACAAGAAAAAGCGTAAAGAACGGTTAGAGCTCATGAAGAAAGTTGAGACGAAAGCGGACAAGAACCGGCTCAAAAAATTAGCCGAGTATGCTCGTGATCAAGGCAACCATTATGCTGCTCTTGCAAAGATCCATGCAGCCGAGATCAAACAGCTGAGAGCAATACAGAATAAAAAACCAAGAAAAAACAGAACAAAAGTAAAGATAAATAAATGGCGGACGTGATATAAATGAACCCAATTCTTTGTTATCCCGGTGGAAAGAGAGGACTAAAAAAAGAGATCTTAAAAAGAATTCCCCCGCATGACACATATATTGAGCCTTTTGTTGGTGGTGGGAGCGTCTTCTTTGCAAAGCCGAGAGCTAAAAAAGAGATTATCAATGATAAAGATAAAGATTTAATAGATTTTTACAAAGCATGCAGAAGACCTGACGTATCTTTTAAAAAGGCAAATTTACGTGCATCACGAGAACGATATGAGAAATATAAAAAAAGTAAGCCTAAAACCCCGCAATCAAAAGTAAACCGTTTCCTATACCTTAATAAACGGAGTTTTGGTGGTGTGATGAATAATGGTTATTATGCACCGTCCACGGCTAAAACGAAAGGGAAGGGAGGAGGACAGGAGGGTATTAAAAAGATCGGTAGAGAACAACAGGACCGACTTCGTGGGGTAAAGATAGAGAACAGAGATTTTGAGAAAGTTATTAAAGATTACGATAACAAGAACGCCTTTATCTATATGGATCCACCATATTATGGAGAATCAAGAGGGCTGTATAAGCATGATGATAGATCAGCCACACCAGAGCGTGTCTTACAGGCAGCTGCAAGAGCAAAAGGTAAATGTCTCGTCTCATATAATGATTGCCCGGAAGTAAGAAAAATCGCTCGTAAATTAGGACTTTATATATACCAAGTGCGGACGAAGTATTCCTTGAATAGTGCAAGTAATAATAAAGATAAAACAGAGTTGTTAATAAGCAACTATCCAATGAGGAATGGTAAACCTGTAAAAACAAAGACGGGGAGGGGGCAAACGATAAAGAGGGATATAAATGGTCACTAAAAAAAAGAATTTAAAAGAGTGGGCTCGTGTTGACTGGGCAAGAAATGCAGTATCATCACATGCAAACATGATCGATTATGGAAAAAAGGCAAAAATAATAGTCCCCGATACTCAAGATGCCTTTACGGACTGGTATTATAAAGGTGGGCATAAAAAATACGACTTCGAGGGAAAAGACCATCCGATACCTCAAGCAAAAAAAGTTGCAAACACACATTACAAATATGCGACAGCCTCCGGTGCCCGCAACGCTGGTATTATTGCGAAACGTGCAGAAAAAATCCTGTTAAATAATTTTACCAGAAAAGAAAGAAGCCAGATGGGAAAAATAATCTTTAGCGTTAGACCTATTGTAAAAAGTGAGGATGCAGCAGGAATGATCGAATATAGAGGAAGGGGGGATGCTTCCGTTATAACTATTGATGATAGTTATGTTGATGATGAAGACATATTCACGCATGAATTAGTTCATGCTCGACTGTACGGAACGAATACTGAGCCAAAGGATAGAGATACCCATGAAAAAATGACAGAACTGGAGACAGTAGGAAGGATATCTCACCCAGAGAAAAAAAAGGCAGGGTATTATCACTATCTTAAAAAAAGTTCTATAAGTATGATAGATGCCATAAAGCACGATAGGATATTATTGACTGGTTCGATGACGAAAAGCAGGAAAGGCGATAGATTTGTTGCAGATGTACGTAAAAAATATAATGAGTCAATGATAAAAGACGCTCATTTCTCTCCAGCAGAAAAATTAGACCGATATTACCAAGTCATATTGCCTGATGGTGAAAAAATATCTATCCATCAAAGAGGCAAACCAAATGCAAAAGTCTCACTATCTAAGATTGTTCAAAATTTTAAAAAGAGGTATGGGAAAGATATCAAAGTATACGAGTGGAGAGACGGTAAGAGAGTACTATTAAGGAGGTGAGGTAAAAATGACCGCTAAAAAAATTAAAGATCTTGGGATAAAGCGACAAAAAGGCAAGCTATATTTCGTTAAAGGCGATCCGCTGTCGGTGTATGAGGCTGACATGTCTCGTGGCAAAAAAAGGAAAAAATAATGGAAGATGATTTAAGATGGCACGAAAAAAACTAACCATTCGCAGGAAAGGGTATCATAGAAAAGGGTATACACGGAAAGACGGTACTAAAGTTAGTCCAGCGTACGTGCCTCCATCTACATATAAAGCAGAAGACCGGGGAGAGTCTGGAAGAACTCCTAAAAGTAAAAAATGGTATAAACCAACGACCACGATGAACTGGTCTAAAGATATGCCTGTTGCTGAAAGAAGAAGGAACGCATTACGGGCTCATGGTGGAGATGCTCTTGCAACTGCCAGAGCGTTACAGGCACTATCAAATGTTACGACTGATCGAGAGACAAAAAGAGAGGCTGAGAAAGATGCAAAGTATTTCTTTGATCTCCATAAGAAAAAATAAATAGTATTAAATATTAATAATAAGGAGTGATAATAAAATGAGACATATTAGAGAGTTGTTTAAAAACGATGATGCACTTGCAACAATAGGTTGTGGATTAGCAGGAACTCCATTGGGACTGCTCGGTCTATGTTGTGGACCACTAAACTTGTGTTTTTGTTGTTTACCAACAATAATACCAGCATTTATCGGTGGAGGAATAGGTGCAGCAATAGGATGCGTGACTGATGCTATTGTTACAGCATGCAGCCCAATCATGGCATTGTTAGGATGTGCTGGTGGATCAACCAGCGGCAGCACAGTTCAAGCCATAAGAGTCTAAAAGTTTTTAAACTTTTTATCTTTTTTTTAATCTTTTCTATTAAATACATATTAAAAAGCGTAAATAATCATCATCTAAAATTATTGTGTAATAAAACATACACGAGCCATCATTATCGATCGTTTTTGATGCCTCTATGATTCTCTATTTAGAAAAAAGCAATTAAAAAAAGTAATAAAAAAATAATAAATAGATTAAATTACAAAAATTAAAAAAATGAACTTATCAGACTCATTATGATCTGGATAGGCGACATGCACGCCTGACCAAACATGCTCATTATATCCATTTTATTCTTCACCTCCAAAATTATTTCATTTTTAACAACACAACAAAACATTCTTTAATTCTTTTAGCGGATACATTAATATTGTAGTTACGTTCTCTACAAGCACTCGTATCATTGATGTATATGCAGATAATACAGATACTGACAAAAATGCTACCATTTTATTCTTCACCTCCCTTTTTTTCTATTTTAACCAAGCTTCTACAGTCTGGGCATGTAGCATATACTGACTTTGCACCGGTATATTCCCATTCATTTCCGCATTTTTTGCATTTTAGCAATACCATATTTTATTTCAACCCGTATTATTATTACTATTATTAATATTATATAAACTTATTTTTTTTTCATTTGATGAAATTCATCTTTATTATATCAGCCTCGTCTTCAGCAGTATAATTTTCTATCGTCTGGATGTTCGTATGCCGTATCGCTTTGGAGATCAGGTTTGTAGGCACACCTTCACGCCCCATCTTGGCGATCCATGAATACCGAAGAGAGTGAGTGTTGATCTTGTAATATCGCATTGCAAACATCTTAACCCCATTCAATACCTTATCAAAAGAATAGTCCAGATCTAAATATTGTTTTTTCACGGCAGACGGTATCTTGATCAGGGCATCAACATCTTTGCCCTTGCTCAGTTTTTTACGTTTCCGTGCCCTTATCTTTTGTATTCTCTCATTGTTATTTTTGAAACTCAAGACCGCCTCAACAGCCTCTGATATCCTTGAACCGTTCTCTATCTGAGTCAAGAGAATTGAAGTATAAAGAAGACGGGTAAGAACTGTTGCCGGTACTGGTCTCTTTTTCAATTCGTTATACTCTTTTTCTTTGGCAAGATCTCGAAGGTCATTCTTAAACCTCTGATCCCATTCATCAAAATCCAATCTTTTATCCCAGCTCATTGTTATCTTATACAGTCATTTATGGATATAAAGATAACACTTTAACATCTACACGTTACCATATCACCATAAGATAACATCACCAGATTTTAAAATCTTTTATTTTTTTAAATAGATAGATATATATACCCATAAGTTCTATTAATGCTTGTGAGTATATACATAAGTTTTAATAAAGCAAAACTATATATACCCATAGGTTGTAGTGTAAATTGGAGGCAATAAAAATGGATGAAAAAGAAATAAAAAGCTGGGAAATGATAAATGGAATAATAGACACAATAGATTACGAAAGGATTAAGGGGATAAGAAATAAAAACCAGAATTTAGCAGACCATAAAGCAAGAATGGCATATAGAGAGATGGAAAAAATAATCTAACTCTCTATTATTTATTTTTAGAAAAAAAACAAAAATGGAGGTGTAAAATGAAAGCAAATGAAATAAAAACCGTAAGTGAAGTCGATGGTGTTGCAGTAGAGAAAGAGGAGGTAATTGTAGATATGCAAAAAGATGGATGGGTTAATTCAGATGATGAGATCGAAATATTCGGAGATGCTAAAAATCAAGAAGAAAGAGCAAACAGAATGATCGCTTTTTTAAGGAGATATCAGAGCGTTCTGCAAGATGAAACCATCGCCGAAATAGAGGGGGCAGAAGCTCTCTCTATCAAACAGAGAAACACGAAGGTGTGAAAATGGACAAGATAGAACAACATTTTGAATGCGACCTTGATTGGTCACAATCTTATGCCCTTTTCGAAAAATTGGGCGAGGCCATAATATTGAAAAAAATGCAGGAATTAAACGATGAAGAAAGACAAAACTTTGAAATGAGTGTCCAATTTAATATAGAGTTTTACACACGATCAATCTTTGCGTGGCGACATGAGGATGATTAAAATTGGAGGCAATAAAAATGGATGAAAAAGAAATAAATATGCGGGAGGTTGAATATTTCAGCTTCTTCGGGGCTGAGATAGCAAGTGAATATTTCAGCCAGGATGCTGGGATGCTGGAATTTTTAGGACTGTTAGACGAGGATGAAAAAGAAAGCCTTGTGCTCGATATCATGGTCAACCATGATAAAGAGACGGCACAATGGAGCATCGGAAACTGGAGGGGTGAGACGGTGCACCTATCTATGAAAACGAGCACGATCGATAACTCACGCTGGGAGGAGGACGATTATTATGGCGTGATGGAGTTCCTTAGATCGACTGGAGTGATCTAAAAATGGAGTATGAGTATTGGAGTTTAGAACAAAAAATAGATCGGCTGGAGAGAAAGCTACGGGAGATCGAGACGAGATTGTTAACTTTAGAGGAGATGATAATATAAAAATAAAAATGGAGGTTAAAAATGAGAGCAATATTTGAGAATGTGAAAGAGGCAATAGCGTGCAAAGTAGATAAGTACGGGCATATCAACGGGTTTAAAACCTATGCAGGGAAATCCTGCATAGTAATAATACTTGAGGAGGATACAAATGAGAATTGCGAACGAGATACAACGGAGACGGGTGAGAAGGATTGTAAATTTGACTAAACATGAGATCACGATCGGGAATGTAATTGTCCCTCCATCTGGCAAAGTGATTCGGTGTAAAAAGAACAAACTACTATCTGAGATTGTCGAGTATGAGGGGAAAGAGATAGAGGTGTATGAGTATGAGTATAGAGAAGTAAAATCAATACCGGAGCGAGAGGATGGGACGATTTATCTCACGTCTTATCCTGTCGCAAAAATACTCTGCCGGGATGATATCTATTGCATGGGTGAGGTTGTCAGAGATGAGAGCGGAAGAATACTCGGTGCGATGTGCCTATCAAATTTTGAGAAGAGATGATAGGAAAAAGATGAGTAATATGTTTTTATCAAAACTGCCGCCGTGTACGGCTCGGCTTGGAAAGATGCAATATGGATATGCAATTATATTTTGTGATGTGCTGTATTCCAAAATAGATCCTGAAGAATGTTTGATATGCAAATTTAGGCAGGATGTGGAGGGGTAAATGGGATATGAAATGTTAACAGCGGATGAGAAAAAATATTATGTCAAATGTCTAAAAGAGGCAAAAAATATTGTTGGGATATCTGGCGATCCGATATCAGATGCAATATTAATATCTGCAGTATTTTTAAGGCTATCCGGCCGATGATAAATGAAGGTGGACTATAAAATGGTAGCAGCTGAATAGCCCTAAATATAATATACATTATAATATTTAAACGTTTCCTTTTTTGTTCTTTGTATGTATTTTTAACTGGGGGGTAAAATATGGTAAATAATAAAAAAAATAATGATGAGGACTCCATCGATGATATTCTCGATGATGACGAGTTCGTAAGAATGCTCGTATATCTGTTAAAGAGGAAGGCAGGGGATATTGCAGATGAGATGCGTACCGGCAAAGTATCATCTAAAAACGGTGAGATCGTAAAAGATCTCTGTCAAATGGTTGTTGATCGGGAGAGAGGGGAGAGGTAATGGATGAGAAAGAGCAGGCAAAAAAGATCGAGTTTTTGGATCGGATTTTGGATTATGACGGCAACGAATATCTTGACGAGTTGTGCTTGGATGAGAAATACAGACCAGATATTGGTAAGATCCTTGCACGACTTTTTTCTATTTATAGTTTCAAAACATCAGAGGATACGGAGACGGTATATTATTTTGATGCTGGGATATATCGAGAGGCTGAGACGTTCATAAAAAACAAGATCGAGGAGATATTTCAAGAGAAGGCGACAACGCATCTGGTTATCGAGATTATCAATCACATTAAACGAGCAACGTATGTGCCACGGGAAGAGTTCAACAAAAATAAAAACTATCTGCCTGTGAAAAATGGATTGATCAATCTTGAGACGTTTGAGATTGAGCCGTTTGATCCAGAGAAGATTTTCACCTTCAAGATAGACGTAGAGTATGATCCCACGGCTGACTGCCCCCTGTTCAAAAAAACCATATCAGAGGTGGTAGATGAAGAGGATATTCCCGTTCTTCAGGAGTTCTTCGGATACTGTTTGTATCCTGCAATGCCGACTCATAAGTCTTTCTGGCTATACGGAGGGGGTAGAAACGGCAAATCAACGGTTGTCAATATTTTAAAATATCTGCTTGGGGATGGAAATTATGCCTCTGTACCATTAGATCAATTATACGGGGATAACCGGTTCTCAAAGGCGAATCTGTATGGAAAGATGGCAAACATTATACCTGAACCAAACTCAAAACGAGAGATGGAGACCACTGAGTTTAAAATGTTGACTGGTGGTGATACTGTCGATGCCGAGGTGAAAAATAAACAAAAACCAATACGGTTTGTCAACTTTGCAAAGTTCATCATACATGGGAACAGATTTCCAACAGTAAAAGATAACACAACCGCATTCTGGGAGAGGATGCTCGTCATCAAATTTCCAAATACATTTTTAGATGACGATCCTGCAACAATAAAGGATCTCGATAAGAATATTGTTGAAGCAGGTGAGATGCCAGGAATATTAAACTGGTGCATAGACGGACTGAGGAGATTGATGAATAATAACTTCAGATTTACGTTGAGCAAGGGTATTGAGGATATTAAACTGGAGTTTATGAAGATGTCAAACTCTGCGATGGCATTTGTCGATGAGGCATGCACACTAAAGCCTGATCTATGGATTGTAGTAGCAGATCTTTACAATCACTATAAGGATTGGTGTGAGGAGAATGGTGTTGATTCTGTATCCAAGGATAAGTTCTCTAAAACATTGGGAGATATACCACGAGTCAAATTAGATAGAAAGAGAGTAGATGGTATATTAAAGAGAGTGGCGATAGGTATAAACATAAAAGATGATAATATCGATGATAAAGAGGATTTGGATAATTGGATATCATGATTTTTTTTTAACCTATGACAGCTGTGACAGCTGTGACAGCTGTGACAGCGATTATATTCTCCTATTCTATGCTTTTTCTTATATATAAAGACTTCCAACATATATATATCGTTATATATAATGTGCATACCTTTATATACATTCCCGTTTGCAGATTCCGAGTATATAGAAGGTGTCACAGCTGTCACAGCTGTCACACTTTATAGTAAATAATAAAAAAGTAATAAATAATAAAAGAGTTAATATAAATATAGATCATGGATCTCAATCAAAAGAGATGTTATCATATATCTATATCATAACGATATCCATAAAAAAAGTTATCTCTCCTTGGTAAAAAATAAGAATAAGATAACAAAACAAACTACTCAGTTATAAAAACCATGTCTCAATAACAAGCTTGGCAATAAACAGGATCATCAATAAATATAACATGATTAAAATTTTTTTATACCATCATCCATACCTCATCTCCCGAATATCCTGCTGAGTAACCCTCTTCCACTTTTCATCCCTTCCTCTTTTTGAGTAGGCACCGGTTCGCCACCTATCGCAGAAAGCACCTCTTTTCTACCGTACCGGTTAGATCCAATAGACGAAAGACAAAACCCGATAATAAACTCGTCAATTTCTTTTGATCTGTTCCCGAGTGTCTTCTCTATATCAGCATTCATCATTAGCAATACTGGCATGATAGCCCTCGAGTTCCCTTGCAGGTCTGACATTGCGATCAGCCGATGCAGGCTCTCTTCATCACCAGTGCGAGCTCTTGGTATCAACCCGTTGACGATATCCTCAATATCATCCCTAAGTCGTTCCTCTACAAGTGGTCGTCTTGCGTACGTCATCACCTCTTGCCCGTCATCAGCATCTTTGTCTATTATCTCATCATCAATATCGTCGTCTACATCTCCGACATCATCATATTCCTGCCCATCTCTTTTTTTATTTTGAGCCATTTTATACCTCCTCTATTTTTATATTGGCATCATGCACAACCCGCATAGTTCATCGACATACTTGATCAGGTCTTGCAGTGACCGATCAAAATACGATATCATCGTATTGCAATACCATTCTGGATACGATATACATATCATGCAGTCTATTATAGCACCAAACACCTCGGCCATTTTATACCATCTCTTTTGTTAGGATCCTCGCTCATCCAAAGAAGACGAACAGAATCAGTATCAGGACTATGACACCCATCAAAATACCCATGAAATCAACGCCTCGCTCTTGCTGGTGCATTCCACGAATAGCATCCTCTATGATATGACTACCAACATATTTAGACACCCAAGACGGATCTATTTTTGATCCTATTTTTACATCGTTATTATTTTTGTCTTTATCTGGTGTATCCATATCCATTATACTCTTTTTGGCATCATCAATGCTTGTGTCACAATCAAAAGACATATTGAGAGCATCATTAACATACAATACTTTGCCGAGTGCATTGTCATATTCATAGATATATATATCCCGATCGTTCCAGATCAGATCCGGGGCATCTTTTCTAATAAAGAGTTTGCCACCCCACTCGAATTTATCCGTACTAAACGGCTCGTTATCAACGCCGATCACTTCGTTATCTCTCATTATCCACGCTTGACAATACCGTTTACCTCTTCTTTTATGCTGCCATATTTGATATGCAGAAAGCGACATTTTTTATTTACCCCTCATATTTCGTATTGCCTGCCGTGCAAAAAAAACAAAGTACAGAACTCCAAGCAGGGCAACCATCACAGCAAAGATTGCATTAGTACTGAACATCATTAGCGCTATGAATATCGACGCAAATCCTAAAAATAATGCCAACAGGTTAAACCGTGTCATTGCATGTATGAACATCACCGCTATATATATTATGAAAAAACCAACATAAGGGACAAAACTCCCTACATCAGATAAAGCCGCCTCAAAAATAGGCACGTTATCCATTTTTTAGCTCCTTTTTATCATTTATTTTTAAAATTTAAAAATTTTAAAATTGTATAATATATATCTATTATAATAAAATATAAAGATATCCGTCAAGCAAAAAAAAATTTTCATTGTGGATATATACTGGGATTATATTGACGCAGGTAAAATGTATGGACGGACAATTCTCTTAAAGTCCTCATTTATCCAATAACGGAAGTATTTTCATTCAAATCCTTTGCCATCGTATGGCTACCATTTAATTCTCTGACTCTTAAATCTCTGATCCTATACTGCACCTGTTTAGCATGTGATAGAGCCTTTTTAACATTCGTCTCTTTATCATTATACTTGTCTGCGATCTCTTTTATGGTCATACCGTCTATATATTCATCCGCATAAATTTGATATTTGTCTCTGTCTTTGTTCTTATCTATCTCGTCATGTTGCTCAATTTTATCGATATTTTTGCCCAGTTTATTGAACATATCCAGTTTTTTATCCTCATATTCTTTGATGATACGGTCTGATGGTTTACCCAGACGTATATCATTGATCTTTTTGTATGTTCCTGTGTTCTCATCAAATATAATCGGTCTATGCTTGTATATCTTGCCATAGTTTGGCTCTTTCTCTATGAAAAATGTTTTTAATATCGTATGCCCCCACGCCATATTGACTCCTTTTGTGATTCCTTGCACTAATGTTCTCTCTCGGAGGATCTTGTCAACTTCATAGAAAGACGGGGCAGTCAGGATGAAAAAGTTCCGTCGTGCACGTACCATGTCAAAATATTTTGTCAACCATTTAGAAAGTTTCGTCATTGAATCCCTGCTATGGGCAAACGTCTCGACGTCATCCAATATTATTGTTTTTCTACCCTCCTCAACTCGGTCTCTCATCTCTCGGAGAGAGAAACAAACCGAGTCGACATCAAACTCGTCATCAGTGAGTATGCCTAATTTTATTGCAGAGTACGATTTACCACTTCCTGTCTGACCGTTAATCATCATCACACAGTTTAGTTTTGGCTCTGGCTGGTATATTCGTTTAACGATCCATGACACTACAGGATTGAGCACCTTCATGCCATCCCATGCAGCCAGCGGATCCATAAAATCGATATCGTCTATATTGAGCGGTCTAACATGATAATCTGTATCGGCTGACATTTTTTCTTGCTCAATATAAAAATCTCTAAAAGCCTGTCGTCTTGTTTCTATTTTAGATGCGATGACAGGTTTTACACCATTAAAAAGTTTAACCATTTTAACCTTATCCCTCCTTTTATCCAATTTATGATTAACTTTATATATTATAAGATAACATTTATAATATATAAATATCGTGGAGGTATAAACACGTCTATATTAAGAGATCTTGAACAGATAGGGAAAGCGGCAATGGGTAAAGATACCGACTCCCCAGAATCTCCCGCTCTATATTCTGAATACCTGTTTATAAAGGCAATACAAGAGAGAAAAAAAGAGAAAAAAAGAAAAAAACAACAAAATAAAAAAGATAAAAAAGAGTGACCATGTCGATAATAATATAAAGTATGAGTAAACTATCTGAACGCCGCAAAGAAAGAAGAATTAAGCAACTGAAAGAAGAAGTTGCGATATGCCGAGAAGCAGGATTTACCAATAATGAGGATATAAGCAGGATTATGCTATATAGACAACTTAACTATACAGCATCACTATTGTCTGAGAATCAGTGGATTGGCATGATCATTTTGATGCTTTTAGCATTTATAGCATTTATAATAGTAGAGCTCGCTCTTTGATCAAACATGATATTTATATATAGTAGTAGGTAAAAACATAATTTTTAAAATCTATGCGTTTCAGACAAAACCAAAAAAAGAAAAAAACAACAAAATAAAAAAGATAAAAAAGAGTGACCATGTCGATAATAATAACGCCGATCATTGAGTATGCATTCCAGCTTGCATATCCGCTTGGCATGTCAATAGGTACGATAATCGGTGAGTTATTGCAGTCTTTGGTGAGGGGATGATGATCTTATGGTAGGTCTTGCTATCGATCTGTTTTGTCCGTCTCCATACGCTGTTACGCTTGTTCTATACATGATACCAAACTTCATACAAGGGCTTGTGGATGGCGTCATGGGTTCTATAAGCGTTATAACCACCAGTTTAGGGAAGTGATCTCTCATGATAATTTATGAGTTGATGATAAATGCGGTTTGCACTGCGATCACATATCCAGTTGAGGAACTTCTATTGACGATAGTTGACTCGGCACAGAGGGTTTTAGCAGACGTCTTTGCTGGTCTTTTTAACCGATGATGATGTTCCATGATGATCTATCAGGGATTTTGGAATTATGCATGCGATCTTATCCAGATACCTATACAAGAGACAATCAAATGGGTTTGTCTCTCTCTTATATACTTGGATTG
>Ga0209097_10002586_pt1 | contig 14504 bp, 10 predicted proteins | sample AD_UKC052_MetaG_FD_184419 | JGI IMG/M metagenome (GOLD analysis project Ga0209097, IMG submission 184419) | Active sludge microbial communities of municipal wastewater-treating anaerobic digesters from USA - AD_UKC052_MetaG (SPAdes) (version 2) | ecosystem: Engineered > Bioreactor > Anaerobic >... | reverse complement strand
ACCCGCATGCTGCGCGAAGCGCAAGTGGAGGCCCGACGCCTCATCGATGCCACCGAGGCGGCCCTCGCAACCGACGGTGCAGCCCTCCTCGCCCCCCCCGAACGGGAAGTCCTGCAAACGGCCATCTATGCTTTGGCCGAACTGCTGGAGACCGATGAAGGCGATACGCGCAAGATCCGCGCGGCCACCGACGCGCTCAACCTTGCCAGCGCCGATTTCGCCGCCCGGCGCATGGACGCAAGCATCAAACGCGCCCTTGCCGGCCGCAGCCTGGAGACCCTTTGATGAGCACCGTCCGCGTCCTGCCCCATCCGCACCTGTGCCCTGACGGCGTCAATTTCGAGTCGAAACCGGGCCAGTCCCTGTGCGATGCCCTGCTGGCCCACGGCGTTCCCCTTGAGCACGCCTGCGAAAAGGTGGCCGCCTGCGCCACCTGCCACGTCTATATCCGCCAGGGTGGTGCGAGTGTTGCGCCCAGCACCGACCTGGAAGAAGACCAACTCGACTCGGCCTGGGCCCTTCAGGCCGACTCCCGCCTGGCCTGCTGCGTGAAGATCGGCGAGGGCGACCTGCTGATTGAGATCCCCAAGCACTCCCGCAATCACGCACGGGAACACGGCTGAAACCGACCTGCAGGGGCTGCGATAGCCCCTGCCGTTGAACAAGGCTCAGAGCACCCGGTCAAGCCGCCCCAGCACCCGTTCGCGACCCATGGTTTCCAGCACCGCGTCGATGGATGGCGTCTGGGGCTGACCAAGGATGGCAACCCGCAGGGGAATGGCCACCTGGGGCATTTTCAGGCCATGGGCGGCGCAGGTCTCCTTGATGGCGGCGTTCAACGCCGGCTTTTCCCAGGCCGTATCAGCGAGCTTGCCACGCAGGGTGCTCAGGGCCTCCCGGGCCGGTTCGGTGAGGTGCTGGGCCATCAACTCGGGCGCCGGGTGGAGGTCGATGTAAAAGGGCTCCGCCGCATCGGCCAGGGCATTGAGCGTGCTTGACCGGTCCTTGTACAGGGCGATGATCGCCTCCAGTGCCGGGCCGGCTTCCGGGTTCACGCCGCGGCGGGCGAGGCGGCGGCTCACATCGGCGGCCAGGCGGCCATCGTCGGCCTGCTTGATGTAATGGGCGTTGAGCCAGTTGAGCTTCTCGGTATTGAACTGGGCCGCCGACGGGGTGATGTGATCCAGGTCGAACCATTCCACCAGTTGCTCCCGGGTGAAGATCTCGTCGTCCCCGTGGCTCCAGCCGAGGCGGGCCAGGTAGTTGATGACGGCTTCCGGCAGGTAGCCATCGTCGTCATACTGGGTCACGCTCACCGCGCCGTGGCGCTTGGACAGCTTCTGGCCGTCATCCCCCAGGATCATGGACAGGTGGGCGTATTGCGGCACCACGGCACCCAGGGCCTTCAGGATGTTGATCTGGCGCGGCGTGTTGTTCACATGGTCGTCACCGCGGATCACCTGGGTGATGCCCATGTCCCAATCGTCCACCACCACGCAGAAGTTGTAGGTGGGCGTACCGTCGGCACGGGCAATGATGAGGTCGTCCATCTCGGCATTGGCGATCTCGATGCGGCCCTTGACCAGATCATCCCAGGCCACCACGCCGTCGGCGGGGTTCCTGAAACGGATCACCGGCGCAACACCGGCCGGCGGCGCGGGCAGCACCTTGCCCGCCTCGGGGCGCCAGCGCCCGTCGTAGCGGGGCTTCTCGCCACGGGCGCGCTGCGCCTCGCGCAGGGCGTCCAGCTCTTCCGGCGGCATGTAGCAGGGGTAGGCGGTACCGGCCGCCAGCATCTCCTGGATCACCCCCTTGTACCGCTCCATGCGCTGCATCTGGTAGAAGGGGCCTTCGTCCCACTTCAGGTCAAGCCAGCTCATGCCATCCAGAATGGCCTGCACCGCCTCGGGGGTGGACCGGGCCACGTCGGTATCCTCGATGCGCAGGATGAACTGGCCGCCGTGGCGACGGGCATAGGCCCACGAGAAGAGCGCCGTGCGTGCGCCCCCGATGTGCAGGTAGCCGGTGGGGCTGGGGGCGAAGCGGGTACGGACGGTAGCGGCCATGACGGGAATCCGGGAATGCGTGAAACCCGGCATTTTACGCAAAGCCGCGCGACAACAACAAAAAGCGCCCGCTTTGCCGCTCGCGATCCGGCGCGCAAAAAAACAAGCCCGGCATCACCGGGCTTTAGGGCGAAGAATCGAAAGGGCTCAGATGGCCGATTCGTTGGTCTCGCCAGTGCGGATGCGGACCACTTGCTCGACAGGCATCACGAAGATCTTGCCGTCGCCGATCTTGCCGGTGCGGGCCGACTTGATGATGGCTTCGACCGCCTGATCGACCACATCACCGGCGACTACCACTTCGATCTTGATCTTGGGGAGGAAGTCGACCACGTACTCGGCGCCGCGATACAGCTCGGTGTGCCCCTTCTGACGGCCAAAACCCTTCACTTCGGTCACGGTCAGTCCGGTGATGCCGACTTCCGACAGGGCCTCACGCACCTCGTCGAGCTTGAAGGGCTTGATCACCGCTTCGATTTTCTTCATGGATAGTCTCCTTTGGAACAGTCCCGCATTCTAGCCGGAAAGGCATGCGGATTGGCTCGTGGCACCCGCTTTCAGGCGTCCCGGTAGCGGGAAGTGATGGGGTAGCGCCAGTCCTTGCCAAAACCACGCTGGGTCACGCGAACACCCGGTGGTGCCTGACGGCGCTTGTACTCATTGCGCCGGAGCATGCCCACGGTGCGGCGCACATCGGCCTCCGGGTAGCCCCGGGCGATGATCTCCGGCGGCGACAGGTCTTCCTCCATGTACGCAGCAATGATCGCATCCAGCACCTCGTAGGGCGGCAGGGAGTCCTGGTCGCACTGGTCGGGTTTCAGCTCCGCCGACGGCGGGCGGGTCAGGATGTTCTCGGGGATCACCGGCCCGCCCGGCTGGGCATTGCGCCAGGCACACAGGCGATAGACGAAGGTCTTGTAGATGTCCTTGATGACCGCAAACCCGCCAGCCATGTCGCCATACAGGGTGGCGTAGCCGGTCGCCATCTCGCTCTTGTTGCCGGTGGTCAGCACGATGGCGCCGGTCTTGTTGGACAGGGCCATCAGCAGCATGCCGCGGATGCGCGACTGGAGGTTTTCTTCGGTGGTGTCCTCCGGCAGACCGGCGAACTGGGGCGCCAGCATGTCGGCGAAGGTCTTCATGGCCGGCTCGATGGAGATCTCGTCATAGCGCACGCCCAGCCAGCGCACCATCTCACGGGAGTCGTCCAGGCTCATCCGGGCCGTGTAGGGTGAGGGCATCATCACCGCCCGCACCTTGTCTGCCCCCAGGGCATCGACGGCGATGGCCAGGGTCAGGGCCGAATCGACGCCCCCCGACAGCCCGATCAGGGCGCCCGGAAATCCGTTCTTGCCCAGGTAGTCGCGTACCCCCAGCACCAGCGCGTCGTATACGTCGGCCTCCACGGGGCGCATATCGGGCACGCCCTGGTCACGCCACACGCCATCGGAGAACTGCAACAGGGTCAGTTCATCCACAAAGGACGCCCCCTGCCAGGCCAGCAGACCATCCTGGTCGAGGGCGAAGGAGCCCCCATCGAAAACCAGCTCATCCTGCCCGCCCACCAGGTTGCAGTAGGCCACCGGCAGCCCGGTATCGGCGATGCGCTCGCGCATGACCTCGTAACGGCGCTGCTGCTTGTTCATGTGGAAGGGCGAGGCGTTGAGCACCAGCAAGAGCTCGGCGCCGGCATCCCGGGCCACCTCGGCGGCACCGGACTCCCATACGTCGGCGCAGATGTTCACGCCGATGCGCACGCCCTTGAGCTCGAACACGCAGGCCCCACTACCAGGCTCGAAGTAGCGCTCCTCGTCGAAGACCTCGTAGTTGGGCAGGCGATGCTTGAAATAGGTATCGACGATGCGGCCATCGCGGATCACCGCCGCCGCATTGAAGCGCAGGCCGTCCTGCTCGGCGGGATAGCCCACCAGCACCGTGATGCCCTGCACCTGGGCCGCCAGCGCGGCAAGCTCATCAGCACAGGCCTGCAGGAAGGCGGGGCGCAGCAGCAGATCTTCCGGCGGATAGCCGCACAGGGCCAGCTCGGGGGTCAACACCACATCGGCGCCCGCAGCCTTCGCCCGGGCCACCGCATCCAGGATCCGGCGCGCATTGCCGGAAATGTCGCCCACGACACAATTGAGCTGGGCGACAGCGACGGTAAGAGGGGTTTTCATGGGGCAACACTATACCGCGAAGGCAGTGCAAGCCGCGTGCACGACGCCTGCGCGGAGGGCTTGGCTTGCTTGTATCCTGTCATCAAATCCGGCCCGAAGCGCACATGCCCCGTCTCCATCTCCATTCCGCCATCGACGAGATCCCCGCCCCGGCCTGGGATGCGTTGGCTGGCGATCAGCCCAGCCTGTCCCATGCCTACCTGTCGGCCCTGGAAGCCTCCGGCTGCGTCTCTCCCCGCACGGGCTGGACGCCCCGCCATGCCGCCCTGTGGGAGGGAGACACCCTGCTGGCCGTGATGCCGCTGTATCTCAAGACCCACTCCTACGGCGAATACGTCTTCGACTGGGCCTGGGCCGACGCCTACCGGCGCCACGGGCTGGACTACTACCCCAAGTGGCTGGCGGCCGTGCCCTTCACCCCGGTCCCGGGGCAGCGCGCTCCCGGGCGCGACGAGGCCAGCCGGCGCCTGCTGATCCACGCGGTGCGCGAGGAAGTGGAACGCTCCGGCGCCTCGTCCCTACACATCCTCTTTCCCGATGCCGACGAAGCCGGCTGGATGCAGGCCGCCGGCATGGAGATCCGCCACGGCGTGCAGTTTCACTGGCACAACACCGGCTATCGGGATTTCGATGACTTCCTCGCCCATCTAGCCCAGCCGAAGCGCAAGAAGATCCGCCAGGAGCGCCGTAAGGTGGCCGAGGCCGGGGTGGTCTTCCGCATCCTCAGTGGCTCTGAAATCGGCCCGGAGGAATGGGCCTTCTTCCACGCCTGCTACAGCCTGACCTACGCCGAGCACCGCTCCACGCCCTATCTGAGCCGCGCCTTCTTCGAGGATTTCGGACACCGCTCGCCGGATGCCTGTGTACTGATGATCGCCGAACGGGCCGGTTCCCCCGTCGCCGCAAGCTTCTTCCTGCGCGACGAGGCAAGGCTCTATGGCCGTTACTGGGGCGCCATCGAGTTCGTCCCCTGCCTGCATTTCGAAGCCTGCTACTACCAGGCCATCGACTTCGCCATCCGCGAGGGCCTGCAACATTTCGAAGGTGGCGCCCAGGGTGAGCACAAGCTGTCGCGCGGCCTCGAACCGGTACGCACCGTCTCCGCCCACTGGATCGCCGACCCGCGCTTTCGCGACGCCGTGGCCCGCTTCCTGGCCCAGGAGCGGGGTGGGATGGATGCCTACCTGGATGAGTTGTCGGAACGAATGCCTTTCCGGGACAAGGGCTGAGTCACGTCCACGGCGGCGAGCGCCGCCCTACGCCAGTCGCGGGGACTGGCTCCGAAAGCCTGCCGAAAACGCCGGGAAAAGTGGGCCGGATCAGAAAAGCCCCAGCGGCACGCAATATCGGCAACCCCCAGATGCCCCAGGGCTGGGAGCACCAAATCCCGACGGCATGCGGTCAGGCGCAGGTGCCATATCGTCGCTGACACAGTGCGGGCTTCGCCTTCGAAAAGCCGGTGGACGTGCTGGGGAGCCATCTTCATGGCGGCCGCAATAGACTCCACATCGAGATCCGGATCAGCAAGATTGTCGCAAATGAAAGTCTGGATACGAGCCAGATGGTAGCGCTTCAACGCAGGGACCTTCGGGCTCTGCCCTATGGCGCTGGACACAACGGCCGAAAGTGTTTCCAGCATTCCCGCCCTCAACTGCACTGCCTGCCCCTCGGGCAAACCGGAAGCATCGGCCAGCGCATCCCCAAAGGCACGCAGCAATCGGCTCCCGGGATGCATGCCCCCCAGGCCCAGCGCTGCCACAGAATCCATATCGCCAATGCTTCCTACCGCCACGGACTCGGGAAGGATGAAAACACGCTGCTCAAACTCACCATCGAAGCGCAACTCGTAAGGCCGCGAGTTGCTGAAGAGCGTCACATCCCCCGGCTTCAGGGCGGCTAATCTGCCGTTCTGCGAAACACATCCGCTTCCTTCCACCTGCAGCGCGATCACGCATACGGGCTCGTCTCCACTCTTCGCCTGGGCAGGTGTGCGCACAACCCGCTGACCCGACGCACGAATCCGGCACACGTCCATGCCACCCATGCGAGTCTGCTCCAGGGCACCCTGAAAACCCTGCGCCTCTGAATCAACGGAACACACTTCCGCGCGAATCAACTGGCGACACACCACATCCGCCCAATACGCCACCCGATCCCGGCTCGCGACGAGATCCGTGGACAAGGCCATACGGGATATTTCAGACGGACCGGCAGACATCGAGCACTTTCCTCCTGGCAAAAACAATCAGGCGACGAACAGTCAAAAAGGATGTGACACGCAGACAAGCATCGCTACCCAGAAAACATACGATTTGAATATGAGCATAGATCAGATCGACCTGCTGAAGACGGTATCGATGGAAACCCATTACGACAAACAGATTGCGGCACAAGATTTCACGATGGATGCCAACGCTCCTTGCGCAACTGGAGAAAAAATGACAAACATGTCTTCGGGTCCGCAGAACCGCCCCACCAAGAACCCCGGGGCACGGATAACGCGCCGGCCTTCAGGCTCAATCGACTGCCAAGGCCAACAGAAGCTTGAGCAAGTCAGCTTGGCGATGGGTGGAAGTCTTGCCAAAGACATTACGCAAGTGCGTGTTGAAGGTATTCACGCTTACCCCGAGGCGTCCAGCCATGACTTCGGTGGGGCCACCGCGCACCACCTCCGTCGCCACACCGGCCTCGGCCCTGGTCAAGCCGTACAAGGACATCAGGCGATCGGGCGAAATCTCAGCAGCACTCTCCAGGTCGTACACGAAGACCAGTGCCCCGGCACCCTCTTGATTTGCGCGAAAAGGGCTCTCCTCCATCAGAGGGACCACATGCACGACGCAGGCAGGTATTCCATCGTCTCCCAAGATGGGCACCGTGCGCATCGTCGCCTGCAAGGGATCAAGCGCCCTAAGGAGCGCATCCTGAAAGGCCCGCTCGTGCTTCTTAAGGCGCGGGGCAAGATTCAGGAGCGCCCCGCCCACACCGTCGACCCGAAGCTGGACAACATTCTCGCGGCAGAAAAGCCGCTTGGCCGCGTGATTCGAAAACACCACGTGTCCATGCTGATTCACAACCAGCACCCCTGCCGCAAGGCGCTCCAGAGCCGCAGTAGTTGCCGCGACCCGAAACGCCAGGTCACTGAGATGAAACATCAGGCCGAGTGCCCGGGCCAAGTGTTTTACCAGGCGGCGGACGACCTCAACCTCCTCACTCCGGAAGTCCGGATCATCAAAGCTGCGATAGACCGAAAGCGCCACAGGTGGCAGGTAGAGGTCGGACCCATCAAAGATGATCCCGGCACAGACACGACCGATGCCAGTGGGCTGCCACAGATCGCGATAGAAACTGCTGGCCAGGAGCTGCGCCCGCGGGACCAGTTCGTCTCCTGTCACCGTTATTCCATCCTTGAGCCAGCCCTTCCGGACGAGCGCCTCGACGAGGAGATCTTCATGTATCCCCTTCTTCATCCAGAGCTCCATCTCGGCGACGGGCATGTTGAACGCGTGGGTGAAGCCGCCCTGCGGCGGCGCCAGTGTCGGCGTGAACAGCATGGCCCTCGGGCTACGGCAGAGGGCCGCAATCTGCATTACGACATCCGGCCAGCGTATCGGCTCAAGCGCTGCAGCGTAAATCTCGTGCACGAGATCGTCATAGCCGAAAAAGTCCATTGCCATTTCTCCTGTCCGACATCCGCCAGCAGCCCTCATCAGAGCCGGAAATCCGACCCGCAGATCCCGTCACTGCCGCTCAGCAGCCCGGTCCATCCAGTCTCTCACCATTCCTGGTGACGACAGCGGCATTCATCCACTTTCACAATCGCAACCGGATGCCATAGCCCACCCCACCCATGTGGCACCGAACAACCACTCGCACAGGGAGCACATAATGACTACACAGCACGCACGCTCGGGTTTTCCCCTACTGGCCGGCTCTGCCATTGCCCTTGGTCTTGCCGCCTGCGGTGGCGGAGGTTCAGGTGGCAGCACGAGCACCAGCACAGCCGCCATCACCATCAAGGGCACGGCAATCTCCGGTACGCCCATCGCAAATGCCAATGTGGATGTCAAATGTGCGAGCGGATCGGGATCCGCCCAGACCAGTGCAAGCGGAGCCTTCCAGATCAACCTCGCCAACGCTGCGCTGCCCTGCGTGCTGACCGTACCCGACGGCACCGGTGCGCTTTACTCGGTGGTGGAGGCCGGTGCAGGCAGCAGCCCAACGGCCAACCTGACCCCCCTTACCGACGGATTGGTTGCCAGTCTGGCCGGCACACCTCCAGCCACCCTCTACACGACCTTCAACGCGGCAGCGCAAGCCAGGATCACGGCAGCCGGAGTCGCCACGGCGCGTACCAACCTAACCGCAGCGCTCTCTGCTGTCACAGATATCAGCGCCCTTGACCCCCTGAAGGACGACTTGGCCGCCTCGCCGGCCGCCACCAGCGCCGCATTGGGCAAACTAAGCACCGCGCTCACCGAAGCCCGTCAGTCCCGAGCCGACCTCGATACTGCACTGGCCATTGCCGGCAGTACCATCGCCCCTGTGAAAACCATCCTGCAAGCCGCGTCCGCGACCTGCGGCGGGCTGCGCTCCGGCACCTACCATCTGATCACCCCCTTCAACGGCAGCGGCAGCGCCTTCGAGCGCATCACCATCGATGCAAAGAATCTCATCGTTCGCTATGAGGATGGCTCTACCGACGCCATGACGGACCAGGGAGGCTGCCTGTTCAGCCAGCCCGACAACACTCAGGTCCACGTGGCCGCCTCGGGCATTTCCGTGTGGCGTTATCCCGCCAGCGCTACCACGACGGCCATTGCCCTCGCCATTCCCGAGCAGACGCTGCCACTCGCTGCCATGGCTGGCACATGGAACAACATCGGCTTCGCCAAAGAAACAGCCTCCGCCAGCCTGGAGGCTTACTCCACCCAATACACACTTGATGGAAACGGAGTTTTCAGCAACGCCCTGGACTGTGGCAGCGGTCTGGGCGACGTCTGCTCGACCAATACTCCTCTGAGTTCGCTTGTCGCCAACCCCAACGGCGGCTACGACACGTCCCAAGGTGGTGTTGCCCTGCGCGCCTTCCCCTTCAGGACAGCCAGCGGTGAAACAACTCTGATCATTGCCACGGAAGATCGGAGCATGCTTGCCGTCAGCGCCCTGGCCACCCCCCTGAGCCTGCCAGCGATCGGAACGGTCACCCGCTACTGGAATGCATCGATCGGCAGCACTGGCCTCCAGACCAGCTTTGTTTCCGAGAGCACCACCATCACGGCACAGGACACAAGTGCCGGAACCTACTCCCGGCTCCATGCCAGCAACGGTCACACAGAGACAATCACCATCAACAAGCCCAAGCCGGGCCTGCGCTATCGCCCAGCCTCCGTCGCCAGCACCACCGGAGGCGGCACAGTGAACGTCTCGGAGGCCCTACTCATGCGGGCGGGCGACAGCGGGCTCTCGGTGGGACGTAGCGTCGCCAGCGGCCAGAACTTCCTGGCCCTGAGTATCGACAGGCCCTGACGAATAACCCCCAACCGGCCCCTTGGATAGGAAGCCCTCCGGCACTGAGACTTTGAACGTTGGTTTCGGTCCGGTATGGCACAGAACCCGCTTTCTCGCGTCAGGCATCGAAGAGGGAAAGCCGCTCCCCAGCAGCTACAACGAAGTCAAGTTTGAGAGGAAAGACGAAGTTAGCTGGATACTGATGATTTCTGCGGGCTTTTAGATACACCCTCGGGGCAGCAATCTTGAGAGGTCTCTGGCTTCGTAACCGGGCCAGAGACCTCAATAAAGATTACGGTTCGTCAAAGAAAGCTCAAGTAACCGTATAGAACGTTTCCTATCGGTCCGGTCCTGCGACTCGCCGCGGATGCGCCTCGCGAATTGGCACATTCACCAGCGCCGCCAGCGAGGCCAGCACGATGTCGGCATACCACATCCAGTCGTAGTTACCGAAATTCACCATGGCCAGCCCCCCCAGCCACGCGCCGAAGAAGCCGCCGATCTGGTGGGACAGCAGGGTCAGGCCGAACAGGGTGGCCAGGTAACGCAGGCCGAAGAGCTTGCCCACCAGGCCCGCCGTGGGGGGCACGGTGGCCAGCCAGGTCAGCCCGAGACCGACGGAGAAGGCGTAGAAGGTGATGTCAGTCTTCGGCGCGATCAGATACAGGGCCACCAGCACGGCGCGGGAGCCGTACATCGCGGCCAGGATCCACTTCATGCGGTAGTGCTGACCAAGCGCACCGGCCCCCAGGCTGCCGACGATGTTGGCCAGACCGATCAGGGCCAGGGACACCGCCGACACGCTCGCCGGCAAACCGCACAGATCCACCGCCCCGGGCAGGTGGGTGACCAGGAAGGCGATGTGGAAGCCGCAGGTGAAGAAGCCGGCGTGAAGACACCAGTAGCTACGGTCTCGCAGGGCCACGCGCAACTGCTGGCGCAGCCCGAGATCGGCGGCGGCCGATGGGGGGTGCTCGACCTTGTGGCGCAGAGGCCACGACAGGGGAATCGTCGCCAGGGCGAAAGCCGCCAGGCCGAACAGGGCGGTGGCCCAACCGAAGCCGGCGATCAGGAATTGGGAGAGGGGCGCAAACAGGAACTGCCCGAAAGACCCGCCGGCATTGATGAAGCCGGATGCAAAGGCACGTTTTTCAGGCGGCAGACGCTGGGCCAGGGCTCCGATCAGGATCGAAAAACTGCCCGCCCCCGCCCCGGCGGCCACCATCACCCCAAGAGTCACGGTAAGGCCGAACTGGCTGCTGACGAAAGGCGTCAGCACCAGCCCGAGAACCAGCAGGGCCGCCCCGGTGAAGAGGGATCCTCCCGGGCCGTAACGGTCGGCCACGGCACCGAAGATCGGCTGGGACGCGCCCCACATGAACTGCCCCACCGCCAGCGCAAAACTGATGCTGGCGAGCCCAAGGCCGGTGGCCGTGTTGAGGGGCGACACATACAGGCCGAGGGACTGCCGGATACCCATGGTGATCATCAGCACGGCGGACGCCGTGAGGACCATGGGCCAGTATGAGATCGGCGTGACCGGTTCGGGGGGCGCGACGGCGTTCATCGGATCATCCACCCGCTGGCGGGCTTTTTACGGCTTGCCAGCATCTACCGGAAGCGCTGCCCTGGTCAATCAGGATTTACGTGTACGTAAGACGGGCGGGGTGGCTTCGTGCTGAAAGGCCGCGGTGCGGGGACGAACAGCCCCACGCCCGCCACTCCCGCCAAGGGACGCCGGCCGGCAAGCCGCGCTAAACTCCAGGCCGACACCCGCTCCGGAACGCCCACCCGCGCCATGCCGCCTCGTCTCGCCCGACTCCTGCCCTTTCTAGCCTGGCGCGCTCGACTCGACAGCGCCTCCCTGCGTGCAGACCTGATGGCCGGCTTCACGGTGGCCCTGGTAGCCATCCCCCAGGCTCTCGCCTATGCCCAGTTGGCCGGCCTGCCGCCCTATGTGGGCCTATACGCCTCCCTGCTGCCGTGCATCGTCGGCGCCCTGTTCGGCTCGTCGGCCCAGCTCAACACCGGGCCGGTGGCCCTGACCAGCCTGCTGACGGCCACCAGTCTGGCCCCCCTGGCCCTGCCCGGCTCCGAAACCTACCTCGTGCTGGCGGTGCAACTGGCTCTGCTGGCGGGCCTGCTGCAAGTTGCCTTCGGCATGCTACGCCTGGCCCATTTCTCGGATCTGCTGTCCCATCCGGTGCTCCATGGCTTCATCAATGCCTGCTCCCTGCTGATCTGCGCCGCCCAGCTACCAACCCTGCTCGGGCTGCCCACCTTCGGCCAGCGCCCCTTCGCCGAGGCCGTCATCGACCTGGCCCGTGCCCTGCCCGACATCCACCTGCCCTCCGCCGCCCTGGGTCTCGCCGCCATCGGCCTGCTGGTGGCCCTGCGGCGCCTGCTGCCCCGCTGGCCGGGGGTGCTCATCGTGGTGGCCGGGCTGAGCGTGGTGGCCTGGCTGACCGGCTTTGAGACGGATGGCGGGCGGGTCGTCGGCGCCCTTCCCGCCGAAACCCTGGCCTTTGCCCTGCCCCGGGCGGACTGGGGCCAGACCGTCGATTTGCTGCCCTCCGCCTTCGTGCTGGCTCTGGTCAGCTTTCTAGAGGCCATGTCGAGCTGCAAGGTGGCCTCGGCGCGCACCGGCCAACGCTGGGACGGCAACCAGGAGCTCATAGGCCAGGGCCTCGCCAAACTCACGGCCTCGGTGTGTCAGGCCTACCCGGTCAGCGGCTCCTTCGGACGTTCGGCCTTCCTACTCGCAAGTGGCGCCCGAACGGGTCTCGCCTCGGTGGTCGGCGCCCTGATGGTGCTGGCCGCCTTGCTCAGCATGCCCGGTCTGATTGCCCGCATCCCGCTGCCGGTGCTGGCCGCCGTCATCCTCGTCACCCTCGCCACCCTGCTCTCACCAGCCCAGCTTCGCGAAGCCTGGCGCACCAGCCGGGACGACGGACTCGCCGGCACCATCAGCTTTGTCGCCACCCTGGCCTTCGCACCCCACATCGAGATCGGCATCCTGGCCGGCCTGATTCTGTCCCTGGCCCTGCTGATCTACCGCAGCATGAAACCCCGGGTGGCCGTGCTGGGGCGCCATCCGGACGGCACCTGGCGGGACGCGGCCCGCTTCAAGCTGCCGCCACCCCATCCGGAACTCGCCATCCTGCGCTTCGACGGGCCGCTCCACTTCGTCAACGCTGCCACCTTCGAAGATGCCGTGCTTGCCGTTGGCCGCGACCATCCCCGCCTCAAGGTGCTGCTGCTGTCCTGCGCGGGGATCAACGACATTGACGCCAGCGGCATCGACACCCTGCGCCGCATCCACCGCCAGCTGGCCGACAGCGGGAACCGCCTGGCCTGTTGCGGCCTCAAGAAGCAGGTCATCGACGTGATGGAACGCACCGGGCTTTGGAACGACCTGGCCCCCCATGCCGCCTACCGCACCGAAGACCACGCCCTGCAACACCTCCTGCCTCAGCTGTCCGCACCGGCCCCCCAGCGCCAGGGATTCGCCTGGTGACGGCGCTTTGTTGACCTGAGTCGTTGTCGCGGCCCTTGCGGAGGCAGATACTTTTGCCTATCTGCGCATCCAGTCTTCAGAACTCTAACGACAAGGGAGCAAGCATGACACCCACCTCGGTCCGCGACATCCGCAACCTCAGCCTTCTCGGCCAATCCGGCAGCGGCAAGACCACGCTGCTGGAGAAGCTGCTGGCCACCGCCGGCGCCATCGGCGCAGCCGGTTCGGTCGAGAAGGGCGACACGGTCAGCGACTACGACCCCCAGGAAAAAGCCTTCGGCCACTCCCTGAACAGCGCCCTCGCCCACCTGGAATGGGCCGAGCACTGGGTGAACATCCTCGACACCCCGGGCCTGCCCGACTTCCTCGGCCGGGCCCTGGCCACCCTGCCGGCGGTGGAAACCGCCGTGGTGGTCATCAACGCCGCCGCCGGCGTCGAAACCCTGACCCGCAAGGTCATGGAGCTCTCCGCCGACAAATGCCGGATGATTGTGGTCAATCGCATCGACGCCCCGGCGGTGGACTTTGCCGCGCTGATGACACGCATCGTTGAGAGCTTTGGTAAGGAATGCCTGCCCATCAACCTGCCCACCACGGGGGGCACCAGCGTCATCGACTGCTTCTTCAAGCCCGACTACGACGCGGTGCCCGCCTTCTCCAGCGTGCGCGAGGCCCACGACCGCATCGTCGACCAGGTGGTCGAGGTGGATGAGGAGTTGATGGCCCTCTACCTTGAACAAGGCGAATCCCTTCAGCCGGCGCAGCTCCACGACCCCTTCGAGATCGCCCTGCGCGAGGGCCACCTGATCCCCGTGTGCTTCACCTCGGCCCGCACGGGCGCCGGCATCCGCGAGCTTCTGGACATCCTGGGCCGCCTGCTGCCCGACCCCACCGAAGGCAACCCGCCCCGCTTCCTGAAGGGCGAAGGCCCGGCCGCCGAAGCCGTTGAGGCCACCACCGACGCCGACAAACACGTCATCGCCCATGTCTTTCAGGTGAGCAACGACCCCTTCCGCGGCAAGCTCGGCCTGTTCCGCATCCACCAGGGCACGGTCACACCCAACACCCAGCTCTTCATCGGCGACGCCCGCAAACCCTTCAAGGTTGGTCACCTGCTGCGTGTCCAGGGCAAGACCCAGACCGAGATCGACATCGGCATCCCCGGCGACATCTGCGCCGTCGCCCGGGTGGACGACATCCACCGGGACGCCGTCCTCCACGACTCCCACGACGAGG
>Ga0209097_10002584_pt1 | contig 14513 bp, 20 predicted proteins | sample AD_UKC052_MetaG_FD_184419 | JGI IMG/M metagenome (GOLD analysis project Ga0209097, IMG submission 184419) | Active sludge microbial communities of municipal wastewater-treating anaerobic digesters from USA - AD_UKC052_MetaG (SPAdes) (version 2) | ecosystem: Engineered > Bioreactor > Anaerobic >... | reverse complement strand
TTGCTCAACAGCACCCGATAATCCCGATACTTGAATCCGTCCAGATAAAGCGCGCGACTATACTCCTCGTCGAGAAAAACGCGCCAGTACCGCTCAGTCGAGCAATTGAGCTGCCAACTCTGCTTTAGCTGTTTCATACGGGAGTCATAGGGCACCTAGGGACGTATAAGGCCGCACAAGGCGCTCTAAGGCTGCCAAAGGGCACATAAGGCGCTCTAAGGCCGCATAAGCCGTTAGTCAAATCAGGCACAAAAAATACCGTCTCACCGACGGTAAGTGCGCCCGACAGGAATCGAACCTGTGGCCCACGGCTTAGAAGGGATACGGCGGAAAATCAGGTATTTCCGTCGATGAGCCCGCTTGGAAAATCGAACTCTACTACGGCTTTTTTGCCAGGGTTTGGGGGATGCATCGGGGATCGGGGATGGTTGAGGGGGGTGTCCGTCGGTGAGGGGGATCCCCGATGGGGTTTTAGGCATCGGGGATGACAGCAACAGGGCACGTACGGAAGCCCTCGCGCCTGCGCAAATACGGGCAAAGCGCAAACGCTCGCGCACCCTGCTCGCTATCTCCGCATTCAGCGAGCCTTGCTCATGTCGCCCGGCGGCTCGGCTTCTTGTCGATCAGCACCGCTTGCTGCCACTTGCTGGGCTTCTTGTCGGTTCGATGGATGCAGCCCGCCCAACAGCACGGGCGCTTCTGCCCTTCGAGAAGTTCCTCCATCGCTCGTTTGATTCGCTTCGCACGCGTCTTTGTCTGCTTGGCATCTTCAACCCAGCAAATGAACTCGTTCCTGCCTATGGGTGTCAGCTCCTGCCAAAGGCGAGCAGCCTCCTCTGCCTCAGTCAGAGCATCCACCAAGTCAGCTGGTAGCGTGTGCGCAAGACCGCCTGAAAGTTTCGTCTGCATGTACTGTCCTTAACAAGCAAATCACAGAAGTTGGAGCGCACGTGAAAACTCGGGCTCCATGGCCGGAGTCTGCCACATGTCGCTCGAATTCCGTCGAGAACCCGCCCTCCGGCGACACTGCCACGCCTCGCCTCTCAGATGAAGTTGCCCAAGGCCCAGCAGATTGAATCGATCCTAAACGAACCTAGCTCGGCAACGCCGTCTCAGCATTGAGCGTTGCTCACCCAGCCCGATCCAACGCCCGCCGCATCGCCAGTACATCTCGACAAAACAGCCCGCCATCTTCTGCGGATGACTCCTCCGCAGCGCTCGCCCACTCCCAGCAGGCCGCAAACGCTTCCAGGTGCCCCGGTACACCGTCCGCCCTAGACTGCTAGAACTACGGACTGCTACATTCACCAGGATGCTCCATCGACCTGTCAGAACCATCTGCGCAGTCGTCGCTGCGGTCGCCGTTTCAGTCGCTAGTCAGGGGACGCCCGCTGCAAAGGGGGAGCAGCTCCTCATCGACTCCACTGCTAAGCACGCGCTGGATTGGCCGCAGCCACGCGATGCGGAAACCGAGGAGTTGTTGCGGCGCTTTCCGGACCCCCATGCCAAGCCTGGTGCGCGCTGCGTGCTCGATGATCCGGCGGCGCTTGCCTCGACGCGAGCGGGCGGTTACTTGCAACCGTCGATCACAACGCTGAGGGGCGCGTTTACCCAGGCCGGTGCGACCCAGACCGCGTACCTAATCCCGTACTGCGAGACCGGGTTTGGCGCGCACAACACCGTCCGGCTGCTCGTGCTCGACAAAGACCAAGTGGTCCTCGATCGCGACTTGACGGGTACAGCCGATCGCTTGGTCCTTGCGCGCGATGTGGACGGCGACGGTCGAGCCGAGCTGCTGGTGTCACGGACGATCTACGAAACTTCACGCAACGTGGTGCGGGTCCGCTTGCTGCGGCTCACCAAAGGTGCGCCGATCTCGCTCGGAAGCTGGGTCGCAATGCGGCACTGCAGCCCCAGCGTGGACGATAATCAGAGCCGCGGTCTTCGCATCTACTTTAACCAGGATGCCCGCGGGGTCTCGTTCCGCGACGAGCCTGTGGTGGAGAAGTGTTACTACCCGCCAGCGCCGCCCCCGCCTCCGGCTCTGTAGGCCGCTGACAAGCCGATCACTTTGTCGAAGCGCTCCACGCTGCGCAGGTTGCACTCTGCTGGTCTGCCGCTGTGGTAGCACTCGTCGAACAGCAGCACGGTCTTGGTGGGGTAGTTCGCAAGTCGCCGCCACAGGCTCGCGTCTCTTGCCAGCGTGATTAGGGAAGTGGCGGGCCTCTTGCGCTCCGCTTTCTCGACGTAGAACGGCGTCCGCGTTTCCCGCCGCACGTCCGCAGTCATCTGCTCTAGGATCTCCTAGTTGGGTACCGCCACCACGACGGGCCGACGTTCCAAGAACAGCGCATAAGTCAGCGCGCGCATCAGCCCACTTTTCCCCGTTCCAGTCGGCATCTGCAGCAGGCCGCGCCCCTAGTGCGCATGGGTTGAGCAGTAGATGTCAGCGGGGCCGCTTGTTCCCCAAAGGGCTGCAAAAAGCCCGGTTTACTGACCGTCGCATTGCCTGAGCACGCCGCCCCTATATGATCTAACAATGGCCCTCGATCAGCTCACAGCGATGGTTGCCCGCGATCCGCTCAACACCCTCCGGTGCTTCTCTGTAAACCCGCCGGGAAAAATGCAGGAGCTGCGCCGTGTGCGTACGGTCGGCGTCGATGAGAGCTCCCTGCGCTTTTTCTCCAAGCGCTCCGCGGTGCAGAAAGACCTGGGAAAGCTCGGCAGTCGCTTCAAGTCGGGTGAGGTGACGGTGCCAATCGCTTGGATCAAGTTTAACATCGGCAACGGGCTCGGACCGAGCGAGCTGATGTTCGACATCGAATATGCCCCGACCAAAGACAACCCGGTGGATTACACAGACGTATCGCCGGAGTTCGAAAAGCGGATCGGCGGCGATCGCCTTCCGGTGTTCTACCTCCCTTGGTGTCCTGACCACTTCGTCCGCATGTCGATCCCCGAATACAAAATCGAGAGCGAGCGCGACTTCGGCAGAGGCGTCGAGATCGACCCATACTGCCCGAACCTCTTCTTCACCGCAGCGCTCTCGGGCTGCTCCGTCTCTGTATACGGCGACCCGAGGCGACCAACAGTCGTGCATGTCGGCACCATGGGGAACACTCCCTACGGCGACGACTGCGCGACGTTTTGGCGTGAGCTCTTGATGGTTGAGAGACTCCAGCGGCTACACCACGGCGGCTCCGCGTATGAGACCAACGTCGACCAATACATGGGCAAAACGGGATCAAAAACGCGGTTTGAGAGTTGGCTCGAGATGCAGCCGTCGAACTTCACCGTGGAGCGCGTCGCTAACTGGGGCGCTGTCTTCGGAATCCGCTACGGGAGGCTTTGGAGCTTTTATCTGCAAGAAAACGCCGTCATCGAACGCTACAAGATCGTAAAAAAGCAGAAGCAGGTCGAGCGCACCGAGAAGGTCTTGGGGCTCTTCAACCGGAAGGTGACAGAGATCGTCGACGTATCGTCAACGGTGCAGGACACATCTGTCGTACCCATATCGGTGCGGCCCTTCTTCCCCGCTGGCGGGGGGCAAGCGAGGATCTGGGACACCTTCCGTAAATCCTACGTCTGAACCCGACCCTGTTTGGGCCCAGACCACGCCTTGCAGTGTCCGCCCCGCTTCCATTTCAGATCGCGCAACCTGCCGGTGCCACTTTTGAAAATCTTGTAGCCACCAAAGCTAGTACCCACGAAAGAGGCGATGGCCGTAGCCATAGAACCGAAGCTCGCTCGGTCGCTCCTCTCACCCAGCCCTATCCAACGCCCGCCGCATCGCCAGCACATCCCGACAAAACAACCGCGCCATCTTCTGCGAGTGACTCCTCCGCAACGCCCGCCCCGCCATCTGATACAGAAACAGCTCCGACTCCGTAAATCGATCCACGAACACCCGCGACACCTGCGGACAGTCAAAGCCCTCGGTCAAGCAGCGGTTCAGATACAGCCGCTTGATCCTCCCGGCCCGGAACGCGGCCACCAGCTCGGCGCGTCCATCGCTATCCCATCCCAGATACGCCGAGCCCGCGCAGGCCGCAGACAGCGCACGCGCTCGGCTGTTGGTGCTAACAAAGTACAGCTCGTGATCTCGCGGGGCGTCCTCCTGCTCCGGCAGCGGCTCGATTGAGTAACTGCACAGCCTCCCCTCTTTCACCGCTCGGCTTAGCTCGTACCGGTACAGCACGCGGTCTTGGTAAATCTCCGAGCACTCGGGCGACCACGGCGACGCCGACAGGCCGATCACTTTGTCGAAGCGCTCCAGGCTGCGCAGGTTGCACTCTGCGGGTCTGCCGCTGTGGTGGCATTCGTCGAACAGCAGCACGGTCTTGGTGGGGTATTTCTCCAGCCGCCGCCACAGGCTCGCGTGACTTGCCAGCGTGATTAGGGAAGTGGCGGGCCGCTTGCGCTCTGCTTTCTCGACGTAGAACGGCGTCCGCGTCTCTCGGCGCACGTCGGCAATCATCTGCTCTAGGATCTCTTCGTTGGGAACCGCCACCACGACGGGCCGACGCTCCGAGACCAGCGCGTAAGTCAGCGCGCGCATCAGCCGACTTTTCCCCGTTCCCGTCGGCATCTGGAGCAGGCCGCGCCCCTTTCCGGGCTTGCGCAGCCACTCCCAGCAGGCCGCAAACGCTTCCACTTGATGCGGCCACGGCGGCACCCCGCGCCACAGCAGCCGGTCGAACTCGGCAACCTTAATCATTCCTAATTCCCCTAATTCCAAGTCCTTGCAAATCAAGGACTTAGGCAATTAGCCAACTATTAGAAGCTAATTACCGGCTAATCCCCGGCTAATCCCTTTTGTATTAGCTGGCGTACAATTATTTCACTTGCAGGATCGGATTTAAGCGTCAGCTCAGAGATCGCGGTAAACAGCGCCGGATTCTTGAGCAAGCGCTGAAGCGTTAAGCCGGTCAGAATGAAGCGCCGCACCACAGCTGTGCGACTGATTCCTTTCTCCCTGGCTTGCCGTTCAAGCGCTTTGATTTCCTCGTAGTCAAGCTCGACGCGGATTTGAAGGTTCTCTCTCGGCATTCCAAGAGACTACCGTCGAGCAGTGACGGCCAGCAACTAGCAAGCGCGACCGTAAATCGAGCTGCAGATAACTTCTGTCATGTCAAGTAGATGTCTATAAAATGTCTATGTTTTAGGGCATTTTATAGGCATTCGATAGCAATCAATCCAAGCCCGCTTTATTGATTGATTGTGAGCAATCAGCCGCCAGAGCCGATTTTCGGAGAGACGCCGCCAGATGGTGCTTGTGCGGTTCGCATTCGTTTGCGGTTAAAACTTAGCGGCAATCCGCCCTCGATTACCTGCAAGACGATTAGCGAGGAATCGGTGCTCGCTGAGATTCAGCGCAACGAGACTTTCTTGCGCTGGCTTGTGCGGGATAACGGCGGCAAGCCTCTTGCCGATGAGCCGCGCACCGTGGGCGCTTCGCTGACCTGGCTTGGCAGCGACGGCAAGGAGATCGACGCAGCGGCGGATGTCGAGTTTACGTACTGGCCCGAAGGCAAGGCCGACGAGAAAAAGCAGAAGACCAAGAAGGCTGGTGCTGAGGCTGTTGGTGATTCCGTTGCCTCCATTCTGCCAGCGGTAGAGCGCTTGGCGGTCGGGGTCAGTAGGGAATCAACGGCCCAGGTAAACACGCTGACAAAGCTGGTTGAAAAGATGGTCGACAAGCTCGATGAACAGTCGAAGCGCGAGAGCGACCGCGTCGACTCGGCCATCGAGGCACTGGCGGCGCGCGCGAACGGCGCGGAGGCGCAGCAGAAGCCGGGCACTTCGTCTTTTCTTGGCTCGCTCGGGGACCTGCTGGGAATGGCCACGAAGGCGAAAGATTTTTTCGGTCCTAACTGAAGGACTTAGGGGTTACGCACATGATCGACGGAAAAAACCTGTTTATGGCTGGCATCGGGGGGAATCCTCGGGCTGGCAAAAAGCTCTCGCTGCAGTCGGCGGCGGACAACCTGCTTCCTGCGATGGTGAGCTGTGGCATCAATGCAGCTGGGGGCGCGATGGCGCGCGCGGTTGGGAACAAGATTGACAGCTGGAAGCCAGGTTACGGAACCATCGGTGTTGCGATTGTCTCCGTCGGTCTAAAGACGCTGGTGCAGCCGGTTGATGACGTTCACATCGCAGTGCGTGAGCTTGCCGCCGGAATGGCTGGCTATGTCGGCGATGAGGTCTTCGACGGCGTTGTGATGTGGTGGAAGTCCGAGCTGTGGAAGCCGGGCAAGGTGTGGAAGAAGGCGCAGCTCGTGCGCTTTGATCCGGATGGCAAGTACTACCAAGCCAAGGAGGACGTGCCGGCCAGCGCTGGGAGCCCTGCCAAAGATGACATCTGGATGCCTGTCTCCTCGATGACGTACCAGGCTAGCGACTTGAAAGAGTGCGCTCGCCTAGTGCTTCAGGACCGCAACCGCGTGGAAATGATTGCGGGGTTTGTGGCCATGGAACTGGGCCGCGCTCGTGGTTGGAAAGAGCAGGAAATCGCCGGAGCAGCTACGGACATCGTGACCGGTCTGGGCAAGGTTGGCGAAGAAATCGCGAAGCTGTGATGCGATGCGGATACTCCTTCACCACAATCCGCAGCAGTCCGGCGCGTGCCTTGAATCGCTCGTAGATTACGCCTACGAGATACAGCGCTCAGCGCTGGCTAGAAAGTTCACGCGGCTGGATACCTTCGTTGCCTGGCTGCAGCTGCAGCCGGTGAAGCTGGATCTGGGTGAAGCGCCGCAGCGGTCAGGCTGTAATCCGACGCAGCGCAGCCGCATCTGGCCCAGCGATGGCTTCAACTGTTGGGAAGCGACGGCGCACTTTTTGGGAGTGGCGATTGCGCTCAATATCTCGGAGATCGTCCACATCTTCGACGTGACCAAGGACGGTGTGCGGCATGTTTTCCCCGCACTTCAGGACCCGCTGCAAGCGCGCCCGGAGATTCCCATCCAGCTGCAGAAGTTTGGGATGTTCGCGCCAGGCCGGGCACAGGGAACGGCGTGGAACAAAGTTGCGGATGTTGCGCACGGTCTTGGTTCCTCCATCCTCGGGCTTTTTGGCGCAGAGGCGCTGGTGCCACTGGTGGATCTTGCATGGACTGCGGCCCCTACGGAGTACGGTCTATCAAAGAACGCGCCGCCGCCACAGCCTACTGATCGACCGACTCCGGAGACTCCTCAAAAGTGGAGCACTCCGGAAAGCTCTACAGCTGGATTAAGTAGCGAGGAACTGGCGGTTGTTAAGTTCCTGGCACAGCGCGGCTGGACGCCAGAGCAGATACAGCAGCTTTCGCTAGGTCCGCCCCAGCAGCCCGCAGTGGCCCCACAGAAAGCAGCTCCGGTGGTCGATGGCGGGCTCAAAAAGTGGGCGGACTTGATCAAGAAGTCTGGAAGCCCAGTGCAGCAGCAGAATGCGCAAAATCCCTTTAGTGGGTTTCTAGCTTAGTAGGCCGGTTTGTCGACGGTTAGCGCCGAGGACTTCTCGGCAAATATGGCTGCTAGAGAAGCAGCCCAACACATGACCAGGGAGTAGGGAAATGAACAGCATTGGTTTGCTAGCGGTGATGGCAGGAAGTCAGGGCGGAGGTATCAACCCAACCATGATGCAAGCGCTTGTCAAGATGGAGGAGGACAACCGCCGAAAGAACAACGAACTGCTTGCTGCCATTGGTAGCAACGTGGCGAGCGGCCTCCGATACCTGAAGGGTCCACCAAAAATCGTTGATGCAGCGGGCAAGGAAATCGCTAAAGAGGACCCGCGTTTTTCGGGAATCCTTCTGGCCCATAAGGTTGAGGAAGACATCAAGTATGAGGGCTTGCAGAACCTGATCAACGGCGGCATCAAGGCATACATCGCCACTCAGGGAGATTCCTCTTCGCTGGCTTTGATGATGGCAGGGATGAACGCATCTGGGCGGTCCGGTTCTGCGCAGCCCACCGCTGGTTCCGCTCGCTTCGGCGGCTAGTTTTCGGGGTCGGTGGCGGGAGGTTTTCCCGTCGCCGGATTCTCTTCTGAAAGACATCAAGCAAGGAGACCCCGATGGGCGCTTTTGATTACATGGATGTTTCCACGGCCAAGGTTGAGGAGCTGTGGAAAAGCTATCTGCGAAGCCGTGGGCTAAGCAGCGAACTAGACCCCATCCCAGCCGGTGAGACTGCCGAGCAGTTTCGCCGCAACTGGGAGAAGTTCCTGTACGCGCAGTCGCCAAGTGGCGCAGCTGCAGCAGGAACGACCACCACCACGACCGCTGGCGGTACTGTCACCGTCACCCCAGCAGCTGCGCGCAAGTTCGTTCCTGGAGCGCTCCCAGCAGATGTTTCCGAGCAGGAAGCGTTAGATGCTGGGTGTGTTCTGGTGTTCGAGCACAAGGACTACCGAGGGCGGGCTTTCGTCTTGCCTCCAGGTCAGTATCCAGACCTACGGGATCTAGGCCTGGACGACTTGGCATCGAGTTCCAAAGTACCAGTAGGCGTGGTGCTTCAAGGGTACGAGCATCTGAACTTCACCGGAGACCTTCGAACGTTTACCGGAAACGTCAACTGGTGGGACAAGCACAACGACTGGATGACGTCGGCGATTGTAAAGAAAGTCTGATTCCACTTTTGAGCAGCCGGTCCCGGCTTTTCAACTGCCGATTCTGATTCCGCTTCTGCGTGGCCGGTCGCTTTACACCGGCTGCGCAGGTGAACACATCTCTGAAGGGAGAGCAGACCCATGGGCTTTTTTGGAAATGATACTCTCGTCGCTGCCGGTGGCAGCGATACCGGAAACACCACCACCACTCCGGCGGGCACCAACTGCACCGCGCCTCCGTTTGGCAAGCCCCATTATGACCCCGACGTCCTCCTGGTCATGTACGGGGAAGGCAAGTTCACGCTGACGAATTACAACCGCGTGAAGGCCGGTACGCTGTCGATTGAGGAGCTTGGCCTGACCGCTGCGGATCTGGCGCGTCTGCGTTGCCAGGATGAAGTGACCGGCGCGGCTTCTAGCTACGATGCGCACCATGATCCGCTGTTGCCACCGACGATCACCGATGTGGTCTCGGGCGTAACTGTGATCTTTGAATCCGGCCACCATCCAACGGACAAGGCGCACCGGATTCGGATCAGCTCGGCGAATCCGCTATCGCTGGCGGCGGGCGCTGTCATCGCCAAGATTCACTTCTCGGATCTGTACGAGGATGACGGGGGCTATGTCTCCCCCATCGTCCAGATCTCAAATGAAATGGCATCTGGTCCCGAGTTCCGCGCGGTCAACACTACGTATGGCTGGTACGAGCTTGTCTGCGTCAGCGGAATCAGCTTCCCGGCGCTGCAAGTCGTCTCTGCCGTAACGACTCCGACCCGGCGCTAGTCGTCATGGCTTCCAAGACGAAGAAGACGGTGCGGCGCGCTGAAGTGGCCAAGCGTCCCGCGCGCATTACGGGGGCCACAGATGCGGCAGAGAAAAACTCTGCCACCACGTCCCCTTCGCGGACTGAACGCGATGGGGACCAAGCCAGGGAAGTGGAGGCTCTAGTGCCAACGCCAACTACACCAACCGCACCAGCAGTCATGGTGCCGTATGAGATCCAGTGCCGTGGCCGACTTGTGCCGCCGTTTTTGGATGACTGCCTCTCGCGGGCACTGCTCAAGTCCAAGGTGCTGACGGGTCAGGGTGACAAGTCGGTCGCCATCGACTTTGAGCCGCAGGCCGCGCAGTGCGCTGTGACTGGCTTTGATGTGGCCGCGCTTAGTGGGTCCGTTGAAGTGACGGCCAGCTACGACGCTGCAGCGAAGACGCTCAACATCAAGGCTCCCGCTGCTGTGAAGTGGTCCGTTCTGGTCCTGTATCAGAAGGGAATCGCAGCATAGCCGCTAGGCCCGCCGTCTGCGCTTCCTCCTGTTGGTCAGCGGACGGTGATCGGAGCATGCCCGATGCGCGCTCTTTTGAGCGCGTGGCGCTTATGGCCACCACATACCCTACAGATGCGAAAGCTGTTGCGAGATTCCTTGCTCAAGGCTGCGGCTGCGACAAGCGCGCGCAGGGCTGCGGCTGCAGCTCGGGTGAAAGGCCGCGTGCGCAGGGCCTTATTAACACGCCCGGCGACTACCGCACCTATGCAAAGCAGCTCAAGACCACAGCGGATCAACTGGACAAGCTCGCCAGCAAAGATCCGCAGTGGCAGGTGTTCAAGGCGAGTGTCGACGCTCTGTATGACGATTACAAAGATGTGGGCTGGACAGACTCCTTCCGACTGTCGCAGACCACTTGGGAGCGGCTAGACGACGCAAACCGCGCGCTTCAGGGCTGGGGCGAGAAGCTGCGAAAGGAGCTTGGCGAAAAAGCTGTAGGTCCGCTGGCTCTCACCGCGCCCAAGTCGCTAGCTGAAGACTTTAGCGACGCGGCCAAAGCTGCAAGCGGCTTCATTGGGAGCGACAAGTCCGGCTCCCTTGCAGACCGAATCTTGCCGACGTTTTCCACGGGCACCAAGGTCGTCGCGGGGCTGGTCGCGGGCGGGTATGTCCTCAGCAAGCTCGGCGCATTTGCGGAGACAAGCAGCGCAGATCCAACGCAGCCGCGCGGAGTCTTCACGCGCGCCGCAAGCAAAGTAGTCGAGCTGCTGCCCTTCCGCATCGAACCCAAAAAGCGAGGCTAGCCATGAGTCGCATCTGGCCGCTGCCGCTGGATAAGCTCCGCTCGATTGGTCAGTCGGTGATGACGGACCGAGGAAACGGCAGACCGCACAAAGGCGTCGACCTGCGTGTGGATGCTGGAACGTCGGTGATCGCGTCGGAAGCTGGCCGCGTGTTGCGTGTGGTGGATGGCCGCGAGTCTGCGAGCGAATCGCAGCAGGCCGCCGGGCTTTGGGTCGATGTCGCGGGCTCCGATGGCTACGTGTACAGGTATCTGCATCTGGGCAGCGCAGACGTGACGAGCGGGCAGCAGCTGCAGCAAGGCGCGCAGGTGGGCACGGTCGCGCCGAAGGGAACCAGCGGACTCAAAGACAGCGAGCCGCACTTGCACTTCGAGATCCGCACTTCTGACTGGCAGGAAGACCGGCAGCCGTGGGCGCGCAAGAAGGGGGACAAGCTCGGTGACTACGGGCCGCCCATGGACCCGCTGAAGATGCTGCCGCCAGGCCTGGTGCGTCCGCGATCTGCAGTGGCGCAGGTGCAAGACAAGGAACAGCAGCGACCCGAGCGTATCGCCACGTCTGCGGCCATTCTTCCTGGCAAGCCCGAGCCCCCGCGTGAACAGAGCGCAGTCGTTCTTTCTGCACTGAGCCCCGCTGATGCGGCGCGCGCCTTCGTCGGTCATCGCGAAGTCAAAACCGCCGGACCTTCTGGGCTCGTTGGTGGGCTGCTTTTGATCGCGGCTGTTTGGAAGACTCTGCGGCGAAGGGCTCGCGCATGAGCTTGGACGACGAAAAGCTAGCCGCTTCGCTGCTGCGTCGCGCATCGACCGAGTATCGACTGATGTGGCCGATTGAGGGCGCAGAACTGCAGCGCGTCGGCGACACCGTGACAGCAGACCGAGGGAACGGCCAGCCACACTACGGGCTTGATCTGTATGCGGCTGCAGGATCAACGGTGCGTGCTGCTGCGCCTGGTCGTGTGCTGCGTGTGCAGGATGGCAGGCAGGCCGCGCGTCAGAACTCGCGCCGCGCGGGGCTGTTTGTCGATGTGCTTTCAAAAAGCGGCTGGGTGCATCGCTATCTGCATTTGCAAGACAGCCCGCTGGTAGAGGGTCAACTGGTCAGTGCGGGCGCGCTGGTGGGCTCGCTGGCCGCAACGGGAGCGCCGGATGTCATCCGCACCGGCCCGCATCTGCACTTCGAGATCCGCACCAGCGATGTCAGCGGCCCCGATCGCAAGTATGGGCCAGCAGTAGACCCGCTGCGCTTTTTACCGTCGAGAAAGAGGAACTCATGAGGACTCTGCGTTTGCCCGTGCTGTGCGGTTTTCTGGCGTCGTGCTTTTCGCCTGACCTGTCGAACGTGATGTTTAAGTGCAGCGAGCAGGATTCGCAGTGCTTGCCGGGGTACATCTGCCGCGCGCCGTGGTGCGTGCCGATTGACTCGCCGGTCGAAGACATGAGCATGGCCGCTGCAGACCAGCAAAGCAGCGCCGACATGGCGACAAAACCCGCCGACATGGCGTCGGGCTGCGCCGATGGTGGCGGCTATCGCGTCGGCCTCGGCTGGGCGTGTCCGGGCAAGTTCGGGCCTGCGGATAGGAAGCCCGCGACTCTGTGCGCTGCCGGTTTCAACATCTGCACCAGCACCAAGCACTTCACGCTTCAGGATCTGCAGGACTGCCGCAAGCTGCCCGGCTTCTACTTAGCCTTGGTGCTGGGTAGCTACGTGTCCGACGTGAATCTCGGCACTTGCGACAGCATGAATCCGACGAAGGTGATTTATGGATGCGGGGCATTGTCGAGAGCGCAAGACACCTCGCTGCGGTGCGCGGGGTTTGCGCAGGTGTTCGACTGCACGTATCGCACGACGATGATCACCTGTCCGCCGGGGGCGTTTGTGAATCTGGACCAGGTGGTGAGTCAGCAACCCCAAGACGGCATTTTGTGCTGCCCAGCGTAGAGGCAAAGACCATGATCAATTTTCTGCAACCTGATGTTTTAGTCGCGGGGCCTCTCGTATTGGCCGGTGTCGTGGGGACGCCCGGACCCCGTGGCCCTGCTGGCTCTCCAGGGGCACGCGGTACGGCTGGCGCAGTCGGTCCGAGCGGCCCGGCTGGTACTGCTGGCGCTCCCGGTCCGGTCGGCCCTGCAGGCCCCGCTGGTGCAACCGGTGCAGCTGGCGCTCCGGGTCCTGCTGGACCAGCAGGCCCCGCTGGTGCAACCGGTCCTGCTGGTGCCACTGGCGCTTCTGGCCCGGCTGGATCCGCTGGCGCACCTGGACCGTCTGGCCCAGCTGGACCCGCTGGTGCGATTGGCCCCACAGGGCCTGCGGGCGTAGACGCGAGGCCGTTCCTCAGGGGCCAAGCTCAGTGCTTCCTCAGTGCTGGCGAGCATCAAGCCTTCAGCCTCGACGGCACCCACCGCACGACCGCCATCCCTCCCAACGACAACATGGATGGAGTGATGGCCGAGCGGGACTTCGACCTGACCAAGATCTTCGCAAAGAGCAACCAGCTATCAGGCACCACGCTCTTGATCCGCGTCTGGAACAGCACCGACAACGGCGCAACCTGGACCGAGATCGCTCTGGTGAAGATCTCAGACGGAAATCGAGAAGGCACCGACGCCGCGTCTGCCTTCATCCAAGCCACCAGCCTGTACTGCTTCAGCGTAGAAGCCATTGGCGGCCCGTACTTCGGCCCCGTCAGCTACCTGTGTATCTAGGAGGATGTGATGCAAACCCGAGTCTACAAAACCCAGCGCGGCGCAGAGTACACACTGACCCAAACCAAGCCACCAGCGGAGAAGCCACCGAGGAAGAAGGCGGCGGCGAAGAAGGCGACGACGAAGAATGCTGCAGCGAAGAAGCCCGAAGCCAAGAAGCCTGCAGCCAAGAAAGCCCCGGCGAAGAAGCTCGGGAAGACGGTCAAGGTGCTGGGCTACGAAGTGCGCGAAGGCACCCAGAAGCACAAGCAGCTACTGCAGCAGCGCGAGCATGCGGAGGACTTGCGACGGTCGGAAACGGCGATGAATGGGAGGACCAAGCAGCATCGGGATGGGCAGCTGAAGTTGTGGAGGTAAGTGGAGCGGAGCAAACGCCTAATTGATGAGTCGTCCTAGCCCGCAGGCTGTTTTAGCTATACTAGGGAATCTGTACTTCCAACACCCTCAAGGAACTGCACAATGAAGGCCAATCGGTGTCTGCTGCTATTTTTCTTTGTAGCATTGAGCCTTGGCTGCAGAGCACCAGCCTCACTGCATGAGATAGTTCTGATATCTCCAACTAGAGATTGCGACAAAGCATCGCCAGTACGTTGTCTTCCATATATAGGCTGTGAAGACTTGGGCATTAGGGAAATTGTCATCCGCGTCGGTCCGAACAGCCCAGAAGAGACGACTCAGATATGTCTCCATAATGCCATCGGGTATATAATGAGTGTATACTACCAGCCCGGTGATTCCTACTACACAATCAGTGCAAATTACACCAGAAAAGGGATGAATTTCAGCATTAGCGCTGGCCCTTTTGGAGAAGATCAAACACTGACACCTTGGACTTTGTATCTCCAGTAATATCCGATATCTTCTATATTAAACACATTATAAGAACAGCGCTTATCCAACCGGGAAGTCAATATCGGCATTCATTTGCATAATACTATGGCAGCCAATATACCGATAGCATCACACCCGCCTCAACAAAGCCGCACACATCTGCTCCCCCACTCCGTACCTTCTCACCACCTCTGCTTTCCAGCCGTGCCGCTCTAGTGTGGCCAGCATCTGCTTTTCGTCGTAGCGGCGGACTCGGAATAAGTGATAGCGCTGCTTGGTGTTGCCTCGGACGGTGTCGGCGTAGCAGTCGATCTCGTAGC
>Ga0209097_10002580_pt1 | contig 14519 bp, 13 predicted proteins | sample AD_UKC052_MetaG_FD_184419 | JGI IMG/M metagenome (GOLD analysis project Ga0209097, IMG submission 184419) | Active sludge microbial communities of municipal wastewater-treating anaerobic digesters from USA - AD_UKC052_MetaG (SPAdes) (version 2) | ecosystem: Engineered > Bioreactor > Anaerobic >... | reverse complement strand
CCTGAATAGAATTGAATACAATCGACTCTAAAAATTCAACAATTTTATTGTCTTTGTCCTTGATGGTGAAGTCGGTAAGTGCTGGCAAATTTTCTAGAAAAAATTTTTGTGAGTGCGACATTTCTAAGACAGTACTCGCCAAGGAATGTGCAAAGGGGTAGTTCGGATTGAATTCCAATAATATTTGAGCAATATGCTCGCATAAATCCTTGTAAGGCTTGAAAAACCGATCTTGATTATCTTGAATTACATGACGTGTGAGATAGGATTTTGAACCTTCCCAAATAGCTAATTGATAGACATCCTGTTCGGAGATAAAATCTGAAGTAAATCCCGCATTTCGAGGTTCTTCTACTAATACCCGAATGATGTTTTTAAGCTTGATTGCTGGATCTTGAATGTTGTTGATGGTGTAGGAGACTTTGTATTCCAAATAGCTCCAGTACCAAGTAATTAAGTAAACGAGAAGTCGGTGCTTATTTTCAAAGTAGCGGTAAATACCAGCTTCGGTTGTTTCGATTTCGGTTGCTAATTTCTTAAACGTGAAATTTTCAAAACCAAGTTTGTTGATGAGCAGCAAACCATGATGAACTATTTTTCTACCCAACACAGTCTCTTCCGGATTTCTCAGGAATAGCTTTTCATTCATTTTAATTTTAAGTTCGTGCTCCATGAACAATTCAGAATAATTCTCGTTTTTATTTTACAAAGATAGCAATACTATCATTAAGAATATAGTTACTATCTTTGCATTTGAATTTTAATATGAATCCATCTCAGTTAGCTTTTCGTTGGCTTTTTAACGAACGAGCCATTATTGGTAAAATATATTTGCTTGCTTTCCTGCAAGGAGCCATGTATTTGGTTATTCCTCTTGGAATTCAAGCCGTTGTTACTTTCATCATGGCTGGAAGCCTATCTGCTTCGCTATTTCTGCTGTGCGGAATGGTTGTAGTAGCAGTGCTATTTATTGGTTTACTTCAAATCTGGCAAATGCGTTTGGACGAAACCATGCATGAGAAATTGTTTGGTGATGTAGCCGTTCGAGTTGGGTATTTCCTCAATAACAATCAAATCACAGCTGGAGTTTTATCTCGTCTAAACCATTTCTTTGAAGTCGTTACCCTGCAAAAAGGTATCAGTAAAATTGTACTCGATTTTTCCTTCTCTATTATCAGTATTGTTTTCGGGTTAATCATTTTGCCTTTATACAATACCTGGTTTTTTGTTCTTACACTTTTACTTGGAGCGTTTTTCTACTTCATCATTCGGTATTATGGTAAAGCTGGAATTGAAACCAATATTCAAACTTCCAATCAGAAATACCGCCTCATGGATTTGTTTCAACAGGATAAACCTCTTGAATCATCGGACCAATCTGAATTCCTTTCTTGCATCGACGAAACATTAGGCGCTTATTTCAAAGAACGAAAAGGTCATTATGGAGTGCTCGAAAAACAATATAAAGGCATCGTATTTTTTAAAGTGCTTTTTATTGGAATTCTCTTGTTTCTAGGAGCTTTGCTAGTTCAACAGGGTAAATTAAATATTGGTCAGTTTGTCGCTACCGAAATCATCATATTCTTAGTGATTAATTCCATCGAGAAATTAATTGTTAGTTTAAATAGCTTTTACGACATTATTACAGCCCTATATAAACTGGAGAAAATAGTTGCTGACTCGCCCGAATATTCTCTGTTTAGCAAGAAGAAATTCCATTTACCTAGTTTCGAATCCATTTACATTCGTCCGTACTCTAGGGCAATTAAATATTTTATTTATGCTATTTGTCTTTCAGGGCTTATTTTACTGTGTATGCCTTGGACGCAAAACATCGAGTCAACTGGTACGGTTAGTACTTTGAATCCAGCTAGTCGTCCGCAAGAAGTAACTTCTCGTATTTCGGGTAGGGTAGAAAAGTGGTTTATTCGGGATGGTGATCGGGTGAAGAAAAACGATACAATCGCTTATATATCGGAGATTAAAGAAGAATATATCGATCCAGAATTAGTCTCTCGTTCCGAATCACAAATTCGTTCGAAAGAATCTGCTATGGAATCGTACGAGCAGAAAATAAATGCAGTCAATGCTCAAATTGATGCCTTGAATCGATCGCTTCGGATGAAATTGGAGCAGGCTAGAAATAAGATTGTCCAAGGTAAAATCAAGGTTGTATCGGATAGTATTGAAGCACATACTGCTCAAGCTAATTTCAAAGTAGCTGAAACACAATTAAAACGTTACGAGGAATTATTGAGCAAAGGGGTGATTTCGCGCACCGACATGGAAAATCGTCGCATAAAACTGCAAGAAGCCTTGGCAAAGAAAACCTCTGCTGAAAATAAATTCTTCGGTACTAAAAATGAATTACTCAACACCGAAATTGAGTTTAATTCCATTCAACAAGAATATGCCGAAAAGTTGATGAAAGCCGATTCTGAGAAATACTCGGTGATGTCGGCTTTGTTTGAAGCAGAAGGATCACTTACCAAGTTGCAAAATCAATTGGTTAATTACAGCATGCGACAAGGGTTTTATTATGTGCTAGCACCACAAGATGGTTACATTCAATCCACTGCAATCAAAGGAATTGGAGAGATTGTAAAGGAAGGAGCATCCTTATGCAGTATCATTCCTGATCAATCGGAACAAGTAGTTGAATTGTATGTGGAACCTATGAATTTGCCATTAATTCGAAAAGGACAGCATGTACAATTAACGTTTGATGGCTGGCCTGCATTTGTGTTCTCTGGATGGCCAGGAATGAGTTACGGAACGTATACTGCCGAAATTGTAGCATTTGACCGATCTATTTCAGCAAATGGAAAATTCAGGGTTCTAGCTAAAAGCATTGGCGAGCCTTGGCCTGATGCTGTTCGGATTGGTAGTGGAGTTCAAGGATTTGCTTTACTTGGAAATGTGCCACTGTTTTATGAAATGTGGCGACAAATCAATGGATTCCCGCCTGAATTCTATACTCAATCAACAAAAAAGGACCAAGATGTTAAAAAGTAAATTTTGCTTTTCATTTCTTTGGGTTTTGTTGCTTTTTCCCTCGAGTGAAGTTGTTTCTCAAGTGCTTATCAGTTATGAGAAGTTTATGGATGATGTAATGAAATTTCATCCATTATCGGATCGTGCAGAGAATTTCAAAAAGCTCGGAATGTATCAGTTGCAAGCCGCTCGTGGTTCTTATGATCCTTTTTTGGAAGGAAATCACGAGAATAAATTCTACAACGGAACAAATTATTATTCGGTCTCATCCGCTCAACTTAAACAAGCTCTTTTCACTTCACAATATCTCAAAGCAGGATATGATTATGGCTATGGAAATTATATAAATCCAGAGTTGAAAACATCTACTGCAGGCATTCCATATTTAGGAATGGAAGTCTCCTTATTACAAGGATTAGTTATAGATAAACGTAGAGCAGAAGTGCTTAAATCGCGTGCTTATCTTAATTATTACACAGCAGAACAAAAGAATCAATTAAACCAGTTATTCTTTGAATCATCGCAGCAGTATTTCGACTGGTTATTCAGCTTAAAACAAATTTCTTTAAATGCTTATTTCTTGCAATTAGCGCAACAACGGTATACCGGAATTGAGTCACTAGCCGAAGTAGGGGAAAGGCCTGCTGTTGATACTGTTGAAGCATCTTTATTTATTCAATCTCGTTTGTTGGATTTGCAAAATGCTGAATTGGATAAAATTAAAAGTCAGAATCAATTAGCATCATTTAATTGGAATGAAAATGGAAATGCTTCTCTTCAATATTCCTTTATACCTTCAGATAGCTTGGATGCCTATTTTGAAAAAGCAAAACAAGTTATCGGAAAGCTCATGTTCCAGGATTCATTAAGCAATCCGATCATTAGTAAATACACTGCTTTTCAAGAAGTTTTGAATGTGGATAAACGGCTGAAACGCGAATTTATCAAGCCTAAATTGAATGTAAACTACAACTTACTTGCTGGGAATACCAACGCTTCTAGTCCAATTTTTACAACCAATAGCTATAAATGGGGACTTAGTTTTTCGATGCCATTGCTGTTACGTACTCCTGTTAATGAATACCGGATGGCTGATATTTCGAGTAAGAATAATTCATTGGAATTATCAAGCAAGAACAATGAGTTGATGTACAAGCTAAATCAAGCTTCTCAATCGATTTCTATATTATCTCAGCAGTTATTAAATGCCCAAAAATCGGTCGATTATAGCCGCAAATTAGTAGATGCCGAAAAGCAAAAATTCGAAGCTGGAGAAAGTTCTCTTTTTCTAATCAATACACGCGAATCCAAATGGCTTGAATCGGAATTGAAGCTTGCCGAATACAAGCTAAAATTTATTAAATCGACTCTACAAATTATCTATTTGAAAGGTAATTTGAATTATGTGTTTTGATTTCAGTTAATACGCCTTTGTCCAATGAAAATGCTCATTCACTATTTGTGTTTTATTTTCTTTTAGATGATTTAAAAAGGCTTGAGCTACATAGCTGTGTTTTTTACCTTTTAACCAAATCAAATTCCAACTGGTTTTTATTGGAAGTCCTTTTACAGGCAGAATCGATAAATCGCCGTTCATTAGTTCATTCTTAATACCTATTAGCGGCATTATCGAACAACCTAATCCAGCTAAAATTGCTTGCTTAACTGCTTCATTTGAGGTTAGTTCAAGCTTTTTTCGAACGTATAATTGATTTTTTTGGAAGAACTGTTCCATCGATTGGCGAGTTCCTGAACCAAGTTCGCGGTAAATCAAGGCAAGTTCTTCTAAGTAATTCGGTGATTTCGGTTTTGAGCTTGGGGAATAATCTTTATTTCCAACAAGAAATAGTTTATTCTCCATTAATTCTAGCTTTTCTGTTTGGATTGATTCGGGTAAAATGGAGACTAATGCTAAATCGGTTTCATTCCTTTCGAGCTTTTCTAGCACTTTTACTTTATTCGATACATCTAAATTCAACTCAATTCCCGGGTGTTTTTTAAAGAAATCACTTAGAATATACGGCATGATATATTTGCCTGTAGAAACAATTGAAATTGTAAGTTTTCCACTTAGAAAGCCTTTGTATGCTAGTGTTTTGTAATTAATTGCATATACTTCTTGGAGGATTTTTTCGGCTGCTTGTGCTATCTCATTTCCAAATTCGGTCACGTATAATTTCCTGCCAATAATCTCTGTAAGCGGAATTTCAAATTGATCTTGGAAATTCTTTAATTGTATAGATACAGCAGGTTGTGTCAGATGTAATTCCTCTGCTGCTTTAGTAATACTAAGCGTTTGAGTTACTTTTAAGAATACCTGTAATTGGTGAAGTGTATACTGCATTGATTCGAATTTATATTCTTAACATTTATTGTTTATAATAGTTCATCCGTGTATACTATTTTAAGGATTACAATAATTGCAAAACATCGGATCAGCTTTTTCATTCGATGTTACTAAATCAACTTCTTGATTGAATCCACAAGTTAAACAGGCATATATTTTTGATTTTATTTGATTACTTGGCATTCCACAGTGTGAACATGCTAAACCTGTTTCTACTCGAGTGATAACAAAACCAGGCGTTTTACAACTTGGACATAAGCTATTTATCTTCTTTAATAATTCCTCACAAGCCAATTGAATAGATTCCATTCGTGTTGGATTGTGCATAGCTCTCATATCTGTTTCTATACGTACTTTTCCAGTACGAATATTCATCTGCCTAAAGAGTTTCCTAACTTTCATTTCATCATGAAGTCCTTTGTATATCTCAGATTCCGATTTCAAAATTATTCCATGACTAGGGAAATGAACTTGATTTAAAAAACTACTTAATTCACTTTCGGATTTTATTTCTTCAGAGGCAAAATTAGTTTTTGTATGAATGATTCGAGCATATATTTCCCATTTATTTTTATCGTCTATTAGTACAATTATTTCCTCATTAGCTGGAATAAAGAGATAGCTTGGATGCGGACCAAATGAACCTTCACTGGCTATACCTAAATCACAGTTAGTCAATTTCATTGCAGCCAAGCATTTTTCTCGCGCTGTATTCAGTGGTGAATTATTTCGTTCAATTTCGCCACTAAATGTTCCATAAACATCCGAATTAAAACCATCCGGGAGAAAGCATTGCACCTGTAAATGTTGTTCCAATATAGGGGCAATAACTTTCTCCTTATGATGCATTGTTGCAATCACTAACGGACGGTTTTTAAACGCAGACATTATTTTCGGACAATATTCAACTCGGACTGAAGTTCCACTTTACCATTCGATTTTTCTATCTCTTTTCGGATATCATACAAATCTTTTTGTAAAGCCTGAATGCGTTTTTCTCTCATTTTTATGTCCTCTTCATTCAACAGATGATTTATTTTATTCTCATGAAACCTTATTTTCACATGAATCATCTCGGTTATTAATTGCAAGGCATCTTGAGAGCTAAAATGACCCGAAATCAACTGCTTTTTCATGGCTTTTTTATTGTCCTTGTCCTGCAGAATAGGCTGTTTTTCCATCAAATTCATATAGATTCTCGGTTTTAATTGTGTCGATATTTTTCTTGAATGCGTGTTGAAGTATATCAATGATAGATTCTTTACTAATACTCGCAGATTCATTGGAAACAAAGCGACATCTCCAATGATCGGTACAGAAAGTTTCTTTGAATCCTTCAGGCCAAACTTTTATTCCTCGATTGGTTATCATCGATAAATGCAATTCCTGATTATTTAATTCCGAAATTTTTCCAGCTAATTCATCCGGATTACTTCCTCCCCAATGCACAAATACATCTACTCCTTTCAATTCTTTAAGTGCAGATTTTTTTCTCGCATAAACGGGTAATTCAAGTTTTCCGGTTGATTTGTATTCAACTGGCTGAAAAGTCTTTGGTTTTTGTCCAAGATTCTTTATAACAGCCAAGGCAAATTCATGTGTGCCAACTAGTTCGCTGCTTACTCCTTCCTTAAAGATGTCATAGGTATGAATGCCATCTTCTAAGGTTTTAAGCCAAGCATTTTGAATTTTCTCAGCTATTTCATTTTGACCAATGTGATTTAATAGGAGAATAGCGCCTTGCAACAATCCCGATGGGTTAGCTTTGTTTTGTCCAGCTCTTCTCGGTGCTGAACCATGAATAGCTTCAAACATGGCACATTCTTCACCTATATTAGATGAGCCTGCTAAACCTACCGAACCAGCTATTTGTGCAGCAACATCCGATAATACATCACCATATAAATTAGGCATCACAATCACATCAAATAGTTCAGGTGTATCAGCCATTTTAGCTGCTCCGATATCAATTATCCAATGCTCATTTTCAATTTCAGGATATTCGGCTGCTATTTCATTAAATACCTTGTGAAACAAACCATCTGTCTGCTTCATGATATTGTCTTTCGTGAAGCAAGTCACCTTTTTACGCTTGAAATGTTTCGCATACTCAAAGGCATAACGAATTATTTTTTCACATCCCGGGCGACTAATTAACTTCAAGCATTGAACAACTTCATCCGTTTGTTGATGCTCAATTCCGGCATATAAATCTTCTTCATTCTCTCGTATGATTACCAAATCCATTTTAGGATGTTTGGTTTCAACGAAAGGATGTAAACTCATACAAGGACGAACATTCGCATATAGTCCAAGGAATTTACGTGTTGTTACATTTAAGCTTTTGTAGCCGCCGCCTTGAGGTGTTGTGATAGGAGCTTTTAAGAAGATTTTATTTTTTCGGATAATATCCCAGGATTCTTTTGAAATACCGGAAGTGTTTCCATTGAGATACACTTTTTCTCCTACTTCAATTTCATCCCATTCGATTTTAGCTCCTGCAGCTAATAAGATATTGAGGGTTGCATCCATGATCTCTGGACCAATTCCATCTCCTTTGGCAATCGTAATTCGCGTCATCATGCTGATTAATTTTTCAGCAAAACTCAGCACTTGCTTTCATTAATTTTTATTTTTTGATTTTATAGTTAGGATAAATAATATTTATACATCGAGAGCTTTGTCCTGTTATTCCGCGAATTCATTTCGAAAATACTTGAAATCTCTTGCTTAAAATTCCTTGGTTTTGAGAATATAGTTCTATAAAATACATCCCATTATTTATGTTTGGGAGTTCAATTGAGAAGGAAGATTCCCCTTTTAATATTTTGGATGAAATCAATTTTCCATCAATCGAATAAATCATCCATTTCTGAATTTTTATAGATTGATCTAATTCAATTTTTAGTTGATTTTGAGCAGGTTGTGGATAAAGTTTAATGGGGTCATACGAACTAGTGGATGTGTTAAACACTAATGGAAATTCTTCTCTTACAGCCAAAGGTACATAGGCAATATTCTCTTTTAATAGCAAATACAAGGGAATATTAAATCCTCGATCACCTAAAGTATTAAATACACCACTATTCCAAATTGCCCAAATGGCATCAAACCAATTCGAATGATTTTCATTTTCGTAACGGGCGATTTTCCAACAAGCTAGTAAGAGCGCATGTGGTGTGTCAACCCAGCCCGTTTGATTCGTTTCCATTACTCCACGCTGCAAAATCTCCGTAGCTAAATTATCTGTCACCAACAAAGCATAAGGCTTATACTGAGCTGCTAATGCTATATCACCACGATCACGAAAAGCTACATAGGCTTCAGTTAATGCCCAAGCTATCATGCTTTGATACCATGGTTGTGCATTATGTGCATCCCAATTCCGACCTGGTGTTTGCGCTGATGCATATAAACTGCTAAATGCAATAGTGGTATTCATATTATCCACCATTCCATTTTGATCCCAATCCGTCAATATACCCGGACATAAATTTCGATCTAAACGGTCGATTAAAGCAGCTTTAAAATCGGATCTACCTGTCCAGGCGTACAATTGCGCTAAAGCCCACACGAGTTTTGCTGTGTAATTATGGTTGGTTACTAAAGGATGTTGAATACACCATTCTGCACCTAAAACGGCTGCATCACGATAACGTTGTTTGACAATCGGATCGGTTTGTTGAATCGCATTTTCTACTAAAAAAGCAACAGCCCAACCTTGATCGTATCCTGCGCCACCAATATCGCCGAGGATGTTTCCATCTTGGATAATATGATCATTTACGACGAATGTTTCACCACTATATAATCCAGCATTGTAAGGAATACAATAGGATGGAACAGCGTTGCAAAATTGGTCAACACTAGTGCCAACCACACCGCTTAGCTGACAAGGATCACCTGTTAGTCCATGGTAATATCCAAACATTCCCGCATAGGTAGCAAGTGGTTCAGGAGCGTGTTGTGTTGAATATTGTTGGGCTTCAAGCATGTTGCCCATTTGTTCGAGTGACGTGAGATTGCTGTAATATCCTGCCATTCGTGCATACAGGGCAGCAAAACCATAGCGTGGCATTCCTCGAGCTGGTTCGGGACAAGCTGTTACATATGCTTCTAATGTTGGTCGATATCCCGAATTCCACACATTGGCAATGCTGCTAAGTGTTGGTTCGGTGATATTGGGTGCATTAAATGGACCATATTCTACTTGTGGGCAACCTAAGGATATTCCACGCGTTTCTTTGGCTTGTTGAATGGCCGTTGCAACATCACTTACAGTTCCAGTAAACATTTGCTGTTGAATGTTAGCTCGATTTACATCGCTACCATAATCGTTACCACAGGGCGCAGTTACCTGAGCATTGAGCAAATAAGCTTGTTGCAATAACAGGAAACAAAGAATGTGCTTCACCGGATTTAATTTGATGCAATTTAAGAATTAGGCCGATTGATTCAGTTTAATTGAAGGACTTTAAACAGGTTAAGCCAAATGAATTGCGAATGGATTTGATAAAAAAAGGAGCTTTCTCATATTCCATCCAGCCAGTCCAGAATAGTGAATAATAAGGACAAATTGCAATATGATTGTTTAAGCGAAATGTATAACCAGCTTTTAATCGAATTCCAAAATTGGCAAAATAACTATAACGACTATATATTTTATTTAAATCATAATTGGTTGGTGGTTTAAAGATAAATGAATTATGAACGTAACCTGAAAATTGCTCATTTATCAAGCGAGAATACTCGAATCCAACTTGAAAGCGAACATTTTTTCTTATTATTCGAAATGGGTAAAGTACAATTCCGAGTGTTGATTTAGTAATATCTACTTGAGTAGATGTGCCACCTGCTAAACCACTATGAATTGCTGAAAAATTTGTGTTGTATTGATTAAAATTAATGGCAAAATCGAGCCGCAACCAATCAAGTATTGCACTGTCAATACCAAGTTCTATTGAATATCCAGGTGTTGTTTTATTACTTGTGAATCTGTCAGAAGAATTTTGATTGCTGATATAGGGATGATTAAAAATAGTTGCAATACTTAAATTAATATTCCGGCTTTTTGAAATCTGAGAAAAGCATGGAAAAGCTAATGTTAAAGCAGTTAATAAAAATAGCAAGATTATTCTATTTTGCATTATAGTATTTTTTGATTGCAATTAATAATTTTAATGAGATGGTTCAATGTGAATTAACACATGACCTAATTGCGGAATTGTATTTCGTAAATGATCTTTTAATTGATGCGCTAAAGTATGTCCTTCATTGACACTTATTTTGCCATTTACCATGGCATGTAATTCCACATGATACTGCATACCAGCTTTACGAATGAAACATTTTTCTGTTCCTAATATCCCATTTACTTCAATCGCGTGTATGCGGATTTCTTTAATTAAATCATCATTTAAATGTTCATCCATAATCTCACCTAATGCAGGACGAAATATTTTATAACTATTCCATAGGATAAAACCGGATGCAAACAAGGCTGCCCAATCATCGGCCGATTCGTAGCCTTTGCCCATGATTAAAGCAATAGAGATGCCTATAAATGCAGCAATGGAAGTGATTGCGTCGCTACGATGATGCCAGGCATCTGCTTTAAGTGAACTACTATTAGTTTCTCGACTTTTACGAATTACTAATTGGTACGAAATTTCTTTCCAGAGAATTATTCCTCCTAAAATCCAAAGTGTGTAAGGCTTGGGTAATTCATGCGGAGTGCCAATATTTGCAACACTTTCGTGTGCAATATAAAAAGCAGAACTAATTAAGAACCCAACAACTAAAAAGGTAATTAAAGGTTCAATACGACCATGTCCATATGGATGATTTTCATCAGCAGGCCGAGCCGCATATTTAAGTCCAAGAAGCACTAATATGGAAGCGAAAATGTCTGTAGTTGATTCAATCGCATCTGCAACAAGTGCATACGAATTACCAAAATATCCTCCAGCACCTTTTATTAAGGCCATAGCTGTATTTCCTGCAATACTAAACCAGGTTGTGCGTACAGCGGTTTCTTGATGCGACATTAGTTGGATTGAATCGCATGCAAGTTAAGGAAGAATTAGTCCTGCTTCTTTGTAAAGATGAGTATTGCGGTGAGCAAAGCTGTAATTGCTGTCAATGGCGTCATAATCCATTTTTCGGTGCTATTAAGCGAAAGCAAATTCCCAAGGGTATTTAAAAAAAACATAATCATAATTACCCATAGACCAATTCTAACGGCTTTAGGAGATATATTCCAGGCTAGAATTTGAGCTTTTTTCAGAATTATTACTAAAAAAATAATATTCGAAATTATAGAGAATGTCTCGAACTGAATGAGTTGCTCACGATTTTCAATTCTTCCACCCCAAACCATCTCATAAGGAATTACATTACCTAAAACTAGAAAGTGAAATAGGAGAGAAGCGCTGAAAAGAAAAATTAAAATACCAGATGCAATTCGTGTTAGATACATAGTTTTTAGAGTTTTATCTCAACAATAGTATATTACCTTGTTTAGTAGTTTCATCCGTATTGCTAAATTTATATTTCAATAAATAAATGTAATTACCATCAGGACAATCTTCTTGTTGATTTTTACCATTCCAGTATTCATTTGAATCGGTTGATTTATATACAACAACGCCCCAACGATTATATATCGATATTTCAAATAGTTCAAATTGGCAAAGAGATTTTATTTCTAGAAATTCATTTTTTCCATCATTATTCGGAGTAATTACATTACTTATTTCGAAGGAACATTTTTCTGGATCTATTGGATTTTGTTTGGATTGACACGAATCAATGTGAATAGTACGAATTAATGTATCTATTCCTGATGAAGTGCTTATATAAACAGTTATATGATAATATCCTTTATTAAAGAATGTATGGGGGGCTGTATTTCCAACGCCATAGTTATTGGTTCCGCTGCTCGGATCATCAAAATTCCAATCTACATATTGACCAGAAACTGGATTTGTGAGTGAAAATTGAATCATAACTCCTTGACAACTATCTGTATATTGAATTTCGGAAGATTGTGGTGCTAGAATACCGCTTGGGAATTTCTCTAATAGACTATTTCCCAATAGGATATTCGATGTAAATGGAAACATTAGTATAAGAAAATATAATGATTGAATTCGCATGATATAGCTCATTAAATAGTCAATTTAGAACATTGAAAGTTAGTGCAATTTAGGAATTCATTTTGGTTAATTTCATGAATATATTTCTTTACACTTTACAATTTTTCTGTTTTATGCCAGCATTGGATTGATATACATCTAGCATTTGAGGCGTTAATTTAATGCCAGTTTACTCCGATTAATAGATTAAATGCTAGCCCTGTACGATTGCCTGTTGGATAATTTGAAAATCCATATTGCATTCTCCCTTGTATGTCTACTGACATCTTTCCTTTTTTGTAAAATTCGTATCCAGTTCCAACTAAAACAGATGGACCAAAATAAAATTTTCGTTCTGTTTCATCTTTGATATCGTAAAATGCAGGAGCATCGAATGTTAATCCAGCACCTCCTAATACCCAATAACGATTGCTAAACCAATACTGGTAACTTGGAATTATACCCTCAAACCCTCGATCTCTCGTTCTTCCCATATGTTTTTCTTGGTAGATCGAACCCGGTAAACAAAGTAAAATAGCTGAATGATCACTTAGCATTTTACCAATTTTGATATTTGGAAAGGACAATCCGATTTGTTGTTCATTCCCAATTGCTTTAGAGCTTAGTTGAATACTTGAAATGCCTGTTGACACTCCAAAGAAGAAGCGTCTTTGTTGTAATTTTGTTTCATCGTTTTGTGCGGAAACAAAAAGCTGACAAATAATGAGTAGTAAGAGAATCGTGTGTTTCATATGATTTGAATAACACGACAAAGTTCTCGAGATCGTTAGGTATAAATGTTACCACATGGTAACTTCTATCATTGAGTAATTTTTTTTCGAATTCTACTTAGACTTTGTGTTGTAATACCTAAATAGGATGCAATATGCTTTTGTGAAGTTCTAAGAATGATATCGGGATGTTTACTTAACATTTCTCGATAACGTTGCTCAGCGGTTTTAAGTAATAAATCGATTTGCTGCTGTTGCTTATCGACAAATGTTGATTCAGCAGAAATGAGAAACAACAGTTGCCCCATAGGTGTTTGTTTTAGTTTCTCGATATTTTCCGATTTAATCTTAAGCATTTCGGAATCTTCTAAAGAGATTGTTTCTAAAGGAGAGGCTTGGTGTGTAATGAGCGACATATAATCGGCAAAGAATTGATCCTCATACATGATATCGAGGCATACATAATTGTTTTCTTTCCAAACAAATACTCCTCCACTTCCTGAAAGTATGAAATAGCCCGCTTTTTCTGCTATTCCAGCTTGCTTGATGATTTCATTTTTTTTGAAAGCAACAGGCTCACATAATTCAAGAAACTGTTCCCATGCTTGAATTGGAGCTTTAAAATAAGGGTCAAATGACGATTTTAATCGTGCTGCTAACATATTAATTCAGTTAAAATTTGTTATACCTCAAAAATTTACATCGATCTTTTATTTTATTCATTTCCGATTTAAGTATTTATTTTTTCCAAATCTGAATATCATCCACCCATATTTCCATGTCCGAATCATGTGTATTGGCTGTTATGCCGAATTCTATACTGCTATACATACCTTTTGTTCCTTGTTGAAAATACAGTATATCTTTTGGTAGCGTTTTCCAATTCGATTGATCAATAATTAAAACATCATCTTGCCAAACTTTTACATACCCTTTTTTCTTTTGAACAAGTTTAGATTCAAACTTTATGTGAACCCATTGATTTCTTGGCATCTGAACGGGAGTTGAAGTCAATTGCAAAATATCCGGATTATTGTATTTGTGTTCCACTCTGATTGCGCCATTAACCAATGCTAAACGCATTCCCGGCCCAGCTCCAATAGCTGTTTGTTCTTCTAAATCGAGCAGGAAAAGCCAATTAGCGGAATCATTTCCTGCTAAGAAATGCCATCCTTCAACGACCAAAATCTCATTTTCCCAAAATGCCATGTTTTGTTTAGCAATACTGGCTTTTGATGCTCCGTGTTCGTTGGTAGATTTGGAAGCTTTGAAATGCATGCTCTTACTACCAGTATGCGCAAAACTAGAATC
>Ga0209097_10002578_pt1 | contig 14525 bp, 12 predicted proteins | sample AD_UKC052_MetaG_FD_184419 | JGI IMG/M metagenome (GOLD analysis project Ga0209097, IMG submission 184419) | Active sludge microbial communities of municipal wastewater-treating anaerobic digesters from USA - AD_UKC052_MetaG (SPAdes) (version 2) | ecosystem: Engineered > Bioreactor > Anaerobic >... | reverse complement strand
GGCCAGCAGCTCGGCCGCTTGGTGCCGATGGGCCAATGGCCAGCACGGCCGTGAGCTCGGCCACCACCGGGCACAGCACGCCACTGCCAGCACGTCCGTAAGCTCGGCCACCACCGGGCACAGCACGCCACTGCCAGCACGTCCGTGAGCTCGGCCGCCATCAGGCGCAGCACGCCACTGCCAGCACGTCCGTGAGCTCGGCCACCACCGGGCACAGCACGCCACTGCCAGCACGTCCGTGAGCTCGGCCGCCATCAGGCGCAGCACGCCACTGCCAGCACGTCCGTGAGCTCGGCCGCCATCAGGCGCAGCACGCCACTGCCAGCACGGTCGTGAGCTCGGCCGCCACCAGGGCCACTGCACCAGCTGCAGGCAGTACCGCCCGGCCGGCAGTTCGGCCGCCCGGCGCCGACGGCGAGGTGCTGCAGCTCGACCACCACCACTGTGGCCAGCTCGGCGCCCGCAGTGCAGACCACAACGCCAGCGGTGGCAGCCTGATCACCACACGCCAGCGCCGGCCACCTCAGCAGCCCCGACGGGCAGGCCAGCACCAGCGACAGAGGCTCGACGGCCCGCCGCTCGGCAGCAAGGCGCCGACGGCCAGCACCTCGACCACGCACACCGCGCCACGTCACGGCCAGCAGCTCGGCCGCCTGGTGCCGATGGGCCAATGGGCCAGCACGGTCGTGAGCTCGGCCGCCTGGCGCCGATGGGGCAACGGGCCAGCACGTCCGTGAGCTCGGCCACCACCAGGCGCAGCACGCCACTGCCAACACGTCCGTGAGCTCGGCCACCACCAGGCGCAGCACGCCACTGCCAACACGTCCGTGAGCTCGGCCACCACCAGGGCCACAGCACCAGCGGAAGGCAGCACCGCTCGGCCGCCTGGCGCCGACGGCGAGGTGCCTCAGCTCGACCACCACCACCGTGGCCAGCTCGGCGCCCGCAGTGCAGGCCGGGTGAAGCGCCAGCGGTGGCAGCCTGACCACCACCACGCCACCGCGGGCCACCTCAGCAGCCCCGTCGGGCAGGCCAGCACCAGCCGCAACGGCTCGACGCCCGGCCGCCCGGCCGCCTGGCGCCGACGGCCTGATGCTCGACCACGCACACCACGCCACGGCCAACGCCATGGCCAGCAGCTCGGCCGTCTGGCGCCGATGGGCCAATGGGCCAGCACGGTCGCGAGCTCGGCTGCCACCAGGGCCACAGCACCAGCTGCAGGCAGCACCACCCGGCCGGTAGCTCGGCCGTCTGGCGCCGATGGCGAGGTGCCTCAGCTCGACCACCACCACTGTGGCCAGCTCGGCGCCCGCAGTGCAGACCACAGCGCCAGCGGAAGAAGCCTGACCACCACACGCCAGCGCCGGCCACCACAGCAGCCCCGACGGGCAGGCCAACGCCAGCGCCAGCGGCTCGACGGCCCGCCGCTCGACCACGCACACCACGCCACGCCACGGCCAGCACCATGGCCACCAGCTCGGCCGCCACAGCCCAGCACCAGCTGCAGGCAGCACCGCCTGGCCCGCCGCTCGGCCACCTGGCGGCCTCCGGTCAGCAGCTGCCGCAACTCGGTCTGGTGCAGCTCGACGCCAGCTCCGTCGACCTGGTGCAGCGCCAGCGGTGGCAGCCTGATCACCACACGCCACCTCAGCAGCCCCGTCGGGCAGGCCAGCACCAGCACCAGCCGCAACGGCTCGACGGCCCGCTGCCCGGCCGCCTAGCGCCGACGGCCTGATGCTCGACCACGCACACCACGCCACGGCCAACGCCATGGCCAGCACCTCGGCCGCCTGGTGCCGATGGGCCAGCACGGTCGTGAGCTCGGCCACCACCAGGCACAGCACGCCACTGCCAGCACGGTCGTGAACTCGGCCAACACCAGGGCCACAGCACCAGCTGCAGGCAGCACCGCTCGGCCGCCTGGCGCCGACGGCGAGGTGCCTCAGCTCGACCACCACCACCGTGGCCAGCTCGGCGTCCGCAGTGCAGACCAGGTGAAGCGCCAGCGGTGGCAGCCCGACCACCACCACGCCACCGCGGGCCACCTCAGCAGCCCCGTCGGGCAGGCCAGCACCAGCACCAGCCGCAACGGCTCGACGGCCCGCCGCCCGGCCGCCTGGCGCCGACGGCCTGATGCTCGACCACGCACACCACGCCACGGCCAATGCCATGGCCAGCAGCTCGGCCGTCTGGTGCCGATGAGCCAATGGCCTGCACGGTCGTGAGCTCGGCCGCCAACAGGCCACAGCGCCGGCCGCAGCCAGCACCGCCCGGCCAGCCGCTCGGCCGCATGGTGGCCTCCGGTCAGCAGCTGCAGCAGCTCGGTCTGGTGCAGCTCGACGCCAGCTCCGTCCGCCAGGCGCAGCAGCTGGCTCCGTGAGTCAAGCAGCCCGCTCGGGAAGTGCGATGACATCTGCGCCGATGCGTACCCGGTCCAACCAGTCAGCCCATGCCTGCATCATCAGTGCCCGCTGTGGCAGGTACTGTGCGCGGTCATAGGCGCTACCCAGCGGCCCGTTCTTGCCGTGCGCCAGTTGCGCCTCGATCCACTCCGGATCAATGCCCGGTAGGTTCTCCACCATAGCCGTGCGTGCCATCGCCCTGAAGCCGTGAGCCGTCATCTCGTCCGCGCTAAAGCCCATGCGCCGCATGGCCGCATTCATCGTTACGTTACTGATCGGCCGCTCACGGGTGCGCTGGTTGGGGAAGCAGTACGGCCCAGCGGCGGTAAGCGGATGCAGCGCCTGCAACAGCTCAACGGCCTGGCGGGACAGCGGCACCAGGTGGGGTTTGCCGCTGGCCTTGCCCTGCTTGGTGCGCTTCATGTCGGCGCTAGGGATCGCCCACATCGCGCCGGCCAGGTCCAGATCGGCCCAGCGCATGGCCAGCACGTTGCCAGGCCGCTGGAATGTCAGCGCACCCAGCAGCAGGGCCGTCCGCGTGGCCGGATGACCGCTGTAGCCGTGGAAGGCGCGCATCAGCTCACCGATCTGCCGCGGCTCGGCCGTGGCCGCGTAGTGCCTGGTCAGAGGCACCGCCAGGGCGCCGCGCAGGTCAGGCACCGGATCGCGCTCCGCGTGGCCGGTGGTGATGGCGTAGCGGAAGACCAAGCCGCAGGTCTGCTTCACTCGGTGGGCGGTGTCCTGGGCACCGCGGGCCTCGATCTTGCGCAGCAGCTCCAGCAGCTTCGACGCAGCGATGCTGGCCACCGGCAGCCGGCCGATCCAGGGAAACACGTCGGTCTCCAGCTGGATGCGGCTGCGCTTGGCATAGCCTGCGCTCACGCTGGGCTCGTGGACCAGGCGCAGCCACTCCCTGGCCACATGCTCAAAGCTACCCACTGGTGGCAGGCCGGCGGCCTCCAGCCGCTCGGCCTGCACCTCGGCCGTTCGCGACTGCTTGTCGGTCTTGCGCACCTCGGCGGGGTCGATTCCGACTGTCAGCTGGGCGCGCACCGCCTCCCGGCGGCGCCTGGCTTCGGCCAGGCTCACATCCGGGTAGGTGCCGAGGGAGAGACGGTTCTCTTTCCCCGCGTGGCGGTACTTGATGCGCCACCACCGGTTGCCGTTCGGCCTCAACTCCAGATAGAGGCCGCCGCCATCGCTCAGCTTGCGCGGCTTGTCGCCTGGAACGGCCTTGCGAATGGCCGCATCAGTCAGCTTGTCACTTGGCATGGGGCAGAACCTCCTGGGGGCAACTTTCTGCCCCCATTTTGCAGCTGCCCCCAGAGTTGCCCCCTGATGGGGGCAGCTTCAAGCGGTGTCATGCGGCGCTATACGCACATGAAAAAAGCCCTAGAGCGTTGATTCTCTGGGGCTTATTTCGTCTTGCGGCGCTTTGTGGCGCCTCATTTGGTGGGCGGTGCAGGGTTCGAACCTGCGACCCCTGCCGTGTGAAGGCAGTGCTCTACCGCTGAGCTAACCGCCCGGGAATCTGGGGGAAGACATCCCGGATGTCGCCGATGGGGAATCGACGACAAGCCCGTGATTATGCCACAGGTTTTCAGGCGGCCAAACTGCGCCACACCGTCTTGCCGCCACTGGCCTTGTCCAGGTCCTTCAGCACGGCCTCATGGGCGGCGATGTCGTCGGCGTCGGGGGCGATCACCGACAGCTGGAACGAGGACAGATCGAGCTGCGGCACCGCCAATGCCTGGCCGGGGCGGGCCTCGTCGGCCTGGATGACCAGCGAATCCTGCCCGCGGGTGAGGCGGATGTACACCTCGGCCAGCAGGCCGGCATCGAGCAGCGCGCCGTGGAAGCTGCGGTGGGTGTTGTCCACCTCCAGCCGCTTGCACAGCGCGTCCAGGCTGTTGGCCTTGCCGGGGAACATCTCGCGCGCCATCAGCAGGGTGTCGGTCACCTTGGCGGCCACGGTGTGGAACAGCGGGCGGCCCAGGCGCTTCAGTTCGGCGTTGAGAAAGCCGACGTCGAAGGCGGCGTTGTGAATCACCACGTCGGCGCCGGCCAGGAAGCCCAGGATGTCGTCGGCCACGGCTGCGAACTTGGGCTTGTCGGCCAGGAAGGCGTCGGTCAGGCCGTGCACCTTGATGGCTTCTTCATTGCCCTTGCGCTCGGGGTTCAGGTAGACATGGCGGGTTTCGCCGGTCAGCCGGCGGTTCACCATCTCGATGCAGCCGATCTCGACGATGCGATCGCCGCTCTCGGGGTTCAGGCCGGTGGTTTCGGTGTCGAGGAAGATCTGTCTGGTCATGGTGTTCTCAACGCAGCGTGCCGCCCTGGCGGCCGGCCCAGGCCCACAGCGCCGCACCGGCGGCGATCATCGGCAGGCACAGCCACTGGCCCATGCTCAGGCCCAGCGCCAGCGGGCCCAGGAAGCTGTCGGGCTCGCGGAAGTATTCGGCCACGAAGCGCAGCACGCCATAGCCCACCAGGAAGGCGCCCGACACCTGGCCGGTGGCCCGCGGCCGCCGCGCATACAGCCACAGCAGCACGAACAGCAGCAGCCCTTCCAGCATGAACTGGTAGATCTGCGACGGGTGTCGGGCGATGTCGGTGCCCGACTGCGGGAACACCATCGCCCAGGGCAGCCCAGGGTCGGCCGGCCGGCCCCACAGTTCACCGTTGATGAAATTGCCGATGCGCCCGCTGGCCAGGCCGGTGGGCACGCAGGGAGCGATCAGGTCGGTCACGTCCAGCCAGCGGCGGCCGCGGCTGCGGGCATACAGCGCCATCGCGACGATCACGCCCAGCATGCCGCCGTGGAAGGACATGCCGCCCTTCCACACCATCAGGATCTCGAGCGGATTGGCCAGGTACTGGCCCGGCTTGTAGAACAGCGCATAACCGATGCGCCCGCCCAGCACCACGCCCAGCACGCCCCAGAACAGCAGGTCTTCCACGTCGCGCCGGCTCCAGCCGGCGTTGGCGTACCAGGGCTGGCGCGCACGCGCAGCGGCCAGTGCCATGAACAAACCGAAGGCGACCAGATAGGTCAGGCCGTACCAGTGGATCTGCACCGGGCCCAGGGACAGGGCCACCGGGTCGAACTGGGGATGCTGCAGCATCGTGGGAAGGGTCCTGTGGAAGGCGTCAGGCGCCGGGGTCGGCGGCCGAGCCCGGCATTGTCGCCGCGCCGGCGGCCGCGGTCTGGGCCTGGGCCTGCGCATCGGCCATCACATGCGCCACGAAGCGCTGCACCACCGGCGGCCCCTGGTCGCGCCAGACCAGGCTGGTCTGGCAGCGCAGCGGCGCGTCGGCCACCGCGCGGTACACCACGCCCGGGCGCTGCAGCCGGGTCACCGCCTCGGGCACCCAGGCCAGGCCCATGCCGGCCGACACCAGGTTGACGATGGTCTGCATCTGGATGGCCTCCTGCGCGATCTGCGGCGTGGCGCCGCGGGCGCGGTAGGCGGCCAGCAGCGCGTCGTACAGCGACGGCGCGATCTGCCGCGGAAAGATCACCAGCGGCTCGGCCGCCACATCGGCCAGGTGCAGCACCGGCCGCGCGGCGGCCGGGTGGCTGGCCGGCAGGGCCATCACCAGCGGCTCGGTCAGCGCGGGCCAGGCGGCGAACCCTGGCGGCACCGCGCCGGGCGCATGCAGCAGGAAGCCGGCGTCGATCTCGTCGGCATCGAAGGCGGCCAGCTGCACGTCCAGCGTGGCCTCTCGCAGCTGCAGCACCACGTCCGGGTGGGCCTGGCGGAAGCTGCGCAGCCATTCCGGCAACGGCCCGTAGGCCACGCTGGACACAAAGGCCAGCCGCAGCTGCCCGGCCAGGCCAGCGGCTGCTGCCTGGGCCACCTGCGGCAGCGCCTCGGCCGCCGCCAGCAGACGGCGCACCGCCGGCAGCAGCGCCAGCCCGGCGGGCGTGAGTGCCACGCTGCGCCGGGTGCGGGCGAACAGCGGCACGCCCAGCTGCCGTTCCAGCCCCTGGATGGCCTGGGTCAGCGGCGGCTGGGTCATGTGCAGGCGGGCGGCGGCGCGGCCGAAGTGCAGTTCCTCGGCCAGCACGGCGAACTGGCGCCACAGCCGCAACTCGATCATTGATAGGTTCCAGCCACGGTTTGCAGGCCCACAAATAGATTGGACACCGATTGTGGCGGGCGTTTAACCTCAGCGCCTTTGCCGACCCACCCTGCCAGGAGACACACGATGGCCATCAACCGCCGCAGCAAGAACATCACCGAAGGCGTGGCCCGCGCGCCCAACCGCAGCATGTACTACGCCATGGGCTACACCGAGGGCGACTTCGGCAAGCCGATGATCGGCGTGGCCAACGGCCACAGCACCATCACCCCCTGCAACAGCGGCCTGCAGCGCCTGGCCGATGCCGCGGTGATCGGCCTGAAGGAAGCCGGCGCCAACCCGCAGATCTTCGGCACGCCGACCATCAGCGACGGCATGGCCATGGGCACCGAGGGCATGAAGTACAGCCTGGTCTCGCGCGAGGTGATTTCCGACTGCGTGGAAACCTGCGTCGGCGGCCAGTGGATGGACGGCGTGCTGGTGATCGGCGGCTGCGACAAGAACATGCCGGGCGGCATGATGGGCATGCTGCGCGCCAACGTGCCGGCCATCTATGTCTACGGCGGCACCATCCTGCCGGGCAAGTACAAGGGCCAGGACCTGAACATCGTCAGCGTGTTCGAGGCCGTGGGCCAGTTCAGCGCCGGCAACATGGCCGAGGAAGACTTCTGCCAGATCGAGCGCCGCGCCATCCCCGGCAGCGGCAGCTGCGGCGGCATGTACACCGCCAACACCATGAGCTCGGCCTTCGAGGCGCTGGGCCTGAGCCTGCCCTACGCCAGCACCCAGGCCAACGTGGAAGACGAGATCGTCGCCACCACCCGCATGGCCGCCAAGGTGCTGGTGGAGGCCGTCAAGGCCGACCTGAAGCCACGCGACATCGTCACCAAGCAGGCCATCGAGAACGCGGTGGCGGTGATCATGGCCACCGGCGGCAGCACCAACGCGGTGCTGCACTTCCTGGCCATCGCCCACGCCGCCGAGGTGGACTGGACCATCGACGACTTCGAGCGCGTGCGCCGCAAGACGCCGGTGCTGTGTGACCTGAAGCCCAGCGGCCAGTACCTGGCGATCGACCTGCACCACGCCGGCGGCATCCCGGCGGTGATGAAGGAAATGCTCAAGCACGGCCTGCTGCACGGCGACTGCATGACGATCACCGGCAAGACCGTGGCACAGAACCTGGCCGACGTGCCCGACCTGTCGCCCGACCAGAAGGTGATCCGCCCGGTCAGCAACCCGATCTACGCCGAAGGCCACCTGGCCATCCTGAAGGGCAACCTGTCGCCCGAAGGCTGCGTGGCCAAGATCACCGGCCTGAAGAACCCGGTGATCACCGGCCCGGCGCGGGTGTTCGACGACGAGCAGAGCGCGCTGGCCGCCATCATGGCCAAGCAGATCGTGGCCGGCGACGTGATGGTGCTGCGCTACCTGGGCCCCAAGGGCGGCCCGGGCATGCCGGAGATGCTGGCGCCCACCGGCGCACTGATCGGCCAGGGCCTGGGCGAGAGCGTGGGCCTGATCACCGACGGCCGCTTCTCCGGCGGCACCTGGGGCATGGTGGTGGGCCATGTGGCGCCCGAGGCCGCCGAGGGCGGGCTGATCGCGCTGATCCAGGAGGGCGACGCCATCACCATCGACGCGCACCAGCTGCTGCTGCAGCTGAACGTCGACGACGCCGAGATCGCCCGCCGCCGCGCCCTGTGGAAGAAGCCGGCGCCGCGCTACACCCGCGGCGTGCTGGCCAAGTTTGCCCACAACGCCAGCAGTGCCAGCACTGGTGCCGTTCTGGACAAGTTCTGACGCGTCAGTTGTCGGCGCGGTTCGGGCGCTCGGGCTTGGCCGGGCGGCCGGCCGACGGCGGACGCATGCCCAGTGATTCGAACTGCGCCTCGCGGCGCTTGGCAGCGCGCAGGTCTTCCTGCTCCATCGCCTTGCGCTGGGTGATGCCGGTGGCGTCGGCCACCTTCCACCACAGCGCCGCCAGCGCAAACGGCGACAGCACCAGCCACCACGACCAGCCCGCAGGGAAGCCGATGCCCACCAGCTTCAGCCCCACCAGCACCACACCCACCACCACCAGCCACATGCCTTGGTCCCCCTGTGCGGCCCGGGGTTGCAGCGGGCGGCTGTCAACCGGTGCGGGCTAAACTGCATTGAAGACACTGTAGTCCAGCCGCTTGTGGCTGTGGCCCCTGAAAGGATTCCATGAAGACATCCATTGCATTGGCTGCCGCCGTGGCCGCCCTGCTGGCCGTGCCGGCCCAGGCCAGCATGGAGCTGGCCCAGAAGAAGAGCTGCATGGCCTGCCACGCCACCGACAAGAAGCTGGTCGGCCCGTCCTACAAGGACGTGGCAGCCAAGTACGCCGGCCAGAAGGACGCCGTCGCCCAGCTGGCCGAGCGCATCCAGAAGGGCAGCGTGCCGGGCAAGGGCAACTGGGGCGCCATCCCGATGCCGGCCAACCCGCAGGTCAGCGCCGACGAAGCCAAGCAGCTGGCCACCTGGGTGCTGACCATCAAGTGAGCTGACCAGAAGCGCACACCCTGGCCCGCCGCGCGCGGGCTTTTCTTCGTCTGCGCGCGATGGCGCTGCGGTATCGTGCCGAACGATGCAGGATGACCAGCGTTGCGTGATCGACATCGAGGCCTCGGGCTTCGGGCGGCACAGCTATCCCATCGAGATCGGCTATGTGCGCGACGACGGCCAGGCCTGGTGCAGCCTGGTGCGCCCGGCGGCCGGCTGGCAGCACTGGGACGAACAGGCCGAGCGGGTGCATGGCATCGCCCGGCCCACACTGCTGCAGCACGGCCGCCCGGTGGCCGAGGTGGCCCGCCGCCTGAACGACGACCTGGCCGGCCGCACCGTCTACTGCGACGGCTGGGCCCATGACTACGCCTGGCTGGGCCTGCTGTTTGAAGAAGCCGGCCTGGTGCCGCGCTTCAAGCTCGAATCGGTGAACCGCCTGCTCGACGATGCTGGCCTGGCCCGGCTGGACGCCGAGCGCCGGCTGGCCTTTGCCACGCTGGGCATCGGCCGCCACCGCGCCAGCACGGATGCCCGGGCGCTGCAGTGGGCGCTGGAGCGGCTGGCGGCCTGACCGGCCCGCATGGCTTCAACCGCGCGACACCGCCCCCCACAGCAGGTGGCCGTCGTGCAGGCGGCGCACCAGATCGTCGCTGCGGCTGGCGCCGACACGGTCGAGCACGGCGGCCACATGCGACCGGACGGTCGCAACCCGGGTGCCGGTGGCCGCGGCGATCTGCTCCACTGCCAGACCCTGCGCCAGGGCCATGGCCACCCGCGCCTGGGTCGGCGTCAGATCGAGAAGGCTGGACAGCGCGTAGGGGTCGAATGCCGGCACCTGCAGTGGATCGAAGAGGGTGACCAGCAGCATCGGCATCGCGCCGAAGGCGCCGGCGCTCTCCGCGGGCTGGAGGAGCACAAGATGCAGCCACACCGGCGACAGCCCGCCCGCCGGATCGTGCTGCAGCACCCGGCGGCTGCCATGCGGCTGGCCACGCAGTTGGTGCACCGCCGCCAGCAGAGCCTGCTCCAGCCGGTTGGCGGTGGCCACCAGGTGCGGCCCGCGGCAGGCCAGCAGCCGGGCCTGCGTGATCTCGGCCTGGGCGGCGGCATTGGCGTCGTGGACGAAGCGGTCGGTGTCGATCAGCCACATCGGCTGGGCGAAGGTGTGCAGCAGCTGGTGACCGGCCAGCACCTGGGCCTGCGCACGGCGCAGCCGCTCGTAGGCACGCAGAGCCTCGTCGAGGTGGCCGCCGATGCGGTCCAGCTCGGCACGCTCGTCGGTGTCCAGCGGGCCACGATCGGGTGCCAGCTCCAGTGCGAACAAGCAGGCCTGGTCCGGCGCCGGGGCATGGGTACGGCCGGACACGAAGCGGCAGCCATAGGCCGGCAGGAAGTGCTGGTAGAACGGATCGCTGGCCACGAACTGTTCGTTCAGGTGCTCGTGGTCGTGGTACCAGCCGCCATGCGGCACCAGGCGGCCCTCGAGCAGGCTGGCCTTGCGCGTGTCCAGCTGGTGGAACTGCCGCAGGTACTGCAGCACGCCGTCCTCGAGGTCGGGCGCGCCGCCGGACTCGATGGCGAGCACCCGGTGGTTGGCCAGGTCGAAGCGCTGCACCACGGCCATCCGCGCCCGGAAGTGCGCGGCGACCGGATCCAGCGCCGCCACCCAGCTCGCCTCCCCGGTGGCGGCTGCCCACACACCGCGCACCAGCGCGTCCACGGCCGCTTCACGCATCCTGCATCCCTTCTCCAGGCCCAGCCCGCCACATCCAACCGCCCTGCACCAGTAGGCGCACTGCATCCAGCTTGCGCGCCACGCCCAGCTTTGCCATCACCGCATCCAGGTGGCTGCGCACCGTGCTGGGCGCCACGGCCAGCAGCGCGGCGATCTGGCGCACGGTGCAGCCCTGGGCCAGCCAGACGGCCACACGGGATTCCGCCGGTGTGAAGCCGAAGGCACCGGCCAGCGCGTGCGCCGACAGCATGGCGGCACCGGCCGCCGATGTGCTGGCGGCGGCGCCTGCATCCGGATCGAACAGGATGGCCAGCAGCACCGGGTCGTCGGCGTTGGCATCCAGGCGGCGGATCAGCCAGCGCGCCCGCAAGGCCGGCTCGCCAGGGGCGCCGTCGCCCTCGCATGCCGTGGCCGCAAGGCCAGCCAGCGGGGGCAGCAGGGCCAGCACGGGCCGCCCGGTGCCCGACGCCTGCGCGTGCGCCAGCGCCGCATCGAAGGTCTGCTGAGCGGCAGGGGTCCGCAGCACCAGCGTCGGCCCCGGGGCGTGACTCCAGCGCCCCGGGGTGCCGGCTTCGCAGGCCGCGGCATTCGCGCTGGCGATGCAGCCGTCACCCAGCAACAGCCAGGCCGGGTGCGGCAGCGTGTCCAGTAGCAGCTGGCCCAGCTGCGCCCGTGCCGGCAGCTGCCGCAGCCGGGCATCCGCACGCAACGCATCGGTCAGGTGCGGTGCCAGGCGTTCGAGCCAGGTGCGGGTGGCGGTGTCAGGCGCCTGGAAGCCTGACCAAGTGATCTGCAGCTCGACGGCCGCATCTGCCTGCGGCCGAAGCTGCAGCCTGGCGGTGTTCCCAGGCAGGCCGGGCGCCGGGCCATGCGCCCAGCATAGTTCGGCATCGACCACGCGGCCCGCCGCGGCGGACGCCGGCGCCTGCTGAACCTCCAGGGCGCCAGCGCCCAGCCCGTCGCGTAAGGCCGCCAGAGTGGCATCCCACGGCGCCGCGCCGGTAGCTGCGCGGTACAGGCTCCGCACGGTGGCATCGAAATCGGGAACGGGCATCGGCGAACGTCGGTGAACAAGGGGCGGATCGCCCAGTCCATGGCCATGCCTCAGCCCGGAGGCGACACGCCAAGAGTTGATCTCTTTAACATTGTGCCCAGTTGCCGACGCACACGTGCCCAGTCGGCCATGCCGGAAACCGCGGGCATGCAGCCTCGACCACGGATACAGAGGTATTGGACGACGCGACGGCGTCAGCCTGACCCGTTGCTTGGAACCTCAGGACCCCCCCAGTTGCGGGGCGCTCCGCAAAATGCAGGAGGCAAGACGCACCTCGCGCCGCCACAGTCTGTCGTGAGTTTGGATGCCCAGCGCAATGACCGACAGGAGCCAGGTCGTTGGCGATCCAGGCCGCCGTCCATACCCCAACAGTCAAGGAAACACACCCCCATGTCCCTGCAACGCACCACATCCCGCGCACTGGCTGCGGCCACGCTGGCACTGTCGACAAGCGCAGCGCTGGCCGACGTAAACCTCCTCGGCGACACGCTGTCGTTCCTGCGGGCCTATCCGAACACCGCGACCCAATACCTGGCGTCGATCCCCGACACGGTGGTGGCCGCAGGGACCAGCGATCAGGTGAGCTGGGTCATCAACGGTGGGACCCTGAATGTCACGACATTCAACCCCGAGGCGTACGAAATTCATCTGACTGCCAACGTCATCACGGGATACGTCGGATCTGCCAGCGGATTCGATGGCTACGTGATCTCAGGGTTTGATCACGACATCCAATCGTTCACGCTGAATCACGCGACAGAATTTGGCGTGTCGATCTCTGTGCTGGACCCACGTTCGATGGCCATCAATCTGAGCGGGTACGGCGTCGGGACATTGACCATCGGAATCGCCTTGGCGCAGCCGGTGCCAGAACCCGCCAGCATGGCGATGATGGCTGCAGGGCTGGGCCTGATCGGGGTGGCTGCCCGCCGACGTCAGAAAGCGGCCTGAAACGCGAGCGCGCACAATAGTCGCACAAATGCAACAAGGGCGCCGGTGAACACCGGCGCCCTTGTTCGTTGCCAAAGAGGGCCTGCGCCCGCCCCGATCAGTGGTTGTCGCCCAGCTGATCCAGGATCGCCGGGTTCTCCAAGGTCGATGTGTCCTGGGTGATCGCCTCACCCTTGGCCAGGCTGCGCAGCAGCCGGCGCATGATCTTGCCGCTGCGGGTCTTGGGCAGGTTATCGCCGAAGCGGATGTCCTTGGGCTTGGCGATCGGGCCGATCTCCTTGCCCACCCAGTCGCGCAGCTGCTTGGCAATCGCCTTGGCCTCGTCGCCGGTGGGGCGCGGGCGCTTCAGCACCACGAAGGCGCAGATCGCCTCGCCGGTGGTGTCGTCGGGGCGGCCCACCACCGCGGCCTCGGCCACCAGCTCGGTGCAGCTGACCAGCGCGCTTTCGATCTCCATCGTGCCCATGCGGTGGCCCGACACGTTCAGCACGTCGTCGATGCGGCCGGTGATGGTGAAGTAGCCGGTCTTGGCGTCGCGGATGGCGCCGTCGCCCGCCAGGTAGTACTGGCCCTTGAAGTCGTCGGGGTAGTAGCTCTTCTTGAAGCGCTCGGGGTCGCCCCAGATGGTGCGGATCATGCTGGGCCACGGCTTCTTGACGACCAGGATGCCGCCCTGGCCGTTGGGCACGTCTTTGCCGGTCTCGTCGACGATGGCGGCCATGATGCCGGGGAACGGCAGCGTGCAGCTGCCCGGGACCAGCGGCGTGGCGCCCGGCAGCGGCGTGATCATGTGGCCGCCGGTCTCGGTCTGCCAGAAGGTGTCGACGATCGGGCAGCGGCCGCCGCCCACATGCTGGTGGTACCACTCCCAGGCGGCCGGGTTGATCGGCTCGCCGACCGAGCCCAGGATGCGCAGGCTGGACAGGTTGTAGCTCTTGGGGTGCACCGCGTCGTTGGCCTCGGCGGCCTTGATCAGGCTGCGGATGGCGGTAGGCGCGGTGTAGAAGATGCTGACCTTGTGGTCCTGGATCATCTTCCAGAAGCGGCCGGCATCGGGGTAGGTGGGCACGCCCTCGAAGACGATTTCGGTGCCGCCCAGGGCCAGCGGGCCGTAGGTGATGTAGGTGTGGCCGGTCACCCAGCCGATGTCGGCGGTGCACCAGAACACGTCGTCGGCCTTCAGGTCGAAGGTGAGCTTGGTGGTGAGTGCCGCATGCAGCAGGTAGCCGCCGGTGCTGTGCTGCACGCCCTTGGGCTTGCCGGTGGAGCCGCTGGTGTACAGCAGGAACAGCGGGTGCTCGGCACCCACCCACTCGGGCTCGCAGGTGGTGGGCTGGCCGTCGGCCACGTCGGCCATCCACTGGTCACGGCCGGCCACCATGTTGATGCTGCCGCCGCTGCGCTTGACGACCAGCACGTTCTTCACCGAGCCGCAGCCGGGCATGGCCAGCGCTTCGTCGACGATGCTCTTGAGCGGCAGCTGCTTGCCGCCGCGCACCTGGTGGTCGGCGGTGATCACGGCCACGGCGCCGGTGTCTTCAATCCGGTCGCGCAGGCTCTGGGCGCTGAAGCCGCCGAACACCACCGAGTGGGTGGCGCCGATGCGGGCGCAGGCCTGCATGGCGGCCACGCCGTCGATCGACATGCTGATGTAGATGATGACGCGGTCGCCCTTCTGCACGCCCAGGCTGCGCAGGCCGTTGGCGATCTGGCAGGTCTTGGCCAGCAGCTGGCTGTAGGTGGCGCGGGTCACTTCGCCGCCGTCGGC
>Ga0209097_10002577_pt1 | contig 14526 bp, 16 predicted proteins | sample AD_UKC052_MetaG_FD_184419 | JGI IMG/M metagenome (GOLD analysis project Ga0209097, IMG submission 184419) | Active sludge microbial communities of municipal wastewater-treating anaerobic digesters from USA - AD_UKC052_MetaG (SPAdes) (version 2) | ecosystem: Engineered > Bioreactor > Anaerobic >... | reverse complement strand
AGAACCATGAATTCGTACCAGGATTATAAGGCCATGCATGAAGCTTTTGGCGAGGATGATATTTTGCAAAAATACCGGGAGTTGATTTTAGAGTTGAGTAATGAACTGGATGAGATCGGCATTGCAGTAAAAAGCGGGGAAGCGTCTGCTGAAACTGATAAACTGGCTGATCATATTGAAGATGCAGTGAAATATTTTGAAGATTTCAGGGACAGGCGGCGGACTGCTGACAACCTGGACAGTTTTATTAACCTGCGGCATATACTTAACAGCATAGGTGATATTGCCAACAGGATACACACCCTGCACTTATATACTACGTATGATAAGGAAATTGTAAAGAAAGCGGCATTGCCATCAGACTACGACCAGTTTGTATCACATGAAAAAATTGACCTGAAAATTTTAAAAGATAATTTCACGCTGCAGTCAAATACTTTTCGTCATGCACTACGGATCAGTATTGCAACGCTGGCTGGTTTTATTATTTCTCTCTTTTTTCCTTTCGGGCACAGCTATTGGATACTGCTTACGATCATCGTGATTTTAAAACCAGCCTACAGCCTTACAAAAAAGCGTAATTACGAAAGGGTGATCGGTACCATAGCGGGTGCCGTGATCGGTATAGTGATATTGCATTTTGTAAAAAATAATGATGCCCTGTTTGTCATCATGTTGTGTTTAATGCTGGCCACCTATAGTTTGTGGAGAACGAATTATATGTTCAGCGTGGTGTTTATGACGCCATATATTCTGCTGCTGTTTCATTTAATTACCGATGCCAGTTTTAAAACCATTCTCTCCGACCGCATTATTGATACAGCTATTGGTTCGGCCATCGCCTTCCTCGCCAACATCAGTTTACTGCCTGCGTGGGAGCATGAAAAAATTGCGAAGTATATGCTGGAGGCTTTAACCAGCAATAAAAATTATTTTAAAAATGTGAGTGCTGCTTTCACTGGCAACCCGGTCACCAATACCGAATATAAAGTGAGCCGTAAAAATGCATTTGTTGCGCTGGCCAATTTATCAGATGCTTTCAGCAGGATGATGGCTGAGCCAAAACGAAAACAAAAAAGCATCAAAGAACTGCACCAGTTTGTTGTACTCAATCACATGCTTACGTCACATATTGCTACGCTGGCTTCTTATGTACGGCCATTATCCGAAAAGTATGCATCGCCGGATTTTGCCCCTGCTATCAACAGGATATTGGCAAGAATGGATGATGGGGAAAAGATATTGGGAGAAGAGGAAGCTGAGCAGGTGGTGATGGATGACAGCACGTCCGATATCATACAACAGCGCCTGCAAAATTTATTAAACGGAAGGAGAGAAGAGATAAAAAAGGGCATACAGCAAAGCGAAACGCAAAAAAAATTGACCGAGTTTAAACCGCTTGCCGACCAGTTTAATTTCATAGGCAACTTATCAAAAGATATAAAAGTGCTGGGAGAAAAATGGATGGACAATGACCTGGCATAAAAAAATAAGGGCTCATAAAGAGCCCTTAAGTATATAGTTGGATAAGGTTGTTATTACCACCTGTTGCCACCACCGCCACGGCTGCTGTAGCCACCGCCACCGCCGTTGCTTCTTTCAGTTTTTTCTTTTGCTACTGATACAGCCATTGCCCTGCCTTCAACTTCTTTACCGTTCAGACCTTTGATAGCAGCCTGTCCGTCGTCGTCAGAAGACATTTCTATAAAACCAAAACCACGTGAGCGGCCTGTTTCCCTGTCAGTAATAACTTTAGCAGATGTAACACTACCAAATTTAGAAAAAAGTTCGTTAAGCTCAGCGTCTGCTGTGTTGAAGCTTAAATTAGATGCATAAATTTTCATGCGCTTAAAAATTAAAATGATTAAATAAAATACCTGTGATGGTAACCAGAGAGTAACTTTTAAGAAGAGAAAATTAATACGCTGAAGAAAGTAAAAAATTGAATCTGTCTGTAAACGATTTGCTCAGTGAGCTAGTATCACATGGTGAAGATAGGTGTATTTGCTATACCAGACTGTTTTATTTTATTGTGTAAATGGTAAATGCTTAATAAAGAGGTATTTAGCTCCGTAATTTAAATTTAAACACGGATGTATTATCGTCAGCAAACGATAGAATTGTTTTGAATAACGCTTAGAATCTCCGCTTCTGTACCATTAAAAGGTCCTTGCTTTTCAATTTTTAAAGTAGCCATTGCGGCAGCAAATTTTCCGGCATCTACCGGTGAAGCACCTTTTACACGCTTGTATAAATAGCCCGCCATATACGTGTCACCGCAACCGGTAGCATCTAAAGTTACCGCAGGTGTGTACGCCGGAATATTGTAAAAATGATTGCCATCGTAAATAACAGAACCTTTACTGCCCAGCGTCACCAGTATCTCCTTTGCGCCCCAGAAAAGTAATTGCTGTGCGCCTGTTGCAATATTGCTGGTTCCTGTGAGTGCAAGCAGTTCGTGTTCATTTACTTTTAGAATATCAATAAAGGGCAGTGCTTCTATTTTATCCTTCCAGTCTGTTGCCTTTACGCTGCTGCCATCCAGTTTGCGCAGGTAACCCTGTACATCGGCGGCAACTCTTCCTTTTTCTTTCAATAATTTTATTATGCTTACTGGTACATCATCTGCCAGTAATGTTCCCAGGTGAAATATCCTGGCTGTTGCATTCGACATTTGAGCAGCCGTAAAATGGTTGGCTGTCTGCAATACCCTTTGCGTACGCTCATCCCTGTTGCCTGCATAAATATTTTCAAAATATACAGTGGCTGGAGAAGGGAACGACTGAACGTTGACACCCTCATCTGTTAACTGTTGCACAAAGCGCTGCTCCGTTTGGGCAAGTGCTGTTATCAATTGATACTTTACCGGTAACCTGCTGATGGCTTTTGAAAAATACCAGGCAGTTCCACCGGGCATAAACACATCGGCTTCAGGCGTGATGACCCTGTCGAGTGTGATGTGGCCGATACAGCAGATGTCGTACATATAGCAGCTTATTTAACTGCAATGTTAGGATTGTTTACATAAGACGACCGGAAAAATGCATTTTTCTGTATACGATCCAGCCGTTAAACATAAAGTTGTGCTTTTGATTGGATGGCTTTTGAATGATGCAACCTACCCAGGCTGGTTATTTCTTTGAGGTCAATAATTGTACATATTCATCCGTGTCATAATCATCCATACCACTGATCATTTTGATCATTTCCCCTTCTTCATTAAAGATGAATGTGGCCGGGATACTGCCGGTGTTGAACATCTCAGGAAGTGTTTCACCAGGAGCGTACACCGGTAAGTTAATTTTGCCGGCAGCTGCAAACTTTTTGGCTGTTTCAAAATTTTCATCCAGGGAAAGCATGAGAAATACGGTGTTTGCTTTGTCAACTTTTTGATACAATTTCTCAATGGAAGGCAGCTCGGCTTTGCACGGAGGACACCAGGTAGCCCAAAGATTTAAGAATACTTTTTTGCCTTTTAGTTCTTCCATATTTATGGTGCTTCCGTCTGCGGTTCGTATCTTAAACGCAGGTAATGTTGGTTTTGACTCACTACTGGCGGGCAATGCCTTTTGTTCTTCAATTTCACCGGCGTTTTTGTCCGATGTATTAGAGCAGGATATAAAGAATACAATCGCAATTGCGAATAGTGGCAGTAACTTATTTTTCATTGGTTTGTTTTTTAGTGTTGTCTAATGTATGTTTAATTATAGCAGACCTGATAAATTCATCCTTATCGTATCCCGCCAATCCTTTTTTTAAAACCTGTTCTACCGGATTTATTTATTAAGTCTGTTACAAATCCCTGTTTGCAAAAGTAAACCGTGGAAAGGGCTGAAAAATGAAGTTTTAAAATTTCTTTTGCAACTCTTATTTACACCATACCCGGAATACAGCCAGGCATGGGGTAAATGAAGATGCTAAGGAACATTAGACAATTTAGGAATTCGCATTCAGCACATCTACTATCAGAAACTCTTTTTTACCTCCCGGCATGTGCCATTTTACCAGCTGGCCTTTGCGATATCCAATTAAAGCTGTTCCCATTGGAGCAAATACAGAAATCCTGCCAAGTCCTAAATTTGCCTGTGCCGGCAATACCAGTTTTAATTGCAGCTTTCGTCCTGTAGATTTATCCTGTACGGTAACTTCCGAATTTAAACACACCCCATCTTCAGGAAAGTCTGTTTTGTTTACAACGACAGGCCCCTTCAATAATTCCTTTTCTAACTGCACTAAATTATTTTTATCTATAAATTTTGCGCTTACCATCGACTTGATGTACGCCTTCAACATATTATAATCCTCATTTAATAAAATGAGTTTGTTTTTTATTTTTTGCATAATATTTTAATTTAAAATGGGATTAAATGTTTTGCCAGTTTTTACTTTATTCAGACCATAAATTTCTCCAAAGTTTTGAGTATCTAAACTATCGAGTTTGCGAAAAAAACTGGCTACCGTTATATGGCTTAAATCCTTAAATCCACAAGCTTCCATCAATTCTACAGTTGCTTTGATTGTATTGGTATGGAAACTGGCCACCCGAACCCGCTTATCGGATACATCAAGACCTTTGTACAAAGCGGGGTTTTGAGTGGCAACACCTACCGGGCATTTGCCACTGTCACATTGTAATGCCTGGATACATCCGAGTGAAAACATCATTCCTCTTGAGCTATAGCATGCACTGGCACCTAATGCAAGCGCTTTAAGAATATCGAACCCAGTTATAATTTTGCCCGCTGCTATTAACTTCACCTGATCTTGCAGTCCATACACCTGTAAGGTTTTTACTGCAAAGGTGAGTGCTTCATATAACGGCATACCTACATTGTCTGTAAATTCTAAAGGTGCAGCGCCCGTACCTCCTTCAGCTCCATCAATCACTATAAAATCAGGAATGATATTGGTTTTTCGCATGTAGTAACATATCTGGTGAAATTCCTTTTTACCTCCAATACACAGCTTAAAACCAACAGGCTTGCCACCAGACAGGCACCGGAGTTTTTCAATAAATAATAACATCCCCTCCGCATTCATAAAGGCTGAGTGACCAGGGGGAGAAGCAATCGTTGTATTAACCGGCACGTTTCTTATTTCAGAAATTTCGAGCGTATTCTTTGCTGCAGGCAGTATACCACCATGTCCTGGTTTTGCGCCTTGTGATAATTTTAGTTCAATCATTTTTACTTCCGGTCTGCAGGCGTTTAGTTTAAATAAACTTGCATCGAAATTTCCTCTTTCATTGCGGCACCCAAAATATCCGGTTCCTATTTGCCAGATCAGATCACCTCCTTTAAGATGATAAGGGCTTATACCCCCCTCACCAGTATTGTGTGCAAAGCCACCTAAACCTGCCCCCTCATTTAAAGCCTGTATAGCAGTTTTGCTTAAAGCCCCATAGCTCATTGCCCCAATGTTTAAAATACTCATGTTATAAGGTTGGCGGCATTGATCATTACCAATAATTACCCTTAAATTTTTCTCAGATATCGTAACCGGATAAATAGAATGGGCCACCCATTCATGGCCGGGCCTATCAGGATCTGCATGCATGCCAAAGGCAACAGTTTGCCGTACATTTTTTGCACGCTGATATACAATTGAACGTTGCCGCCTGTTAAATGGCTTGCCATCATCATCGGACTCAAAAAAATATTGGCGTATTTCAGGGCGAACAGCTTCCAGGATATACCGTAGATAACCAACAACTGGATAGTTACGCAATACAGCGTGTTTTTTTTGTTTTATATTATGAACGGCAAGCAATAATAATGGCAGTAATAGCAATAAGAACCAATAATAAACAGTGTTATAAATAAAGGCTGCTTTCAATACAATTACATTCAGGAGTACAATAATTAATACTATACTTCCGCTTGCCGAAACCATTTTATGATTTCGTAACATAGTTGTTTTTTTCAAAAATGAATTAAATGAAATAAAGCGTACCCCGGTTGAAGTAGATAATCATCAGGCCGGGGTTAAAGTACAAAAGGCCTTTTGATTGGGGAGGAAATCAAGAGAGGTATGGCAAAATAAAAAATGCTCTGGCAGGTTTTGAGATTTGCCAGGAAATAATAAAACGTGTATGTAATTCCTATTTTTCAATTAATCAAAGCTAGTAAATTAAAGTTGAATCTCTGCAAAACTAAATCCCTGCTGGTAAACTTATCATTCTTTTAACTTATAAAATTAAAACGATGTTTCGTCATTCAATTTCGGTAAACTGTTGAAAATTCGAGTTGGTTCACTTGCTTATTTCCATGATAAAGTTATGGCCGGGTATAATTAGTTCCCATAAATTCAAATACATATAACACTTAGAGCACTAAGGTTTATTTGCAAAAGAAGATGCGGTAGGTTCTTAACCTGGCAGAGAATAGCAAGGAAAACCAAAAATGCACGAAGTAGAAGAGTAAAAACTCTTTTATTATGCCTTTCCTCTATCTTTGTACTGAATAAAACAAAAAGATGTTATCAAAAACCTGTGAATATGCAATCAGGGCAATGCTGTTTGTAGCGCAAAAATCAAAGAGTGGCACTAAAGTGGGGGTAAAGCAAATTGCCAAAGCAATAGATTCACCAGAACCGTTTATTGCTAAAATACTACAGGACCTGGGAAAGAAAGGATTGGTATTATCTGCCAAAGGACCTACCGGAGGATTTTATCTGGATAAGTCAGGTCTAGAGAAAAGTCTTGCAGATGTTGTTAATGCTATTGATGGTGATAGATTATTTACAGACTGTGGTTTAGGATTAAAAAGTTGCTCAGCAAAAATGCCATGCCCAGTTCATCACGAGTTTGTTAAGATAAGAAAAGATATTAAAGGAATGCTGCAAAAAGCTAAGCTGGGCGACTATAATACCGCTCTGGAATTGGGTACGAAATTTTTGAAAAGATAATTTTTAAACCCTAATGAAGGAGTAAAAGGTCTTAAAATATTTTATATGAAAATTCGTTTTAAAAAGACTTGGGGCAAATGGCCATTATCGATTTTTATGTGTTTACCTATAACAATATTGGCCCAAACACAATCTGCCGGAATTGCATCTGCCAGCAATGATACAGGCCTGCTGGTTTTACTGATGATAGTGTTACTGACTATTCTTGTCGCTGTACTCTTACTTTCTTTTGAGGCTAAAGAACTTGTTGCAAAAATCAGGAAAAAGAAAAAAGAAAAAAGTACAAATCAATTTGATAAGTACCTCGAAAATATGGATGGCAGCCAGATTGAAAAAGTGTTACAGATCAAACAGAAGCAAAAATGTATAAATAAAGATTCAGGAAGTATAAAAACTGTTTTAATAGTTGGTATGCAAATGTTGGCTATGCTGCTTCCCGGTGATTCAGCATATGCACAGACTAAAACAACAGCCAGAGGAATTTTCAGTGAAGGCGGTGTACTGATAACTATAATACTGATCATGATTCCCATATTGGCAGCTATTGTACTGATGATTGTAAAATTATCCAATATGCTGCGGAAACACCGTAACAGGCAAGACCTTGAAGAAGCTGCGCTATTTGCCGACTATCTGTCTACCTTACCCGAAGAAGAAGCCACAGAAGCGCTGTCAAAAAGAAAAGCTGCGCTTGATTATAATCTTACCCATCATGAATTATCAGGTGAACAGGAACCGGCAGATAAGAAGGGATTGGTAGGGAATATAGAAACCGAAGGGTATATTAATTTTATTACAAGAAAAAAGAAAGCGCAGAAACGACCTAATATCGACCCGCAATTATCCAAACTGATTTTGTGGTATTTTGGATGTGCCGCATTGTGGCTGATATTCGGTACAACTATTGGTGAATATTTGGGTGTCAAATTTGTTGCACCAGATATCGACCATGTAAGTTGGTTGAGTTTTGGCAGGCTTCGCCCTGTTCATACTAACGCTGTGTTTTGGGGTTGGGCATCGCTTGGTATGCTTGGACTTGGTTACTATATAGTTCCAATGGTAAGCAATACTCCATTGGCAAGTATTAAAAAAGGATGGTATGCACTCTGCCTTATTAATGCCGCAGTAATTCTTGGGACCTTGTTTTTAATGGCAGGTATCAATAATGGTGGTGGTGAATACCGGGAATATATTTGGCCGGTAATGTTGCTATTCGGCATAGGGTTAATACTCACTTTGATCAATTTTATACAAACCATTGCAAAACGAAAAACGAAAGAAATTTACATTTCCAACTGGTATATCGTTTCTGCAATTATGTTTGCATTGACCATTACTGTTGTAGCATATATCCCTAATTGGCAGGATGGCCTGGGAGAAACAATCATTCAGGGCTATTACATGCACCAGGGTGTAGGCATGTGGTTTATGCTTTTTACATTGGGCATCGTTTACTATATGCTTCCGCAACAATTAAACAGGCCTATCTACTCGTATAGCCTTGGCATACTCGCCTTTTGGACACAGATTTTATTCTATACACTTATAGGCACACACCATTTTGTTTTTAGTTCTATACCATGGTGGTTGCAAACAGTTGCCATTGTTGGCAGTGTAGGTATGATCATTCCTGTAGTGGCCGGCACCACCAACTTTATTATGACATTCAAAGGTGCAAGGCATAAGATCGCAGGAAGTTATACCCTGCCTTTCTTTCTTGTAGGCATTATCTTTTACTTCACCGGTTCACTGCAGGGCACTGCTGAAGCATTTCGTTCTACCAATCTGATATGGCATTTTACTGATTTTACTGTGGCCCATTCTCATCTTACCATGTATGGCATTATCTGCTTTTTCTTGTGGGCAGGTATGTATGCGGTGGTACCCCGGCTTACAGGCAAAGAAGCCCCACAAATAACTGTTGGCGCTCATTTTTGGCTGGCATTGATCGGACTTATGTTTTACACGGTGCCGTTGATGATTGGCAGTACTTTAAGAGGACAAATGTGGATAGCAGGAAAACCATTCATTGATTCCGTTGTGCATATGGCCCCGTACTGGTTGTGGCGGGCTATTGGTGGCAGCCTGATGTGGCTATCGCACATTTTCTTCGCCTATAATTTTTACAAAATGATAAGGAGGTACGAAACAATAGATATAAAAGAAGTAGCCCTGGAAAGGCTAAAACAACAAATACCAACGCCAGATAAAATTGTTTAATCATTTATTATACAGTACAAAATGGAATTTTTCAATAACCATAAAAAACTTTTCAGAACTGCGTTCTTATTTTTTGCAGGTTTAACCACTTTGGTAGCCATTCTGCCCGCGTTGAATAATCAGAAAAATAATCAACCTTTACCAGGTGCAGAACCTTTAAGTGCAGATGCCGTAAAAGGCAAAAATATTTACATTGCCAATGGTTGTGTAGGCTGCCATACACAGCAAATACGAAATGTGGATATGGATAAAATGTGGGGAGCAAGGCCGGGTATTGCAGCAGATTATGCAGGTATCCATCGTACCGATTTTTGGCGCAATACCGCTACGCTAATGGGTACCGGACGAACCGGGCCCGACCTAACAGATGTGGGTAACCGCCAGCCAAATAAAGATTGGAACCTTGTGCATTTATTTAATCCAAGAACCGTTGTAAAAGAATCTGTCATGCCTGCTTATCCGTGGTTATTCATCATAAAAAAGCAACCTGCCAAAAACGATGTAATAGTAAGTGTTCCAAAGGAGTATTTAAACGGAGAGGAAGGAAAAGTTGTAGCCACCAACGATGCACTTTATTTGATTGCTTACCTGCAATCACTAAAACAAGTCAAACTGCCCGACGGTACACCGACCCCAGATTTCCTGTACAAACGTGAACAAAAACAGGCGGGTACTACCGCTACATCAAAAGAACTGGATGGCACAGCATTATACACTGCCAATTGCCAAAGCTGCCATCAGCCTGGCGGTGAGGGCCTTCCAGGTGCATTCGCTCCATTAAAAGGCAGCGCAATCGTAAATGGCGATAACCTCGAATTATATGTTGGTATCATAATGAATGGTTATGATGCCCGTGCAGAGTTCGGGGTTATGCCAGCAGTGGGTACCAATGCCAATTTAAGTGCAGCAGAAATAACCGCTATTATGAATCATGAACGAACTGCCTGGGGCAACAATGCAAAAAAAGTGACTGAGGAAGAAGTAAAGAAAATAATGGATTTTGTAAAACTACAAGCTCCAAAATAAAAGCAAAAAATTTGTACCCGGCAATTAATTGATTACAATGAAAAAAACAATGTTAAGTCTTGCAATATTGGCTACATGCTTGGTAGCTTTTGCCTGCCCACCGTGTGAAGTGGCACAGCCAAGGTATTTAAAAGGAATTACCCACGGCACTGGTCCGCAAAGCAATTGGGATTTCCTGATCATTTCAATCACAGCCGTTATTGTTATCGCCACACTTTTCTTTTCTATTAAATGGTTGCTGAAGCCTGGTGAAAAATCTGATACTCACATTAAAAATATGATATTAAATATTGAATAACATGGAGGATAAAAGCAAAATAGTTGTTTTTGTGGATGACGAAGAACAGCCCATTGCAGCCTTTACATCACCAGTGAATTTTGAACTGGACACCCGAAAACTGGTAGATGGAAAGCATACACTTAAAATTGTAAGCAAAGACCCGAGTGGTAAAGAAGGCATCAGACTTATTCCTTTTGAAGTAAGAAACGGACCGGCTATTGATGTGGAAGGAATACGGGAAAATGCAGTAGTGGATGGGGTATTGCCAATTATGATCAATGCTTACGGTAAAGGTGACCAGAAGATATTTTTAATAGAAGGAAGTGAAACACCTAAAAGCATTCCTTCCTGGGTATGGATAATAATCATTGGCTTTGTGGGCTGGGCTTTATATTATCTATTCACTTATTTATCAATGAAACCTTAATTGCAATGAAACATGATATTCTTACTATAAAAGATGTAAAATTATTAGTCAATCATTTTTATGAAAAAATAAGAGTGGATGAATTATTGGGCCCGCTCTTTAATGAACGCATTCAAAATCGCTGGCCGGAACACCTTGAAAAAATGTACCGTTTTTGGCAAACCGTTCTACTGGGAGAACATACTTATTTTAGTAGCCCCTTTCCCCCACATGCCCAATTACCAGTTGGTCACGAACATTTTTTAAAATGGATGGAATTGTTCGTTCCAACTGTGGACGAATTATTTACCGGCGAAAAAGCAGCAGAAGCAAAATGGCGTGCTGCAAAAATGGCCGAAATGTTTGAAATGAAAATAGCGCACTGCAAAAAGGCAGGTATTAAAAACCTGGTATAGGAATGAATGATGAAAGAAAAGAAATAGCCATTACCATAATAAATGAAGGTGAAGCGCATGTTATAAAAACTTATTTGCATCAATACAGAAACCTGATGGTGCTGCTTAATAACAGCATCTGCCTTGAAAATTTTGGAGAATGTGGTGGGCAGGGCCGCTGTGCAACGTGCATGGTTAAAGTATTCGGTTTAAAAGCTAATGCAAACAAGATGGAAAGAAATGAAGCAGCTTCTATTGGTAAAGCAGGCTTACTGCAAGATGGTATTCGTTTATCCTGCCAGCTCTTGATTAATGAAGACCTTAATGGAGCAGTGATTGAAATTACGGAAGATGTATTTTAATTGCTGCCTTTACTACTTTAACAGTATAGTCTTAATTGATTCTTTAAAAGTGTTAGCTTATGTTGTTCATCACTTATTGTAAATAGTTAAAATAATATGACATGAAAGAGAGTTATGGTACTCTATCCGAAACAGTTAATGGTTTAAAAAAAGAAGGTTATACCCATGATTTTAATATTCGGGAGGATTGTATTGTTTGTAATCAATCAAAAACCAATGCCGGTGAAATAGATTTCAGATGTATGTTTTTAGCAAGAAGCTGCTGTTAAAAAGATGAGTATGATACAAACTTAGTAATACAAATTTCAAACAACATTTTAGAACCTGGTTTTTGTAATTGTAATACTTGTATCATACATACTGCTTCATAAAGCTGCTTATAATAAATTGTCAGGGGCCGGTAATTAAAAGTATTTAAATACTTTTATTAAAAATTTATTCCTATCTTTGCAATATCAATTAATCTAAAAATTTGACACATGCAAACAACAACAGCCGAAAATATCCTCAATGTAACCTTACTGGAACCGAGGCAAAAGCACCCAACCATTTTTGTTCGCTTTGATGAACTGGCAGAAGGCGAGTGTTTAACCATACACAATGACCATGATCCTAAGCCATTGTATTATCAATTGCTGGGCGAAAGAGGCAACATCTTTACATGGGAATACCAGGAGCAGGGACCGGAATGGTGGATCGTTAACATAACAAAACGTATTACAGGAGAAAATAACGAAACCCTTGGACAAATTGCCGCCAAAGATTTGCGCAAAGCAGAGGTATTTAAAAAATACGGATTGGACTTTTGTTGCGGTGGAAAGAAAACAGTGAAAGAAGCCTGTGCCGAAAAAGGCCTGGATGTTACCAAAGTTGAACATGAGCTACAACAGGCTGATAAAATGCCGGCCTCCCGTCCCGTACCTTATGGCGATTGGACCCTGGATTTTCTGGCAGATTACATAGTAAATACACATCACAGTTATGTAAGAAAAACCTTGCCGGATATCACAGCTTATTCAGCTAAAGTAATGCAGGTACATGGAAACCAGCATCCCGAATTAATACGCATCAATCAATTGGTAGGTGAAGTAAATGCAGAGTTAACAGGCCACCTGCTTAAGGAAGAAAAGATATTGTTCCCCTATATTAAAGCATTGGTTGCAGCAAAAGATCATACACAACCATTACAGGCTGCTCATTTCGGATCGGTGCAAAGCCCCATAAATATGATGGAAATGGAGCATGAATTGGTAGGTAAAAACCTGGATGAGATCAGGCAGCTCTCCCATAATTATTTATTGCCTGAAGATGCCTGTGCCAGTTACAGTTTATTATACAGGATGCTGGATGAATTTGAAGAAGATCTGCATTTGCATATCCATCTTGAAAACAATATACTGTTTCCAAAAGCACTGAAAATAGAACAGCAATTAAACAACTAAACAAATGAAAAACCAAACTCCCATAAAAAGGCATCAGACTATTGTCTCATTTTCCAAAGACCATCATTTTGGATTATTGCTGGTGTGGAAAATAAGACAAGGCCTGAATAAAGCCGTCAATACTGAACGGATCAGTAATTATGTAACTTACTTTTTTAAAGAAGACCTTGAAAAACATTTTAAAGAAGAAGAGCAATTGCTTTTCAGTAAACTACCGGCTGATGATGTGCTAAGGAAAGAGGCAGAAGGAGATCACCAGGCTATATACAACCTGGTAGCTGCTATCGAAAAACGGAGAACCGATGCAGTTTTACTCAATCAACTGGCGGATGAATTAGAAAGGCATATCCGTTTTGAAGAACGGGAACTGTTCAATCATCTTCAGGATAATATTAAAGCAGATGACTTAATAGCAATAGCAAACCGTTTTCCCAACAGCAGCAAGGCAATTGATGAAAAATGGGAAGATGTATTTTGGGAGACAAAAAAATAATCATTTTAACACACTAAAACATCATGCATTCTATGAAACTAATACTAACCATCTTATTGACAACAAGTCTCTTGCTCGCTTGTAATGCAGGAAAAGAAAAAGAAAAAACTACAGCAACTGAACCTGCTGTCGAAAATCATGTTGAACGTGCGGAGCAGGCAGGGCTTGTTTTAAATAACGGAGTTAAGTGGAAGGCAGATTCAATTACCCTGTTGAACGTGGCTTTACTGCAAAAAATAATTACCAGTACAAAAAAAGAAAGCCTGGAAAATTATTCACAAACTGCAAAAGGCTTACAGGATGGTTTGAATAAAATGGTAAGCGAATGTAAAATGAAAGGAGCCGATCATGAAGCCCTGCACCATTGGCTGGAACCGATTATGAAAAACACAATAGAACTTAAAAATGCAAACAGTATTGAAACTGCCAGAACAATTTTTGGTGGAATTGAAAAGCAACTCAACCTGTTTCCACAATACTTTGAATAATGATGACTATTAACGCCAATACAAAAATTGCCAGCTTACTAAAGCATAATGCAGATGCACTTGAAGCGATTGTAAGTATATCGCCCAAATTTACAAAATTGAGAAACCCCATATTACGAAAAGTGATCGCCGCAAGAACCAGTATCGCTATGGCCTCAAAACTCGGCGGTTGCAGTGCGGATGATTTTTTCAGGAAGTTGCAGCCGTTGGGTTTTGAAATTGACACAGCAACTGTTGTAATGGAAAAGGAGAATGAAAATAAGCCTGCTCCGGCATTCATGAAAAATATAACCGCTGCTGAAATTATTGAGTTGGATGTAAGGCCTGTTATTAAATCGGGTAAAGATCCGCTTGACATTATAGTGAAAAAAGTAAAGTGTCTGGAAACAGGCGCTGTACTTAAAATAATCAATAGTTTTGAACCCACCCCGCTAATACACTTACTCGGCAAACAGGGTTTTGAATTCTATGCCGAAACAATCAGTGAGGAATTGGTAAATACGTATTT
>Ga0209097_10002571_pt1 | contig 14560 bp, 14 predicted proteins | sample AD_UKC052_MetaG_FD_184419 | JGI IMG/M metagenome (GOLD analysis project Ga0209097, IMG submission 184419) | Active sludge microbial communities of municipal wastewater-treating anaerobic digesters from USA - AD_UKC052_MetaG (SPAdes) (version 2) | ecosystem: Engineered > Bioreactor > Anaerobic >... | reverse complement strand
CTCGCTGCAGGCCTGGACCGGCGGCACGCTTGTCGACCTGCATGTGTCGGACCTGCTCAACAACCAGCTGCCCTCGCACTTCGACTACACATCCGTGTACGACATGCTGGTGTTCCGCCGCCTGGCGGCCGGCACGGGCACCGCGGGCATGTTCGTCGACGACACCCAGGGCACGCTGGCCAGCGGGCGCTCGGCCATCGAGGCGATCGACACCAGCCCGGTCGGCTTCGCGGTGTTCGACCGCGTGCTGCTGACCGTTCACCCCACCGACTGCCAGGTACGCGACCATTTCGCCGGGCGCCTGGCACTGCAGGGCCAGCCGAGCGAATCTCGGGCCGGTCCGCGCCTGCCCAGCAGCCCGGCCGACCTGATGCTGCGCATGGTCAACCACATGGTGGACAGCTACCTCGAGCTGCGCCGCCTGCTGACGCGGCAGTTCGCCCACCTGCAGCAGGAGTTGTTCCGGCCACAGGGCAATTTTCGCAACTGGCAGCTGTTGCTGGAATCACGCAACGCGCTGCACCTGCTGGAAGACACCTGCGAGGACCAGCGCAGCGCATTGATCGAATGGATCGACGCCCTGGAGGAGTGGCCGCAAGCGCCCGACGTCGGCACCGGCCGAGAGCGTGAGATGCTGCGGCTGCGCTCGCGCGACGTGCTCGAGCACATCGAACGCGTGCTGACGCACGTGCGCCGGCTCGAGTCGTCTGCCGAGACAGCGGTGCAGATGCACTTCTCGGCGCAGAGCCATCGCACCAGCAACATCATGCGCACCCTCACCGTGCTGACCGCGATCTTCCTGCCGCTGAATCTCGTGACCGGCTTCTTCGGCATGAACTTCGATGCGCTGCCCCTCATCCACACCGCCACCGGGTTCTGGATCGCCGCGGCCATCATGCTGGCCGTCGGCATCGGCCTGAGCATCTACTTCTGGCGCAAGAACTACCTGGGCAGTTCGCATTGAGCGGCGCGCAGTTCAGCACGCGACAGATCGTGCTGCTGGTGCTTCTGACGCTCGTCTGGGGCTTGAACTGGCCGGTGATGAAGCTCGGGGTCACGCATTTCCCGCCGCTGTCCTTCCGATCCCTGTCGATGTGGCTGGGCCTGCCGGTGCTGTACGTGGCGGTGCGTGCGATGAAGGTGCCGCTGCGCATCGAGCGCGCCCAGTGGCGCGAACTGGGCTCGCTGACCTTCACCAACATGATCGTCTGGCACGTGCTGGCGGTGCTGTCGGTGCAGGCGCTGTCGTCCGGCCGCGCGGCGATCCTCGGCTACACGATGCCGGTGTTCTCGGCCCTGTGGGGCGTGGCGCTGTTCGGCCAGCGGCTGTCCCCGCGGCAGCTGCTGGGCGTGGCCGCCGCGGCGATCGGCGTGGCGCTGCTTCTGTGGCACGAGCTCGGCCGCATGACAGGCCGCCCCTGGGCAGCGGCAGGCATGCTCGTGTCGGCCGCCGTCTGGGCGCTGGGCACGCAGCAGCTGCGCCGCACACGGATGCCGGTGCCCACGCTGGCCATCGTGTTCTGGATGACGGTGATCACGACGCTCGTGATGACCTTGCTGGCCACGGTGCTGGAGCACGACCGCTGGCACGAGCCCAGCGCCGTGGTGTGGGCGACGATCGTCTTCAACGCGGTGATGATCTTCGGCTTCGCGCAGCCGGTGTGGCTGTACCTGGCGCGCAGCCTCGCGCCGGTGGCATCGACGCTGTCGGTGATGATGATCCCGGTGCTGGGCACGCTGTCGGGCGCCTGGTGGCTCGACGAGCAGCTGCACTGGCAGGACTTCGCCGCCATCGCGCTGATGCTGGTGGCGATCGCCTCGGTGCTGTGGCCGGCGCGTCCGGTGCAAGCCGGTCAGGCCGCGTAGGGATCCTCGAAGCCCAGCGCCGCGAGGATCTGCGTCTCGCGCGCTTCCATCACCTTGGCGTCGCGCGCCTTCTCGTGGTCGAAGCCCTGGGCGTGCAGCGTGCCGTGCACCAGCAGATGGGCGTAGTGAGCCTCGATCGACTTGGCTTGCTCTGCGGCCTCGCGCGCCACCACCGGCGCACACAGCACCAGGTCGGCCGACACCACCGGCTCCCGGCTGTAGTCGAAGGTGAGCACGTTGGTCGCGTAGTCCTTGCCGCGGAAGTCGCGGTTCAGCGCCTGGCCTTCCTCGCCATCGACGACGCGCACGGTGATCTCGGCCGGCGCGGCCAGCGCGGCACGGATCCAGCGCGCCACCTTGTGCCGCGGCAGCTGCGCGCGGTGCGACGCATCGGCGAACTGCAGCGACAGGGTCAACTCGGGCCGGCTCGCCATCTCAGTTGTCGTCGGAGCGAGCTGCGTCGTAAGCCTCGACGATGCGCGCCACCAGCGGGTGGCGCACCACATCGGCCGAGGTGAAGCGTGTCGTGGCAATGCCGCGCACGCGGCGCAGCACACGCTCGGCATCGATCAGGCCGCTGGCGCTGCCACGCGGCAGGTCGACCTGGCTGACGTCGCCGGTCACCACCGCCTTCGCGCCGAAGCCGATGCGGGTGAGGAACATCTTCATCTGCTCCGGCGTCGTGTTCTGCGCCTCGTCGAGGATCACGAAGGCGTGGTTCAGCGTGCGCCCGCGCATGAAAGCCAGCGGCGCGATCTCCAGCGTGCCCTTCTCGAAGGCCTTGGTGACGCGGTCGAAGCCCATCAGGTCGTACAGCGCGTCGTACAAGGGGCGCAGATAGGGGTCGACCTTCTGTGCCAGGTCGCCGGGCAGGAAGCCCAGGCGTTCGCCGGCCTCGACCGCCGGGCGCGTCAGGATGATGCGCTGCACCTGGCTGCGCTCCAGCGCATCGACGGCGCAGGCCACGGCCAGGAAGGTCTTGCCGGTGCCGGCCGGGCCGATGCCGAAGGTGATGTCGTGCGCGAGGATGTTGCGCAGGTAGGTGAGCTGGTTCGGCGTCCGGCCCGCCAGATCGGTGCGGCGCGTGTGCAGCACGATCTCGTCGTCCGGCGCGGCGGCGTCGGCCGCGGTGGCGGCGCGCAGCGCGGCCGCCGGCCGCAGGTCGGCCATGGCCTCGACCAGCGCCAGCTGCACCTGCTCGGCGGGGATGGCGCGGCGAGCCCGGTCGTACAGCGACTGCAGCAGCAGCACCGCCCGCTCGGCCTGGCGCTTGCCGCCTTCGACGCGGAACGACTCGTTGCGGCGCGTGATCGTCACGTCCAGCGCGGCCTCGATGCTGCGCAGGTGCTCGTCGAGACTGCCGCACAGGTGCGACAAACGCGCGTTGTCGGGCGGGATGAAGGCGTGGCGAAGGATCACGGGCAAGCGGCGCTGCGGCAAAGCGGCGATTGTCGCCCCAACCGGCGTGCGAGCGTGCCATCCGACCGCGCCGGGCAGGCGAGCATCCTGCACAATCGCCGCCGATGAACGCTGTCGCCCTGCTCCGGCTCGCCGCGCGCCTGCTGTGCGCGGCCGTGCTGGCCACGGCCTGGCCTGCGGTGGCCGCACCGCCGCCGACGCAACTGATCACGCAGGCGCTGTCGGTGGCCAGCAATGCCGAGCGCTTTCCGGAAGGCGACCCCTCGGCCATCACCGTCTCGCTGCCCGACGACTGGTCGGACTCGCAACCCCGGCACGATGGCGGCGTCTGGTATCGCGTCAACTTCAATCCGGGGCCGTCGCTGGACCGCACCGACCTGCTCGCCCTGTACGTTCCTCGCGCCTGCAGCAATCTCGACGTGTTCCTGAACGGTCGGCGCATCCACAGCGGCGGCCGGATGGCCGACCCGGTGGCGCGCAACTGCCACTACCCGCAGCTGGTGTCGCTGCCGGGTGGGCTGGTGCTGTCCCAGGGCAACGTTCTCGACCTGCATGTACGCGGCCACGCTCTCCAGCGTGTGGCCGCGCGCGAGCGTGCCGGCGGCCTGTCGGAACTTCGTGTGGGCGCCTACGACGAACTGGCCGCGTTGCACGCCGACACGCTGTTCTGGAACGTGACCGCCGTGCAGATCGCCAGCCTTGCCCTGGGCATGCTCGGCATCGTGATGACGGCGCTGGCCTGGGTGAACCGGCGCGATGCGCCGATGGGTTACTACGGCCTGATGGCCATCGGCTGGGCCCTCGTCTCGGCACGGCTGTGGTGGCGCGAAGTGCCGCTGGACAACGCGACCGTCGAGTTCCTGATCTGCCTGTCGTTCACGCCGATCCTGGCGCTCGCCGTCCAGTTCCTGCTCAGCTATGCCGGGGTGCGCTCGCGCATGATCGAGGCGGCCCTGCTGGCCCAATGCGTGGTGCTGCCGATGAGCCTGCTGCTGGCCGGGCCGGGCCGGCTGTTCGGCATGACCGGCGCCTGGTATGTCGTGCTGGCCGCCGAGACGCTCGGTGCCATGCTGCTGCACCTGCACATCAGCTGGCGCGACCAGCGCAGCGAGTTCTGGCCGATGGCGATCACGCTGGCTGCGGCAGCCATCGCGCTGGCCGTGGAGATGGCCGTTCAGCGCGGCTGGCTCGCCCTGCCGCCGGCCCCGCGCATGCAGATCCTGCTGCCGCTGATCCTGATCGCCTTCGGGGTGCGCCTGGTGGTCCGGCGGGCGAGCGCGGCAGCGGCCCCCGACGCCTCGCGCTTCAACATGGATGCGCGCGTGCGCGAGATCACCGCCGAGATCGAGCGCAACCACGCCCAGCTCGCCGAGTTGCGCATCGAGCAGGTCACCGAGAAGGAGCGCAAGCGCATCGCCGCCGACCTGCACGACGACCTCGGCGCCAAGCTGCTCACCATCGTGCACACCAGCGAGAGCGAGCGCATCTCCACGCTGGCGCGAGAAGCCCTCGAGGAAATGCGCCTGTCGGTGCGCGGCCTGACCGGCCGGCCGGTGCGGCTGTCCGACGCACTGGCCGATTGGCGTGCGGAGACAGTGATGCGCCTGGGCCAGGCCAACGTCGAGATCGACTGGAAGAGCCTGGCCGAAGACACCGACCAGGTGCTTCCCGCGCGCGGCTTCGTGCAGACCACGCGCATCCTGCGCGAGGCGGTGAGCAACATCATCAAGCACAGCGGTGCCTCTCACGTGAAGGTGCGTTGCGCGATCTCGGGCCTGCAGTTCGGCCTCAACATCCAGGACAACGGCAAGGGCATCCCGATGGAGCTCGACGGCAAGCTCGACCGTGGCCACGGCATGTCGAGCATGAAGCACCGCGCCAAGCAGATGCAGGGCCAGTGCCTCGTCGAGTCCGGGCCGGGCTATGGCACCGTGATAAGGCTCACGTTGCCCCTCGGGCCCGAGGCCCCTGCCGCGCCTGCGCGCTGATAGGATCCTCGAGCGGGTGCCTTTGCGCCCCGAGTGAGGACTCACCATGAGCAACATTCTTCTGCTCGAAGACCTGCCCGAGATCCGCGCCTGGCTGAAGGTGCTGGTCCACCAGGTGTTCCCGCAGGCCCAGATCTCCGAGGCGGCGCGTGTCCACGATGCGCTCGAGCTCGTCAGCGCGGTCAAGTTCGATCTGGCCCTCGTCGATCTCGGCCTGCCCGATGGCTCGGGCGTCGACGTGGTCGCGGCGCTGCGCGAGCAGCAGCCCGAGGCGCAGTCGGTGGTGGTCACCATCCACGACGACGACGAGCACCTGTTCCCCGCGCTGCAGGCCGGCGCCTTCGGCTACGTGCTCAAGGAGCAGGCGCGCGAGCTGATCGCAGAGCAGCTCAACCGCATGAGCCAGGGCGAGCCGCCGCTGTCTCCGTCGATCGCGCGCCGCGTCATCGCCTATTTCGCGGCACAGGCCCGGCCACAGGCCAAGGACACGATCCCGCACGTGCAACTCACCGACCGCGAGAACGAGGTGCTGCTGCGCGTGGCCAAGGGCTTCACGCTGCCCGAGATCGGCGTGCAGCTCAACCTGTCGCGCCACACCATCGCCGACTACGTGAAGCAGATCTACCGCAAGCTCAACGTGAGCTCGCGTGCCGAGGCGGCGCTGGAAGCGCAGCGCCTGGGCTTGTTCGGAAGAAGCCGCTGAGCGCGATCGGGCGGGATAATCCCCGCCCATGATCGGACGCCTGACCGGAACCCTCGCGGAGAAGAACCCGCCGCAACTGCTCGTCGATGTCAACGGCGTCGGCTACGAAGTCGACGTGCCGATGAGCAGCTTCTACAACCTGCCGGCCCTCGGCGAGCGCGTCACGCTGCTGACCCACTTCGTGGTGCGCGAGGACGCGCAGGTGCTGTTCGGATTCCTCACGCACGAGGAGCGCAGCACCTTTCGCCAGCTCGTGAAGATCTCCGGCGTGGGGCCGCGCACTGCGCTGTCGATCCTGTCGGGCCTGAGCGTGACCGAACTCGCGCAGGCGGTCAGCCTGCAGGAGAGCGGCCGACTGGTGAAGGTGCCGGGCATCGGCAAGAAGACCGCCGAGCGGCTGCTGCTCGAACTCAAGGGCAAGCTCGGCGACGCCTTGAGCGCACCGGCCGCAGTGCAGGGCGATGCGCAGGCCGACATCCTGCAGGCGCTGGTGGCACTCGGCTACAGCGATCGCGAGGCGGCGGCCGCGCTGAAGGCCCTGCCGAAGGAGGTCGGCGTGAGCGAGGGCATCAAGCTCGCGCTGAAGGCCCTCGCCCGCTGACGCTCAGTGCTTGTGTTGCGGCGGGTGCTGGCCGTTCGGATCCATGCGCACGAACCCGTCGAAGCTGGCGAACCTGGCCCGCAGCCCGGCGGGCAACTTCGCCTCGGCTTCGCCGATCGCCTTGCCCAGTGCATCGGCATCGGCCGGGCCGACACCCGCCTCGCGCAGCCCCTTCGCATCCTTGAGCGCATCACCGGCGCACGCAGCGATCTGCCACGTCGTGCCGTGGCGGTAGAGCAGGGCGCGACCGCCCCGCTCCCCCTGCGCCCAGCCCGCCACGGCATGCTGGCCGACCACCACGACGGGCTCCACGCTTAGGCGCGCCTCGGGCTTGTCGAAGGCCTGCATCAGGGCCTGGCGGATGGCCGCCGGATCGTCTGCAGCGTGCACCGGCAAGCTGGCGCAGGACACCAGCAAGGCCAGCCCCAGCATGAATCGTCTGTGCATTTGCATCGGTTCTCCTGGTTGCAGGGGGCAGGGCAGGCTTCGATGCGCCTCAGTGCTTGTGATCGGCCATGGGCTTGGCTGCCGACAGGGCCTTCACGGGCACCTTCAGCTCCAGCGTTTCGCGCTTGCCGTCCTTGCCCTCGACGACCAGCGTGAGCGGCACGCTCTCGCCGTCCTGCAGCGGCTGCTTCAGGTCCATCAGCATCACGTGGTAGCCGCCAGGCTTGAGTTCGACGGCCTTGCCGGCCGGCAGCTCGAGCGCCGGAACGGCACGCATCTTCATCACGTTGCCGTCCATCGCCATCTCATGCACTTCGGTCACGCCGGCCACCGGCGACTGCGCCGAGACGAGCTTGCCGCCCTGCGCCGAGGTGATTTGCATGAAAGCGCCGGTGGCCTTCTGCGGCGCGACGGTGCCGCGCACCCAGGCGTCCTTGACGGTGGTCTGGGCCGAAGCGGCCACCGACACGAAGGCCATTGCGGCCAGGAGGTTGATTCGAAGGGTCTTCATTGGAGTCTCTCCACAGGTTGAAACGAAACAGGACTCAGCGGCGGGCCGCAGCCCAGGCGTCCAGGTCAGCCGCCGAGGGTGCACCGGTCACCCAACGCACAGGCTGCCCCGGCACGAGCAGGCCGACATAGGGCGTGGCCCCGCGCCACGCGGGGTTGACCGCGTGGCGCAATGCCGGGGCCTGGCCGTCGAAGGCGAACAGGCGCTCGGCGACGCGGTAGTGCGCCTGCCGGAGCAGGTGGGCATCGTCTTCGCCGGGCGCCATGTCGGTGACCACGGCCATCAGCGTGCCGTCGACATGGCGGCGGCGCAGCTCGGCGGACAGCTGCTCCATCACCGCCGGGCAGTTGCCGCAGCTGGTGGACGAGAACACCACCAGCGCAGGCTTCTTCAGCGACGACTGCAGCGCGCCCCAGGTGCCGGCAGCAAACGGCTCGATGCCGCGCGGCGCGGCCGCCACCTGCCAGCCGGCGACCAGCGCGATCAGGCCCGCCGCCGCGGCCAACTTAGGGAAGCAGAGCGTGGACATGGATGCCTTTCGTGGTGCGCCACAGCGCGAAGAGCCTCTCGCCACGGCGGACGAGGCGGGGATGGTCGTTGTCGTCAGGGCTCGCATCGAGCTCCTGCAGCGAGAAACTGCGGCCGTCGTCGCGCGAGAGCCAGGCGCGCAAGCGCGTGGCCTGGCCATCGTAGCTGCGCCAGACGATGGCGAGCGTCGCGCCGGCACTGATCAAGTCGGCATGTTCGGCCCCTTCGTCTGGCAGTGGCTGCGCCTCGCCCTGCGGCGAGCCGTCGGCCGCGAGACGGCCGTAGCGCGCTGCCGCCACACCGGCGCGTTCTCCGAACCACACAGCGTGGTAGCCGCCCTGCGCGGCTGGCGTCAGGCCCGGCCCGTGATGCGGGCAGGCGTCGACCGCCCAGCGGTCCTGGCTGGCGCGCACCGGCTCGGCCTTCGGCGCCTCGCCGAGCAGCGCGAAAGCGTGGTCGCGCTGGTTCGGCGCGAACACATGGCGCCACATCGCGGCCAGACGGCCATCGGGCGACGGCGCCAGGGCGATGCGGCAGCACTCGCAGGAGTGCTCGGCCAGCTTGATGTCCGGCCCGAAGCTCGCGCCGCCGTCGCGCGACTCGTTGCGGTAGATCGCGGCGCCACGGTAGTCCTTCTTCGACGCCGCGGCCTCGAGGTCGCGCTTGTCGACCCAGAGCGTGTGCAGGGTTCCCTGCGCATCGAAGGCGATCGATTCGAAGCGGTGCGTGATCACCTGCCGGTCCGCATGCACCGTGAACGGCGCCGAGAAGCTGCGCCCGCCGTCAGTCGAGCGCAGCATGCGGATGGCGCCGGTGTAGGGCCTGGCCAGCGGCTGGGTGTAGCTGATCACCACCTGGCCGCTCGGTCCGAAGGCGATCTTCGGCCGGTTCTCGCCGTCGGCCGAGATCGCATCGTCGCCGCGCGCGAGCACGCGCGGCGCTGCCCAGGTCTTGCCCTCGTCGGCGCTGGTCTGCACGGTCAGCCGCTGCTGCTCGTCCAGCGCCACCACCCACAGTTCGCCCGAGGGCGCGAACGCGGCGCCCATGGCCAGCGCCGGTGCGCGCTTCTTCGGCTTGGCCGGCGCATGCTCGGCGTGCTGGGCGAGCGCGGCCGATGCGTACAGCGCACCGAGCAGCGCCAGCGCTATCGTTCGCCAGCGCGCCGGAAAGAGTCGAATCGTCATGGCCGTCCTCAGTAGCTGGCGCGCAGTTCGGTGAAGAACGTGCGCCCGGGGTACGGGTGCGCCTGATAGCCGCGGCTATCGGCCGCATTGTCCACGCCAAGCGCAAGTTCGAGCTTGGGTGCGAGCTTCACGCTGCCGCGCAGATCGACGAAGGTGAACGACGACACGCCCCCGTAGACATCGGGATGGATGTCGAGGTTGTAGGTGTCGTTGTAGGCGCGGCCGGAGTGGCGGATGCCCAGGCTGCCCATCCAGTCGCTGTTCGGCCGGTAGGCGGCCAGCAGGTTCGCGCGCACCTTGGGCACGCGCAGCCAGTACTTGCCCACCGAGGCCGGATCGGCGGCGTTGGCCGTCACCTTCGAGTTCGCGAAGGCTGCGTTGGCGTCCAGGCTCAGCCCGCGCAGCAGCCAGTCCTGCGTCTGCCAGACGAGCTCCAGCCCGCTCGTCTTCACGCGGTCGACGTTGGACACGCGCGTCACGCTCGGCGTCACCGTGTTGTCGCTCTGCCGGAGGATGGCGTCGCGCACGTCGTCGTGGAAGAGCGAGACACGCAGCCGGTGCAGCTCCCAGTCCTTCTCGGCGCTGAGCTCGACGGCGTTGGAGCGCTCGGCGCGCAGGTTCGGATCGCTCTGCGTCTGCGAACTCGCCGTGAAGGTGCCGTTGTAGAGCTCCTCGACGTTCGGGAAACGCACGCCGCGGCCGAGGCTGGCCTTGAGCAGCAGGTCCTCGTCGGCGCGCCAGGCGATCGAGGCCTTCGGCGAGCTGCCGGAAAGGCGCCGCTCCGGGTAGGCGAGCACGCGGTTGAAGCTGCCGTCGCCGTTGTCCACGCAGCTCACGCCGACGGCAGTCGTGCAGCTGGCCACGCGCAGCAGCTGCTCGCCGTCACGCGTGAGGTAGCGCTCGTGGCGCAGCCCGAGCGTGAGCGTCAGGTCGTCCTGCAGCTTCCAGGCGTCCTGCGCGTACAGCGCCGTCACTTCGCTGCGGCCGTGGTAACGCTGCGAGAGCGTGGTCTCGGTGACGCGCCAGTCGGTGGCGTTGGTGGTCGGGCTGTCCAGCAGGTAGGCATTGCGGTGCACGCCGAAGGTCAGGGCGTGGCGGCCGCCGGTGAAGTCGCCTTCGCTGGGCCGGTACGCGGCCTGCACTTCGAAGGTGTTCCAGCCCGTGCCGTCGCGCCGCGTCCAGCTGCCGGCGCCGCCGTTGACCGCCTGGTCTTCTGGCAGGTTGGCCTGGCGCGCGATGTCGCTGACGATGCGGTAGTTCGAGTAGACGACCGAGCCGTTCCAGCCGGTCGCGTACTTCGTCTTCAGCGTGATGCCGCCATGGCGATGCGTCTCGTCCCGGTTGGACGGGGCGAACGCGCTGAGCGGCACGTTGAAGGTGTTGATGCCGTCGGTGACCCGCCCCGACCACACCGTGGCGCCGGCCGCGTCATGCAGGAACGAGCGGTTCGAGTTGCGGGTGTCGTTGGTCCAGCCTCCGAGCATCGCGCTGGCGACAATCTCGGGCGTGAACTCGTAGCCCAGCTTGAGCTTGAGCGTGTCCTGCACCGTGTGGTCGATCGCGCCGCCGCTGGCGCCGAACACCGCGCGCTTCAGCCCCTTCGGGTCTTCGTCGTACTGGATGCCCGTCACCGGCACGGCCGCGCCGGTGACCGCCGGGAACACGCCGGCCGCGTTGGCGGTCACGGTGTAGTAGTTCATCGGCTGCGAGGTGGAGTTCTGCCGGTTCGCGCTCAGTGAGTACCACAGGCCCGAGTCGAGCCGGCTGCCGACGAAGGCCGAGAGCTGGTGGCCGTCGTAGTCGTTCGAGTCGCCGTAGAGCTCGAAGCGCTGCCGGTAGCCGGTGATGCGCGCCGACGCCTCGAAGGCCCGCGGCTCGCGCTCCGAGGTGACGACCGTCGTGCCGATCGAGTTGCCGGGATAGATGGCCGAGAAGGGGCCGTAGAGCACGTCGACGCGCGCGATCGCCTCGGGCGTGATCATGTTCCAGCGCGGCCCGTCGAAGCGGCCGAGGAAGTTCGAGATCAGGTAACCGTCCACGTAGGCCAGCCCGCGCGAAGGCTGCAGCGTGCCGAAGCTGCGCCCGCCGATCATCGAATTGCGGTCACCGATGTAGCGCTTGCGGATGCTCGTGTTGGGCACGTACTTGAGCGCATCCTCCGGGTTGAAGAGGTTCTGCTCGCGCAGGTCCTCGGCGGTCTTGCTGGCGCTGTTGCTGGGCACGTCGGCGGCCAGGCCGCTGCGCACGCCGCTGCCGGTGACGAGCACGGGCGCGAGTTGCTGGTCGGTGGCGACGCCCTGGGCGCGCGCCGGGAGTGACATGGCGGCGATGGCCAGCGCGATGGCGCCGAGCCGCAACGGCCGCGTGGGGGGATGGGTTGTGGTCATGGTCCTGCTGTCGATGAAGACCGCGCCGGTGGTGGCGCGCATCGATGGCCAGCGCGAGCGCACGGCCACCGCATCGGTGCCGCAGGCGTGCCGGCTCGGCGCCGCCCGACGGCAGTTCAGCAGGAAGCGGGTGGTGCGCGCGGCTGGGCGGCGGCCCAGGCGAACAGCGGGGAAGGGGAGCGGGCGAAGAGCGCCGGCAGGAAGTCGGCGCCGTCGACGGCGAAACTCCCGGCCGACTCGGCCATCGGCAAGGCCGGTGCGCTGCCGAGCTGGCCGCACAGCGGGCAATGCCCGAGGTGGGAGCCGGCCTCGGCCTGCGAGCCGGCGACGCCGGCCGCATCGGCCATGACCACCTTGCCGCCCGCCACCGAGCAGATCTCGGCCCAGGGGTTGCCGGGGCCGGAAGCTGCCAGCGCATGCGACACCGTCGGCGCGAGCGCCAGGCCCAGCATCGCGAAGATCGCGAACCAGGTGGCGCGGCGGAACAGGCGTCGGATGACTTGCACGGCGCGATCTTAACAACAGACAAGCCGAAGTCGGTTCCCGCAGCCGCGGGTAGGAGGCACCCGCAGCCGGCGTGCCCATAATCGCGCATGAGCATCCAGACCGACGATTTCGCGCCCTCGCGCCGGGTGGTCAGCGCCGCGCCGGCCTCGCCGAACGAGGAAGCGATCGAGCGCGCGCTGCGCCCGAAGGGCCTGGGCGACTACGTCGGCCAGGCCAAGGTGCGCGAGCAGTTGGAGATCTTCATCGGCGCGGCGAAGAAGCGCAGCGAGGCGATGGACCACGTGCTGCTGTTCGGCCCGCCGGGGCTGGGCAAGACGACGCTGAGCCACATCATCGCCAACGAGCTCGGCGTGAACCTGCGCTCGACGTCGGGCCCGGTGCTCGAGAAGCCGAAGGACCTGGCAGCGATCCTCACCAACCTCGAGCGCAACGACGTGCTCTTCATCGACGAGATCCACCGGCTCAGCCCGGTCGTCGAGGAGATCCTCTACCCCGCGCTGGAGGACTACCAGATCGACATCATGATCGGCGAGGGCCCCGCCGCGCGCTCCATCAAGCTCGACCTGCAGCCTTTCACGCTGGTCGGCGCCACCACGCGCGCAGGCATGCTGACCAACCCGCTGCGCGACCGCTTCGGCATCGTCGCGCGGCTCGAGTTCTACACGGCGGAGGAACTGGCGCGCATCGTGCGCCGCTCGGCCGGCCTGCTCAATGTGGCCACCGACGACGAGGGCGCCGCCGAGATCGCGCGCCGCTCGCGCGGCACGCCGCGCATTGCCAACCGGCTGCTGCGCCGCGTGCGTGATTACGTCGAGGTGAAGGGCGACGGCCGCATCGTCAAGGCGCAGGCCGAACTCGCGCTGAAGATGCTCGACGTCGACCCGCTCGGCTTCGACCTGATGGACCGCAAGCTGCTCGAGGCGGTGATCCACCGCTTCGATGGCGGGCCGGTGGGGCTGGACAACGTCGCCGCCGCCATCGGCGAGGAACGCGACACCATCGAGGACGTGATCGAGCCCTACCTGATCCAGCAAGGCTTCCTGCAGCGCACGCCGCGCGGGCGCATCGCCACGCTGGCGGCGTACCGGCACCTCGGCGTGACACCGCCGCGGACGCCGGGCGCACCTGAACTCTTCGACGAGTAGCGCCGACTACGGCTTGTCGGCCTGGCGCCGCTTCTGCCAGGCCAGCAGTTCGCCGACGAAGCCGCGGCGGAAGGCCACCACGCAGACGACGAAGATCGCGCCGATGATCACCGTCACCCACGAGCCCACGCGGTCGGCGAGGAAGTTCTGCAGACCGATGATGGTGAAGGCGCCGATCACCGGCCCCGCGAAGGTTCCCATGCCGCCGAGCAGGGTCATCAGCACCACCTCGCCGGACAGCGACCAGTGCGCGTCGGACAGCGTCGCGAAGCCCAGGATCAGGGTCTTCATCGAGCCGGCCAGCCCGGCCAGGCCGGTGGACAGCACGAAGGCGAGCAACTTGTACTTGTCGACGTCGTAGCCCAGCGAGACGGCACGCGGCTCGTTCTCGCGGATCGCCTTGAGCACCTGCCCGTAGGGCGAATGCACGATGCGCACGATGAACAGGAACACGGCGACGAACACCGCCAGCACGACGAAGTACAGCACCGTGTCGTTGGCCAGGTCGATCAGGCCGAACAGCTTGCCGCGAGGCACGCCCTGCAGTCCGTCCTCACCGCCGGTGAACGGCGCCTGCAGCCAGACGAAGTAGACCATCTGCGCCATCGCCAGCGTGATCATCGCGAAGTAGATGCCCTGGCGGCGGATGGCGATCAGCCCCACCAGCAGGCCGATCGCGGCCGCGAACAGCGTGCCGCCGATGACGCCCAATTCGGGCGACCAGCCGGCACTCTTGACCAGCCAGCCGGTGCCGTAGGCCGCCGCACCCAGGTAAGCCGCGTGGCCGAAGGACAGCAGCCCGGTGTAGCCCAGCAGCAGGTTGAACGCGCAGGCGAAGATCGCGAAGCACAGCGCCTTCATCATGAAGATCGGGTAGAGCCCGACGAAGGGCGCGGCGATCAGTATCACCAGCCCGACCAGCCAGGCGATGCGGCCGAGGCGCTCGGTCGTCATCACTTCTCCTTCCCGAACAGGCCGGCAGGCCGGATGATGAGCACGATCGCCATGATCACGAAGACCACGATGTTCGAGGCCTCCGGGTAGAAGACCTTGGTCAGTCCTTCGATGATGCCCAGCATCAGGCCGGTGAGGATGGAGCCGAGGATGGAGCCCATGCCGCCGATCACCACCACGGCGAAGACGACGATGATCAGGTTGCTGCCCATCAGCGGCGTGATCTGGATGACCGGCGCGGCCAGCACGCCGGCGATGGCAGCCAGCCCCGCGCCCGCCGCATAGGTGAGCATCACCATCAGCGGCACATTGACGCCGAA
>Ga0209097_10002569_pt1 | contig 14575 bp, 10 predicted proteins | sample AD_UKC052_MetaG_FD_184419 | JGI IMG/M metagenome (GOLD analysis project Ga0209097, IMG submission 184419) | Active sludge microbial communities of municipal wastewater-treating anaerobic digesters from USA - AD_UKC052_MetaG (SPAdes) (version 2) | ecosystem: Engineered > Bioreactor > Anaerobic >... | reverse complement strand
CAAAGACGGCCCTGTTAAACTGTCCGTCGCTTCCCTCGAAGAAGTAACCAGCACTGCAACGGTGGTCATGTCTGTTCCGACCATCAACACGATTTCCCCTGCTCCGGCCAAAACCGGCGGCACCGTTACCGTTAGCGGCGTGGACCTCGATCTGGTGACGCGCGTAACTTTTGGCGGCGACAAAGTGGGCGCTATTCAAAGCACTTCGGCTACCGAACTCACCGTAAACGTACCTGCCGACGCCCAGGACGGGTCCGTTACCTTCAGCACCGCAGCGGGAAAAACGGTTACCTCCAATGCTTCCCTGACGATGGTAAAACCCACGATCGGCACTATTTCGCCCACCGATATTCAGGTGAACAACGTGCTGACGATTACAGGCAACGACCTCGACATCGTTTCCAAAGTACAATTCATGGGCGGTACGGAAGCACCGGTACTCAGCGCCAGCCTGACCGAACTGACCGTGAACGTACCCGTTGGAACGCAGTCCGGCCCGATACACCTGATCGCGAACAACGGCGACGACGTGATTTCCGCCATATCGCTCACCATCCTGGCTTCCACTTCCGCAACCGTCACCTCCATGCCCGCCAGCGCACGGCCCGGTGACATGATCGACATCGTAGGTGTGAACCTCGACGTAGTGACACAGGTGGTATTCCCGATCGACATTACGGCTACAATGTTCGGTATCAAAACCGAAACACTGATCCAGGTAGTCGTTCCGGAAAACGCAAAAACCGGCAACGGCACCATCAAACTGATCACCGCTACCGGAGAGATCATCGAAACGCCCGTCATCAACATCACCGGCGTAGACCCGGTGGTGGACCCGACGCTGGTGTTCTTCAACTTCGACGACCTGACGTACTGGTGGAATGACACAGGCACCGCGCAAAACGATCCCGCCCTGTCGCTCGACGGCTCGAATTATTACTACGTCGACCACAGTTGCAACGGCTGGACGGGCTTTTTCTGGCGCAATGGCCAGAACAACTTCCCCGGCGCCACCATCGGCACCAACGTCAATGACTACGTTCTGAAGTTTGACATCAACGTGCTCGATCCCATCACCGGCGGCGAATTCGCCTGGCGCATGAAAGGTTCTTCCGGCGATTTCTGGTACTACTGGAAACCCTGGCAGGATACCGGCACATATGTTACCAACGGATGGGTGACGGTTACGATTCCGTTGAACTCGTTCTACGCAGGTACCACACAAATCGCCGATTTGTCGACCATCACCGAAGACTTCGGCGTGGCATTCAACAACGGTGCTTCGCAGGTGAAAGCCTGCATCGACAACGTTCGTTTCGAACACCTGTAAAAGTCGTCAGTCCGAAGTGCGAAGTGCGAAGTCATAAAGCCGCTCGATGCTATGGACTTCGTACTTCGCACTGACGACTTCGCACTGTTTTCACTCACCTCTCACTCTCTATTGTATGTTCCGGCATTCATGCCTTCTTTTCCTGTGCCTTTTCGTTATTTATAACAATGCAACGGCACAAAGAAAATCACCCACCGCCGATCCGGAGGCGACCAAACGCACGGTAGCGCTGTTTCAAAATCTCCGACAAACAGAAGACAAACGTATTCTTTTCGGCCACCAGGACGACCTGGCCTACGGCGTGTACTGGCGCAGCGAGGAAGGTCGTTCCGACGTACAGGAAACCTGCGGCAATTACCCGGCGGTATTCGGCTGGGACCTCGGCAGCCGCTTCGGCCCGGGGAAAATGACCAATATCGACTCCATTCGTTTCCGCGACATGGAGCACTGGATTCGCAGGGTGTATGAAATGGGGGGCGTCAATACGCTCAGTTGGCACCTCGACAACCTGGCCACCGGCGGCAGTTCCTGGGATACCACTGCTGCCGTGCGCGACCTGCTGCCCGGCGGCAAATTCCACAACCGGCTGACTGAACAATTGGACGTGCTCGCAGAACTGTTCAAAAGCCTGAAAACGGGCGGAGTGGTTAAACACCAGATTCCCGTTATTTTCCGGCCCTGGCATGAGCATACCGGCAGTTGGTTCTGGTGGGGTGCACACGGCTGCACGCCCGAGGAATACAAAACTTTGTATCGCTTCACGGTCGATTACCTGCGCAAAGAAAAAAATGTGCACAACGTTTTATACGCCTATTCTCCCGACTTTTTTGTCGATTCGGAACATTACATGCGCAATTACCCGGGCGACGACTATGTCGATATTTTCGGGCTGGATTATTATTACCGGCTGGAAAATCTGGACCGGATTCAGGTAGATTTACCCCTGAAACTCGGCATCATGGCAAACCTGGCGGAAAGCCACCAGAAAATCGCCGCTTTTACCGAAACAGGTTTCGAGGCCATCCCAAATGAAAATTACTGGACACAAATGTTGCTCAGTACCCTCCATACCGCATCTGCCGAAAGGCGCATCGCTTACGTGCTGGTTTGGCGCAACGCTTACCACGCCTCCAAAGCGGAGCACTATTATGCCCCTTACCCCGGCCAGAAAAGTGCCAAAGATTTTGTGGCCTTCAGCCGCGACGAACGCATGTGTTTTCAGAACAACCTGCCCAAACTTTACAAAAAACCCAAAAAAATCACTTCGATGAAGAGTAAGGCGCCTGTGACGGTTTCGGAAATGAAGTGATACATTTGAACAGGATTTAAGGGATTAAAAAAGGATTTGAAGGATTTCTTGCAATGAACGGAAATCCTTCAAATCCTTTCTAATCTTGTTAATCCTGTTCACAACAACTGAAAAAACATGAAAAAACTACCCCTCCTTCTCTCCGCGCTCTGGTTATGCCACTTGTTAAGCGCCCAGGTTGCCGTATCTCCGCACATCCGCCTCGACCAGTTCGGCTACCGGCCCGACAGCAAAAAAGTAGCGGTGCTGGCCGACCCTGTCAGCGGTTTCGATGCCGCCCAGAGTTTTACCCCCGGCAATACCTACCAGGTGCGGCGGGTGTCCGACAACCAAAGCGTTTTTTCCGGCTCCCCAACTGCCTGGAAAAACGGCGCCACCCACACGCAGTCGGGCGACAGAGGCTGGTGGTTCGATTTTTCCACCGTCACCACGCCGGGCGATTATTACCTGTTCGACGTTTCCCAAAATGTGCGCTCCTACCCTTTCCGCATCGGCGCCGATATTTACAAAGACATCTTGAAACAAGCCGTTCGCATGTATTTTTATCAGCGGCTGAGTTTTGCCAAACAGCCGCCTTATACCGACGAAAAATGGTCGGACGGCGCCGCATACGATGGCGCCAACCAGGACCATGCCGCACGTAGCCGCTGGGCCAAAACCGACCCCGCCACCGCCCGCGACGTGCACGGTGGCTGGATGGACGCCGGCGACGTGAACAAGTACACCACCTTCGCAGAAGGCGCGGTGATCCAATTACTGGAATCGTACCGCCGCCACCCGGACGTTTTTACCGACGATTTCAACATCCCGGAAAGCGGCAACGGCATTCCAGACCTGCTCGACGAGGTGCTGTGGGAACTGGACTGGCTCAAACGTATGCAGGACGCCACGGGCACCAACGGTTTTCTGTTGAAACTCGGCGTCGACAACTACAACGAAGTGTCGCCGCCCAGCCTCGATACCCGCCCACGCTACTACTTGCCCGAATGCACGTCGGCGACACTGGCCGGCGCTGCCATATTTGCCCATGCCGGCACGGTACTGATTGGAACCAGCCACCCCGATTTGCAGAGTTACGGCTACGACCTGCTCGGGCGCGCCGAACTGGCTTGGCAACGCGCAGCAGTGACGACCTCCAATTTTACACAATTTGAAGAAACCTGCGACGACGGCGACATCAAATCGGGCGACGCCGACCGCAATGAATCGGGTCAACTCGAAAGTGCAGTCGTAGCCGCCGTTTACCTGTTTCAGGCCACCGGAAACAGCGTGTACAAAAACTTCGTGGAATCCACGTACAACCAGATAGAGCCCGCCTCCACTTCCTGGTGGGGGCCTTACAAATCTGCCGTTGAAACGGCCCTTTTGCGTTATTCGGAAATGCCGAACGTGACCACCACGATCGCCAACAACATCCGTAACCAGAAAGGGAACATGAACTACGCATTTTCCCTCGACTCCTACGATGCGCAAACGGACCTCTACCGCGCTCAAATGGATGACTGGGCGCACCACTGGGGCAGCAACCTCGTGCGCAGCAACTGCGGCAGCCTGAACATGGATTTTGTGGAATTCAACATCAACGCCGACGATGCCGACCGGTACCGCGAAACGGCCGAGGGCTACCTCCACTGGCTGCACGGCACCAACGCCATGGGCATCGTGATGCTGTCCAACATGTACGCATTCGGCGGCGACGCCTGCGCCAACGAAATATACCACACCTGGTTCGGCGCCAACACGCCTTACGACAATGCGCTGACGTCGCCGAAAGGTCCGGCGCCGGGTTACCTGACAGGCGGCCCCAATAAGGACTATTCCTACACCCAATTGTCGCCCCCGGCCGCGCAGCCGCCCCAGAAATCGTACCTCGATTTTAACGACGGGTGGCCCCAGAGTTCGTGGGAAATTACCGAGCCCGCGATTTATTACAACGCGGCGTATATTATGTTGCTGTCGAATTTTGTGGAAAATACGGTGGTGCCGACGAAGGAGCCTGTAGCGCTGGAAGGTTCAATGTTCGAGGTGTTCCCCAACCCTGCTGCCGATCAGTGCACGCTGCGTTTTCAGGAACCGGGAACCCGGGAAATCAGTATTTACGATAGCCGGGGCAAATTGATCCGATCTGTGAAAAGCAGTGAAAAAGAGGTGGTGATAGATTTGAAAAACCTGCCTGCCGGCGTGTACAACGTTGCGGCTGGCGGCGTTCAAAAACAAATTGTAAAACAATAATTATTTAACCACAAGAAGCACAAAGGTTTTTTCACAAAGTGCACAAAATGTAGATAACGAACGCTTTGTGAACCTTGTGAAAAACCCTTCGTGTGCCTTGTGGTTTTAAAAAAAATATAACCACTAAGGCACAAAGACACAACGTGCGACGTCGAACATGGTGTCTTTGTGCCTTATTGGTTAATAAGAAAATTACCAACAAATACCTCGCAATTCCATATCAAAAACCGCCCTTTGTGGTAAAAAAAGCACCTCCCACAGCATTCCTAAAAACATGAAAGAACGCCTCCTCCCCTTCTTCCTCTGCCTTTTGATGTCCTTCAGCGTGAGCGCCCAACTTCGTTTTGCCCGCATTTTTTCCGACCACGCCGTTTTGCAACGCCAGAAATCGATTCCCGTCTGGGGCTGGGCAAAACCGGGTGAAGCCGTCACCGTTTACCTGAACGGCACCCCGACGCAGACACTGCAAGCCGTCGCAGCGCCCGACGGCAAGTGGCAAGTGCAATTCACGGCCCTGGAAGCCGGCGGGCCTTATCTGCTGGGTGCGTCCACCGCAGCCGCGAAACTGGAACTGACGGATATCCTGATCGGCGACGTCTGGCTGTGTTCCGGCCAGTCGAACATGGAATGGACCGTGCGGCAGGCAGACAACTATTTGAAAGAGCGCAAAAACGCCGAGTTCCCGAAGATCCGACATTTCCGGGTAGCCCACGAGGTTTCCCTGGAACCGCAAGCGGACCTGACGGAAGGCGCCTGGGAACCGTCGAATGCCGAAACCGTCGGCGGATTCACGGCCATCGGGTTCTTTTTTGCCCGCGAAGTATTTCAGCAAACGGGTATTCCTGTCGGCATTCTGCACTCCTCCTGGGGCGGTTCGCAGGTGGAAAGTTGGATCAGTAAGGAAGCCATGCTGGCCTCCGAAGTACTCAACGGTTACGGCAAAACCGTGCCCACTACCTGGGAAGAAGCCGACCTTCGCCTCGAAAAAAGTATCAAAAAGAAACTCCTGGGGAATCCGGACATAGCGATCTCCACAGCAGACGAACAAAAGTACCTGCAAGCCGATTACGATTTTTCCAACTGGCTCACCGCCGACCCGATGTGGCAATGGGACTGGAAAGGTGTATGGGCCTGGCGCGGCAACGGTTACATGGGCAAAATGGTGGAAATTCCCGCCGAAATGGTCAACCAGATCACCACGCTCAGTCTGGCCGACAACTTCAACCAGAACGAAGTATACATCAACGGAAAACTGGTGGCGAAAGGCCTCTTCAAGGGCGCCAGCCGCATCCTGATCGAGCCCAACACCTGGAAACCGGGACTCAACAAACTTATGGTCAAAATGAACCGGCGCATCGAACCGGAATGGTACGGCCTCGGCCTCATGGGCTCCGATAAAGACCTGTATGTGAGCACCGAAACGCAGAATATTTCTCTTGCCGGCAACGACTGGAAACTCATGCCTGCTTTTGCCGAACAACACGAGTTCGCGCATTCCAGCAACAACGTGGGCACCGCCATTTACAATTCCATGATTGCACCGCTCATTCCCTATGGCATTCGCGGCGCCCTGTGGTACCAGGGAGAAAGCAACGCGGGCCGCGCGTACGAATACCGACACTCCTTCCCCCTGATGATCAAAGACTGGCGCGCACGCTGGAAAGAGGATTTCCCGTTCTATTTCGTGCAGTTGTCGTCGTACGGGCCGTTTCAAAACAGCAACGAAGGCAGCGACTGGGCCGAACTCCGCGAAGCACAAACCCTCACCCTGCAACTGCCTAACACGGGCATGGCCGTCACCACCGACATCGGAAACCCGAAAGACATCCACCCGACCAACAAACTGGACGTCGGCAAACGCCTTGCCGCCAATGCCCTCAAATTTGTATACCAAAAAGACCTGCTGTACTCCGGCCCCGTGTTCGAAACGGTGCGTTTTGAAAAAGAACGCGCCGTGCTGAATTTCAAATTTGCCGGCGGCGGCCTGGTGGCCAAAGACAAATATGGCTACCTCAAAGGATTCGAAATTGCCGGCGATGACCGCGTTTTTTACTACGCACCGGCCCGTATCGACGGCCATAAAGTGATCGTTCAGCACCCCAAAGGCCTCAAACCGGTTGCTGTGCGCTATGCCTGGGCGAATTCGCCCGAAGACGCCAACCTGTTCAACGCCGAAGGTTTCCCGGCCAGCCCGTTCCGGACGGATGACTGGGAAGGGCGGACGGCGAAAGGCAGGTTCGAATAATGGTTTGAACAGGATTTAAAGGATTAAAAAAGATTGGAAGGATTAACGTCGAAGTAAAGGTCGATCCTTCGAATCCTTTTTAATCCTTTAAATCCTGTTCAAACTATTCCTCACTCTCTCACATCTCTCACTCTCTCACTTCTCTTTAATGTTGCCCGATTTTCAAGTACGCCTGCAACAACTCACTGCCGAACACGAAAACCTCGTATCTGCGCAAAACCACGCCCGAACACCTGGAAACGGCATTTTTACCCGCTGGAAAAACCCGGTGATTACCCCGGCACACACGCCCCTGTTCTGGCGATACGACCTCGACCCGGCCACCAATCCGTTTTTGATGGAGCGCCTGGGTGTAAATGCTGCGTTCAACTCAGGCGCCATGCTGTGGAACGGAAAATTTATCCTCGTGGTACGGGTGGAAGGCAACGACCGCAAATCGTTTTTCGCTATCGCCGAAAGCCCCAACGGCATCGACCGGTTCCAATTCTGGGATTACCCGGTGCTGCTGCCCGAAACGACCGATCCCGACACCAATGTGTACGACATGCGCCTGACGGCTCATGAAGACGGCTGGATTTACGGGCTGTTTTGTACGGAAAGAAAAGATACCTCCCGCCCGCACGACCTGTCGGCAGCCACCGCCCAATGCGGTATCGTGCGCACCCGCGACCTCGTGCAATGGGAGCGCCTGCCCGACCTCATCACCTACTCCGGTCAGCAGCGCAACGTAGTGCTGCACCCGGAATTTGTGGATGGAAAATATGCGCTCTATACCCGCCCACAGGACGGATTTATTGAAGTGGGCAGCGGCGGCGGTATCGGCTGGGGATTGTCGGACAGCATGGAAAACGCGGAAGTCCGCGACGAATTGATCGTCGACGGCAAGGTGTACCACACTATCAAGGAAGTGAAAAACGGCCAGGGTCCTGCGCCTATCAAGACCCCCGAAGGCTGGCTGCACCTGGCGCATGGCGTGCGCAACACGGCTGCCGGACTGCGCTACGTACTGTACCTGTTCCTGACCGATCTGCACGAGCCCTGGCGGATCACGCATGCGCCCGGCGGGCATTTTATCGCTCCGGAAGGCGACGAACGTGTCGGCGACGTGTCGAACGTGGTGTTTTCAAATGGCTGGGTTCGTACCGAAAACGACCAGGTTTTTATTTATTACGGCTCTTCCGATACACGTATGCACGTGGCTACCAGTTCCGTCGCGCAACTGCTGGATTATGTAAAAAATACGCCGCCCGATGGTTTCCGTTCGGCAGCCAGCGTGGCACAACGGTATGCGCTAATTGACAGAAATTTAAAAAATGACAGGCATTGAGTATTTTGGCTCCCGTTTTGGAGGATTTGAGGATTTGAGGATATGAGTATTCGAGGGTTCGCATCCTCAAATACTCGAATCCTCAAATACTCCAAAACCACCGCACAAGCACTTAGCACTTACTACTACTTAAGCATACCTATGCAACCCAGTATTTCCGACATTACTGCATTGCAGCAACTTGCCGCATCTGCACGGCAGGAACTTTTCAGCATTCTACACTGGTGGGCCGAAAAAATGCCCGACCCCGATCAGGGCGGTTTTTATGGCCGCATCGACGGCGAGGGCGTTTTGCACCCTGATGCCGACAAAAGCGTGATCCTGAACACGCGTATTTTATGGACATTCAGCGCGGCGGCACGACAAACCGGCGTCGGCGAATACCGAACCATTGCAGACCGTGCGTATCAATATTTGCTTGACAAATTCTGGGACCCGCAATTCGGCGGCGTTTACTGGATGCTCGACTATCAGGGCCGGCCTGTGCAGGATAAAAAACAGGTGTACGCGCAGGCATTTGCCTTATATGCGTTTTCCGAATATTACCGCCTGACGCTGGATCAGGCAGTGCTGGATAAGGCGCAGGCATTGTTCGAGCTCATGGAGCGGCACAGTCTGGATAAAATGCGGGGCGGTTACTACGAAGCCTTCAGCCGCGACTGGCAACTCATTGCCGATCTGCGCCTCAGCGACAAAGACGCCAACGAAGCCAAAACCATGAACACCCACCTGCACGTGCTGGAGGCCTATGCCAACCTGTACCGCGCGGCGCCCAACAAAACGGTAGAGGCTGCTCTGAAAGCCATGATCTTGATCTTTCTGGACAAATTTATCGACCCGCAAAAAGCGCACCTGCGGCTGTTTTTCGATGAAAACTGGAACCTCAAATCCGATGAAATCTCCTTCGGACACGACATCGAGGCCAGTTGGCTCTTGTGCGATGCCGCTGTTGCGCTGGGTCAAGGCAGCCTGATCAAAAGAACCGGACAAGCGGCGATACAGATCGCCAAAGTTACCCTGCGTGAAGGAACCGACCCGCAGGACGGCGGCATGTACTACACCGCCCACCCGCAACACGGTATCACAAACGCGCATAAAGACTGGTGGCCCCAGGCCGAAGCCGTGCTCGGTTACCTGAACGCCTGGCAACTTGACGGCGATCCGGAACTGCTGGAAGCCGCTCAGAAGTCCTGGCTTTTTATCCAAAAATACCTGCTCGACACTACCAATGGCGAGTGGTACTGGGCGAAGAATCCCGACGGGCAGGCCGATACGCTGAACGACAAGGCGGGTCCCTGGAAATGCCCCTACCACAACGGCCGGGCTTGTATGGAAATCATGCAGTTTGCCGATCGGTTGGCTGTTCGTTAGTTTTGCCCCATGCAGCAAACGAAAATGGTGTCCGACATCCTCGATTTTTATGCCCAAACCAATACGGCTTTCCTGCATGCGCGCGGCGCTCAGGCAACGCGGCTTTTGGCAGGCGTGTTGAACGGCCAACTTGGCGAAAAAATCCTGGAATTCGGCTTCGGTACCGGCTCCACCACCGTTCACATGGCGGCAGCGTTTCCACAAACGGATTTTTACGGCGTGGACGTGTCGCAGCGAATGTTCCGAAAAGCGCAGGCGCGTCTGCGTTTTTGCGGACTGGAAAAACGGTGCCGGCTTTTTCTGGTGCAGCCCCGGGAAAAACTCCCCTTCGAAGACCGGTTTTTTGATAAAATCTTTGTGGAATCGGTGCTTGCCATGCAGCCCGGCGAACAACTCGCATTCGCCGTGCAAGAAATCGCGCGGCTGCTGAAACCCAGCGGCCGGCTCGTGATGAACGAAACGCTCTGGCTGGAAACAGCCAGCCAGTCCGACATCGATCGATTTAACAATCTGTGCCTGGAAAAATTCGGTGTCATTCAGGCCAACGGCCATTACCCGTACATAAGTGACTGGATCGAATTGCTTGCAAAACACGGTTTGCGGGTAGATACCTGGCGTTCGCTCGACGATCCGGATACAGATAAGGGCCTGGCGCCGCGCGGTTGGGCGCCCCGTTTGTCTGCAATTTTTACCTTTTTTGGAAGATTGAAAGTTAGGCTATGGCCGCAGTTCCGGAAAATTCAGGCAGGTTATGAACGGGAGGAATCGGTGTTTTATGAAAACCGGAAGTACCTGACAGGCATGCTGATTTCCGCAACGCGGGTGTAGGATTATAATTTTCGCAACGCCGCCCAAACATCCCCGTAATCAAACACCTCCAGATTCCTCCAAAAATCCAGCGTTTCCTTCAACTGCGCCAACGACGACCCCCCCAGCAATATCCCGCTGAAACGTGCATCCAGCGCAGAAAGGATCAGCCCCACGTGGTTCATGGTTTTCACCGGCGGGCGCACAAAATCGGTATTCAGTTTGGGTAAAACGGCCTGTAACTTTTCGAGCACGGCCGCAGCGCGTTCCGGGTCGCCGCCACGCTTGAGCAAGGTGCTGTCTTCCGCATACACGCCGTCGATTTTTACCCCGCCTGCGTTGATGCCGTAGGCAAAAAAGCGGTGCTTCGATTGTTTGAACAAATGCTCGTATCGCATGGTATCCGATTGCAACAGGTTGTTTTTCAATTGAATATCAAAATCCATTTGCAAATTCTCATTCAGCGCAGCATACGTGTCAGGATGCGCAATGCCGGAAAGTCCGGTTCTCAACCCGTATTCTTTGGCAGTTACAGCGAGTGCTTCCAGCGATGTGCGAATGGCGTCCGAGTCGTTCCGGTTGTCCCAGTGGACCATCAGGCAGCGCAGGTTGGCGCCGAAAAGCCGGCTGTATTCGTCGCCCGCCATCATCAGAAACGACGGCGCGAGATTGATATCGGGCGTGCGCATGTTGTCGAGGCTGCCGACTTTCATGGTAATGTCGAGGTCGCGGAGGCCATGCGCCTGCACGTATTCGTGCAGAATCTTCTCCGATGCCCTGAAATCGCCGGGATTTTTATTGATCGGGTAATTCGTAGCGGCGTCGATGTGCCGGCGCCCGGATTTCAGCCAGAAATCGAGCATTTCGAACGCTTCGGAGCGGGAAACGTTCCAGCCCCATTGGGCGGTACCGAGGAGGAGGAGCATGATTTAAGATTTAAGATTACATGACGTACGATTTAAGATGGAGATTGCATGATTTGAGATTTAAGATGGAGGGCATCCCGAACAAATCTAAAATCTTACGTCATGTAATCTTACATCTCAAATCTTCTTCCTTTTCAGTACCCGCATCGCCTGGATATACTGCTTTGCCAGTCGCGGAATATTCACCTTGCTGCCGGTCGTGTCGTCCGTCCATTTCACCGGCAATTCACACATTTTCACACCTTTCCATTCTGCGACGGTGAGCAGTTCGGTGCTGAAAAACCAGCCGTTCGACACCGCGCCGCCGTCCATGAGCGGTTGCACCAGGTCGCGGCGCAGCCATTTGAACCCGCACATGCCGTCGGAAAAACGGGTTCCGAGGTAGGTTTTCAGCAGCAGGTTGAAGATGCGGGAGGTGATTTCGCGTTTCACAGTGCGCCCGATCACGCGGGATTTCCGGTGCAGGCGTGTGCCGTATACCAGGTCGAATCCTTCGGTAGCCAGGGCATTATAGGCTTGGATAAAATGTTGCAGGTCGGTGGCGAGGTCGAGGTCCATGTACCCGACCATTTCGGCGTCGCTTTGGGTCCACGAGGTTTTCAGGGCCAGCCCTACACCTTTTTCGGGTACGCGGACGAGTTGGACCTCCGGGAGTTCGTAGCACAGTTTTTCGGCAATTGGCCGGGTATCGTCGGTGCTGCCGTTGTCGGCGATGACAATACGCCATTGCCCGTCCTGCGGAAAATGGTGTTTCAGGAAATCATACAGGATCCGCACCTGCCGGTCCAGTGTTTCCGCTTCGTTGAGTACGGGAATAGTGACGTCGAAAGTCATGCCGCTGATTAAAATGATTTGAATGATGCCGGTCAAACGGCGCGCAAAAGTAAGCCGGACTTATGCATCCTGCTGTTAAACCTGATAAATATCATTATTTCCTGCCGACCTTGTTTTTCATTTTATCGTCTGTTTTACCTTACTTTGTCCGAAATTCCCGGATTGTCGACGACGAAAGTGCAGACGGTGTTTTCCATCCCTGCACTTTTGGGCGGTCTTCAGGGAAATAACGGGCGGGTTTCGTTTTTTGTGTTTCGTTTTTAGGATTTGCTTGACTGCTAACTCGTTACGAAACACTAAACACAAAAAACTAAACACCCTCAAAACTACCTTTCACACACCCTGAGCGCGCATTCAACCGGGCGCTACAACTGGTTCAATTTCAAGCGAGATGAGTGATTTATTAAAAAAATTCAAGTCGGTATTTGTAGTCGAGGAGGAAGGCAGCGCAACGCCGGCAACGCCGCCTGCCGAACCGCAAAAACCGCAGCAAACCACGCCCGCAGCCCCTGCGGCACCGGTGCGCCCGGTACCCGAAAACGGAAATGTGACGGATAAATTCGTGCAGATCCTGTTGGGCGCCCTGGAAAAAAACAACCAGCAGGGATTCGATTATTTCGAGTTCCGGCAGTCGTTGAAAAACCTGGAAAAAATGCCGATGGATGAGGCGACGCGCTACCACTCCGCTTATGCCATGGCACAGACGATGAACGTCACGCCCGCCAAACTCCTCGAATCGGCCCAGTTTTATCTGAACGTGCTGGCCGGCGAGCAATCCAAATTCAACGAGGCTCATGCCCAGCAACGCGCCAAACTCATCGGCAACCGCGAAGACGAGGTGCGCAACCTGGAAGCCATGATCCAGAGTAAAACCGAACAGATCAAACAACTGACCCTGCAAATCGAGGAACACCGCCGCACCAGCGAGCAGATCCGCAGCGAAATTGGAGACAGTACGGTGAAAATTGAAAACACCAAGGCCGATTTCGAGGCCACGTTTTCAAATGTAGCCGGACAGATTCAGGACGATGTGGCCAAGATTCAGCAGCACCTGAAGTAAAAATAGTTATTGGTTATTGGTTATTCGTTGTTTGCTTTTCAGGCAAAAATACGAGACGAATCTAGCCTTCTCTGCTCCCTTTCCACACCAATAACAAATAACTAATAACAAATAACTCTCTAACAATGAACGACTTAATTAAAAACCCGATCGTCGCCTTTATCGCCGGCCTGCTGGCATTGTGGCTTCTTTTCTACTCTCTGAAAGTGGTCATGAGTCTATTCTGGGTGTTTGTATTTGCTTTTATCATCCTGTTTTTTATCAACGATCGCTTCCGCAGGGCAGTGAGAATCTTTCTCAGCAGTATCTTTAGCGGCAGATAAAAACAGGTTTCTGGTCTCAACACCTCAACAATAAACACCTCAACCACTCAACCTTTCATCATCACAACGAACAATAAATCAAGCAATGTCTGAATTACAACCGATCAAGCCCAAGAATTTCTGGGAGCGCCCGGAAGGTGTCACCGGCGGACTGTTTATGGCTGCCATTCTGTTAGGCGGCGGCTATTTGCTTTACCAGGCCCTTCCAACGCTGATTGCGCTGGCACAAAACACCCTGTACCTGGCCGGACTGCTGGCCGCTCTTGCAGCCGTGGTCTACATGGTACTCGACCCCAAAATGCGCAATCTCGTGTGGTATATGTACAAGTCGATCATGCGCTCGCTGACCGGCATGTTTGTACAAATCGACCCGATCGGTATTCTGAAAAGTTATATCGACGATTTGAAGGACAGTCTGAGCAAAATGAACGGCCAGATCAGCAGCCTCAAAGGTCAGATGTACAAACTGAACGAAATGATCAAGCAGAACCAGCGCAACATCCAGAACAACCTGAACCTGGCCGGCAAAGCCAAGGAAACGGGCAAGGATGCGATCATGGTGCTACAGGCGCGTAAAGCGGGCCGTTTGCAGGATTCGAACGTCAAACTTGAAGACCTGTACAAACGCATGGAAGTGCTGTACCGCGTGCTGACCAAAATGTACGAAAACTCCGAGATTATGCTCGAAGACCTCTCCGACCAGGTTGTGGTGAAAGAGCAGGAGTACAAAGCCATCAAGGCCAGCCACTCTGCCATTCGTTCGGCACAGGCGATCCTGAGCGGCAATTCCGACAAAAAATACATGTATGAC